>Ga0181521_10001079_pt1 | contig 33823 bp, 30 predicted proteins | sample PEATcosm2014_Bin_32_FD_119764 | JGI IMG/M metagenome (GOLD analysis project Ga0181521, IMG submission 119764) | Peatland microbial communities from MTU Mesocosm Facility, Houghton, MI, USA - PEATcosm2014_Bin02_60_metaG | ecosystem: Environmental > Terrestrial > Soil > Wetlands > Peat | place...
AAGGTGATGTTGCTGATCGGGGCGTTGATGGCGCTCGGCAGCACAGAGACAGCCGGGGTGTTGGCCGTCACACTGACGCCTTCGACGTACGCGTTGGAAGCGCACATACTACCTTCCGTTGCGTACGACGTGTTGGGGACCGTGGCGGTGCCTCCCCAGAGGCCCTGCACGCCGGCTGTGGCGCCGTTGAGGGCAGCAAGGGTGCTGGCGCCGCTCGATCCTTCGACGTAGCTGCACGTGTCGGCGGCACTGACGGCGGTCTTGATCGGGCCGACACCGGTGTTCGCCCCGGTCGTGTAGTTGACGTTAATGACACCCAATTCCCAGAGTCCTGGGAGCGGTGGCGCCTCAAGACCCGGAGCGTTGTTCAAGGTGATCACGAGCACGTCTTGGAGACCCGCCGAGATGTCGGCCACGGTGTCGTTGGGGTTGGTGATCGTCTTGACCCCACAACCGGTGGCTAGACAGGGCGACGTCGCTCCCGCCACGTTCGGCGCCTGTTCGACGACCACCGCCGGGGTGTTAGCGAACGCGACGTAGTTCCCGTTCGTGATGTCATTGACCCCGCTCAAACAGGGTCCGCTCAAACAGCCCGCGGAGATTGAGGGCGGGAAGATCGGGATGTAGATGGAATCTCCGACAGTCCAGGCTGCGGGCGAGGAGCCGTACCCGTTCACCGCGAAGAACCAGCTCGCAGCCGGTTGGGCGCTCCCTCCGGCGGTGACGCCGTAGGCGCTGGGGCTCCCGGGGAGAAGGTCGATCGCATTCACTTGGCCACTTACCGGGCCGACCACCGGCGTGTAGCTGCCCAGGGTCGAGGCGGAAGCGGAGCCCGCGAAACTGAGCGTGCCCCCGGCCATGCCCAGCACTCCAAAGATCGCAACTGCGACCGATAGGAGCGGACGATGAGGCCGTAGCCTCTTCAGAATCTTCAACTGTGGTCTCCTTGTCTTGGAAGGTGCCCGACTCCGAGCACCTTGACAACCTCCGCGTATCCACTGCTGGTACCTCACTCGGGTACCGGCACCAGGCCGCTCCCGAAGAGTCAACGCACGATAGGGCAACCCCTCTCGCACTTCAACCTCCATCTTGTACAACCGCCGGAGAGACGAGTCTGTGACAACTTCTGCCCGAGTTCTCTCTGAGCCGAGTTCTCTCTGAGCCGAGTTCTCTCTGAGCCGAGTTCTCTCTGAGCCGAGTTCTCTCTGAGCCGAGTTCTCTCTGAGCCGTCTGAACCGTCGCCAGCCAGACGTTCGCCCAGGTTCACATGGCACCCCGACACCGTGCCCAGGCTCGCGCTTTCTCCCCGAAATGAACCTCTGGTTGAGGCTTAGATTTACGCGCTTCACCATTCCTCCGTGCGTCGCAGTTGCTAGGGATCCGCACGGGCCTGAGGCAAAGGGGGGTTGCTGCAGTTGCGATCCTACCGTCTTCGTGCACGGCCCCGTCAATCTGTCCATCTGCTTGGCGTGCTGGGCCTGCTTGGCAGCGATCGATTCCGATGATCGGGCGGTGCGCAACGTTCGCTGACAACGCGATCCTCGGGACCTGTCCGGCCCCGCTCCAGCAGAACTCGATCGTGAAGGACCGCCGAAGAGAGAGCTGGCGCGGGTCACGTGCGCCACCCTGGGCGGACAGCCTCGCCTGGCTCCCGCTCCAAGAGATCCTCCTTTCTGCCTTTCTTGAATCATGAGGTAAGTGTCACGCTGCTCGTTCGAGGTGTGCTCGGGTGGCGTCGTCCTCGACGAAGCGCTCGAGTGTGCGAAGGGCCTGGCGAAGCGAAGCGGGGCGGGCGGTTGGTCCGCAACGAGGAGCGGCACGGTCGAGGCGATCGCCTGGTCGGTCTCGGCATCGGCTGGCGCTTTCGCGCCGGGAGCTGCCACGGCACGGATTGGCAGTTCTCGCAGCGTCCGTCGCCTGAGCGGGGGGTCCTGAGCGGCCTCGGCTTTGACGCCGAGAGCCTGCTCGACATCAACTACTCCTACCTGCTCCCACAGGGGACCCGACCCAGCCTCTCAGTGTCTCCCTCAGGGTCTCCCTCGGGGCGGGCCGGCACCGGGCCACGTCGGTTCACGAGGGGGTGCAAAAGCGATACGGCCTGTGGCGTCTCCTCGTCGAGCCGGGGTTCCTCGGTGGTTTCACCTTCCTCGCACTCCCGATCTGTCTCGCCCTGTGGGTCCCGGCGCGCGGAACGCACGTCCGTACGTGACCTAATCCCCAATCCCCTTTCAGGCGCCTGTGGTGTTGCTGTTCGTGCCCGTGGGTTGGTGCTCGCAGCGTGCTCTACCAACCGCAGTTCGAGCACCCGCTGGCGATCGGCGGCACTTGTCGTGAGGTGGCAGCGCTCGTCCAGCTGGCCCTCTCGGTGATCTGGATACCGCGCCCCGAGAGCTTCTTCAGCCGAGTTCAATCCCCCTCTGGCCTAGGTCCTTCGATCGGTGCTCTCGGCACGGCGCCCGACACCGAGGTGATGGCCTCCAACGCGTTCGTCGGCCGGTTCGCCACTCGGCCGTGGGTCTTTCCGTGCCTTGGCCCGCCACCGGCGTCCCCGTTGTCCGGTTGCTGCCGGTCCACTCCAGGAGTTCGGCTCCATTCCGGGAGTTCGGCGCCCTGCCCCCCACGACACCGCCACCTCAGCGGTCACCTTCCAGGCCATCGGCTTTGTCGAACACCGCCTCGATACCCGGCTTCTGACGGGTGCAGCGGGCATCTGCGTCTTCGTCTGGCACCCGTTGGTGGGCGTTCGATCCTTCATGCTCCCCGGCATCGACTGAGATCACCGCGGACAACGATCGCCGGATGCGGTGTCGCCAGAAGATTGCCACCGTGTCCCGCCCTATGGACCACACCGAGCGAATCGAGATGGTGCTCGATGCCCGCTTCTGGACGCGAACAGGCAGCTCAACCAGCCGGTCGAAGCCCAGCTGACGAGCCAGCACGAAGAGCTCCAGATCGAAGGCGAATCCATCTTCGATCATGAGGGGAAGCAGGACCGAGAGCACCTCTCGTCGGACGAGCTTTACCCCCGTTTGGGTGTCCACCAGGGGGAGGTCGAACAGGTTCTTCACCAGATGCCGATAGGCCCACGAATAGACCTGACGCATGAACGGATAGTGGATCCGGCCTCCGCGGTGGAGCTTGGTGCCATAGATGATGTCGGGGTTGTCCGCGGTCGCGGTCACGAACTCGCTGAGCACCTCGGGCGCGATGTCCCCGTCTGCGTCGATGAACCCGATGTACCGACCCGAACCGCGCGACATGCCTTCCCTGAGCGTGAACCCCTTTCCTCGATTGGTCGGGAGGACGATCGTCTGAAGCACCCCGGGGAGAAGCCCGTCGAGCGCCTGGGGGCTCCCATCGGTCGACCCGTCGGAGACCGCGATGATCTCATAGGTGATCCCCGCCGCCGACAGCGTTGTTGCCGAACGCTCGAGGGTGTCGCGCAGCACCGCGGGGCCGGGATTGAAGAAGGGCAGCACGAGCGTCAAGTCCATTCCGGGATCATCCACAGCGCCTCACCTCTCCGGGACGGGCCGGTGGGCCCAGGCGGCCCGCCATTTGCGTTCATCTCGGACCACGCGAAGTCTCCAAACGACCGATTGAGGGCCAACTGAGACAAGGATCAATTGAGAAGAAAAGGATCGATTGAGAAGAAATTGTGTGAACTGTTCTCCCGGGCGATCGCCCGCCAATGCCGCGCTCAGGATATCGATCGCCGACTGGGCCGTCATCACCGCTACCGCGGCGAGGACGGTCCCGCGTTGGCTCAGCGTTCCAGGGTGGCGATGGGCCCAGTCAGTGGTGCATCGGGCACCGCGAGCGCACCCTCGGGCTCTGAAGCCGAGGTCGGGGGCTCGCCTTGTGAGGCTGCCGGGGCTGAAGTAGAAGTTGAGGTTGAGGGTTGGACACCGATCGAGGTGGAGGACTCAGACGGTACGACCGCCGACGGATCCGAAGACCCTCCCTGGCGCGCCGCCCCCGCTCCCAGGATGACCACCGTCAGCTGGACGGTGTTCTGGGGCTCGACCAGCACCAGCTGGGCAACGAACTGCGTGCCGTTCAGGAGGGAATCGTCGGGCTGACTGCCCGGAGGAGCCGACACCAGACCACGGAAGACATACCCGGCATCGCCGGGAGATCCGGTCAACTCTTCGAGCGTCCCTTGCAGGTCCACCGCCCCGCTGCCGATCCCGCTCATGGTCGCCGTGATCCACGGGGTGGGAGACGACAGGCAGGCATCGATGCTGAGGGTCGCTTCAGCCGACGTCGACGGAGACGCAAAGGAACTCATGGTTGCCGACGAGTCAAAGGCCAGGTACTGGCTCACCGTGGAGAGGTCCTGAGGCGAGGTGTTCGCCACCGAGACGGCGTTCCCAAGACCGAGAGGCGTTCCGGCGCTGAACCCGGATCCCGGTGCCGCGACACCGTTGGAAGCGACACAGTTGGCGCCGGCCACGGCCGCAGGCACCACGGCGGCGACCGATCCGGTGGTGCTCGAGCCGCTCGGCGTTCCGACGCCGGCGTTGACCCAGCCGAAGGCCGAGGTGGCGCTCGTGGCAGAAGAAGATCCGGACGACGACACACTGACCGCCTGGGGTGCCGCGGCCGGCGACGAGGGCGCGGGAAGCACGTCCGCCACCGACACCGCGTGGGTGGTGGCGGCCACCGCCGCGGGGGCCGGAGCACTCGGGATGGCCAGGGCAACCGCAGACGCCGAGAACGTGGCGGCGGTCGCGGCCAGCCCGAAGACGAGCGACCCGCGGGGCACGGCCGAGACGAGCGTCATCGCGCTCTGGGCGACCGGCGAGGCGCTCAGCTGAGACGCGACCCGATCGAACAGCGAGGATGCTCCCCCACCGAGCCCGGGCGTTGGATTCGAAACAGGCACCGACACGGGGTCGCCCACGTCGAACGTGCGCCGGCTGGGGCGCCTCCCAAGGCTCGAAAGCCGGGCGGCCAGTCTCGACTGGAAGACCTTGGTGAAGATCGGGAGCGAGATGATGGCCCCTGCGGCCGACTCGATCCCGCCCAGGCTTCTCTGCAGGAGCATCCGGGCACGGTGGACCCGGGCCCGAGCGTTCTCGATCGAGATGTTCTCGAGGTCGGCCATGTCGTCGTAGGTCATGCCCCGGACTTCGTGCAACACGAAGGCGGCGTGAAGGTGCGCCGGCAGGCCGCGCATGGCCGTGCGGAGCGACGCCACGGTGACCGGATCGCTGACCTGGTCGGCGACGTCGGCTTCGTGACGGCCGTCGGTCAACGAAGTGAGCACCAGCTGGCGGTCGCGAGAGAACCGCGCCCGCTGGTCGGAGCAGACGTGGTTGAGAATCGTATTCAGCCATGCGCCGAGCCGGAACTCGCCGGACAACCCGAACCTCCGGATGCCCTTGAAGGCCCGCTCGAAGGTCTCCTGAACGGCATCGTCGACATGTCCCGACGGCCCCAAGATCGCGCGGGCCCGGGCTCTCAGGACCTCGTAGTGGTCGTCGACGATGATGGAGAACGCATCGGTGTCCCCGGCCAAGTGGGCGCTGACCAGCAGGCGATCGCGCTCGGGGCCCGAATCGGATCGAGGCGGATAGGCCTCCGGTGGCCGCGCGATCCGGTCTTGGATCGTCACGACGACGCCCCTAGCCGAAGCTCGATCCGCGCGACGCGCGTCCGATCAGGCACTCGAACCATCCATCTCCTCTAGAAAACCCCGCCCGGGGTTCGAGAGGGCCCGCACGATCTCGCCCGGTCCCCGCCTCGTTGAGGCCGACAGTAGTGGCTGGGACCGGAAATTGCACTCTTTGCGCCTAGGAGATATGGAGCTGCGCCGATCCCGCTCCGGGTCTATTGCTCCCCCGGTCTATTGCTCCCCCGGTCCGTTGCTCCCGGGCGTTCCCGATGGTCCGGGCGAACCATCCTCGATCAGGCGAACCGGGGGGGCCAGCCGCCAAATCGGCGGGATCGGAGAGGGGCGCAGGTCCAGATGCCGGGAGGAAGACCCCCTACTTTCCGCCGTCCTGAGAGGCGATCAAGCTGGACCGGCCTTCGGTCGAACGAGCGTGCGCGGACGGCGCCTCGCCCGTGTAGCCGCTCCAACCGGTCGGCGACACGTAACCGAGGATCGGATAGCCATCGACGGTCGAGGTCGTGGGGTCGAAGTACCCCGAATCCCAGACGGCGCCCACGTCGCCCTGAGCGTCGATCGGAGGGCCGGAATTCCCCGAAACCACGTCGATCTGGCCCTGGCTCACACCGACAACGATCCCGATGTGAGCCCCATAGGCGCTGGCCATGTCCCCCCAGACCACGGCGTCACCGGGTTGGGGGTCATTGGTCGCTCCCGGGAACCAGGCCCCGGTGTGCGATTCGCCCCAGTCGACGAAGGTGAAGCTCCATCCGTTGATCCCGGTGGTGTCGATCCCGACGGCGGCCCAGACCCACTGGGCGAAGTCCGAGCACCACTCCTCGGCGCTGGTGCCCGCCGCACAACCGGTGGAAACCCCCCGAGCCCAGTAGGCGGTGTAGGAGTTGCAGTTGCTGCCGGGCGGGGTCTCGATCACTGCGGCGTTGTGCTGATCGGCGGCTTGTGCCGTCTCCACGATCTGTTGGACGACGGCGGGCGGGTTCGGACCGGCCGCGTAGACATGCACGGAGCTGCCGTAGACGATCGGGCTCGGAGCGGTCCCGACCGACGGGCCGGTCGAAATCTGGGTCAGGTCGTAGTAGTTCCAGGTTCGACCCCACAAGCCGTCGTTGACCGTCTCGACCAGGTCTCCGTCCGTCGCCTCGGCGTATATATGCAGAGAGTTGGTGCCGTAGAGCACCGCTCCGGGATCGCTCACGATCGTCGGACCACCGCTGATCGACGTCAGGTCGTAGGCGTTCCAGAGCCGGCGGTCGGCCCCGTCGTTCACGAACTCGATCAGCTGGCCGCCGGTCGACCGGGTCTCAACGTGGACCGTCGCGCCGTACGCGACCGGGCTCGGACGCCCGGTGATCGAGGGTCCACCGGACGCCTTGGTGAGGTCGTAGGCGTTCCATGCTCGGCCGCCCGCCCCGTCGTTCACGAACTCGGTCAGGTCACCGTTTTGAGCGACCCCGTACACGTGGACCGAACTGGACCCGTAGAGGATCGCGTCGGGATCGCCACCGAGGACCTGACCCCCGGCGACCTGGCTCAGATCGGTCTCGGCAAATGCTCCGTTGGCATTCGTCAACTCGACCAGGTCGCCGCTGGCCGCCCGAGCGAACACGTCGATGGCGGACCCGACGACCAGGGCGTCGGGATCTCCTTCGAGCGTGGCACCGGCCAGCGATTCGCTGAGATCGACCTCTCGCCAGGTGGGGCTGGCGGAGCTGGCCGTGAACTCGACCAGATCGCCGTTCGACGTCTCGGCAAAGACATCCATCGTGCCGTTGACCAGGATGGCAGCCGGGTCGTCGGTGATGGCCGGGCCCCCCAAAAGCTGGGTCACGTCGGAGGAATTCCAAAGACGGCCCCCGGCGTCGTCGTTGGTGAACTCGATCAGTTCGCCGGTCGCCGATCGGGCAAAGACCTGTAGCGCCTCCCCCTCGCGCAGTGGACTCGGACGTCCCGAAGTGGTTGGTCCCTCGGAGCCCACGCTCTGGTTGTAGGAATTCCAGAGCCGGCCTCCGGAACCGTCATTGGCGAACTCCTGGAGCGGCATGACGGTCCCGCCGACCGACGCGGCCGCCGGTTGCTTGGAGCCGATGCCGACCCCAAGCACCGTCAGTGGCACCGCCACAAGCAGTCCCAACGCGAGTACCCAGACGAGGGCCCGGCGCGGGGAGGCCGAGGCCGACCTGTTCGGGGTCACTGAGAACGCAGGCATGAACCCACCAGGAGCAATCGAAAGGAGAGCCGGACACTGAGGAGCGATCACCGCGGACCGCCGCCTGTGGCGACAGACGCTACCGGGACCGTCGTCCCAACTGGCTGATCCCCACCGAACCCGGGGCATCGGACGAAGCGTCTCGTGTCGGTTCCGGTCACGGCTTCGGGCCCACTCCCCACCCGGCAACCCGCCGGCCTGGCGGTCCACCCAGCCCGACCGGTCATCGCGCCGCGCGAACCCGCGCACCACGGCTCGCACCAGGACCCGTGGCTCGAAGGAATGCCTCCCCTGTACCTCGGCGATCCCGAGGTCTCGGGTCGAAGCCACGACGGCACCCCCGAGCAGGGTAACCCTCAACTTGAGACTTATCCTCAAGTTGAGGTTTAGATCTTCCCCTGCAGGCCCGGGACGGCCTTTCGATCAGCTGCTCCCCCGCCGAGTCGACCCAGACCGGGGCAGCTTGGGCCGGACCGGTTTCAAGAACCGGTACGCCCGATAGACCGGGTGGCGGTGCAGGCGTTCGACCGACGCGTCACGAGCGGCCACGGCGGCGGCCAGATCGGCGACGTGAGCGTGCAGGCGCGCCACCTCCCTCTCAAGCAGGGCCAAGTTCGACCGCGCCGAGCGCAACTCCTCGAGATTGGCGAGTCGGGCGTCGCGCCAGCATTCCCACGATTCGACCAGCCGCTGGCCAAGCACGTTCGCATCCCGGTCCGGCGAGGTCGAGCGCCGGAGCACGAACCCGAACTCGAACCCCTCCTCCCCCAGGTCGTCGGTGACGAGACCGTCGACGAATTCCCAGAGCATCCCGCACTGCTCAATGGCGTATCGCAGGACGGGGACGAACTCCTCTTCGTCCCAGCAATGGACGTGAATGGACCGATTCCGGTGGAGTTCCAGAGCCTCGGCCAGCTCCCCGGGCTCTTCGGGCAATCCGATCGTGTTGGAGAGGAACTCGACGAGATGGTCTTCGTCAACGTCGGTGACGTTGGCCTGGTACTCGGCGATCAGGTGCTCGAGCGAGGTCGGTTCCCGCCGGCGGTCGAAGGTGCGATGCCGGTTGGGCAGCAGGACGATCGCGATGCCACCCGGACGCAGCACGCGATAGATCTCGGCGAGGAACCCGATGGGCTCGGCCAGGTGTTCGATGACATGGCTGCAGACCACGAAGTCCTGGCTCGCGTCGGCAATCGGGTGGAGGCGATCGGTGTCAAAATTTGCCACCACGTCGGGAACCGGGAACGACGCCAAGTCGCCCAGCTCCGGGAAAAGTTCGCGGTTCTCCTCAGGCTGCCACCGATCGACGAACCGGACCGACGACCCGACGAAGGGAAGTTCGAACGGCTGATGACCCGGGCCCACCTCGATCCCATAACCAATGGCGTGGCGGGCCAGGAGCCGACGGAGGGCCGTGTGGGTGGTCAGATCCGAAGGATCGGGCTCAATCGCTTCGGTCACCGGTCAACTGTAGCGATGGGGGTCGGAGTGCCACACGGATCCGGGAGCTCGGTACCGGCTCTCGACCGGCCGACTTGGGCTAGAAACGATCGGGTGCCCCGCATCGTGTATCTGGTCCACGCGCTGCCCCCTCTCGAGAACACCGGCACGCCCCTGGCCGCGTACTCCTATGCGCAAGGCCTCGCGCAACGCGGCTGGGAGGTGACCGTGGTCTCCGCCGCCATAGGCGAGACCTCGTGGCCTACCGCACCGGAACGCAACCCACCAGAGGCGTTTGACCGTCTCGTCGTCCCCCCAACCCGGCATCTCGGCTCCTATTGGTCGATTGAGGCACCCTCGGCGCCGCGGAGGGCCGAATGCGTGGAGGCGAATACCTTCCGTCGGCTTCTCCAAACCATCGGACCCGATCTCGTCCATGTGGTCGACAACGTCCATCTCCCCCTCGACTGGCCCGAGATCGCCGCGGCGCGCGGGATCCCGGTGGTCCGGACGGTGAGTTGCGCCGAAGACCTGTGTGCGCTGGTCGCTCCGGTGTCCCCGTGCTCGGGTCCGAAGGGCTTTTGTGCGGCACCGATCACCCCAGAGCACTGCGCGCGTTGTGTGAGGGCACAGCTCCCCGGCGAATACCCACCACCCGTCCGCAGCGATGATCCGTTGGCGGCCGGCTCGCCACGTTCCATCGATGACGACCAGGACCAGCTACTGGGAAAGCTCCGACGGAAGAGGGTCCGCGCAACGATGCAGTTCCGGTCCGTGTTCGATCGGATCGTCTTTTCGGGTCAGGGTTGGCGCCGATACTTCGAAGAGACCCTTCCCCTCGATCCAGATCGAGTTCGGGTGATCGAGATGGGCCTTGACCTGTCCGCATGGTCCGAGGCAGCCAACCAGGATCGCCGGGTGAAGACCGGAGAGCCGGTCGTGTTTTGCCTGGCCGCCTCGCTCGATCGAGCCAAGGGGTACGACCGGGTGGTGCAGGCCTTCTCCAGTCCGGCCCTGTTGGGTCGGAACGACTATCGATTGCGAATCCTCGGCGGTGGTGAGGTCGAGCTCGTGAGGCCGCTGCTCGACGTCAACCCCAATGTCGACCTCATCGGTCCCTACCGAGCCGAGGACCTTCCCGCATTGCTGGCCGACGTGCACGTCGGCTTGTCGACGTCGCGCTTCGAAACGTTCCATAGGGTCAGCCGGGAGTACCTCGCGGCCGGCATCCCGGTCATCGGGAACGGTGCCTCGGGCTTCGGGATCGCCGAGGTCGTCTCGCCGGGACGCAATGGCCTCCTCTACGATCACGCCGACCCGGCCGGCCTCGAAGAAGCCGTTCGATCGGTTCTCGACGATCGCGGCCTGCTCGGGCGCTTGACCGACGGCAGCCGGGCCACCCGGATCCGCTCGATCGAAGACGAGGTCGACGACCTGGTCGGCCTGTATGCAGAGCTGATCGAGGAGCGACGATCAGGTTCTCACGGTGACCCGGACTGGGTCGACCAACGATGGGCGGTCTCGGACCGCTAACCCAACCGGACCCCCAACGCATCGCGCACCCGGCCGATAAAGGCTTCGGTCGATCCGTAGCGGTCATCGCAGAACGCACGGCCCTGAGCGCCGAGAATCGGGCCGACCGCCGGGTCGGAGACGGCCCCGATGCACGCCACCAACTCGGCGGCATCGCGGAACCACGCGCCGGCGTTGGCCGATCGGACGATGTCGTGTGCCACGCCTCGGGCCGGGACGACGGCGGGCGTACCGTAACGGAGCGATTCGATGACATGTATCGCGACCAGGCGGCCCGGCCTCAAGTGCACCGTGCATCGCGCCCACGCCATGAGCCGCCAAAGGTCGAGCTGACGAGTCAGTGGTTCGAGCACCTGGGTTGCCCCTCTTCGCCAGATGACCAATGCGTCGGGATGCACCACCACGATGGCATCTTGGATTCTTGAGGCGGCGATCCGAACCAGGTCGGCCGAACCGCCGGAGGCATCGGAACGGGCCGGACAGAGGACGAGGACGTAGTTCTCTCCCTTGACCGCCGGGTGGGGCTCGCGCTGGACGCTCGGGTTGACGGGGACCACCAAGCCGACGTCACGGACCTTCGCCGCCACTCCGGCCGACGCGTCGCTCGCTCCCCCATTCCCGATAGCCAAGATGCCCGCCGCATACGGGCCCACATCGTCGAACATGGCGGGTCCCACCCGGTCGCCTGCCTCCCACAGGGGGAGCCAGAGGATTGGCCCCGCAGCGGCGTCCAAGACTCCGCCGATCCCGCGGTGTCGGTGACCGACGACCAGCACGATCTCGGCCCCGAGCTCGGCCACCAACTCCCCTGCGCCACGCCAGGCGGGCCACGTCCCCAACCAGTCAGAGGCGAGGCCGAGGTCTGGACCGCTCGAGCTCGGTACTGGTTGTGAGCTCGGTACTGGTTGTGAGCTCAGTGCCAGTTGCGAGCTCGTGACCAACTCGATGACCAGGTCTCGGCGCAAGCCATCGACCATCGGCAATGCGTTCCCCAGCCGGTGCACGGTGAACGCACCGTCGGCCACTTCGAGAGGCTGACTCCCTTCCGGCGTGACGACATGCACCTCGGTGCTCAACGCGAGCGCTCCCGCCACGCGGCGCACCACCGGTGCTTCCTCGTCCCATGCGGACCAGTCGGCACCGCCGATCGGCCACCGCTCGGTCAAGACAACGAGCTTCGGGGTGGTCTCCCCCTCCACTCCCGCAGAAACTCGCCTGTCCTCGATGTCCCGCTCAGGCATCCAAACCGTCGGTCGGGCGACCCAGATGATGATCAACGGTGGTCGCCACCTCGACCAGTCCGCTCGCGACCTCGCGATAGCGATCATCGATCTCGACCAAAAGGCGCTCGTAGGCGTCCGTCAGCTCATCGCAGCGGGTCGCCAGCGCGTCGTTCAGGCGCACCAGGTGGGCGCGCAACTCGCGCTCTTCGGCCATGGACTCTCGCAGGACGCCGAAGACGACCCTCGCGGCAATCCGCCGGAGCCGTCCGCGCAAGCCCTTTGAAGGCCCGACCGCTGCAGCCGACAATTGCCAGTGGTGATGGAGATACTCGAGGTCGGCACTGCTCGCCAGCTCTCCGGACATCTCCGTATTGGAGAGCGATTTGATCGTCTGAGGCATCCAGGCCAACTGGTCGGCCTTGTCCCTCAGCTCGGCGACAAGCTCGTCAGCCCGGAGTTCTCTTCCCACCGCTGATCCTCATCTGCTGGTCGCGCAACACAATGCAAGCTTAATCGGCTGAGGTTCCGGCTGAACAAGGGATCGCCGGCTCTCAACATGTCCGCCCAGCGCCGAAGGAACCTCTCGTGATCGGTACCGTACCCGAACATGCCCCGCGTCTTTGACTCGAAGTGCACCAGCTCCGCGTTGGGCGTGTACAAGACGCGATAGCCGGCCTCACGTAGCCGAAGGCAGAAGTCGACGTCGTTGAACCCGACCGCGTAGGACTCATCGAATCCCCCCATTTCGCGAAACACCGCGGTCCGGCACATCATGCAGGCCCCGGTCACCGCGCTCCACTCTCGGGTGAGCGACGCCCAGGCCATGTAGCCCACCTCGCCGGCCGGCATGTCGTGAAAGAGATGTCCGGCCAACGCACCCAGTCCGATGACGACGCCGGCGTGCTGCACGCTGCCGTCGGGGAACAACAACCGCGCTCCGACGGCCCCCACCTCGGGGCGTTGGGCGTGCTCGAGCATGGCCGCCATCCAACCGCCACCCCCGGCCTCGATGTCGTCGTTCAAAAACAGCAGCACGTCGCTCGAACAGGTGGCCGCTGCCGCGTTGTTGATCACCGACCAGTTGAACGGTCCCGGGCGCCGCACGCATCGCACGTTGGGGCGCCGCACGAGCATGTCGATCAGCGCCAGGGTTTCGGGGTCGGAGCTGTCGTTGTCCACGAGAACGATCTCGAACCGATCGTGACCGGCTCCGGACGCGAGTGAATCCACGCAAGAACGAAGCAGCGGCGCGCTATCGCGGAACGGGATGATCACGCTCACGCTCAGGTCACGCAGGATCCGTCGGCGGGCGTGGTAGGCGCCCGGGAACGGCCCGGGCTCGATCCAAGCCGCCTCACCGCGTCGATCGAGAGCGTCGCCAAGTGCTCTTCGACTGGCGTCGTGCGCCCACGGCTTGGCCGCGGCGTCCCCGGCCGTCGATCCCTCCACGATTCGCCAGTGGTAGAGAACCTCAGCCACGTGCACCACCAGTCGCGCCCGTTCGGTTGCCCGGAGCATGAGGTCGAAATCCTGGCTCCCGTCCATCTCGGCGCGGAACCCGCCCAGGTCTACAACCAGGCTTCGGCGGATTGCCAACAGATGCCCGAGATACGGGAAGGCAACCAGGAGATCGGGCGACCAGTCCGGCTTGAAGTGCGGGAAGCAGGGGTCGCCGGAGCCATCGAGCCGGTCTTCGTCGGAGTAGATGACGTCGGTTTCGTCGGTGATGGCGCCAGCCATCAAGAAAAGCGCGTCGGCGGTGAGCTCGTCGTCGTGGTCGACGAAGGCGACGAACTCCCCGGAGGCCAGTTCGAGCGCGGTGTTCGACGCCTTTGCGATGCCGCCGTTGGTGCGGTGACTGGCCAGCTTGATCCGATGGTCGAGCTTGGGCAGGGACTCGAGGTACGAGGTGATCTCGGGATCGCCCGAAGCATCGTCACAGATGCACAGCTCCCAGTCGGAGTACGTCTGGGCGCGGATTGAATCCACACAACGCTTCAGGAACCACATTTGAGGCCGGTAGACCGGTACGACCACGCTGATCAGCGTGGGTCGGACCGGGCTTGTCTCCTCGCGGTGCTCCATGGCGCCGCGCTGGCGGTCTTCGAGGCGGCGGGTGAGCCAGGCCCGGTAGTCATCGACGTCGGTGGAGACGTCATGCCATGGCGCTCGTTCGGTCGGTTTCTCCATCTCGGCGTCGCGCACCAACGCGCGGGCGAGCCGATCGGCTGCGGAGAGGAGGGCATCCCACTCCCGTCGCGCGTCGTCGCTGTCTCGGGTTATCTCAGTCGAGGCTGTTCATCTCCACACGGCCCGTCGTTCATCGGATCTCCAACTCCCGGGCGGACGGCTACATGTTGACCGGTGATCACCGGACCGGCGACCGGCGCGTCCACTCGCCTCGGGCCCGGTCGACGCCCCATCAACGGGCTCCTAGGGCAGGGTCACCACCTGGGCGGCATAGGCCAGCCCGCCCCCGAACCCGACGAGGAGCGCCACGTCACCGCTTCGGGCCCTGCCCTCAGCGAGCAGCCGATGGGTGGCCAGAGGAATGCTGGCCGACGACGTGTTCCCCGTCTCAACGATGTCGTCGGCCACCACCACCGAATCGGGGAGATCGAGGGCCCGGACGACGGCTTCGGTGATCCGTTGGTTGGCCTGGTGGGGCACGAAGACATCGATGTCGCGTAGGGCCACCCCGGCCGCCTTGCAGGCCGCCAGGGCGACGGGCGGCATCTGCTCGGCCGCCCATTTGAAGACCCGACGCCCTTGCATGCTGACCGAGGGGGCCCCGAGCCCAGGATCGTTGCGGTATTGGGTCCAGTCCGGAGAGAGCATCAGTGCTTCCCCTCGCTCGCCGTCGCTCCCCCACACGACCGGTCCGATCCCGTCGTGCTCGGACCGCCCGACCACGAACGCCCCGGCGCCGTCGCCGAAGATGAACGAGGTCCCCCGGTCCAGCGGATCGACGAGGTCGGTCATGCGCTCCGCCCCGACCACCAACACGTACTCGGCGGTCCCGCCACGCACCAGATCGCGTGCGACACCCAAGCCATAACAGAACCCTGCGCAAGTCGCGTTGATCTCGAGGGCCGGCGCCTCGGTGCCGAGGCCGGCCGCCACCCGGGCCGAGAGGGGCCAGAAGGGCTGCCCGTCGCTGCAGGTCGCGACGAGCACCATGCCCAGCGACGTCGCCTCGACCCCGGCAGTGGCCAGAGCCTCGGAGGCCGCCGAGGTCGCCATCACCTCGAGCGTCTCGTCGTCGCCCGCCCACCCTCGGTTCACGATGCCACTGCGGCTGCGGATCCACTCCTCCGAGGAGTCGATCAGCTGACAGACCTCCTGGTTGGAGACGGCTCGCCGGGGCCGATAGGCGCCCACGCCGACGACGGAGGCCACGCGCTGGGAAGGGTCGGTCACGGCCGGACCCGCAGTTTCATGGGTCGCCCAACAGCGCTGAACTCTTCATCTGTGCCGGCGAACTTGGCGAAATAGAGGCGGATGTCGTAGCCGCCCGGACCGGCCTCGATCCGCTCCAACACGACGTCGGCGATCCGGTGGGCGGCCAGGTGACCCAGCAGATCGAGCACGTCGTACTCGTAGAGCATCACCGATGAGTCGGTGAACCGACGCAGCGGGCCGCGCACCATCGCCGAGTTGAACCACCGGTGCCCAAGGCGCAGCTCTCTCAGGGCCCGGGCGACGTCGGTGCCCGGGTCGTGGCAGTGGAACTGGACGAATCCGTGTCCGCCCGGCACGAGCACGTCCAGCAGCTGGTCGAAGAGCGCGAACCCCTCGGAGGCGACGATGTGCTGGAAGACGAGCACCGAGTGAACGAAGTCGACCGGCCCCCACTCCCCCACCGCGTCGGCGTCGATGGTCCGGTCGATCACCAGGGCGTGGGCATTGCCGACACCCCGCTCGTGGCAGCGGGCCTCGGCACGCTTCACCATCGTCGCTGAGACGTCGATCCCGATCGCATGGCGGGACCGTTCGGCCAACGGGACCAGGTTGCGACCAACGCCGCACCCGAAATCGAGCGAGACGCCCGGCTCGAAGGTCGCCTCGATCTCGTTTCGGATGATCGAGATGACGTGGGCCACGTGCTCCTCGCCGGATAGCCAGAAGCGGTCCTCGGCCTCGGGCGTCAGGGCCTCGTCGCGAAACTCCTCGCTCGAGAGCACCGCCCACAGTGGATCGGTTCGGGCGAGCTGCTCCCAGGACCTGACATCGTTCTCGAAGACGCTCACCAACCCTCCCGGCCTCCGTTCCCGAACTCGCCCAGAACGAACAGGGCCAAGTTAGTGGATGACGCTCAAACCAAGGCCGGAACGGTTCCCACCTCAGCCGCTGATCCCGAACCGCCCGGTCAAGGTGCCCGAAGCCAGCACGTGACCTCGGATCAAGAAGCGGAACTTCGCGTAGGTGGTGGTGCCGTCGACCCCCAGCGACTCGGTGTCGAGGGCGTAGACGGAGAACTGGTAGTGATGCGGCTCGTCGCCGGGAGGGGGCGCCATGCCGCCGTACGCGCTCTCGCCCCAGTCGCTGAACCCGGTGACCCCGCCGGACTTCCACCCGGCTTCGAGGGCGTGCACCGACGGCGGAAGATCGAACAGCACCCAGTGCGTGAAGCCCACCGTGGTCGGCGCGTCGGGGTCGTAGCAGGTCACCGCGTAGCTCTTGGTCCCAGCCGGACCTTCGCTCCATGAGAGGTCGGGACTGATGTTGTCCCCGCCCACCATGCTGTGGGCCGCCGATGTGGGGATCGTCTCGCCCTCCGCGAACAGGGTGCTTCGAACCTTTAGCGCGTGCTCGGCCACGGACGTCCCTCCTCGTGATAGCGGTCCCCGGTGATCAATGTCGACGGACCGCGACAACGAACGTAACCCGGAAGGGTCGTGTTGTCACGGCCGGGCGGCGCTTGTCCGCCCCATCGATTTCTATGCCTTATCTAATTTGGGCTCTGTCGTGTGATCCTGAGGCTGTGCGCCACTCAAGGGGTCGGCGGTCCCGCCTCACCAGAGGGCGACGGGTGTCGGGTGGCGATGCCGAAGCATTCGTTCATCCTTGGTCACGAGTCGCCAGCCATGCTCGACGGCGGTCGCGTAGATCAACCGGTCGGCCGGGTCCCCTGGGAAGCTCGACGGCATCGACACGGCAGTGTCTGCAATTGCAGTTGTGGTGCCGATCGTCCGGACATGCGCGGAGATCTGCTCGAGCCACGAACGCACCGGGACGACGACCCTGATTCTCTCGTTGCGAGCGAGCCACGCCAACTCGAACCAAGAGATGCTTGCCACTGCGATCTCACTTGCACCGTCGATGGCCGCGGTGGCTGACCGACTCAAGCGTTCCGGTTCGGCCGACCACCAATGGACGACGTGTGAGTCGAGCAGGACCGTGCTCATCCGATTTCCCAACTCAAGCCGGTCGCGAAGAGCCCTTCGTCGTCAGACGTAGTCATTGCGGCCCCGGCGCACAAGCCCTTCAACCCATGCGGCCCTCTTGCCGGAGCCAGGCGTGCCACCACCTTTCCGTGCCTGGTGATCTCTATCTCCTCACCCGTCTCCACCTCGTTGAGGAGTCCCAGTAGTCGTGCCTTTGCCTCGGTAGCGGTCATTCTTCTGGTCATCTGATCAGCATAATGACCATGTGGGGCCCGGCGCTTCATCTCCGGGCTTCGGGCCACGGTGACCCCGTTCACGCTCCCCCGCAGGATTGACCGCCTCCCGGGGATTGACCGGGAGGCGCCGGGTCAATGGGTGACGAGCCCGGTGGTGTGGTGGGCGGCGATCGATGACAGCGGTGGCGAGAACTCGGACAGGATCTGGCGGACCCGCATCTCGGCCAGCGCGCCGAGTCCGTCGTAGACGTCCACGAATAGTGCGCGGGCCTCGTCCCTCGGCCAGTCCTTCGGCAACAGCTCGCTCGGCAGCTCGGGATCGAGATTCGGCATGTTGCGCCAGCGGTCCATGATCGTGGTCCGCGCGACCAGGCCCTCCGCCGCGCCAACGTCACCGATGCTGACCCGGCGGCGAAGCTCGGCGAACTCCTCGACGAAGTCCGTGTACACCCGCCGAAGCTCGTCGAGATCCCATGCGGACAACGGCGAGTTCCCCCCGACCCGGTCCCTGATCTCGCCGACGAACACCGTTGACGCCTTGATCTGGAGCTCATCGAGTACCGCGTTGACGTCGTCGGTCGGCGGGTGCGGGCTGATCCACAGGCCGTCGTAGAGCGGCGCGAAACCAAGCCAACGCAAGCGGGTGCGGAGCACCGGACGAGACTGACGCTGGTCCTCGGGGACCGAGAACGCGACGATCGTCCAGCTGCCTGACCAGTGGCGCTCGGCCGCCCCGAACCCCAAGATGTGTTGGGCGCCCTCCCGGAGCAGCGCGGCGGCCCTCGGGGTGAGGCGGTAGTAGGTGTTGCGGCCACTCTTCGAGCTGGCCAACAGCCCCCGCCGGGACAGGCGGCTGAGCGCGGCCCGGGAACCGGCACTGGTGATCCCGAACTCCTCGAGGAGGCTCACCAAGCTGGCCGAGGGAATGTACTCCGAGCTGTCCAAGAAATAGTCCCCGAGCAGGGTCAACAGGAGGTGCTGGGGTTGGGACCCGGCCTGGGTCCGGGGCAGTTGGACCCCACCCTCGTCGGCGTCTTCGTCCACCAATGCCAGCATGCGCCCCCGTGCCACGGCTGGCATTGTAGGCACCGGTCATTCGGCAAAGTTGACCGAGTGGTCAGCTGGCCATGCGCTTCGGTCAGAGAATCGGAGCTGCGGCGGCCTCCGCCGTGATCGCCTCGACATCGGAGGCCAAGAGCCATCCCTCCTTGACCAGCTCGTCGGCGCGAGCCGAAACCAGCGCGACGTAGTGCTCGTGGGTTCCGTACAACTCGCGCAGCTTCTGCTCGCCGAACGGCTCCATGCTGCCCAAGAGGTCGCCCAGCATCGCTGCCGACAGGATGGGACCGCTCTGGTAGGCCTGCTCGACCGCCGGGGTGCTGTGGGGGTAGTACGAAGCGATCGGCACATCGACATACGTCGACCGGATGCCGCCCACTGCGTTGCCGTGCTCGTCGCGGACCAACGGACGCGCTTCGGGCCTTTCTCCCCGTCTCCCGGGCCCGTCCTTGTCGCCGAGCACCAGACGATCCGCGCGCGGCGGGATCACACCGTCGGCGACCCAGCGGTCGAGGTGGTAGTAGATGGTCGCGGCCACGAGGTCCATACGGAACGTGCTGGGCAACTCGATCATCGGCGGGTACGCCGACAGCTGGCCCGTCGCCTGGTACTGGTTCGGTGGCCGGTCGGTCCGCCCGGGCATCGAGACGTGCGCGGCGCCGGCGACCTCGTAGAGGCGGTAGCGATCGTCATCGGCGTCGCTGTCCTCCCGGAGCACCCCGACGTGGGTCTCGGACTCGTTCTCGCTCAACAGCTCGATCACCGGGACGTCCTTGGACCCGACGACCCGTCGCGGGTCCTCGATCGGGAGCCGGGGGCTGGCCGAGCTCAGGGCGTGGTAGCCACCCTGTTCAAACTGCCCGATGAGATGCCGATCAGGTACCCGTCGATGGCTGGCCGGCCGTCGGCGAGACGTGTGTCGTCGTGGAACCCGTCCATGGCGAAGACACGGCAAAACGTGCCGGTGTAGGAACGCCCGGAAAGATACAGGCGCTCGGTCGGCCCGCCGAAGAATCTCGTGCCGTCGCGCAACGCGGTGGCCACCTGGCCGAGGATGTCCCAACCGAGCCCCTCGTCGCTGAGCGCGAGCGAACCGTTGCGGTCCGGGTCGAACGACGTCGCCATGAAGGTCGCGTTCGCCGGCACCACCGTGACCCCCACCCAGGCCTGGCCGTTGCGCACGATGTGGCGCCACAGCTGGGTCCACACGTTGGGGTTGTCGACCGAGGGGTGCAACGGCTCGACCTGGACCACCCCGCTGAAGGCACCGGGCTCCGACGGCCGGCGAACCAGGATCCGGGTGGTGTAGGGGACCTCGGCGGTGTGCACGCGGCGCACCAGTTGGGCGTCGTAGGCGTACAGGTTCGCCGTGCCGCGCACCAGGTACTCCTGTTCTTCGTAGCGGCGCGCGGACAGGTCCACGCCGAGGCCGATCTCGGGAAGGAACGCGGTGCCAAACGGCCGAGATTCGGGCCTCGACAGGCGCGGACCCTCGAATTCCACCATCGCGACTCCTCCCCCTCTTCCGCCGAAGACCGCCTCCGGCCGGCCCACCCGGCGCCGGGTCCTCGGGTCCGGTCGGCCAACCGCCCTGGTGCTCGACCGATCCGAACCACCGGCCAGGGTCGAGCCCCCGCCAGTCCAAACCAGCCAGGTCTAAACCAGATAGTACGACGGCGGGAAGGCAGAGCGTCACGGGTTCGCGTCGGTGCGTACCATTGTCGGGCGATGAGGACCGACCGATGACCCAGCACAGCCCCTATCCCGACGTGGACATCCCCGAGCTCTCGGTCACCGAGTACGTCATCGGCCCGGCAGCCGCCCGAGGCGACGCGGTCGCGGTCATCGACGGCACCACGGGCGAACAGACCACCTATGCCGAGCTGAGCGGCCAGGTCGCGGCGGCCGCCCGGAGGCTGGCCGACATGGGGGTCGGCCCGGGCGACGTCGTGGCGCTCATGAGCAGGAACCAGCCCGCCTACCTGTCGGCCTTCCACGGGGTGATCGCCGCCGGGGGCTCGGTCACCCCGCTCAATCCGGTGCTCACCACCGGCGAGGCGGCCGGCCAGATCGCCGACTCGGGGGCCCGGGTCCTGCTGGTGGACGACGCCACCGTGTCCAAGGGCGAGGAGGTCGCCCGCGAGGTCGGGGCGACGCTGCTCGTCCTGGACGTCTCCTGGCCGGGGGCCTTGGGCGGAGTGGGCCTGCCGGGGCGCCCGGTGGGCTTCGACCCGTCCACCGCAGTGGCGGCGCTCCCCTATTCGAGCGGCACCACCGGTCGTGCCAAGGGGGTCAAGCTCACCCATCGCAACCTGGTCGCCAACCTGGCCCAACTGGCCCCGATGTGGCCGTATGGGCCCGACGACGTGGTGTGCGCAGTGCTGCCGATGTTCCACATCTACGGCATGAACGTCATCATGAACCTGGCCCTGGCCAGCGGTTCGACGATCGTCACGCTGCCGCGCTTTGACGTGGCGGGCTATCTCGGCACGATCGAGCGCCACCGGGTGACCCGGCTCCACCTGGCCCCGCCCATGATCCTCCAGCTGGTATCGAGCCCCGAGGTCGACCGGTTCGACCACTCCTCGGTGCGCTGGGCCGTGTCGGGTGCCGCCCCCTTGGACGCCGAGCTGGCGGCCCGCTTCGAGAAGCGCTTCGGCGTGCCGGTCGCGCAGGGCTATGGCATGACCGAGGCCAGCCCGGGGACCCACCTGATCCCCGAGCGCGACCAGGCCAACGCGCCGACCGGCTCGATCGGCTGGCTGATGCCCAACACCGAGGGACGCCTCGTGTCCCCCGAAACCGGCCAGGACTCCGACCAAGAAGGGGAGGTCTGGGTGCGGGGCCCCCAGGTCATGGCCGGCTACCTCAACAACCCCACCGCCACCGCCGAGACGCTGACCGCCGACGGGTGGCTCAAGACCGGGGACGTGGCCCGGCTCGAAGGCGGCGCGTTCTTCATCGTCGACCGGGTGAAGGAACTCATCAAGTACAAGGGCTACCAGGTCGCCCCGGCCGAGCTCGAGGCCCTCCTGCTCACGCACCCCGGCGTCCTCGACGCGGCGGTCGTGCCCGTGCCCGATGAGGCCGGCGGCGAAGCACCCAAGGCGTTCGTCGTGGCGACCGGGGATCTCGACGCCGACGAGCTGATGACGTGGGTCGCCGAGCGCGTGGCCCCATACAAGCGCATCCGGGCGATCGAGTTCATCGACGAGATCCCGAAATCACCGTCGGGAAAGATCCTTCGGCGCGTCCTTCGGGACCGCGGCGCCGCCAAGGCGACCAGGTGAGCGCTCCGGCGATGCAGGTGGCCGACCTGGTGGCGATCGACGTCCACGCCCACGTGCACTCCTCGGTGCACGACCGGCCGGGCGAGCACCCGACCGACGCCCTGTTCGAGTACTTCGGGTCCGAGATCGTGCACCCGACCGTCCCGGATCTGGCCACCTACTACCGGGAACGTCACATGGCATGCGTTGCGTTCATGGTGGACGCCAGCGCCGCCACCGGGATGGCCCCGCGGGTGACCAACGAGGAGATCGCCGAGCTGGCCGCCGAGCACGCCGACGTGGTCATCCCGTTCGCGTCGATCGACCCGCACTCGGGGGCGGCCGGCGTGCGGCGGGTCCGGGACCTGGTCGAGCACCACGGGATCCGTGGCTTCAAGTTCCACCCGAACGAGCAGGCCTTCTTCCCCAACGACCCCGAGCACTACCCGCTCTACCGGGCCATCGCCGAGACCGGGGTGCCGGTGGTGTTCCACAGCGGCCACACCGGCGTCGGAGCGGGCCGGCCCGGCGGTGGGGGCGTCCGGCTCAAGTACTCCAACCCGATGCTCGTCGACGACGTGGCGGTCGACTTCCCCGAGATGCCGATCGTCCTCGCCCACCCGTCCTTTCCCTGGCAGGACGAGGCGATCTCGGTCGCCCTGCACAAGCCGAGCGTGCATATCGACCTGTCCGGGTGGTCTCCCAAGTACTTCCCGGCCAACCTGGTCCAGTACTCGAACACGCTGCTCAAGGAGCGAGTGCTGTTCGGCTCGGACTACCCGGTGATCACCCCCGACCGCTGGCTGGCCGACTTCGGGCGGATCGACATCAAACCCGAGGTGCGATCGCTGATCCTAAAGGAGAACGCGGTCCGGCTCCTCGGCCTCGGTTAGTCCCCCCACGCCGAGGGCCGAGTGACCGCCACCAGCGCGTCCAGGGCGACTGGTCCGCTTCGGGTGAGCCGCAGCGGGTTGCAGTCGATCTCTTGCACCGATGTGAAGGCCGGCGAGCCGTTGACCACCGGCCGGCCCGGGTTCACCGCGAACACCGTCCCGCCGAACCCCGAGAGGGCCGCCACCATGGCGTGCCCGGCCTTGCCGGGGGTGGCCGAGGCGCCGACCACCGCGACGCTGCCGGGGGTGAACAGCGCCTCGAGCGTTCCAGCTCCGTTTCGGCCGTCATCGCCGGTGCGTTGGGCCGGGGGGGCCGTCCGGCCCGCCGTCGCGGCCCCCAAACGGAACCTTCCGAACACGTGGGCCAACTCTCCGATCGAGTAGTGACACTTCGGCCTGCGGCCGCATGAGACGCTACCATCCATATCGATCTTTTCTTGAGCGATTCGCGGCCTTCCTTCACCCGAAGCATGACCGGCGCAAAGAGAACCGGAGCGTCCATGTCCCCCACGGCACCAGGTGACGACGAACGGTTGCTCGTGGTTGGCGCGGGGCCGATCGGGCTCACCGCGGCCCTTGCGCTGCGGTCCAAGGGGTTCGCCGTCACCGTGCTCGAGGCCGAACCCGAGGGCCGTCCCCGTCCCGGCAGCCGGGCCATCTTCTTGCACCGCGAGACCCTCGAGCACCTCGAGGAGATGCTCAAAGGCGTCGGGTGGGAGATCGCTGCCCACGGGCTCGTCTGGAGCACCAAGCGCACCTTTTGGGGGGAGAAGCAGATCTATGAGCGGACCTACCCCGAACCCGACCCGAACGTGCTCCCCCACTCGACCAATCTGACCCAGACCGCATCCGAGGCCCTGCTGTTCGGCGCATGCAAGCGGGTCGGGGTCGACTTCGCCTGGAGCCAGCGAGTCGAGTCCGTGTCCACATCTCCGACCGGGGTCGAGCTGACCACCGACGACGGGACCGCGCACTCCGCTCCCTACGTCATCGCGGCCGACGGCGCCCGGTCGGTCGTGCGCCGCTCCCTCGGCATCGCCATGGAGGGTGACCGCTCCGAGAACGCGTTCGTCATCGTGGACGTGGCCGAGGACGAGACCAACCCCCTGCGCCCCGAACGCATCTACTACTACGAGCACCCGGCCGTGGAGAAGCGCAACGTGCTTCTGGTCCCCTTCGCCGGCGGGTGGCGATGCGACCTGCAGTGCCGGCCCAACGACGACCCGGCCCAGTTCGACAGCGACGAGGGGGTCCGGAGGTGGATCGGCCGGGTGCTCCCGGAGCGCTACGCCGACCGGGTCACCTGGGTGTCGACCTACCAGTTCCTCCAGGTGGTCGCCGAGACCTTCGTCGACGAGAACCGGCGAGTCCTGCTGGCGGGCGAGGCCGCCCACCTCTTCGCCCCCTTCGGCGCCCGCGGGATGAACTCGGGGGTCCCCGACGCCGCAGTGGCGGCGGGCGCCATCCGCTCGGCCACCGACGATCCCGACCACGCCCATGACGCCATCGACGCGTTCAACGCGACCCGGCGCGAGGCGGCCCTCTACAACCGGGACGCCGCCGGTCTCGCCCTCGCCCACATGCAGGCCCGCGACCTGCGCATCCGGGTCAAGCGGCGCACCGCGGCCTTCTTGGCCCAGGTCGGCAACCGGGCCGGTGCGTGGCTCGACTCGGCCCCCTACGGGCCGCGTTCGAGGGCCAAGGCCGATCGCCAAGGCACCTACTGATCGGTGCGCCGCCTCGGCGCGGGTGGCGTTCGAAGCGTTATGGGCTGTCGACCTGCACGGCGACCGCGCCGGCCGTGTCGCCGGCCGCGCAGCCGGTGAACAGCCCGATGCCGCCGCCTCGGCGCTCGAGCGCCCACAGGAGCTCGGTGATCGCCCGCATGCCGGTCGGCGCCTGCGGGTGGCCGTAGATGAGGCTGCACCCGTAGGGGTTCATCGCGTCGATCGCGACACCCATCTGCTGGCTGAAGTAGACGTCGTTCACCGCGAACGGCGAGTGCGTCGTGACCACGTGCACGCCCTCGATGCCGATCCCGTCGTGCTCGAGCGCCGCCCGGGCCGCCGGCACCGGAGCCTCGGGCATCCGTGACTTGTCGACGCGCGCGAACGCAGCCGAAAGCAGGCGGGCCACCGGCCCGGTTCCGGTGACCGGGCCCGAGGTGACCACCACGCCCGCGGTCCCATCCGCGGGGTGGGTCTGGGTCCCCGTCGCTCGACTGTCCTGGGGCCGGGGCGTTTTGCGCGCGAGGTCAGAGCAAATTTCTGCGCCAGAAGCGCAGCTGTCACAGCCCAGCGGATCGGGCCTCACGGAAGCTGTAATCCTCCCGAACGGAGTGACCCCCGGTGGAGTGACCCTATTTGGAGTCATTGCCCGGTAGCATGGAGATGTGGCCACGAACCCCTTCAGCTATGGCTCGCCGGTGACTGACCCCCACTTCGCCGGTCGTACGGACGAGCTGGCTGTCCTGACTAGTCGGATGACCAACGGCATCAACGTGGTTGTCACAGCGCCCCGTCGCTATGGCAAGACCTCGCTGCTCGACCGGACTGCGCAAGGCGTCGCAGCTGAAGGGGGCTCGATCATCCGGGCCAACCTCTTGCGCACCCCCAGCGTCGAGGCGTTGGCCGGGCGACTGACCAGTGAGGCCTATCAGCTCACCGGCGGAGCATGGCGACGTGCAGCGCAGGCCGTACCGGAGTTCCTGAAGCGCTTGCGCTTGCACCCGACGATCACTTTCGACGACGCGGGGCACCCAGTGTTTACTTTCGCTCCCTCGGCCGTACCGCAGGACGCCGAGCAGCTCATCGACGACGTCTACCGGATCCTGGCCGAGCTCGCCGAGAATGGTCCGGCGGTGCTAATGCTCGACGAGTTCCAGGCCGTCGTCGACGTGAGCCCTCGGCTACCGCAGCTCCTCAAAGCGCTCTCGGACGACCACCCCCAGGTCTCCTTCGTGCTCGCCGGTTCTCGACAACATCTCATGGAGAACCTCGTGTTGTCGCAGGGCGCGCCGCTCTACAACATGGCCGAACGTTTGGCCCTTGGACCGATTGAGCAATCGGTGATGTGCAAGTTCCTCGTCGCCCGGACCAAGTCGGCCGACAAGATAATGAGCATCAAGATGGCCGGAACTATCTGCGAGATGGCTGGCCCGATCCCCCACGACATCCAGCGTCTGGCCTATGAGGTATTCGATGTAGCCGGCGAGACCATTACCGATGGCGACGTGTCGACCGGAATGGACCGGGTCGTCGCACATGAGGCAGAGGGGTACGCCGACCGATTTTCCAAGTTGGCCATCGGACATCGCCGCGTCTTGCTGGTGTTGGCGACAAACGAGGTCACCCAGCCCCAGTCAGTCCAGTTCGTCCGGTCAACCGGCTACGCCAATCCAGGGGCAGCCCGCAAAGCGCTGCGAGTTCTCGAGGGCGACGAGAACGTTCTTCTGAGGGACGACATTTACCAGGTGGCCGATCCGTTCTTCAGGGAGTGGCTGCGGCTGGGTCACTGATCCAGATGATCTGGGTCACCCATAGGGCAACGCCGCCTCAACTCGACCTGCGGCTGGCTCCTCGATTTCGAGCTAGCGCAGGACGGCCCACGAATCGAGGCACTCGGTCATCGATCTCGCTCGGCCCGCCGATCAGCTTCGAGGGTGGCGGTGAGCTCGAACCCGGCCAGGCGGCCACGCAGACTGGCGGTCTCACGCACCGGCTCAACCCGTACCGACTGGTCTTGCAGGGTGAAGTCCACCTCGTCGCCCGGAACGATGCCCAAGCGATCGCGCATTGCCTTGGGGATGACGACCTGGCCCTTGGGTCCAACTCGAGAAGTCATACTCACCAGTATGACCAGGCTGAAATGGCTACCGGCTGCCCCGCGAACCCCGCGGTCATGAAGGACAGCCGCTTTCTCGCGGGCTACGTCAGGCGGAAGACGTCGATCCAGACCTCGTTCGGAAGCCTGGCCGCGGTGGCCACGAACACGTCGCGCTCGAGCGCCGGGTCGTCGGTCTCGAAACGCGGCGTCGTGCGGAAGTAGAGGAGATCCGGATCGACCGGCTCGCCGCGGGCCAGCCGCTCGATCAGTTCAGGCGGGCCGTGGCGAAAGCCCGTGTTCTCGACGAAGACGTGAGTGCCACGATCGGTCTCGATGGCGTACCTGGCCACAACCTCGGCCACCCCGTCGGGGCGGATCAACTGCACATCGGCGCCACCCGGCAGGACCGTGCCGGAGAAATGCGGTCCATGATGGGAATGATGCGCCGTCGGCCGCGGACGGTCCGACCCACCTCGATGGCCTCGCCCACGTTCACCGAGATTCGGGCCACGGCCTCGAGCGCCGGGACCGTCAGGTCACCTCGGTCGGCCATGCTCCTTCGGATTCGTGGATCGACTAGTTGTTCTGATCGCCATTGGTCGAGGCGGACGTGCTGCGAGCGACGGCCGCCTCGGCCGGGATAAGCGACCGGAGCCCGTTGAGCAGGCCACCGAGCTCCATCGGGACGACGAGCTTGGTCGACGGGGAGGCCCCGATCTGCTTGAGCGTGTCGAGGTACTGCAGCAGCAGTGTGTTCTCGTCGAGGGTCCGAGCCACTTCGAGGATCTTCTCAAGTCCGCCCGAGTACCCCTCGGCTTTCAAGATGGCCGCCTGTCGCTCTCCTTCGGCGGCCAGGATGGTGGCCTTCTGGGTGCCTTCGGCCAGGGTGATGGCGGCCTGGCGCTGGCCCTCGGAGGCCAAGATGGCGGCCGACTTCTGCCCCTCGGCCTCGGTCACCTGTGCCCGCCGGGTCCGCTCGGCGGACATCTGGCGGGTCATCGCATCGAGCACGCCCGGCGGGGGGTTGATCTCGCGGACCTCGACGCTCGTGACCTTGACTCCCCAGCGCTCGGTGACCTCGTCGAGCCGCACCCGGAGCAGCGCGTTCATGTCCTCGCGCTTGGAGAGCACGTCGTCGAGCGGCATGTCGCCGACCACGCTTCGCAGCGTGGTGGCGGCCACGTTCAAAGCGGCACCGGCGAAGTTCTGGACAACCAGGACCGACATCTGAGGGTCCATGACCTTGTAGAAGATGATGAAGTCGATCGAGATCGGCGCGTTGTCACCGGTGATCGCGGTCTGCGACGGGATCTCGAGGTACCGCTCCCGAAGGTCGACCCAGTTCGTCCGGTCGATGACCGGGTTGATGAAGATGAGGCCGGGACCCTTTGTCCCGATGGCGCGGCCCAGCCGGAACAGCACGATGCGTTGGTACTCACGAACGATCCGTACCGATGTCGCCGCAGTGATGAGGGCGACGAAGCCGACGATCCCGACGATGATCCCTACGATCATTGTTCTCCCTTTTTTTCCGCGTCAGCGGAGCGGTGGTGCCAATGCGCGGCCAACAGGGAATGCGGTTGCTCTTCGGTCTCGGCAGGCACCGCGTCGTCTGACCAGACGCCGAGCCGCACACCCGCTTCGATCACCTGGATGCGGCTCCCCGCCGGAACGTTGCCGTTCAGCGACGTCGCCGACCAGTTCTCCCCCCGCACCCTGACCACGCCGCCGGGGACCAGGTCGCTGACCGCCACACCCTCGGCTCCGACGATGTTCACCGACGACGCACCGGCGATCTGGTCGCCTTGAACCTTGAGACCCCTCCACGCAATCGTCGCGAGGCCGCCCGAGATGACCATGTCGGCGCCGAAGAGGGTCCACAGGAGCGATCCCGATTGACCGGTCGCCGCCATGACCACCAACCAGATCGCGGCGGCCACGCCCAGGCCGGCCCCGGCGAGGTGGCCATGGGGACCAACGTGGAAACCCAAGACCGAGGCGATCACCACCAGCCCGAGCAACACGCCGACGCCAATCCACATGGCGACTCCTTTTCCAAACTGAAGCCACCATAGCTCTGCCCGGTGCATTTGGGCCCTCGGTCAGGCAAACGGGAGGAGTGGGATGCTCCTAGGACCCGCCCTTGACGGGGTCCACTCGCTTGCCTGGGTCGCGTCGTGCCAGCTAGACATGTGCGCACTGTGACCGACGCTGAGCCGTCATCGGCGGCGCGTCAACCACGAACGGCGCGATTGGCATTCTTGGCGCGTTCGAGCCGGCGCTTCGCGCCGGTATGGCTGGTTGCCGCTTCGTTGGGTGTGCCGCTCACGGTCGCCGCCCATCCAGCGGGGGCGGCCCCGGCGACCAGCCTCCAGGCCGAGGCAACCCAGCTGAGCCAGGAGCTCATTCAAGAGCAGCTCCAGGTCGACAACTTCCAGCACCAGTACGAGCTCGACGCGATCAGGGTCCAGCAGGACACCGCGGCGATGGAAGCCGTGCAGCAAACGGTCGTTCGCAACCAGCACAAGGTTCGCGCTGATCACGCCCTGCTCTGCGAAGAGGCGGTTGCGAGTTATGTCAACGCCGGTTCTCTGAGCCTCAATCAAACGCTGCAGTTGTTCAGCGGCGGACGGGATGCCGCGACGAACCGGACCGAGTACGAAAGCGTGGCCATCGGCAACACGACCGAGACCCTGGCGGTACTCCACACCGACCAGGTGCAGCTGCAGGCCAGCGAAGCGACCCTTCAAGTACGCAGCACACAGGACCGGTCCGCAGAGGCGGCCGCTGCCAACGCCACCGCGAACGCCCAGCAGATCGCCGACCAGCTGGCGGCCAAACAGGCCCTCGTGACCGGCCAGCTGGCCGTGGCGATCACCCAGGAGCGGGGACAGCAGGCGGCAACCGCAGTCGCCTCGCGTTCTGCCGTCGGCGGGGCGGTGAGCGACCCGTCTTTGCCGCCGTTCCTCCAGTGCGTGCTCCAGGCGGAGTCGGGGGGCAACTACCAGGCCGTGTCGCCAAACGGTCTCTACCTCGGAGCGTTCCAGTTCAGCCAGGGAACATGGAACGTCGCGGCCCAACTGGCCGGACTGCCGCAGCTGATCGGGGTAGCCCCCAACGACGCCTCAAAGGCGGACCAGGACACGCTGGCGATCGCGCTCTACCAAGCCGACGGCGAGCAGCCCTGGACCGACTCCTGCCACTAGACGCCGGCCCGGCCGAGCCGCCTGGCAACTAACAAGTCGCCGGTCGTTCAGTCCGGCTCGCTCGCACCCGACGGAGCTTCGGGCGCGGTCGGCTTCCGACTCCCGGAGTAGACGGTGCCGGCGAGCAACCCGATCACAAGCAGCGGCACGGTGACCACGGCCGCCGCCAGGTCGCGATGCAGGGCGAACGCCACGCCCACCACGAGAAGCGTCGCTGGGAACAACACCGGCGAATCGCCGAACAAAAAGTCGAGCCAGAACCGACCAAAGGTACGGGCCAACCGGGTGATGGTCGCCATCAAGGCTCCCCACCGGCGGTCAATGCCGCCGGGGCGAGCGACTTCATGAACGCCACCGCCGCCAGCGTGAACAGGACGAACAGCCCCACGAGCACCGGGATCGCCAGATCGCCACCGGGCCAACGGATCCCCACCCCCTCACCCATCCAAAACATGCCGAGGCTGGTGAGCATGATCCCGACACCCGCCTTGATGAGGTTCTCGGGCACTTCGGAGAGCTGGCGGGCGACGACGAATCCGACCACGCTGACGACCACCAACGCCGCACCGGCCGCGGCCGCGGCCAGGCCCAAACGGTGCTGGCTTCCGCCGAGGCTGATGACGATGATCGCGACCTCGGTACCCTCCAAGAAGACGCCCTTGAAAGCCACTGCGAACCCAACGCCGTCTCTGCGGGTCGGAGCCGGCGCCCCTGTCTCAAGCTCCGAGCAGGTTTCGGCGAAGATCTCGTCCTCGTCGTGGGCGGCCTTGTGACCGCTCGCGCGCAGGACAGCCTTGCGCAACCACGACTCACCCATCACCAGCAGGAGCGTCCCCACGACGGCCCGCAGCGCCGCCAGCGGGACGTAGCGAACGATGGGTACCCCGACGGCGCCCACGATGACCACCAACACCACCACGGCGGTGCCGGCACCTTCCAACGCCGAACGCCACCCACGGGTCACCCCGGCCGCCACGACGATGGTCAGGGCCTCCACCATCTCCACGGCACAAGCCGCGAACACCGCCGCCAACAGGGTGTACGTCGAGGCGCTCATTGGCCCGGCCCCGACGTGGGCATCGGGCGAGCGGGGCACCGGCACCACGTCGACCCTTCCGGCGGCTGAGTGTGGTGGCCCATGACTCCCACGTCGGCCACCCTATGCCGAGCCGTCTCGGCGACCAATCCACCCACGGTCGTGGTCCCGGGGGATAGATGGCGGCCGTCCCGGGGGACGCGGAAATCCAAGACGCTGTTCGCCCTCGCCCCGACTCGTCCTCTCGCTCTCGAGATCTCATCGCCGGCCCGAGCCGTGGGCCGACCCCGCGGGCGGGCCCGATCAGGAACTGGGAGGTGCCGGCGGCCCCGTCGTGGCGATGATGGTCGTCGGAGGTCGTGGTCGCCCCGCGCTGACGCCGCGCCCCGACTGGCCAGGTCAACTGGTCAGGCCGGGCCCGCGAAGGTGAAGCTTCGTTCGGTACCAGCGGCCAGGTTTTGCGTCGCCGGGTCCAACGCGTCGAACCGGGCCCGCACGGCTTCCACCGTCAGCTCCTCGCTGCTCATGGAGACGAGCCGGCGGCGGCGGTCGGCGTCGAAGACGACCAGCTTCGGGCCGCCGGCGGCGTTGCTCCACGGCTCCCACGTCGGCAGATCCGACGCCGGCGAGCTTGGATCCCCGGTGTGGGCGAAGTTGGCCAGATAGCCCATCATCGCCTCGGAGAGCGCGACACGACCCGGCTCGTTGTCGGCATCGAAGGCATGGCGGCCGAACATGGTCCCCTCGCCCCCGTGGAGGAAGAACGAGATGTCCATGCCGTGGCACGCCCCGAGCTTCCAGGAGAGCGGCTCGGGAAGCGGGCTCGGGTGCTCGCCGCCCCAGCCCCACCGGAACAGGTAGCCGTAGACGGCCGGCTGATCGGCATTCGACGCCAGCCGGCGCAATACCAGGTCACAACCGGTGGCGCGCTTCTGCGCGCTCGAGATCCCGGCGACCTCCTCGAAGAGCGTCCGGTCGTCTTGAAGCTCACGGCTGCGGCGGGCCAAGAAGAACTTGCTCTCGTCAAAGTGCGTAGAACGTGGGTTACTTCCCATGCCAGCGCCAATAGGAGCCGAGTCCACGTTTAAGCCCCGTGTCCGGGCCTGCCCGCTGGCATCCAGAACCCGGCGGCTCCTACCCGAAACTCACCGTGCCTGTCCCGGAGATCGAGCCGTAGGAAGCGATCGGGTTGGCGTTCGTGTTGGTGTTGCACTTCCCCTTTGTCAACGGCAAGACGATCGCAAACGTGACCGTGACGTTCACCGTGCCGCTGATCCCGGCATATGCCTTCGTACCGCTCAAGATCGGCACCGGGTCGGTGACCGCAAACGACCCAGAACAGGTCGTTGAGTTGAATGTGGTCGGCGGCGTGTTGGGGTTGTTCAGGTCCTTTCCGAGCTGCGTCGTATTTAGGAGAATCGTGCCGTTCTTCAAGGTCAGCAGCTTGTAGGTGCCTTTCTTGCTCGGCTTGCCGGACGAGTTCGCATTGGCCGACTTGCCGGAGTCAGCGATCGCCCCAGTAATCACGACCCCTCCACCGCCGTTGTTGGCGGGTGTTCCCCACACCTGGATGGTGCCCCCAGCTGGATCGGTGGCCCCAAAGGCAGAGGCGCCGCTGAACAACAGACTTCCAACGACGGCTACACCGAGTGCTGCCTTGGCTAGTCGCAACATGATCCCCCCGATCAGTGCATTTGACATGTGTCTGACCGTCACTGGAACCGACGCTCACCCTGTCGGGAATGGACGGTAGCCGAAACCGGCACGACAACCCTGGAAAGTCCGCTAACGCCGTGAACACCTCAAACAAAATCGCTTCTACGTCGTCGGCTCCGATACTGATTCGGTTGCACCCATGCGGTGGGCGGTCCCGTCCTTGCGTTAGCGGCCACCGCCGCTTGCCCCATCCGGTCGAGGTGCGGTGGCGCTACGGCTCGAACGGTGTCGACACCTGCAACGCCGCCGGTACCTGCACCGGCGGTTCCGGTTGCACCGCGGTCCCACCGGGCTCGGCGCTCGCCGACGCGAGGGCGCGGCGGTCGATCCTTCTCAGGCTGGCGTAGCCGAGGAGACCGGCCGCGACGGTGGCCAGCCCACCGACCACGAGCGACCACCGGGCACCGAAGGTCTGGCCGATCCACCCGACGATCGGGCCGCCGACCGGGGTCGATCCGAGCCACGCCACCGACCACAGCGCCATGACCCGGCCGCGCATCGACGGCACCGCGGCCAGCTGCAGCGTGGTCTTGGCCAAGGAGTTGAAGCTGATGCTGCCGTAACCGACCAAGAGCAAGAGGCCGTACTCGGCAGCCAGGTTCGGAGCGATCGACGCGGCCAGGATGGCCAGACCCCACCCGATCGACGAGCGACCCAACCCGACGGCAGAGATACGGGCCCGGCGGGCGGTCACCAGGCCGCCGACCACCGCGCCGGCGCCCATGAACGCCAGCATCGTGCCGTAGGTGGCGGCCGAGCCGTGGAAGGTGAACCGGGCCATCAGGGGAAGGGAGACCTGGAATTCCCAGGCCAGCGTGCCCACCACCGTGATCATGATCAGCGGCACCAAAAGCTCGGGGGTCCGGCGGACGTAGCGCAGGCCCTCGCGCACCTGGCCGGGCTGACGAGGTGGGCGGGCCACCGGGTACAGCTCGCGCGCCCGCATCATGACCAGACTGATGAGCACCGCCCCGAAGGAGATGGCATTGGCCAAGAAGCACGGCGCGATGCCCACCGTCGCGATCAGCACGCCGGCCAGGGCGGGCCCGATCACCCGGGCCATGTTGATGGTGACCGAGTTGAGCGTGATGGCGTTGCCGAGGTCCTCCTCCGGGACCATCTCGGCGATGAAGCTCTGACGGGTCGGGTTGTCGAA
>Ga0181521_10001080_pt1 | contig 33816 bp, 28 predicted proteins | sample PEATcosm2014_Bin_32_FD_119764 | JGI IMG/M metagenome (GOLD analysis project Ga0181521, IMG submission 119764) | Peatland microbial communities from MTU Mesocosm Facility, Houghton, MI, USA - PEATcosm2014_Bin02_60_metaG | ecosystem: Environmental > Terrestrial > Soil > Wetlands > Peat | place...
AGTTGCCGCGTCGCGAACGTTGCAACCAGGCGTGTTGGCACAGAGCTGTAAGCGCAACCAACCGATGCTGGGATTGTCAGGTTCCAATTCGCTGGCTTTGGCGACCAAATCCACGGCCGCCGACTTCTGCGGGGCCGAGTCTGTTTTGACTCGTGTCCCCGGCCCCAAGAAGCTCAATGCGGCGGCGGCCGCGAGCGAGTTGGCATCACCTCGGCCGATCAAGATTTGCGCTGCGGCTGCTCTCCACGTTTGATATTTGTCCACTTGAGGCGCGGACGCGGGTCCGTGCGCGGTGCCGAGCGCACACGCCAGCATCGAAGGCGTCGACACCAGTGCGAGGGCCTGCAAGCATCGCTTGATCACTTGTGACGAGTACCCGCTGCGGTGAGGCCCGCGGTGATCGCAAGCCGCATGGCGTCTTCGACCGAAATGTCGAGCGGCTGCAGGCGTTCGCGCGGCAAGTAAATGGTGTAGCCGCCGAAGGCATAACTCATGGGAAAATAAACCGTCACCCAATCACGCCCGCCATGCGCGTTGAGCACGGACGGTACGTCTTCTCGAGTCACGAAGCCGATTGCGTGCACATCGGCGAAACGCGCCAATACGACGCGCTGCAAATCGCGTTTCTCGCCGCTCCCGGACGGCAGCAAACTGACCACATCGCGGAAGCCGCCGTAGAGAGTTTTGACGAACGGAATCCGCCCCAGGAAATCATCCCAGTATTTTAGGAATATCTTGCCGGCGTATGCGTTGACCAGGCTGCCGACCATCAGCAGCAAGAGAAATCCGGCGATCAAACCCAGTCCCGGCCAATAGTGCTGCGGGCTGATTATTCCCAAGGCGATGAGTGTCTGGCGCAGCCATCCCTCGACGGTGTTAACCAGCCACCAAATCACATAGACGGTCAGCGCCAGCGGCAGCACCGTCACCAAGCCGCTCATCGTCAGCGTTAGAATCTTTCTCATGGGTCTATCATAGGATATTTGATCCCGGCCCGATCATTGCTGGCGCGGCAAAACAAAGCGCAAACCATGCAGGTTCAGAATCACGCCGTCGCGCCGGATGCGTTCGAGGGTCGGACCTTCCTCCAGCGTGGCACCTTCGCGATACTTGCGCATATTGATATAGACGAACCGCTCGGCAGGCTTCGTCGCGTATACGTGAACGTCGAGGTGCAGGTCGGGCAGTGCCTGTTGACCCTGTAAATTGACCTCGCTGATGGACGGCAATACTTCTTCATCGGATTTGCGGTCATCGTCGGTGAGCAGCGGGTCGCGCCGCTGCGCGGCATGCATACTCGCGGTGGCGGTGGACGCGCCGGGGCTATCCGGCGCAGACATCGGGATCTCCGGTGCGTAAACCGGCGCCGCCGCTACCGGCGCCGCGTCCAGAGGACTGAAATGCGCCGGAGTCGCCGCCGCCGGGTTCTGCGCTGGCGCGGCCGGCGATGGTGCGGCGGCCGATCCGGCGCCCGGCGCATCGACCGCACGGGAGCCTAGTGATGCCGGCGCGCCGGCGCGCGTCAAGAAGAATACCAGCACGACCAAATTGATGGCGAGCAATCCGACCAGCGCGATCGCCCAGAGCGGAAAGCCGCGCGAATTTTGCGCCACTCGAGGATCCATCAACCCCGGTATGGCCTGTCGCTGTCGCTCGATTTCGGATTTCTTGAGTGCGTCGAGAATGAATGACATAAGAAGTCCTAGGCTCCTAACCGCGCGGCGTATCGTGCATCAGCAAGGGAGAGCCGGGCTCGGCCAAGGCCGTGTCAAGCACGACTTGGGTTTGCACCCCGGCGATTCCATCGACGTTGAGTCGATGTTCTCGCTGGAAATTCTGTACCGCAATCGCCAATTCTTGATCATAGACGTCGCCGTATTCCGGATCGGAGGCAGCGCCATGCAGCGCGTTGAGACTGCGCCGCAGCCAGCGGACTTCGTCGCCCTTCATGCCGACCGACAGCAGCCGCGTGCGCGAGGTCTTGGGCTTCCAGACGACGGTGAATTCTCCGAACCAATCGCGTGACAGCTCGTCGAGCGGCAGGCGCACGTTGTGTTCGCCCAAATCCAGCGTAGCGAACTGATCGTCCAAGCCGGACAAGACGACGCGGTGCCTCTGACCCTGGTCATCGGTCAGGGTCAAGATGGCGGGCCGGTTCAGCGCGCGCACCTGGGCCCATGAACCCCGTTGATCCAGGCAGGCGAGCCCGGCCTTTTCCGCCTGGCCGCACGGGTCGTGGTCGTTCGCCATCGCCGTTCCCCAGAGCGACAGCAACCGGCGGAATGCCGCGGCATCCGTGGTGTTCGCGCTATTGGCGGCCAGCAAGGCGTTGATCGGAACCGGTGGCGCCGCCGCCACGATCGGCTGCGAAGGTGCCGCCGGCGGTGAGCGTACGGCGGCCGGCGGCGCCTTCACCGCGGCGCGCAAAGCGGACGTTTGCCGCTGCCAGGCGCTAAAGCCCACAAAGGCGGCGGCCGTGAAGCCGGTGAGGACGATTGAGGCGGCGACCCATGCCAGCCACGGCGGTGCGAAGCGTCGCCCATACACCTCGCCGGCCGCGCGGCGCAACAACGCCGGCGTCACCTGTCTCCTTTCCTGGGTGTAGGCACCGAGCAGCGCGCGGTCGCAACAGACGTTGATCACTCGCGGAATGCCCGATGCCAAGCGATGCACTTCGCGCAACGCGGCGGGCGCAAAGATTTCTCCGGAAGCTCCCGCAACGCGCAGCCGATGACGCACGTATCCCTGCGTTTCCTCCCGCGTCAGCGGTTTGAGGTGGTAGCGCCCGGTAATGCGTTGCGCCAACTGGCGCAGGTCATTGCGATCCAGCAATTCGCGCAACTCAGGCTGGCCGATCAATATGATTTGCAGAAGCTTGTGTGTCGCGGTTTCCAAGTTGGTCAGCAAGCGCACTTGCTCGAGCACCTCAGCGGACAGGTTTTGCGCCTCGTCGACGATGACAACGACGCGTCTGCCGTCGGCGTGGGCCGACAACAGCCGCCGATTCAGCGCGTCCACCATTTGTTTGACGCTGTCGCGATCGGCCTCCTCCAACCCTACGCCCAACTCCTCGCAGATGGTGAGCAAGAACTCGACCGGCGTGATGCGAGGATTCAAGATCACGGCGACGTCGGCATGGTGCGGCACACGCGACAGCAAGGTACGCACGATGGTGGTCTTGCCGGTGCCTACTTCGCCGGTCAATTGCACGAAGCCGCCCGCTTCGTTGATGCCGTACAGCAGGTGGGCGAGGGCCTCGGCGTGACGCTCGCTCAAATAGAGATACCGGGGATCCGGTGTAATTGCGAACGGCTTTTCGCTGAGACCGAAGAAACTCGTATACATGGCTGGGCCGGATGATACCAAGCTCAGCCGTGCCTGGGACCTAAGCCGTCGCGCGATCGCGGGAGCAAGCTCGCGCGGGTTAACACCGCGGACCCGAAGCGATCCCGAATGCCGTCAATGGTCGCGTCGAGCCGAGACTCCTTGGGCGGCTGCGGCGAGAACAGATCCGCCTGCCGAATCGCCTGTAAATCGCCGACGCCGACTCCCAGCAATCGCACTGCGGCATTGGGGTGGATGCCCACCCACTGGAGCAATAGGAGTTGCGCCATCGCGCACACGGCGGCGGTGTCCTGCGTCGGCGGCTCCAACATGCGCTGGCGCGTGTGCGTTTCAAAGTTCGCGCGACGTATCTTGACCGTCACCCGACCCGCGGCCAGGTCGTGAGCCCGCAGGCGTGCGGCGGTGCGGTCTGCGAGCCCCGTCAATTGCCGCGTGAGTTCCGCAGGCTCGCGGATGTCGGTCGTGAACGTCTCCTCCGCACTGATCGATTTCTCTTCCCGGTCCGCGTCGACCGGCCGGTCATCGATTCCGGAGGCCCGCGCTTGCATCGATTTGCCATGCTTGCCGAAGGCGCGCCACAACACGGCGTCGCTGGCCCTGTGCAAGTCGCCAAGGGTATGGATACCCGCCGCGTGCACGGCCGGCAGAGACTTGGGCCCAACCCCAAACAGCTTTTGAATCGGTAAGCCGTCCAACACGTCGTGCATGTTCTCCGGTCCGATGCGGCACAGCCCGTCGGGTTTTTTGAGATCCGAAGCGATCTTTGCAAGCAGCTTATTCGGTGCGATTCCGACGGACGCGGTTAGTTCAGTGGTCGCGCGAATTCGGCGCCGGATTTCGCCGCCGATCACCTCGGGACTGCCGAACAGCCGTTGACTCGCGGTTACGTCGAGAAACGCCTCATCCAAGGACAGGCCCTCCACCAGCGGCGTGAAGTCGCGAAAAATCGCGAAAACTTGCGCAGAAACCTCCTGGTAGCGGGCCATTCGCGGGTGGATGCAAATCGCCTCCGGACAGCGCCGCAAGGCCTCGCGCATGGGCATCGCCGAGCGGACGCCGAAACGCCGCACGACGTAATTGGCGGCGGCGACCACGCCTCGCCCGCTCGTGCCGCCGACGATCAGCGGCTTACCCTTCAATTCCGGCCGATCGCGTTCTTCTACGGACGCATAGAAAGCGTCCATGTCCACGTGCAGAATCGTCCGCATCGCTCAATCCACGGTGATCGTAATTTTCTGCGAATGCAGCGGCGGATCGAAGGACCTATGCGAATAGTCGGCAAACAGCAATTCGAGCGTGTGCTTGCCCGGGGTCAACGTCAGCGTGGTTTCGGTTTGACCCTTGCCGAAATGCAGAATCTTATCGGTCGCGGGTAGGGGCGCGTCGAGCTTGAGCTCGTCCAGGTCCGTGTCCACCAGCAAATGATGGTGGCCCGTATTGTCGAACTTGACTCCTGCCGGCGCGATGCCCATGCCTTTGAGACCGAATCGTACGTTGACCGGCCCGTGCACGGTTGCCCCGTCGCGAGGCGAGATGATATACACCTCGGCCCCCGCCGCCGCCGGCATCCGATCCTGAGCCAGCGCGAGAGCCGCCAGTGCGCTCGCTCCCAATGCCAGAATGAGACGATTCATACGACCTCCCGATGTTGCAAACGGACGTGCGTATCTTACCGCAGAGCATTCGCGCCCAGCTCGTGCGGCGCGAAATCGTCGACGTGAATGAGATTGAGGACTTTGGCGTCGTAATCGCCGAGTATCGCGGCCTCGGCGTCGCTCAAGATGCCGAGCTGCAGGGCCTCTGCGATCTGCCCCGGAAGGTCCAAGGCCTTGATCCGGCCCGATTTCACGCCGTCGACACGGACGCGCTTCTCGAGCGCCTCCGCGGCATCCGCCAGCTGCAGCGCTTCCTGCAGCAGCCCGAGCGCATTCCCGGGCTCCAAGGTCTTGTAAGCGAAAGCGCTCAGCCGTTCCCGGGCAGCGCTCGGTTCGGTGATCAGGCGCGCGATCGCCCGGCCTTGCGCGTCGCTGGGCGGGAAATAGGTGAGTCCGCGCGGAAAGATGACCAGCCGCATGAGGGCCGCCAGCGGGCGGTTGGGAAAATTGCGCAAGAACTGGTGCAATTGCTCCTGTGCCTGATAGAGCAGGCTGCGGCAGGCCCATTCGACCAGCGGCAGATCCGCCGCTTCCCGCCCCTGATTGTCGTGATGCTTCAGCACCATCGAAGCCAGGTACATGAATGACAGGACGTCGCCCAGGCGCGCCGACAGGTTCTCTTTTTTCTTGAGATAGCCGCCGAGCGCCAGCATCGCGATGTCGGCCGCAAATGCGAACGCGGCGCTGAAGCGATTGATGTGCTGAAAATAGCGGGCGGTGGGGCCGGTCTGCGGCACTTGGGTGAAACGCGCAAAGGTGAGACCCAAGATCAACGAACGCACGGCATTCGAGATCGCAAAACCGACATGACCTTTGAGCGCGCGATCGAACTCGCGCACACCTTCCTCATGATTTGCATTGCGCGCCGCATTCATTTCCTTCAGCACCCACGGATGGCACCTTACGGCGCCCTGTCCGAAGATGATCAAACTGCGCGTCAGGATATTGGCGCCCTCGACGGTGATGGCCACGGGCACGATCTGATAGCCGCGCCCCAAATAATTCCTCGGGCCCAAACAAATGCCCTTGCCGCCATGCACGTCCATCGCATCGTTGGCGATCATGCGGCCGAGCTCGGTGGCGTGATACTTGAGCATGGCGGAAGGTACCGAGGGCTTTTCGCCGCCGTCGATCGCACCGCTGGTGACGGAGCGGGCGGCGTCGATGATGTACGTGCGCGCCGCCATACGCGCCAATACCTGCTCGATGCCCTCGAAGCGGCCGATGGGCATGTTGAACTGCCGGCGCACTCGCGCATACGCGCCCGAGGCGTACACGGCCGCTTTCGCGCCGCCTAAGGTGTTCGACGGCAGCGAGATACAGCGCCCCACCGACAACTGTTCGACCAACATGCGCCAACCTTGGCCGGCCATGTCGAAGCCGCCGATGATCGCGTCCAGGGGAACGAACACGTCGTGGCCCTGAATCGGGCCATTCTGAAACGGGACGTTCAGTGGAAAGTGCCGCCGTCCGATGCTGACTCCCGGCGTGTCGCGCGGGATGAGCGCACAGGTGATTCCCCAATCGCTGCGCTCGCCCATGAGTTTATCCGGATCGAACAGACGAAATGCCAGGCCGATCACGGTGGCGATCGGCGCCAGCGTGATATATCGCTTCGAAAAATTGAGCTTGACGCCGAGGACTTCCGCGCCCTGCCACTGCCCCTTGCAGATGTGGCCGGTATCGGGAATCGCGGCCGCGTCCGAGCCGGCGCGCGGACCGGTGAGCGCGAAACACGGCACTTCATCGCCACGAGCGAGGCGCGGCAGGTAATGATTCTTCTGCGCCTCGGTGCCGTAGTGTAGTAGAAGTTCCGCCGGTCCCAACGAGTTCGGCACCGCGATGGTCGAGGACGCCGTCGCGCAGCGCGAGGCGATCTTTGTCAACACGCAGGAATGCGCGTAGGCCGAAAATTCCAAGCCGCCGTAGCGCTTTGGAATGATCATGGCAAAGAACCCGCGCGACTTGATGAAAGCCCAGACTTCCGGCGGCATGTCCCCGCGTCGATGCGTAATGTCCCAGTCGTCGAGCATTGCGCACAGTTCCTCGCAGGGGCCGTCGAGAAACGATTGCTCGACCGGCGAGAGTGCCGGCACTTTCGCCGACATCAGCTTCTGCCAGTCGGGGCCGCCGGTGAACAATTCTCCGTCCCACCAGACGGTGCCCGCAGCCAACGCCTCGCGCTCGGTGGCCGACATCGCGGGCAACAATCGGCGATAGCTCCTGAGAAAGGGTCGCGATATGACGCCCACGCGTAGCGGCCGGATATTGAGAAGGAGCAGGAGGGCGGCCGGGGTCGAAACGACGCCTTTCCACCAGTCGGGGGCGCCGCCAAAGAACCAGTACGCCAGCGAGAGCAAGCCCAAAGCGGCGGTGGCCGGCCCCAGGCTCGCGCGACGATAGGCGAGAACGAGAGTGACGATCGCGAACGACAGCAACCAAGCAAGCGCCACGACAGCGCCCATGGTTAGATCAAGTCCTTGACACCGTCGCGCTCCTCGCACAGCTCGCGGTGCGTCGCCAGCATTTTTTCGCGGCTGAAATCATTGACGCTGAGGCCCTGAACGATGCTGTACCGGCCGCCCTTACACGTCACTGGATACGAATAGATGACGCCTTGAGGGATGCCGTAGCTGCCGTCAGAGGGGACACCCATGCTCACCCAGTCGCCGTCGGGGGTGCCGAGCGTCCAATCGCGAATATGGTCCAAGGCCGCGGAGGCGGCGGATGCCGCCGAGGAGGTTCCGCGCGCCTTGATTACTGCAGCGCCGCGTTGCTGCACCGTCGGAATGAAGACGTCCTTGAACCAGCTTTCCCCCACCACCGACAGCGCAGGCTTGCCTCCGACCGTTGCGTGATGCAGGTCCGGATATTGCGTCGCCGAATGGTTGCCCCAAATGATCACCCTCTTGACCTGCGCCAGGGGCACCGCTGCTCTCTCGGTCACCTGTGCGAGGCCACGATTGTGGTCGAGGCGTGTCATCGCCGTGAAGCGGTCCGGCGCCAAAGTGGGCGCGTTGCGCTGCGCGATCAGCGAGTTCGTATTGGCGGGATTGCCGACCACCAGCACTCGAACATCGCGGCTCGCGACGGCGTCCAGGGCCTTGCCTTGCGCCGAAAATATCTTGGCGTTTTCCAGCAGCAGATCTTTGCGTTCCATGCCCGGGCCGCGCGGCCTCGCGCCTACCAGCATCGCAAAATGGCAGTCCCTGAAGGCGACTTGAGCGTCGTGCGTCGCGGTGACTTGATTGAGCGTGGGGAAGGCGCAGTCGTTCAGCTCCATCACCACGCCTTGCACGGCGGCACCGGCCGCCGGAATCTCCAGCAGATTCAAGTTGATTGGTTGGTCGGCGCCCAGCATTTGGCCGGCCGCGACGCGAAACGCGAGCGCATAACCGATATTCCCGGCGGCGCCCGTGATGGTGACGGTGACTGGTTTTTTCATGACGGGTTCCCTGGCGCAAAATCGAGGAATATTAGCGTAAGCGCGCTATTGACGCACGGGCAGCGGCGCGCCCGTTGCGCTCGGCATGCGCACGTGGAGAAGCTGCGCCACCGTGGGCGCGATTTGCCGCATATCGATCACCCCGAGATCACGATGGCGCGCGATGCCGGCGCCGGCCATGAAAAACGACGCCCGCATCTCAGGGTACGACGGAGCGAAGCCGTGACCGCCGTGGTCGCCCTGCACGTCGGTGACCAGCGGACCGCTCAAATTTCCGCCGGTGTAGTAACCGGGCTTCATGCTTATCAAGAAGGTCGCGTCGGGAAACGCGCCGCGCTTCAGGACGGCATCGCGCTCCAGAATTTCGGCGATGCCGCACGTGGGATCCGCCGCCAGCCTTCGCAGCAGGTCGCGCACCCGAAGCTCCGTCTGTTCATCGGCAGGGTCGCGCAACATGACGGCCGCCATCCCGCTCGCAAGCCAAGGTTCCGCCTTCCAAGCGGTCACACGGGGAGAGTGGGTTTCCGAGTCGACAGTCGTGTCGACCAATCCGGCCTGCACAAAGGGTATGTAGAGGTGGACCCGATGAGTCAAGGAAACAAAACCGTGATCCGAAACGATGAGCGCGATGGCCTCAGGATCGTTCGCCCGCGACGCCGCTACCAGCCGCGACAGCATGGCGTCGATCGCTTCCAGGTCCTCGTTGGCCGCTGCGCTGAACGGGCCGTGACCGTGTTCCGCGTCATCCAGCGAACTCAGATGGATGGTCATGAACGCAGGCTTGCGTTGACGTAAAATATCCAACGCGAATCGAGTCTTCGTTTCGTCCGCGCTGCGACTCGTGTCATTCCCGTTAAGATACGGCCCGAGGGATTTTTGCATTTGCGCGAGCATTCCCGCCGGGCGCGACAGCGCGGCGATGAGGTAGCGATCCGAGGGGTTGAGATCCTCGGTCGGACGTAAAATGCGCCAATATTCGGGAATCAGTACGTCGACATCGGTCGCGCCGACGCTGACCGGCCAGCCGACACTGGCGGTGGAAAGCCCCGCGCGCCGGGCGGCCTGCCAGAGCGTGGGGACGCGGATTTGCGCGGCATACCAAAACCAAGCGTCCGCAAACTGGCGCGTCGGATCGAATTCGAGATTGTTGTAGACGCCATGCTCGGCCGGCCACACCCCGGTCAACAAGGTGGTATGGCTTGGATAGGTGTTGCTCGGCCAAACGCCGTCCACGCCGTCGGCATACGTGCCGTCGGCCATTAAGCTGCGAAGGAAAGGAATCCTGAGGCCTCGCGCATCGGCTTCCGTGACGTATTCCGGTTTCATTCCGTCGACGGAGATCATGAGAACCGGCGCCGCCGTCGCGCGCGCGGCGACGACAGATGCCAGTAGGAAGATCGCGAATTCCCTGCGGATGCACGTATACACTGTTATATATTACTATAATGCCCGCGCGCTCCCATCCGGCCCCGCCGCCACGCACGCAAAGCGAAAGACGAATGAACTCCACTATGCAAAAATAGCCCAGGTTGCCATGCCGTCACCGTCCAAGGAGCGCTGAATGTATAAGACGAAGATAGATCTCTCGGAAAAAATGCGTCGCAATGTGATCGCAATCCTCAACGATCGGTTGGCCGATGCGATCGATTTGCAGAGCCAGGTCAAGCAAGCGCACTGGAACGTCAAAGGTCCCCACTTCATCGCACTGCACGAGCTGTTCGACAAGATTTCCGATGTGGTCCTGGAACAAATCGACGAAATTGCGGAACGCGTAACCAGTCTGGGCGGGACGGCCGAGGGTACCGTGGCGGTCGCCGCCAAGCGCAGCAAGCTCAAGAACTACCCGTTGAGCATCACCGCGGGGAAAGATCATCTGCTTTATTTGTCGACGCAGGTGTCGGTGTTCGGCAAGGCGGTTAGGGCCGCCATCGATGACACTGCGAATATCGGTGATGCCGATACCGCGGATCTGTTCACGGGGATTTCCCGCGATCTCGACAAATACCTGTGGTTTCTCGAAGCGCATCTGCAAGATAAGGCCTAGGAGCCTCCTAGTGACCGATCCGGGCGAACTCAGCGCGGCGGATCCGAGCGTGCAGCAGGCGTTGGTCACCCTGCGGGGATTGCTGACCGCCGGTGAAACGCTCGAAGCCTGGGCGGTGCAACACCGCTTGTTCGCTCTGACGCATCGACGCACTTGCATCGCGGCGACCAGCGGCCGATTTATTTCGCTCACCCGGCATTTGCTCGGCGGTTACGATTCCGCCGACATCCGTTGGCAAGATCTTAGGGAAACCCGCATCCGCGCCGGCATCGTTGCCGCCGACCTCACGCTCGTCGCGCAGACCAGCTCGGATTTGAGCATCTCGTCCGACGTCAATCGCGTTTGGACTTTCGAGGGGTTGTGCAAGGATCAAGCGCAGGGCATGTATCGAATTTGCCAACTGCACGACCAGGTGTGGCGCGAGAAGCGCAGAGTGCGGGAGCTGGAAGAGCTGCGCGCAAAATCCGGCGGCGTGCAATTCGGCAACGCGCCGAGCTCGTATGCGGGCGCCGCCACGCCGGGCGCCGCCGCGCCGGGCGCCGAGTCCGAACCCGCGCGCCGCCTGCGCCAAGCGCGCGAAATGCTCGATGCGAAGCTCATCAGCGATGCGGAATTCGAAAGTATCAAGGCGAAAATAATCTCAGGGCTTTAGGAGCCTGTCCGAGTATTCCGCGTGGCCGCGCGGCTACTCCAATAGATGGTCAAAATAGCTGTTACACAGTCTATTGAGGGGATCCGTTCGTTGACGCAGCGCGCGAAACAACTTGGCCCGCTCGCCGAATGCCTTGCTCACGTGTTGGGGCTTCAAGGCGCGCGACTGGTTGAAGGTCGGTACACCTCCCAAGGCGGACGCAAAATCGTTGAAATCGATGAGAAAATCATTCCAGCCCCGGTCGCCCGTCGAAGACGGTTCCAAGGTGAACATGGGTCCCGCGAAGCTGACGCTGAACAGCGAGCCGCGATCCTGGTGCAGCCGGCTTGCGCCGTTCACGACGTTGCAGCGGAATCCGTGCTCCTTGTAGTAGGACTTGCAGAACGCAAAATATTCGCCGAGCAGTTTCGGAAACTCGGCTTCAGGAAACGCCCACAGGGTGTAGGTGTAGCGTGATTTCCAGGCTTCCAGCGGCAAGTCACGAATCCACTCGTGGGCGTACATGACCACGTTGCGTGCGGCACGGTCGAGCGTTGCGCGCAGCGCCCGCTGCACACCCGAGACCACGGCACCGGCCACACCGGGTGCCGCAAGTACGCTGCCCACGGTCGAGCCGAACGCCGGCAACACATTGCGCATCACGGAGTTGCGGATTTGCCAAATACCCGACCGACTCACGTCCGCCGTCCCATCGATCGTGCGGCGCTCCACCGTGATTTCATCATTGAAGGGCGAAATATGCAGCCGCAGCGCTCCCGGGGCTTTGACGATGCTCATGAAGCGGGCGCTGAATTCTTTGAGATTCAACACCTGATAGTCGATTCTGACCGGTGTCAGCGGCTGCACGCGCAGCACCACTTCGTGAACGACGCCCAAAAGGCCGAAGCTCGAACTCAATACGCGCAGCAAGTCCGCGTTGCGCTCGGTCACGGTCATTTGTTTGCCTTGCGGCGTGATCAATTTCAGCTCCTTGACCAGAGAGGACATCTGCGCGACGCCGGTTTCATAAGAAGCCTGCGGTAACGTCGTCACGGCGACTGCACCTAACGACATGTGGCCCATTTCCGGAGTCAACGGCAGCTCCTGGCCGCGCTCGGCGAGCGCCTGAATGAGCGTGCCCACGCGTACGCCGGCCTGCGCGCGAACGGTGGTCTCGTCGAATTCCAGAATCTTGTCGAGTGAACTCAAGTTGACGGTGGTTCCGCCGTCGCCTCCCACGCAGCGCGTCTGCGAGTAGTCGCCGCCGACGATGCGAACGGGCGTCGGGTAGGCCTTGATATTGGCGAGAAGGGTCGGGATGTCCTCGGCACGTTTGGCTCGCAGCACGAGCCGCGGTCGACGGTATAACCCGGATGCGGACGTGTCCGTGCCGCGCGAACGATTCACTTTGACTACCATGCTTCCCCCGAAATACAAGTACAAGCTGAACAAGCTCGCTGTCGGGGGCATCAAGGTCGGGAGGCGCAAGACGTGCGAATGGCACATCTTTTGTACTGGCGACCCCGCTATCGTCGGGCTTCAGTCAGAAGCCCCTTAGACCGGTGGTTTTGCGTCCCCACCTTTCGGCGGGTTTGCCCTTGAACAGCATCTCTACTATGCGAGCAATGGGGGTCCGAAGTAAAGGGGTTTTTTAGCCCATCAGCAGCAGGGTCTCGGCATGCTCCACGGCCTCCGGCGTTCCGCACACCACGACCACGTCGCCCTCTTTGAAGACCGTATCGGCGCTGGGCTCGCGGCCCACGATGCCGTCACGCCGCACCGCGCTTACGGCCGCCCGCGAGCCTTTGTTTGCGAGATCTGCGATGCTTCGGCCGACGGCCCAAGCATGAGGCGGCAGGATGACACTGTGAAGCTCGTCACGAAATGCATGAGTGTCATCGAGAAATTCGGCGCCGGGGGCGCGAAAATATTGCCGCAACATGCTGTATCGATGGCTGCGAATGTCGTTCACGGTGCGGATGACCCGTGATACCGGCAGCTTCAGCAGCAGCAGCAGATGGGACAACAGCATGAGACTGGCCTCGAAGGTCTCCGGCACCACTTCGGTTGCCCCGGCTCTCTGTAGCTCCTCCAGTTTGGTGTCATCCTGTGTCCTCACCAGGATGGGAACATCACCGCGCAGCTCGCGCACGGAACGCAGGATCCGCAAGGCCACTTCCGGGCTGGCAAAGGTCACGATGACGCAGCTCGCACGCGCCAGCCCGACGTTTTCCAGCACTTCGGTCCGGCCGGCATCGCCGTAAATGACCGGATCGCCGGCCTGCCGGCCGACTCGAATGCGGTAAGGATCGAGGTCGAGCGCTATGTACTCGAAGCCGGTTTGCTCGAGCACGCGCGCAATGTTTTGTCCCACCCGCCCGAAACCGCAGATCACCACGTGATCGCGCTCCGCCACCGCCAGGGTGCTCTGCGTCTCCCGCATCGCCTCGGTATGCGGTGGTCCGGATTCGTGCAACAGGGCGCGAGTGATGCGTCGATTGTGGCGGATCAGCATCGGCGACAGCACCATGCTGAGCACGGTGGTCGCCAGCAGCGGTTGGACGAGGGCCGGATCCAACAATTCGCGCCTCAGCAACAGGGTCAACAACGCGAAGCCGAATTCTCCGCCCTGGCTCACCACGACGCCCGTGCGCAACGACTTGAACCAGCTCTTGGTCGCCGGTTTGGTCACTACGGTGACGATGGCGACCTTGAGCAGCAGCATGCCCGCGAGAATCGCCGTGACCAGCGGCAAGGTGCGCAATAACAGCCGCACATCGAGCAACATGCCGACGGTAATGAAAAATAGGCCGAGCAGCACCTCGCGATAGGAGCGGATCGTCGCTTCGATCTGATGGCGAAATTCGGTTTCCGCCAGCATCATACCGGCGAGAAATGCACCGAGCGCAAGCGATAATCCCGCCGCCTGGGTGGCCCATGCCGAGGCCAGAACCGCGAGCAACACCGCGAGTGAAAACAATTCCGGCGACCGTACCCCCGCGATGAGGAGAAACAGCGGACGCAGCAGCCAGCGACCCGCGGCAAGCACCAGCAGCAGCGCCAACGCGGCAATGCCGATGGCGGCGATGAGGTGCGGAGCAGAGGCCGTCTGGCCGCCGCTCGCCAGTGCCGACACCAAGGCGAGCAGCAGAGGAAAGCTCAGGTCCTGAAACAGGCAAATGGCCACGGCAAGACGGCCATGCGTGCGGTTGTTCTCCGATTGCTCGGTCAACTGCGAGATGACGATCGCCGTCGAGGACATCGCCACTGCGCCGCCGATGACGACGGCGACCGCCGGCGCGATGTCGAACACGGCGATCGCGCCCGCGGCCACGACGGCGGTCGTCACCAGTACCTGAGCGCCGCCAACGCCGAGTACCTCCCAACGCATGGCGACCAAGCGCGGCAGCGAGAATTCCAGTCCGAGCGTGAACACCAGGAACACCACGCCGAAGTCGGCCAGCAGCCGCGTGGTGTCGTTGTCGACCGCGAGCGCGAGTGCATGCGGGCCCAGCAGCATCCCCACGACGAGATAGCCCAAGATCGCCGGCAAGGCCAGCTTGCGCACTCCCGCGACGACGCATACCGAGGCCGTGAGCAAGGTCAATATCTGTAACAGCGGGTCGTTATGCAGCATCCCCATGCCTAGGAGCCTGCCTGAGTAATCCGCGTGAGCCGCGTTGGCTGGGCGAGGGAGCGGATGCAAGGCGCGCGGCGCAGGCCGTGGCGGGCACCACGGCCAAGACGCGCAACGCCGCAGACGCCCCTCACCCAGCCAACCCGAAGGGACCGGGCAGATTTCGCTTCATCCATCGTTGTCGCCTCCTTATTGGGTGTTGACCCAACCACGTCGGCTCCGCCTCGGCTGAAGCGAAATCTGCCACGGTCGCGGCCACGCGGATTACTCAGGCAGGCTCCAAGGGGTTCCGACGCCTGCTAGCATATAGCGATGAATGCGCTGGTGCTTGAGGGGGGCGGAGACGATTGGCGGCTGCGCTTGAGCGGCGACTGGTCCTTAGGCGCCATCGCGCAGATCGAGCAGGAGCTCGAGACCCTGCCCAACCCGATGAGTGGTACCGTGGTCTGTGATTGGGCGCATGCAGAGGCTCCGGGAATCGGACCGGTATGGGCCTTGCTGGCGCGTTTGACCGATCTGGGCGCCGGGCATTTGCAGGTGCGCCATGTGGGCAATCCGCCTCACACGGTGGAGCTGCTGCAGAAAATAAAGCACGAGCGCAATGCCTTGAAAGACGCGCAGGCGGCCGCGGCGCCGAGCATTCCGGGCGCGCTCGGCACGCTCGGGCGATGGGCGGTATTGCAGGGCACCGAAGCACGTGGTGTGCTCGACTTCTTCGGCCGCATCTCGACGGTTCTAGGCCAAATCGCTTCACGGCCGCGGGCGCTGCGCCTACCGTCGATTGCGCGGCATATTTACGAAACCGGCGTCACGGCCATTCCCATCGTCTCGCTCATCGCATTCCTGATCAGCGTGGTCGTGGCGTATCTGGGCGCGCAGCAACTCTCGAAATTCGGCGCCAATATCTTCGTCGTCGATTTGGTCACCATCGCCGTGTTGCGCGAGATGGGCGTGCTGCTGACCGCGATCATCGTCGCCGGCCGTTCCGGCAGCGCGTTCGCCGCCGAGATCGGCGTGATGCAGCTCAATGAGGAAACCGACGCGCTGCGTGCCATGGGCATGAATCCCATTGAATTGCTGGTGGTGCCGCGAGTGTTGGCGCTGATCATCGCGCTGCCGCTGCTGACTGTCGTCGCCGATGCGATGGGCCTTGCAGGCGGAGGACTTTTATCGCTGATTCAACTGCACATCCCGCTGACGCAATTCACCGTTCGCCTGCGCGAGGCGATCTCGCCGACGACCTTCTGGGCCGGTCTGGTCAAAGCACCGGTATTCGCCCTGCTCATCGGCATGGTTGGCACTTACCGCGGTCTGCAGGTGCGCGAGTCAGCCCGTGAGCTCGGACGCCTGACGACGGTGGCGGTCGTCCAAGCCATTTTTCTGGTCATTCTCGCCGACGCCTTGTTTGCAGTATTGTTCGAGCAAATAGATTTCTAATGGCCGATTCGACCGTCAAACCCATCGTTCGCGTGCGCGGCTTGCTGAGTCGCTTCGGCGCTCAAGTCGTGCATGATGGACTGGATCTTGAAGTGCTGCCGAATGAGATATTCGGCGTCGTCGGCGGTTCAGGAACCGGCAAGACGGTGTTGTTGCGGACGATATTGGGGCTGCGGCAGCCGCAGGGGGGCTCCGTCGAGGTGTACGGTCGAGATATACAGCATCTGTCCGGGCCCGAGCGACTCGCCATGGTGCATAGCTACGGCGTGACGTTTCAGAGAGGCGCGTTGATCAGCTCGTTGAGCATCGCGCAAAACATTCAGCTGCCGCTGCGCGAATACTACTCGATGTCGGAGGAGGTTCTCGACGAGCTCGCGGAGCTGAACTTGGGGTTGGTGGGATTGCCGCCGGACGCCGCGACAAAATATCCTGCGCAATTGTCGGGCGGCATGGTCAAGCGCGCCGCGCTGGCGCGGGCCTTGAGCCTGGAGCCCAAGCTGCTGTTCCTCGATGAGCCGACCTCCGGACTTGATCCGATTTCCGCCGCCGCCTTCGATGAGCTACTGTTGTATCTTCATTCGGAGCTGCGGCTCACGGTGGTCATGATCACACACGACTTGGACAGCTTGTTCAGCACCTGCGACCGGGTCGGCGTCATCGTCGAGGGCCGCATGATCACCGACACGCTCGACGGTATACTGCAAAACTCGCACCCCTGGATACACGAATACTTTCACGGACCCCGGGCGCGAGCGGCGCAAAAGGAAGCGCATGAATAGGGACGCACATGGATAGGGACACGAATTATGTGGTCGTCGGTGCCTTCGTGCTGCTGGTCATCGCCATGGCGGTTTCGTTCGTATTTTGGTACACCGGCCAGCAAGAAAAGCGCACCTACGAGCGCTATGAAATTTACTTTCATGGTACCGTCAGCGGGCTCACGGCCGGCAGCCCCGTGCGCTATCTGGGGGTCGATGTCGGCAAGGTGGTGCGCCTCATGCTGGACCCGCAGCAACGCAAGCAAGTACAAGTGATCGCGGAAATAGATTCGACGGCGCCAATCGACGGTCGCACCGTGGCCTCGTTGAGTCTGCAGGGCATCACGGGGTTTCTGTTCATCGACCTGGAACAGGACCCCAAGGCCACCAGTGTCGGTGCGCTCGCGCAGGGGTATCGATATCCGATCATTCGCTCGGTGCCATCGGACTTCGATGTCTTGTTGAGCAGTCTGCCCGCCCTTGCCACTCACGCCATCGAATTGGTGGATCACTTCAATCAGGTCTTCAGTAACGAGAATGTGCGCGCCTTCAAGGCGACGCTCGAAAACGCGCGCCTGACGAGCGAGGGCTTGCCCGCGACGGTGCATGATTTGCAGCAGTTGGTGACCGACATGCGTCGCGCCTCCCACGAAGTGGAGAGTGCGGCGGCCGACTTGCGCAGCGTGACGAATGAAGCCGCGCCGGACATCAAGGCCACGCTCGCCAACGTCCGGCACATCACGGAGAGCCTGGCGAGTACCTCGGATCATTTGGATCGGTTCGTGGCGGAAAACGAGCCGCGATTGTCCCGATTTACCGCTCAAAGCCTGCCCGAGTTTGAGCAGCTGCTGCGCGAAAGCCGGGATGCCGCACGGGATTTCCGCGATCTGTCGCGCTCTTTGCGGCAAAAGCCCTCGCAGTTGCTTTACGAATCGAATTATCAGGGCGTCGAGTTGCCGCGGTGAAAAATCTGCCCTACCTCTACGTGGTGTCGGTGCTCGCTCTGGCGGCCTGCAGCGGCTCGCTATTCCAAAGCAAGACACCGCCGCCGTCTGTTTACCTGTTGTCGGCCAAGGCCGTACCCTCGGGTGCTGAGATTATTCCGGTCGATCTCGCGGTGCTCAAGCCGCGAGTGCGGACCGGCCTGGATACGGACCTCATCGCCGCGCTCTATCCGGATCGGCGCCTGGATTATTTCGCGGGCGCGCGCTGGAGCGGTCCCCTCGATGAAGTGGTGCAGGACCTCGCATTGCAGGCGTTTCGTGGACGCGCCCGGTTTCGCAATGTCCATGCAGACGCATCCGCGTTCGGCAGCGGTTACTGGTTGGAGATCGATGTTGCGGACTTTCAGGCCGAATACTTCACCGATCGGGGTGCGGCGGGCGGCGGCGCGCCGACGGTTCACGTGCATCTCATAGGTCGCGTCGGCAATTCCAGCGATCGGCGCATTCTCGGTCGATTCGAGGCGGACCAACGGCAACCGGCGACGGACAACCGCGTGACGGCGATCGTCGAAGCCTACAACCAAGCGGCCGACGCGGCGCTTGGGCAGATCGTCGCCGAAACCGCCGAGACGCTGAACAGAAACTTAGAACGCCGCTAGGCCGCCCGCTTGCAGCAGGCGGTATTGCCAATAAGCGGCCTGCGACTCATCCGCATGTTGTGCGTAGGTGCTTGCGCTCGACCACTGTTTCGCAAAATGCAGGGCCAGCGCGCGCGCTGCAGCGGCGTGCGCCGGCAGGCGCAACTCGATGGCGGACTCGAGATTGAAATCATCGAGACTGGATCGCGTAAAATCCGCCGCGCCCAAGTTGACCCACAGCTCGCTGCGATGCCGGACGAGTGCGAGCGCGGTAGGGACCGGTGTCTGATTCGGGGAAAACCAACGCACTTCAATCATGCCGCCGCCGCCGCGCGTCAGTTCCGCGGCCACGGCCGCATTGGGGGCTGCCTCGGGAGCCAACAGCACGTCAAGACGCGCACCGCGCGCAGCCGCGCGCAACGCCGCGCCGACCAGTTGCCGGTCGCTGACGATCTGCGCCGCGACGCTGATCTGATCGCCGCTGCCGGCCGCCGCGACGGCGTCGAGCAACGCGCTGCGAATTGCGCCTTCGGTCACGAATCGAGCGTCGATGGTTCCCAGTCCGCGAGCAGCCGCCGGCGGCGCAGCGGGCAGCCGATCGTCTCCGGTCGACCAGGCGGCGACTTGCAATTCGCTGGCGACGATGTCGCGGGCCAAACCGCCGCGCAGTTCCACGCCGACATCGCCGTTCGCGCCCCCGGTGACCATACTGAGCCAGCCGCCGGAGCCGTCGTCGGCAACGATGAGTTGACGATGATCTGCTTTGAAATTCAGTCTCCGCAGCCACGAACGCAAGCTCGATTCTCCACGCGCTTCATCGAACGGATCGCTCCACCATGCGACGCTCGAGCGCCACAGCGCGGAGTACCACGCGCTCGAATCGCGCAAACGATCGAGCCGGACGCGCGCGACGATGATGCCGGACTGCTCGAGTGCGACCAAGTACTGTGCCGGCGTGCCGCCGTAGGCTTCGTCGAGAGGATCCGTGACCAGTACGACCTTGAGATTCGGACGTTGACGTCTGCGCGTCAGCAGATGTTGTGCAACCTCGCGCGCCACCGGGCACTGATCGAGCACGATCATCTGCTCGGCACGATCGATTGCGCCAAGTTCGTGCGCAAGAATCTCCCGGCGCTGCGAGGAATCGTCAATGACGTCAATTTGGGATTCGGCCAGCCGCGCCGCAAGCGAAGCCACGTGAGTACCCGGCGGCAGGGGTTTGACCGAATTCCAGCACGCGAGCGCAACCCAAGCGAACAAGGCAAGCAGCATAAGGATCTTGGCGCGGGACATCCGGCCGCCACTCATTCGCCGTAGGCGCTTTGCGCCTCCGCCTCTTCGATCGCGGTTCCCACCTCCACCCAGCGTGCCTCCAAGGAAGCTACGTCCCGGGACAGGCGAGCCTGCTTGTCGGTGAGTTTGCCATGCTCGGCGGTCATGCGATGCTCCGCCTCGAGCAGCGCTCGCTCGGCAGTGATGGCGGTAATTCGCCGCTCGATCTGCGCGAGTTCGCGCCGCCATTGGGTCAAGGCGTCGCGCTTACGCGGCGTTCTGCGGAGTTCCCCGGCCTCGCGCGAACCCTGCTGAGCCTTGCCGCGCGATTTGAGCCATTGCTGATAATCGTCCAGGTCGCCGTCAAAGACCTTGAGCTTGCCGTCGGCCACCAACCACAGCGTGTCGGCCACCGTTTTGATCAGGTGGCGATCGTGAGAGACGACGACCAAACCGCCTTCGAAGCCCTGCAGCGCGACGGTCAGTGCATGCCGCATGTCGATATCCAAGTGGTTGGTCGGCTCGTCCAGCAGCAGCAAGTTCGGCCGCCGCGCCACCAGCAGAGCGAGCGTCAAGCGTGCCTTTTCGCCGCCTGAAAATCGACCCACCGGCTCGAAAGCGCGATCACCCTGGAAGCCGAATCTTCCGAGGTGGTCACGAACTCGTTGCTCGTCGCCGCTCGCAGTGTCTGCGCCGCCCCGGTTCCGCACGTGCCAGAAGGCGGTGCAATCCGGCCGCAGCTGTTCCATCTGTTGCTGCGCGAAGTAGCCGATGGCGAGGTCCGCCGCGGGAATGCGCCGACCGCTCAAGGGCGCCGCTTCTCCCGCCAGCATCTTCGTCAAGGTGGACTTGCCCGCGCCATTCGGGCCGAGCAGCGCGATACGATCCTGCGGCCCGATCGATAGGTTGATGCGGCTCACGATGCTGCGGCCTGAGTAGCCGCAGGCGGCATCTTCCACGGTCAACAGCGGCCGCGGTGTCTTCGCGGCGCCGGCAAACTCGAACTCGAACGGACTATCGACATGCGCCGGCACGATGCGCTGCATTTTCTGCAGCATTTTCAGGCGACTCTGCGCCTGACGTGACTTGCTGGCTTGGGCGCGAAATCGAACCACAAAGGATGTGATTTCCGCGACCCGGCGCACTTGCCGTGCCTGGAGCGCCTGTTGCAGCGCCAGCTCTTCGATGCGCTTTTGTTCGAACTGCGAGTAGTTGCCCGAGTACGCGCGGATCGATTTGTGCTCGATGTTCAGCACCCGGTTGATGATGGCGTCCAGGAATTCGCGATCGTGCGAAATCATGAGCAACGTGCAAGGGGTGGCCGTGAGCCATTCCTCCAACCATACAATGGCGTCGAGATCCAGGTGATTCGTCGGTTCATCCAACAACAACAGGTCGGCGCGCGAATTGAGCGCGCGCGCCATGCTCAACCGCACGCGCCAACCACCCGAGAATTCAGCGACTTTGCGTTCGTGCTCCGTCGCCTTGAATCCCAAGCCATGCATGATTGCCGCCGCGCGGGCGCGCGCACGATAGCCGTCGACGGCCTGCAGCGCAGCATGGTGATCGGCCAGTTCCATGGCCGCATCGCGCCGCTCGGCGTCTTCGATGGCCGCCATCACGCGGCGCAGCTCCGTGTCGCCGTCCAGCACGTATTCGATCGCGGCACGGTCAATCGACGCGACTTCTTGCTCCACGTGGGCAATTTTCAATGCCGCCGGCAAACCGATGTCGCCGCGATCCGGCCCCAGCTCTCCGCGGATGGCCGCAAATAGACTCGATTTGCCGGTCCCGTTGGCGCCGGTGAGTCCGACCTTGTCGCCGCGATATACGGTGAAGTTGACCTGCTCGAACAGCGGCTCCGGGCCGCGCCGCAGGGTGAGATCCCTCGCGATGAGCATTACAGAGGCATTCTAACCCGCCATCGGCCGCAGCACCGAGGGAGCGCACAGCGCCGCGTGGTGGCCGATTCCGCCCGCCTGGTTCGAGAGAATGGCGAGCATCTTGTTGGCCTCCATGGCGTCGCCGAACAGGCGGCCTTGCGCATAAAAGCAGCCGTGTTTGCGCAGAAATTCGAGTTGCTCGCTCGCTTCCACGCCCTCGGCGATTACTTCCAGATCGAGGCTCTTGCCCATGTCGATAATGGTTCGCACGAGCGCGGCATCATTGGAGTCCACGGCCACGTCGCGCACGAACGATTGATCTATTTTGAGCGTGCCGATCGGGAATTGTTGCAAGGCGGAAAGCGAGGAATAGCCGGTGCCGAAGTCGTCGATGGCCAGATGCAGCCCCATCGCATAGAGCTCATTCAACAGCCCGATGGTCCGCTTCGGGTCGGTCATCAAGGTCGTTTCCGTGACTTCCAACTCGAAGCAGGTGGGCGAAACCCCATGCTTGCGGAATATGTTGCGGCAACGCGCGATGAAACTCACCTGTTTCAGCTGCCGCAGGGACAGATTGATCGCGATTCGCCCCGGCTGCAGGACCGATTTCTGCCACTCCCGGTAATCCGAACAGACGCGATTCAACACCCATTCACCGATCTCCAATATCAGGCTGGTTTCTTCGGCCAGCGGTATGAAATGCGACGGTGAGATATCGCCGTGGCCCGGCAGCCGCCAGCGCAACAACGCCTCGGCGCCCACCACGCGGCCGTCACGTAAATCCACTTTGGACTGGTACAAAATCACCAGCTCGTCGCGCTCCAATGCGCGGCGCAACTTGCTCTTCAACATCAGCCGTTCTACCGCCGCCGCGTTCATTTGCGGCACGTAGAACGCACAGGTATTGCCGCCGTTTTGTTTCGAGTGATACATCGCCGCATCGGCATTGCGGATCAAGTCGATCACATTCTCCGCATCGTATGGACATATGGCGATGCCGACGCTGGCGGTCAGATAAACCTCTTGCTGGTTCACATAAAACGTCCGGCTGATTTCGTCGAGCAGTGTGCGCGCCAGGGCGCCCAAGCTCGGGCGGTTGTCGACATCGACCGGCAGATCGTCGACGAACATGGCGAATTCATCGCCGGCGAGGCGACCGATGACGGTGTCCTTGCTCAGATTTCGCGTTAGCCGCTCGCTCAGAATCTCGAGCGTGCGGTCGCCCGCGGCATGCCCGAAGGTGTCGTTGACCTCTTTGAATCTGTCCAAATCAAGATACAAGAGCGCCAACGAGCGTTGATTGCGGCGCGCGCGCGCGATCGCCTGTTGCAGCAGATGTTGAAACTGCATGCGATTCGGCATTTTCGTGAGCGTGTCGTATCGCGCCAAATAGCGGATGCGGCGCTCGGCGCGTTTGCGTTCGGTGATGTTGCGGGCCACGTAAATGTTGCCCTGAAACTGCGGATCGGGGGTGGTGATCGTCGATGAGGCCATTGAAACCGGAATGGTCTGACCGCTGGCGGTGCGCAATACCGTTTCGCGCGCTTCCGGCGCCGAACTCGTGGAATCGAAGGCGTTGCGATGCGGTTCATCGATGAAGCTGGCGAGCGGGCTGCCCACCAAGTCGGCTTCCGCATAACCCAGCAGCCGCTGTGTAGCCTCGTTGCAGCTCTTGATGATGCCGTCCGGTGACGTCACGAGCACCGAGTCGCTCAGGCTGTTGAGCACGGTATCGAGATAATTCTTGGTGATCGTCGTTTCGCTCAATTTTTGCCGCATGCGCTCGAGAGCGTGCTGCAATTCACCGAGTTCATCGCGGCGCGCGACGTGCAACGGACCCGTATAGTCCCCTTGGCCGATACGGTCCGCTGATTTGATCAGAACCGAAATCGGTCTGGCCAATTGGCGCGCAATGAACCACGCTCCGATCAATCCGAATGCGAATAGCGGCAACGTGATGCCGGCGAACATGCCGCGCATCCGTTTGGCCCGATCTCCCTGCTGGTGCTCCAGCTGCGCGCGGATGCTGGTGAGCGTTTCCTGCATGCTTGCTCGACTCACCCAGATCTCGAGATTGCCGCTGCGCTGCGCCACGGTACCGGCACTCGCGGGGATGGCGCTTTTCACGACCAAGGGAGTGAGCGCGGGATCGACGATCTGCGGATTGCTTGCGCTGAACAAGACGGCGCCGCGCGCATCCGTGACTTCGACGCGCTCGATGTCGCGCTCCGCGAGCAGCCGTGCCGCGATCGCTGCGATGGCGGCACTCTTGCCCGAGCCGATCGCGGGGGCCAGCAGCGCGTCGGTCGCGTTACTGATGTTGTTCGCACGTGCCTCCAGATCGCCTTCCAATTTTTGCTCGACGGTTGCATAGGTGAGTTCATTGACGTCAGCCGTTTCGATCCGGTGTTCGTAATAGGCAAATCCCCCGAGCAGCAGGGAAAGTCCGACGCCGACCCCCAGGGCGGTGAGCAAATACTTGGTTTTGAGGCTTTGCGCCATTGACGAATGATACTCGTTCACACCCAACCCCATAAGGGGCCGGGTACAATTCGGCACGAATGGGCGCGAGAATGCGAATAGACATCTTTTCCGACACGATTTGCCCGTGGTGCTACCTCGGCAAAAGGCGATTCGAACTCGCGCTCGCCGCGCGCCCGCAATATGAGCCGTGCGTGATCTGGCGGCCGTTCGAGTTGAACGCCGATATGCCCTGGGATGGCGTGGAGCGTGCCGGATATCTCGCGGCTAAGGTCGGCGACGCCGCGCGTGTCGCGGAAAGCGAAGCCGCGCTGGTGCGCCACGGCGAGGCGGTTGGTCTGCAATTTCGCTTCGACTTGATCGAGCGTTTGCCCAATACTCGCCGCTCGCATCTGCTGATTGCGCATGCGGCGCGCCACGGTCTTCAGAGCGAAGTCACGGAACGGGTCATGCAGGCTTATTTCGAGGAAGGTTGTGACATCGGGGACGTTGAGGAACTGGTCCGGCTCGGTGTGGAGGTAGGCCTTTCGGAGCATGAAACGCGCTCCAGCGTCGTCTTGCGAGCGGGCCAGGACGGCGTGGTTGCCGCCGAGCGACACGCCGGCGTGCTCGGCATCACGGGGGTGCCGACCTTTATTTTTGACCGCCAGTACACCATCTCGGGCGCGCAAGAAGTGGCCACGTTCACCCAAGTCATCGACCAAGTCGTGGAGTTCGCCGCAGCCCGCGAAGTAGCGCCGTGACGCCCGTCGAGCTGACCGGCCGGGCCCGCACCCACATTGTCGATGTGCCGGATCCGTCTTGCGCGCTACACACGCACGTGGTTGCACCGTTCTTGAATCTGCGCCGCGCCGCCTTGGCAGCGGGCTTCGATTTGGTTCCGGCGAGCAGTTTCCGCGATTTCGCGCGCCAGCTTGCGATCTGGAACGCCAAATACAGCGGTTTGACTCCGCTTTACGATGCGTCCGGGCGCGTCCTCGAAGCCGCGCAGCTGTCGCCGCCGCAGCGAATCGCGGCGATTCTTCATTGGTCGGCGCTCCCCGGGGCGAGCCGCCACCACTGGGGAACGGATCTTGATCTCATCGATCGCAAAGCCACCGCCGCGGGATATAAGGTGCAACTGACGGCGGCGGAGTTCACGCCCCCGGGACCGTTCGCGCCGCTCGCGCAGTGGCTGGAAATGAACGCCTCCCGCTTCGGCTTTTTTCGCCCGTATCGCGGTGTCCTGTCGGGCGTGCGGCCGGAGCCGTGGCATTTCAGCTTCGCGCCGGTCGCGGAACGTTCGCGCCGCGATTTGACTCCCTCGATACTGCGCGAGACGCTCGAAGAAGCGCGCATGCTGGGCAAGGAGTTTGTTCTGGAGCGGCTCGACGAGTTGCATGCTCGCTATGTGGCGAGCATCGATTGGCCCTGAGCTGTTACGCCCACATCGCCTTCAATCGATTCAGCATCAAGCCGCGTACCAGTCCCAGTTGGTTGTCCTCGGAAGTGAACAACGGCGGATTTCGCCGCAACAGGCGCCAGCGTTCAGCACGCAATATCCGATGCAAATAGGTGATATTGCGATCGATGGCTTCGAGGTACGGGTTCTTGCCGCCGAACAGCGGCTCCAAATACCGGTAGGCGTGTGCGAACTCGCCGTCCAGCCGTTCCGACCGTGTCTCGCGCACGAACTGCGGCGTCTGCCGCAATAGATCCAGTCCCGAGCTGTAACGAACCTGCATCGCCCCGTCCCTGCCGGGCGCGGCGGCAACTCCGCCGAGCACGAATTCGGGGTATAGGCGATCGCGGCATTTTTCCAAGTAACAGCGATCCGCCATCTGCGCGATCAGGTCCGCGGTGCCCAACAAATGCCCCAGTTTGCGATCTCGACTGTCCGACAGCTGAATTTTGCTGAGTTCTATTTCATAGCCGGTGAAATGCACGATGCGGGTCGAGACGGGCACCCAGCTCTCCATGCCGATGCTCGGTAGAAAGCGCGCCAAAAAGCGGGCGCTGCGAGTCACGTGGTACAGCGTGAATTCGGCGCCGTTGCGGTGCTTCCGGTCACCGAACTCTCGTATGTAGCCGGCATCGTGAAACAGCGATGTGACTACTCCCATGGTCGCGCGTTCGGCTCCGAAGCGCTGGTGCGCATCGGCGCTAGCCTCGTAGCCCACCAATAGGCGCGCCATCGCCAGGGTCATGTCGAGAGAATGCTGACGATCATGGTAAATGGTATCTACGCCGTGATATCCGGGCATGTGGCCCGAAAACAATCGCTCGAACTCCTCAAAAGCGGTCGCGACGCGATCAAAGGGTTCGCCCGGCCAGCCCGCTGCGAACAGCTCCCGCACGGCTGTGGTCACCGAAGCGGTGGAGCTGACCTGTACGGAATTCGTGACGTCGTAGTCGTTACGGCGAAGGTCGTGCATCGAGGGAGTTTAGGCTCTTAAGCCCAGGGACGCCACGTGCGCAGTTCTCCTTTGGCAATCGATATGTCAAAGCCCCCCCTCCCGGTCCGGCCGGCCCCGCATCCCGGTCCCCCAGGCTCCTAGTAAATCCGGATGCCGCCGAACTTCTGTTTGACGCGCCGCGCCAAAGTGGCATATCCCGACCAAAAACCGCATGCCGCCACGATCAGCAGGGCGCAGACGGCCCTCAACACGGTGACGTTCCTGATGCCCCCGGGCGGCGAAATGACGGCCGCAGCCTTGGGCTCGGCATGAGCTTCCCGTGCACTGTCCAACTCCGATTGCTTTGCCGCGAGTTCGCGCTGCAGGCGCTCCACCTCGCTGCGCGCGGCCGCCTCGGCAAGCGCCGGCGTGGTCGCGCGTCTGCGGTCCAGCTCCTCTTCGAGTTGTTTGACCCGCATGGTCGCCGGTTCGCGCGTGGTGAGATACGCGGTTTTGACCCATCCCGTGGTGCCGTCGCTCAATCGGACTTGCGTGAACTCACCGCTGAGCATGAGCGTCTCTACAGTCGCGCCCGAATGTAAAGTCGTCAGACGCTCACCCTGTTGATTTTGCTCGGCGTAGACGCCAAGCACGAGTTCGTCGCTGACGTATGCCGTCGCAGCTCGTCCATCCACCGCCGAGAGCGCCAAGGCGAGCGCGGCGAGGCGTCTCACGCCGCGATTCCGGTTTGTTTGAGTAGCGGCCGAACGTCCGGTTGCCGGCCCCGGAAGCGTACGAAGGCCTCCATGGCATCCAGGCTGCCGCCGCGCGCGAGAATGGATTCGAGAAACCGCGTGGCGGTGTCGCGGTCGAATACACCGGCCTGCTCGAACACTTCGAAGGCATCGGCCGCGAGCACTTCTGCCCATTTGTAGCTATAGTATCCCGCTGCATAGCCGCCGGCAAATATGTGGGCGAAATTCGCCGGTATCCTGTTGAAGGGCGCGGCCGGCACGACGGCCACGCGCTGCCGAACGCTGTCGAGCGTTTGCGCAACTCTCGCGCCGGCGGCCGGATCGAAGTGCGCATGCAGCTCGAAATCAAAACTGGCCAGCTCGATTTGCCGCAATGTGTCCAGCGCTGCATTGAAGGTGCGCGTGCCCAGCAGGCGTTGCAATAGGTCGACCGGCAAGGGTTCGCCGCTGCTCACATGTGCCGATATGAGCGGCAGCACCTCGGTGCGCCACACGAAATTTTCCATGAATTGACTGGGCAGCTCCACCGCGTCCCAAGCCACCCCGTTGATTCCAGCGATACTGGGATAGGCCACTCGCGTGAGCATGTGATGCAGGCCGTGGCCGAATTCGTGAAACAGCGTCGTTACCTCGTCGTGCGTGAGAAGCGAGGGGGCGGCGCCGACCGGAGCGGTAAAATTGCACACCAATTGCGCGACCGGCAGCGCCCTGCCGGAAGGCAGGGACTTGGCAACGACACATTCGTCCATCCAAGCGCCACTGCGCTTTTCGGTGCGCGAGTACGGATCGAGATAGAAACCCGCGACGATATCCCCGCGGGCATCTTCGAGATCGTAGTACCGGACGCTCGGATGCCACACGCTCATTGCGGAGCGCTCACGGACCGTGATGCCATACAACCGCTCGGTCAAAGTGAAAAGACCGGACAGTACCTTCGGCAGAGGAAAATACGGCCGCAGCGCTTCCTGCGACACCCTGAAGCGGCTCTCCTGCAGTCGTTCGCTGAAGAACGCCACGTCCCACGCGTCGAGCTTGCGTCCGGCAAACTCTTCGAGATCTGAAAACTCTTGGCGTGCGGCCGGCCGGCAGCGCCGCGCCAGGTCATCCAAAAACCCGAGCACTTGCTTACCGCTCTTTGCCATGCGGGTGGCCAACGCGTAGTCGGCAAAGTTCGCGAAGCCCAGCAGCAGCGCGAGTTCGTGACGCAGCGGCAATATCTCGGCAATGACGGGATTGTTATCGAAGCGCCCGGCGCTGGGTCCTATCTCGGATGCCCGAGTGACCCAGGCCTCGTACACCTCGCGCCGCAACTGCGGATTCTCGGCGCTGGTCATGACCGTCATATAAGTGGGTTGGTCGAGCTTGAACAGCCATCCCGCTTGATTTGCCTCGCGGGCATCCGCGGCGGCGCGATCGAGCGCGTTCGCAGGCAATCCGGCGAGCTCGGACCCGTCGGTCACGCTGCGGGTGTAAGCGCGTCCGGCGTCGAGCACATTCTCCGAGAATTTGGTCGCCAGTTGTGCCAGCCGCTGCACGACCTCGCGGTAGCGCGCCTTGCGATCCGCGGGCAAGTCGACGCCGGCCAGCCGGAAATCGCGCAGCGCATTTTCCAGCACCTTGCGCTGCGGCGGATCGAGGTCGCCGCCTTCGTGCCGCAGCACATGCGCGTACCCGGCGTACAAGGCGCTGTTCTGACCGAGCTCCGATGAATAGGCCGTCAACAACGGCAAGCATTCGTTGTAGGCCTCGCGCATTTCCGCAGAATTGGCGACGGCGTTTAAATGACCGATCGGGCTCCATACTCGGCTCAACCGGTAGCTCAGCTCTTCGACCGGTACGATCAGCGAGGCGAATGTGGGCTGAGGCTGTGCCGTCAATTCGGCAAGCCGCGCGCGGTTTTCCGACAAGATCTGCTCGAGCGCCGGACGGGCATGAGCCGCCTTGATGCGATCGAAGGCGGGCAACGATTCGAAATTCAAGAGTGGGTTGTTCACTCCACGATTCTATCAGACGTGCCGCGCCATCCAGACAAGGGCGGCGCTGCTGCCGACGCATGCGGCGATGCCCGCGATGGCGTTGCGGCGTAAGCGCCGCGCCAGGTATCCACCGTCCGAGGCCGACAACAAGAACGCGCGGCCGTCCTCCGGTTTCGATAGTACGTTCAGCCCAGGCGGTTGCGGCGGTTGAGCGGCCATGTGGTCGACGACCTGCTGATGTGCTGCTGCGCGCGCCTGGTCCCACTCATCCGCATCGAGCACGCCGTCATGGTTGCGATCGAATCGCGCGAGCAAGGCTTTTTGATCTTGCTTCCAATCGTGCAGGAGCTGCGCCGCCGCGCCGTCCGGGCTCTCGACGCAGTGGCTGCCGAGACTGCGATATGCGCCGAGCGCACAGACCGTCTCATGCGGCTCCAAGCGGTACTCCGTGTATCGGTATCGGCCATTGGGAATCAACGCATCGACCAGCTTGCCGAAAAAACCCTGTCCGTCCGGAATGCGCACTTCCGGCCACTGCGTGCTGCCGTACCACACGGTCTTCGCTTTTGGGAAGACCTGCGCACCGCGCGGATCGACCAGGCACTGGCCCGTGCCGTCATCCAGAATGAAGGGTGCCTCACTGGTGCCGCTGTCGATCGTGGCCGCGCCGCGCCTGTTCGACTTCGTATCGTAGATCTTGTATTGCCACCAGGTGCAGGGCAGGCCGGTCAGCGGAGCATGGGTCTGCCCCTTCTGCACCATCACCCCGCGGCCCAAGAATTCCACATAGCCCTGTGCCGCCGAGCGGACCCGCGAGGTGGGCGTATCTCCGACCAGACGGTTTTCGCGCCACGCCTTGAACGCGTACCAGAAAAAGTAGACCGCCGCGCCGGCGAGGACGAGCAGCAGGAGCCAAGACTTGAAGCGAGCGTCGCCGGACATGTCCGGATTGGAGCTTAGGTGATTGGAGCTAGGAGGCTCGGAACAGCGCGCCTACGTCTACGTCGCGTTTCTCCTCGCCGGCGAAATCCAGCAAGTGCGCCGGCAGAAAGCCAAAGCGCTGCGCGATCATGACGTCAGGAAACACCTTGACCCGGATATTGTTGAGGTTGACCTGATCGTTGTACAGCTCGCGTCGATCGGCAATGGATTCCTCCAGAGCCGTGATCCGGGCTTGCAGTTGCCTGAATGTCTCGTCGCTCTTCAGCAGCGGATAGTTCTCGGCGACGGCAAACAGACGGGTCATGCCGGCGCGCAGTTGTTGCTCCGCGGCGCCGACCGCCGCCACGTTGCCGGACTCGCTCGCGTGATTGACGGACGCGCGCGCGCGCATGACTTTTTCGAGCGTGTCTTGCTCGAACTGCATGTAGCGCTTGCAGGTCTCGATCAGCTTCGGCAGCTCGTCGTGGCGCTGTTTCAAGAGGACGTCGATGTTCGCCCACGAAACCTTGACGTTTTCCCGCAGACCCACGAGTCCATTGTAGATGCCGGCGAGGTAGACGCTCAACGCGACGATCACGGCCAATGTGATACCCAAACCGATCAACGCAGCACCTCATGTGGCGAGTTGGCTATAAGCTCAGTATATCATTGGGTTTTCGCGTCCTTCAGGATGGAGTTCACAGTGTCTACCGAAGCTTTCGATCTGATCAGCATCGGCGGCGGCAGCGGGGGTTTGGCCTGTGCCCAGCGTGCGGCGGAGTACGGTGCGAGGACTGCCGTGGTGGAATCCGGCCGCTTGGGTGGCACTTGCGTGAACGTCGGCTGTGTCCCGAAGAAGGTGATGTGGAACGCGGCCGGCATTGCCTTGTCGCTCGCCGACGCGAGCGATTACGGCTTCGGCATCACGGTAGGCGACAGCGACTGGGGCGTTTTGAAGCACAGGCGCGATGCCTATATCGCCCGGTTGAACGGCATCTATGCGCGCAATTTGGCGGCCAAGGGTGTGACGCACGTCAAGGGTACGGCCCGCTTCGTCGATGCGCACACCGTGGAAGTGAACGGCGTGCGCATGACGGCGCCGCACCTCGTGATCGCCACGGGCGGCATGCCTACTGTGCCGCAGTTGCCGGGGGCGCAATGGGGCATCACCTCGGACGGATTTTTTGAGCTCGAGCAACGGCCGCAGCGCGTCGCGGTCGTCGGCAGCGGCTATGTCGCCTGTGAGCTCGCCAGCGCGTTTCATGAACTCGGCAGCCAAGTCGAGCTGTTCATACGGAAGGATCATTTGCTGACTCACTTCGACCTGATGTTGGGCAAGTCTCTGATGCGCGAGATGCGCTCAGAAGGCATGATCATTCACTCCAACGTCGTGCCCGCCGCAGTGCGCGGGCAAGCAGGTCTGAAAACGCTGGTGGCCGCGGATGGACGCGAGTTCTCCGGATTCGACTGCTTGCTATGGGCGATTGGGCGTTCTGCGAATGTCGCCGCTCTCGATCTGAATCTGGCCGGCGTAGCGCTCGATGCGGGCAAGTTTGTCCACACCGATGGCTTCCAAAACACCAACGTGGCCGGTGTCTATGCCATCGGTGACGTCACCGGCCGGGCGGCGTTGACACCCGTGGCGATCGCCGCCGGAAGACGCCTCAGCGACCGCTTGTTCGGCGGCAAGCACGACCGTCGACTGGAATACGACATGATTCCGACCGTCGTGTTCACGCATCCCCCGATCGGCACGGTGGGCATGAGCGAAAGCGAGGCGCGCATGAAGTACGGAGATGCGGTGCAGGTGTACGTTGCGGACTTCACGCCCTTGTATCACGCCCTCACCACGCGCAAAACCCACACCGACATGAAGCTGGTCTGCGTGGGACCGGATCAGAAGATCGTCGGCTGTCACGTCATCGGCGCCGGCGCCGATGAAATGCTGCAGGGGTTTGCGGTTGCCATTCGCATGGGTGCGACCAAGCGCGATTTCGACGACACCGTGGCGATCCACCCGACGAGTTCCGAAGAACTCGTGACCATGCGCTGAGCCATTGACTATGCCTAAGTATGCTGAGCCAGCGCCGCCAGCACCGGTTGCGTGCTCGGCCGTATGCCGCGCCACAGCAAGAAGGATTCGGCCGCCTGTTCGACCAGCATGCCCCACCCCTTGGCAGTGCTGCGCGCGTGCAGCGACCGCGCCCACAGTGTGAACGGCGTCTCGCCGCGGCCATAGGCCATGTCGTAGCACAGGGTCTGTTCGCCGACGAGGCCGTCCGGCATTTCCGGCATTTCACCCTGCAGGCTCGCCGACGTCGCGTTGATGATGAGGTCGCAGGGCGGGCCTTGCAGCTCCGCAAAGGTGCAGCCGCCGATTTGCCCCATGTCGGCAAATTCAGCCGCGAGCTTGCGCGCCTTGAACAGCGTCCGGTTGGCGATGGTCAGCACGCGCAGCTCACGTTCCAGTAAGGGTCCGATCACTCCGCGTGCGGCTCCGCCCGCGCCGAGCAGCAACACGCGTTTGTCGGCGAGATCGACCTGCAAATTGCGCTCCAGATCGCAGATCAGGCCGACCCCGTCGGTATTGTCGCCGAGCAGCGTCGTATCCTCGAAGAAGGCAATCGTGTTCACGGCCTGTGCGCGCGTCGCGCGCGGGGTCAACTCGTTCACCAATTCAGCCGCCGCCTGCTTGTGGGGCAGCGTGATGTTGAGGCCGCGCACGCCGCTCGTGAACAGCCGCAACGTTTCCCGTCGGAAATCGTCCGCGGCGATGTCGAACAGCCGATAAACCAGGTGTTGCGCGGTCGCCTTTGCGAACATACCGTGGATGAACGGTGACCAGCTGTGTGCGACCGGGTGGCCGACCAATCCGTACTGATCGGGCGGCCCGGCTTCGAGCGGCGGATTCACTGCGTCATCCACTCCGCCGCGCGCTTGGCAAAATACGTCAAAATGCCGTCCGCACCGGCGCGTTTGATGGATACCAGGGTTTCGAGGGCGATGGCACGCTCATCAATCCAGCCGTTTGCGGCCGCCGCCATGATCATGGCGTACTCGCCGCTCACCTGATAAACGAAGGTGGGGATCCCGAATCGGTCCTTGACCCGACGAACGATGTCCAGGTAGGGCAGGCCGGGCTTTATCATGACCATGTCCGCGCCCTCGGCGATGTCGAGAGCGACTTCGCGCAGCGCCTCGTCCGAATTGCCCGGGTCCATCTGATAGGTGTGCTTACTGCCCGTACCGAGTTGCTTCGCCGAGCCCACGGCTTCGCGAAACGGACCGTAGAAGCTGGAGGCATATTTTGCGGCGTAGGCCAGAATGCGCGTATGGACCAATCCCGCGGTCTCCAATGCGTCGCGGATGGCGGCTATGCGCCCATCCATCATGTCGGACGGGGCGACCACATCGGCGCCGGCATCCGCATGCGAGCGCGCCTGGCGCACCAAGGTTTCGACGGTCAGGTCGTTCTGTACATAGCCCTGGTCGTCAATTAAACCGTCCTGACCGTGCGTGGTGAATGGATCGAGAGCCACATCGGTGATCACGCCGAGGCTTGGAAACTCCTTTTTCACCGCCCGGACCGCCCGCTGGGCGATGCCATTGGGATTCCAGG
>Ga0181521_10001086_pt1 | contig 33747 bp, 17 predicted proteins | sample PEATcosm2014_Bin_32_FD_119764 | JGI IMG/M metagenome (GOLD analysis project Ga0181521, IMG submission 119764) | Peatland microbial communities from MTU Mesocosm Facility, Houghton, MI, USA - PEATcosm2014_Bin02_60_metaG | ecosystem: Environmental > Terrestrial > Soil > Wetlands > Peat | place...
CGAGGGATTGCAGCGCGACGTCTTCGACCGGCTGGGCTATACCGAACTCGCCCGGTCGCTCCGCGTCCCGTTGATTAACCTCCATACGGGCGACCTGGTGGAAGTGAAGGTGCCGGGCGCTTTCGTCTTCGACCGGCTCACGATACACCGGTCGCTGGCCGAAACCGACCTGCTGTGCTCGGTGCCCATGATGAAGACGCACACGCTCGCGGGTGTCACGCTGGGAATGAAGAACCTGGTCGGCGCTTACCCGGGTGCGGTCTACCAGGCGGTGCGCGGGCGGATGCATGACGCCACTTCCAAAGTCGAGCCATCGGGCACGGCTGCGGCAATTGTCGACATGGTGCGTGCGAACCGGCTTGGACTGGTTGTGATCGACGCCTCGACCGCGATGGAAGGGAACGGCCCATCGGACGGACCCTTGGTTCCGATGGAAACGATTGTGGCGGGGACGAATCCGCTGGCCACTGACATGGTCGCCGCGTATCTGATGGGATTCGACGCCGCGGAGATTCCCACCTTCCAATGGGCCAACCGGGCTGGCCTGCGGCCGGAGCGGCTCGACGAGATCGAGACTCGCGGGGAAAAGACTGGTGGGCGCTGCCCTCGTGGGAGCCGGCTTCGACGACGGTCACGGCCGTGAACGCCGGACTCGATCAGGAGCAGCCGGACGATCAGTTCTTCAACCCTGACGCCCTGAGCGCCGCGATCGCATCGGGCCAGATATCGCAATCCCGCATCGACGACATGGTGACTCGCATTCTCCACGCCATGTACCAGGTCGGAGTCTTCAACCAGCCGCCTGGCGTCGACGCGCTCGACCCGGCACTGATCGCCGCGGATGAAGACATCGCCCAGACCGTGGAGGAACAGGGCGCGGTGCTGCTGAAGAATGCCAACGGGCAATTGCCGCTGAACCCGGCGCAACTGAAGTCCATCGCCGTGATCGGATCGCATGCCGATATCGGGGTGCTTTCCGGCGGCGGATCGGCGCAGATCACTCCCACCGAAGGAATCGCTTTGATGGAGGGCTACCCCGCTGTGCCCGGCTGGTCGCGCGTGATCTGGGATCCTTCTCCGCCGCTCCAGTGGATTCAGGCTGCGGCGCCCGGCACCACCGTGACCTATGACGACGGTACGGATCCCACTTCCGCGGCATCGCTGGCCGCCAAAGCGGATGTGGTGATCGTATTTGTCAGCCAGTGGGCGAGCGAGGGTATGGATCTTCCGCTCCTCACCTTCACCGACGTCATCCACCCAGTCCCAATCGATCAGGACGCGATGGTGTCGATCGTCGCCGCCGCCAATCCCCACACTATCGTCGTCATGGAGAACGGCGGCGCGCAGGTGCTCACGTGGCTGAACGACGTAAGCGCGGTGCTGGAGGCTTGGTTTCCCGGCATACGCGGCGGCCAGGCGATCGCCAATATTCTATTCGGCAAGGTGAACCCGTCCGGTAAGCTGCCAATCACCTTTCCCGCCAGCGTGGACCAGTTGCCGCGGCCGTCGATCCCCGGGTACGTCGGTATCACGGAGTCCTTCACCACGGACTATACCGAAGGCTTGCTGGTGGGCTACAAATGGTTCGATGCCATGGATTATCCGCCGGAATTTCCGTTCGGCTTCGGACTTTCGTACACCACGTTCCAATTCTCCAACGTGGCCCTCAAGAATAATCTGTCTTCGGCAACCAACCCCAATTTCCAGGTCACGTTCGACCTGACCAACACGGGCGCGATGGCGGGCGCCGAGGTAGCGCAAGTCTATCTTGCGCTGCCGGAGGATGGCGAGCCGCCGAAGCGCCTGGTGGGATGGCAGAAAGTCCTGCTGACGCCCGGCCAGCAGCAGAGCGTGACGGTGGAGGTGGACCAGAACGATTCCTCCCATCCGCTTTCTTATTGGGACACGAATTCGAGTAGCTGGCCGCTGGGCCCTGGAACTTACACGGTCTACGTTGGGAACTCGTCCGCGATGCCGGCGCTGCAAGTGGCCGGAACGTTCACGATTGGAATGTAGGTCCGAGCCGTGCTACCAGCAAGGGGCCGCAGTGCGCGACCCCTTGCGTCGAACATGCTGGTTTTCCTAATGGTTGTTCTGGTTCCCCTGTTGTTCCTTGCCATTACCACTATCGTTGCCGTAACCATTGCCGTTGCCGTCGCTATGCCGGAACAGGTCCGGCTCCGCGTTCCTTTACAACGCCGCCAGCGTGGCTTGCGTGACCGGAAGCGTGCCGGAACGCTGCCACGCCTCGCAATGCGCCAATTACCCCGGACAGATGTATGCTCAATCCCATTTCGGGATCAGTTATTTTTCTGCTCAGCCGTGCGTGGACTGTACTATTCTGTGTCTATGCCTTGGACATACAATCAGATTACCGGGAAGCTGACCCATGACGGACGGGTTGTGGGAACCGGATATTCAGGCAGAGGCTTTGGCAGGAACAACCCGCTCGCCGAGGCGGTGCGCGGTGTGGGCCCCGTCCCTAGCGGGAGATACACTATCGGTCGTCCGCACCTGGGGGTGCATACGGGTCCCCATACAATGAACCTTACTCCCGTGGGACATAATGCCAGAGGGCGGACGTTGTTGAGAATCCATGGCGACAACCTGGCCCATAACGCCTCGCACGGCTGCATTATTCTGCCGCCGCAGGTCCGGCACCGAATCTCGGAGAGCGGAGACAACGTCCTCGACGTTGGGGCAATCGACGTTCCGCTTTGAAGCGCGGTAAGAGGGGGACGGAACTCATTTTCAAACAGTCTGCCAGTTCAGCAGCACCGTGCATGGCTCTGACTTGCCTCTCTTCGTCGCCAGCATGGGAAAACGCTTGCCGTCCGCGGCGGATCCCACGGTGCATCCCAGTTACGGACTCTGGGCCAACGGGCTCGGTCCCAAAAACCTGCCCGAGCCGCACGGCGCAGGCGACACGGCAACGAACATCAACGATCTTCCCGTGGGCGGCGGGCAGGCCAGTTGCCAGTTGACCGTCGGGGGTATCGCAGCCATTGTGGATTACTTCGCGCGATGCCGGCGCTGCAGGTGGCCGGAACGTTCACAATCGGCCAGTAGAGCCTTCTACCGCGCCAGCGCTTCGTAGCGCGCCAGGCTGGACCGCAGCGACGCCACGAGTTCGGAATTCCGCTGCTGGCTCGCGAGATCGAGAGCTTTGCGCGCCGTCGTCACCGCGTCCTGATACCGGCCCGTTTCGGCGTACATCGCCGCCAGGATATCGAGGATGGCTGGCTCGCGCCCGCCCGTCAGGCTGGCCGCCTGCTCGAATTGCGCCGCGGCGTCCGCGAACCGCGCCTTGGCGGCCAGCACGCGGCCGAAATTGTAGCGATACTCCGCCTCCTGCGGGGCCATCTCGACGGCTTTGGACATGTGCTCGATGGCTTCATCGATCGCGCCGGCCCGCGCCAGCGCCGCCCCCAGGTTGTTTTGGCCGTCGGCAAATTTGGGGTCGATCGCCACGCCTTTCCGCAGATGCTCGAGCGCTTCGTCCGACCGTCCCTTTTCCGATAACGCACTGCCCAGATTGCACTCCGCGCGGCCATTGCCCGGATTCAGTTCCACCGCCTTGTGAAACTCCGCCAGCGCCTCATCGATTTTGCCCTGCTGCGCCAGAAGACTGCCCAGATTGTTGTGGGCCGAGGAACTCTGGTCGTTCAGGTCTAGCGATTTGCGGTACTCCGCCAGCGCCTCGTCCGGATGGCCCGTTTCCACCAGCGCCAGGCCCAGATTGTTGTGCACCCGCGGATCGTCGGGATTGAGATCCGCCGCCTTTTTCCAAACCGCCAGCGCCTCCGTGAACTGCCGTTTCTCCGCAAGATCCGCGGCGGTATTGAACTCACGATAGAAATCGGTGGCGGGCGCGTCGATTCGTTCCAGACCGTCCGGCCCTACGTTCATGAACTCGGGGATATTCACCGCGCGATTGGCGGCCGTCGCGGCCTCGATGGGGATCGCCGGGCTGCTGTTGCCATCGGCGTCGAGGTGCGTCAGATAAAGCTTCGTGTACGGCGTCGGTGTCTTCGACGAAAACACCAGCCAGCGCCCGTTGGGAGAGAAGCTGTGCCACGAATTCATGGTTTTCAGATTGCTGCGCAGCGGACGCGGTTCGCCGCCGGTCGAAGGCACGATGTAGAGCTTGCTGTCGGGCCGCATCAGCAATCCATTTTTGTTCTGCACCCACACGATCCACTTGCCGTCGGGCGAGACTTTTGGAAAATTGTTGCTCATCCCGTTCTCCGAAGCGCCCGCTATTCTCTCCGCCTTTCCGCCCTTGCCGTTATTAAATGGGATGCGGTAGAGGTCGTACTGAATCTGCGTCTCGTTGGGATCGTTGGCGAATTTCGACTCCGGCTGGCCGGGCGGATACGGATCGCGCCCCTTGGCGCGGGCGAATACGATGAAGCTCTCGTCGGGACTCCAGAACGCGCAGGTTTGCACGTAATCCGGATCGTCGGCGCCTGCGAGCGGCTGCAGTTTCTGCGTCTCCCGGTCGTACCAGGCGAGCACGCCGCGGGTGGGATAGAACACCTGCCCGAATCCCCAGAAATCGTAAAGGCCTTGATAGATCCGGTCCATCATGCGCACCCCTTTGCTCCCGGGAACGTCGATCGAAGTGACCACGTAACGCCCGCTGGGTGAAACCTGCGACATGAAACCGAATCGCTTGGGCGATCCGGTATCGGTATATGCGCTCCAGTGGATTACGTACTGGTTGCTGATGGAACTGATTTTTTGAACCGGAATGAGGGCGTACAGCCCCTTATCGTTCTGCGGCCCATCCACGTCGATGCCTAGCGTCTTGCCGTCGCGCGAAATGGAATGGCAGTTGGCGCAGGTGGGCAATCCTTCCATCACGGTCTTGCTGCTCGTCTCATTCACATAGCGCAGCCGCCATTTGATCTTTGGGAGCACCGAATCGGACAGCGGATGAATGATGCCGCGCTCGCGCTCCGACGGGTCGGGCGGAATCAACGGCACGTCGCGATAGAAAATAGGTACGGCCACCGGATCGGGCGAAGTCGTAAAGATTGTTCGGCCGCTCGAGACCGGCTGCGTCATGCGCTCATCCCGAAATCCGGTGATTACCAGCGTCGCCGTGCGTTTTTGCGAGTGCTTTTTGATGTCTTCCCAGAGTTTCGGGCTCGGTTTCCAGGTGTGCTGGGCTTCCTGTTCCGGAGTGAGCGTCGGGGGTACGTACCCGACCAGGGTGGTGTCGATCTCTCCGATTTGCGGTTTTTCGCCCGGCGATTTCTCTTTGACCTTTGGTCCCCGCTCTCCGAAAAGGACTTCCACCCGCCAGGCGATCGCTCCACCGGCCGTCTCCCTCCACAGAAACGTGGGCGGCGTAATGTCGGGCGGAAAGATGGAGTTCGGCTCCGGGAAGTCGATCAGGATCGGCGCGGCGTCCTTCGGCGCACCGGGCACCGTACGGTCGGCGGCCATGGCGACCCCCCACAGGACAGCCAGACCGGCAACGAAGAGTAGTTTCATGATATTGGTACCTGAAAGTCATTATAACGGCGGGCACGCGGTTTCGCATGGTGAATTCGCGCCGGAAAAGAGGGACTCTGCGTCCAACGGCCCGCCCGCGGTGTTCGTTCCCGCAGTAGCCCGGCTGTGCGGCCGCGGCCGGTGTCTCCCCTGATTCCTGTCTCATGTTCCTGCAGGAGGCCGGTCCTCCACCCGCTCAGCCCACCATTCGCTTAACGGCGACCGAAGTCGCGCTCGACGCGGTGGTGCGTGACAAGAAGGGCCGCCAGGTGAAAAATCCGAAGCCGACCGACTGGAAGTCGACGAGGACGGAGTCAAACAGTAGCGCGCCAGGCTGGAACGCAGCGACGCGGCGAGGTCGGAATTCCGCTGCTCGTTGTCGAGATCGAGCGCTTTGCGCGCCGTGGTGGCTGCGTCCTGGTACCGGCCTGTCTCGGAGAGCCTGGAGAGCGGAGGCCCGCCACGATTCGGTCAAGCGCTCGGCCGTAGCCAAATCATCTTCGGCGATCGCCTGTACGAATTCATCCCCTATAGGTGCCGATTCCATTCATCATGAGACCCCGTATGATATTACTCCCAATTATCTTGTTTCCGTGATTTGCAGAACGTCATTCACGCGCAGATCCCGCGTAATTACCTGCTTGCGTCCCGAAGGCCAGTCCACCTCGACGCGATCGACTTTCTGCGCGTCTCCCAGGCCAAAGTACAGAGGAAGCGAACTCTGCGACAGGTAACCGGATTTGCCATCGTTATATTTCATCAGAGTCCGCCCACCGGCGGTGACGCGAACAAACGCGCCCAGTCCGTCACGGTTTGAGGCTGTGCCGGTGAGTTTCACCTTGAGCCAGTGAATCCCCCGGCGCTCGGCGAGATTGCTGACGAGAACCTGCGGCGGCGAGTTGAAGTCGTTGGTCACGATATCGAGATCGCCGTCGTTGTCCAGGTCGAAAACCACGGCAGACCGGCTTGCCAAAGGCGACATGACCGTGATTGTACCCGTCTGGCCCTTACATGGGTCCTTATAATACTGCTTTGCGTCAGGCGAGACTTTCGAGCAATCCAGCTCAAACCAGGGTGTGTGTGTCCGTCCCCCTCTGCGGGGCTCGACGCCCACCAGGAACTCCGCGTCGAGGAACTTCTGTCCGCGATTGTTCAACAGCAGGGAATTGATGCCGTAGCGGAACGGGAAGTTCATGCCCGAAGCGATGAAGATATCGTCCCAGCCGTCGGCGTTAAAATCGCCGATGCTCGGCCCCCAGGGCCAATAGTTTTCCACTCCCATGGCGTCCGACACTTCCTCGAATTTACCGGAACCGAGATTGTGATAGAGGGCGTTGCCGAAGATGAAGTTGCTGGTTGGCCCCATCAGCATATCCTTATCGGGAGGAGGCGCCGATTTCTTCTTCTCGTCCCCGGGGGCGGCCTCCGCCCACATGTCCGAGTGCATATCGGTGATGAACAAGTCCAGGCGGCCGTCGTTGTCATAGTCGAAGAACTTGATCCCCATGGCGCCCCACGGCGTTTTCGGGAAATACTGCTTGGTCTGCTCAGAGAACTTGCCGCCGTGATTCTCATAAAAGTGGTTGCCGCCCTGCATGTTGAGGAAGTAAATCTGCGGCCAGCCATCCCCATTGAGATCGGTGAATGTGGCGTCGCCCGACCACCCGATCGGCTTCAAACCAACTTCGGCGGTGACGTCCTTGAAGCGGTTGTGTCCCAGGTTGCGATAAAGGACGGGGTACTCGTAACGATCGAAAAACTGATGCCCCATGAACGCATCGGGAAGGGCCAGGTATTCGCCCTGCGCGCCTTTCTCGTCGGATGTGTATCTGCCGACGTTGCACACCAGGAGATCGAGCAGGCCATCGTGGTCGTAATCGAAGAAAAAGGCGCCTGAGGAATGCGCGGCTCCGGCGATGCCGGCTTCGCGGGTGATGTCGCGGAAGTGCCCGTGGCCGTCGTTCTCGAACAGCAGATTGCCGCCTCGCACGGTGGTCACGAACAGGTCGGGGTCGCCGTCGTTATCGATGTCCGCGAAAGCGGCGGAGACGCTGATACGCCCCGGAACGCCTACGCCCGCCTCCGCGGTGATGTTCTTGAACCTGCCGCCGCCGAGATTCTTCCAAAGCTCGTTGCCGCCGGTCTGGCTCAGGAAGTAGATGTCGTACAGCCCATCGCCGTCGACATCCGCGACAGCGATGCCGTTGCCGTGGTCATAGTGCGCCGGTTGGTAGTTGCTTTTCGCGTCGTCGACGGCATGATTCACGAAGGTGATTCCGCTCTGCGGGAGCTTATCTTCGAATTGAAACTGATAGAACACCTGGAACTGATCGACGGTTTTCAATTGCTGTTGTTTGCGCGCCGCTAACAACGCCGAGGCGTCTTCGGCGGGAAAACGAACCTCCGGCCCGGCAGGTGGGGCGGCGCCGCGGGTAAGAACGGCTGCAAAAACGGCGGCGGCGATAACTCCCGTTGCGATGTTTCGAATTCTGTTGGCGATCACTTAGTGCCCCCCCTGGCTCTTCAGTTTTTGGTAAGCGGCCATCTCGCGATCCGCTTGTTGCGATTTCCCGGCCTGGCGATACAGTTCTGACAATCCCAGGTAGGCCGAGGCGGCCACACCGCTCTCATAATCGATACCGAGAAGCTTGATCCATGACGCTTCCGCGCGCGCGGCATCCTGGGCTGCGAACGCAGCCCGGCCCAACTCCAGAAGAATTTGCGGCGTATTCGGCTTGAGGCGATCGGCTTGGGCAAGTTTCTCCACCGCGGCGCGCGCCTGTCCTTGTTCGAGGAGCGCGGAGCCCAGACTATAAAAAGCGTCGGCACTGAACGGCCGGAGCTCGGTTTCCATGCCAAATTGCGCTGCCGCCGCGGACCATTTACCCTCGGCGGCCAGGACGTTTCCGAGCGCCAGGTGCACGTTAGGCGTGTATGGCCACAGCCGCAGAGACTCCACGTATTCCTGTTCTGCTTCGGCCAGCCGGCCGCTCTCAAAGTATCGTTCAGCCAGGACTTGATGCGACCGCGCCGAGTTCGCGCTGGATTGGAGGATCTGATCGAATGCCTTTTGTGAAGCCTGCGCCGCCGCCTGGCTAAAAGCGGAAAGCAGGTCTCGATCGTTTGGGTGCTTTGCGAGCGCGTCTTGCAGGCTAAGCAGGTCTTGAGGCGGCCGGCTCTCGTTACTCGCGGCAGCGCCGCTCTGGCCCGCCGGGTCGGGGTTGAGCTTCGCAAGCTGATCGGAACTCAGCTTCGAAGCCGAAGCTGTCGCGCGGCCAAAATAGTAAAGCAGATTAGGATTGTTGGGCTGCTTGGCCAAAGCGGCGTCGAGGGCCGTGATCGCGGCGCCGAGCCTGCCTAGCTCCAGATAGGCGATACCCAGCAAGTCGGGGGCGTGCACCTTCTCCAGGTGGGGCAGCGCCTCCTCGGCGTTTCCTTGCGTTAACAATACAGCTCCCAAGGCTTGATGGACGTCCAAGAGGCCGGGATTGAGATGCAACGCCAAGTCGAGTTCCGCGGCGGCCGCGGCATATTCGCCATTTTGGAAGTATGCAGTTCCCAGGCGCGCATGGCTGACCGCGGAGCTAGGCTGCAACTCAGTTACTTTGCGGAACTCTTGAATGGCCTCACCTAGCCGGCCCTGCCGCGCGGCCTCTTCGCCGGCCTGTGCGTGCTCGATAACTTCTGGCGTCACGCTTTGCAGAAAAAAAAAGCAGGCAAAGAAGGCAGGAGTCATGCTCTCTCCGCAAGAAATTATATCATTTGGCCGGAATTTCCATTTTGCCTTCCGAGTTCGGCAATTGTGCGTCCATCAGCAGCCGCTCCGCCATGTTCATTAATAAATCTTAACATGACTCGCCGGGCGGTCCGACTGACGCGCCATTCTCATAGTCCCGTAAATTCCTGCCTCCTCACTGATCCCCGTGACCCGGCCTCTGTTCTTGGGGCTATAATCGACGTATGCGGAAAGCCGGTGTACTGTCTCTCCTGCTTGCAGCTTGCACAGCTCCCATTCCCGGTCGGGCACAGGAGGCCGGCCCTCCAACCGGTCAGCCCACGATTAAGGTGACAGCCACCGAAGTCGCGCTCGACGTGGTGGTGCGCGACAAAAAGGGCCGCCAGGTGAAAAATCTGAAACCGACCGACGTCGAGATCTACGAAGACGGCGTCAAACAGCAGGTAACGAGTTTTCACATGGTGTCGGTCAAAGAATCGGACCGCCCCAAAGACAAGCAGCCGGCGGCGGCGCCGCAGCCGACTGCGCAAACCCGGCCCCTGCGGGACGTGAACACGATCTGCATCATCTTCCATAACATCGACCCGGTAACGCGTCCGCACGCCATCCAAATCGTGAGGGAATTCATCAAGTCGAATTTGCCGCCGGAGAGCTACATCGGGATTTTCAACCTGAACGAAAAGCTGGACGTGGTGCACGAATTCACCAAGAATCGCGACGAACTGCTGGCGTCGACGTTCAACGGCGGAGGGCTGGATTTCAGTAAGGCGTCGGTGGCTCTACTCACCGCCAGCCCGAATATCACTACCTTATCGGTGCAGGTGAACCAAGCCTCCCGGTCGGCTACCGCCACCGAAGATACTACCGGGGGCGAGGTCTCCACGACGGCCATCCTCGGCGCCGACGTCAACACCGGCGCGGGGGCCAATCGCCTGCGCGGCGACCAGGTGCAGGAAGCGCGCGATTTCTCACAAATTACCGGCATGCACGAGATCGACAGGATGAAGACCCTGATCGACCAGGTTGGCACCTTGCCGGGCCGCAAGACGGTTTTGCTGGTGAGCACCGGCCTGGTGCCGACGGGCGATCCTGACCTTTTCCAGAAGCTGGAGACGAACGCCAACAGCCATGGCATCACCTTCTACGCTCTGGACAGCAACGAAATGAGTGCTGGTGCCGACACCGTTCAAGGCGGCAATAACGCGATGGCACAGTTGGCCAAGACCAGCCAGCAGCAGAGCAATGTCAACGCCAGCCTCAGCCAGATGAAACAGAACGCACAACAGGGCGATGCCACGATTAATGGCGTGCGGACGTCGGACGCGCAATCTCACTTGCGCGAACTGGCCGAAGCCACGGGCGGATTCCTGATTGCCAATACCAACGATTTCCGCAAATCGTTCCAGCAATTGGACGCCGATCTGGAGACGCATTACGAAGTGGTCTACCACCCCACCGCCATGAAGTTCGACGGCAAGCTCCACAAGATTGAAGTGAAGCTGGTGCAGGCGCACCCCGATTATCAGGTGGAGAGCCGCACTGGTTACTATGCCATGCCCGATCTCAAGGACTCCGGTCCGATGACGCCGTCGGAATCCACCGGCATGGCCGTCTTGAACACCACTCCGCGGCCGCACGCGTTCGATTTTCACCTCACGGCATATCACTTCCGCAAAGACGATGCGAATGCCAGCGAGGAGCTGGCTATCGAAGTGCCGGGCGCGAAGCTGGGCGCCACGGCCGATCCGGCTCGCAAGCTCCACAAAGTGGATGTCTCTCTGCTGGCGCTGATTCGCGATGCCAACGGGGAAGTGGTGGATAAATACAGCCTCGAGAAGCCTTACTACGTCCCGGACGCCAATCTGGCCGCGATGCGCGCCGATCGATTGACGTACACGCACGTATTCGATTTGCCCCCGGGCAAGTATACCGTGGACGCCGCGGTGTTGGATCGGGAAGGCGCGAAGGCAACCTCGGAGACCGGGAGCTTTGAAGTTCCAGCGCCGCCGAAGGGTGTGGGCATCAGCAGCCTGGCCCTGGTGGGGTATCTCAATCCGGCCGGCGCTCAGCCGGATGCAAATGATCCCTTTGTCATCAAGGACAAGCTGGTCGTGCCCATGGTGGAGGCGGAGGTGAGTCCTTCCAGCAAGCACTGGATCTACTTCGTCGTGTACAAGGATAAGGCCAGCCAGGAAAAGCCGAAGATCCACGTGGAATTTAAGAGCGGCGGCCAGGTGGTGGCGGATCAAACGGCATCGCTGCCGGAGGCCGACAAGAACGGCGCCATTGCCATGCTGGTCGCCGCGCCCATCCGGCCGGGCAACTGCGAGTTGCAGATTACGGCTATGCAGGGCACCGAATCCGCCAGCGAGCATATCGCATACGTAGGCGCAGCACAGTAGACGGCGGCTCGGCCCGTTTCCGATTATGAGGTGTGATACACTGCGAGCAAAACGCTATGTTACGAGTTGCTTTCACCCTCACATTGGCCGCGTCCGCGCTTTTGGCACAAGCTCCGGCGGGTCCTCTGGTTCGCCTATACCCCGTAGCGGTAGACGCTAGCGGCCAGCCGGTCACCGATCTGACCGCCGACGATTTCAAAATCGTCGATCAGAACAAGCCGGAGTCAGTCTTCCTTTTCCACGGACCCAAGACTGAGGCGCCGCCGCCCAAGCTGGATGTCCTGGAGTTCTCCAACCGCACGAGGGCAGCGAGACCGCACGCCACAGTTATTCTGTTTGACCTGATGAATCAGAACCAGCCGGACCGGCTGGAGATGTGGCACGTTCTGGATAAGTCCCTGCCACAATTGGAATCGGGCGAGTTCCTCTACTTCTACCTGCTCAACCTGGAGGGCGAACTGGTTCCCATTCACGCCATGGGGCCCAGGGCTGCCGACGACGCAACCTGGCCCCACGACGTGGCTGCGGCTCTCGACAAAGCCATGAAAACCGCCAGCCATGGCCGGCCCGTCCAGCTCGGACAGGAAGACCAAGCCAAGAAGACCTTCCACCAGCTCGAGGTGCTGGCTACTCAACTGGCGCTGTTTCCGGGCCGGAGGGACATCGTCTGGATCGCCAACGGGATGCAGAATGCCTACAACAGCAAGCTTCCGTGCAGCGGCGATTGGGTGGATTGCGCTCTTTACGTACCTCACCTGGCGGTGACGCTGGCCACAGCCGGCGTAGCCGTCGATCCTCTTTCCAATGGCAGGGATGTGGCCACGGGAACCACTGCCATTTCAGGAATGGACACCCCCATCGGAGATAAAGGCCAAGTCAGATCGATTCAGGGAGATACCAGCAACCAGCAGGGGGCGCAGGGGACCGATCCCGCCCTCGACCTCACGCAAATGGCCCGGCTGACGGGCGGCCACGCCTACTTTCGGCAAGACATTCGGACCGTGGTCAAGCAGGTGGCAACTGACGCCAACGGCGCTTACGAAGTTGCCTATGCTCCATCCGCGGACAACTGGGACAACAAGTTCCATGTGATTCACGTGACGGCCGCGCGTCCGGGGGTGAAGGTGCAGGTAAGGGAGCGCTATTACGCGCTGACCGATTCGCGGACGCCGCTGGAAAGGACGAAAGCCGTCTTAATGGAAGCTTTCCAAAGCCCGATGGACTATTCCGAAATCGGTTTGCGAGTCAAATTCGCTCCCCTGGACGGCCAGACGGGTGTGCACCTGGAAATCCACGTCGATCCTGCCAATCTTATGTTGCACCACGGGGACGGCGGTAAGTACTCAGGAGCGCTCTATTGCCTGATCTCCGATCGCAACGGCTCCGGGCCTGCCGGTGAACCGGCCGTACTGGAACTGAAGCCGGATTTAACTGCGGATCAGTATAAATCGGTCTTAAAGGATGGACTTCCCATCGAGCAGGACCATCCTACGAGCGCCGCTCAAGTGCGCGTGATTGTCCTCGATGAGAACACCAACGAGGTTGGTTCCGTCACTTTCCCCGTGAAGTGAGGTTCGCGAGCATCTGGAGCACAGCGGTCCCCAGCCGGGGCGCTCCCGCGCGGGAGTGCCTCTGAGTTCGGTTGGGGAACGGCCTCCCCGAAGTGGCCGTTGCAGCTTTTGCAACTGTAAATCCTTGTGTCACAGGGCGATCGATACAGTGGTTCCACCCCCTTCACGTTATTCTTTTCGACCTTTCAGTCCAGGGACATCCGTTAACAAATAGAGACTCCCACCTCCGATTGCCGGAAAAGGCCCCGCCCACACAGGCAGATCCGCTGCAGCCTGATGCCTACAGAACGGTGGACTTATTTCTGATGGCGGCCGCGCCGACCGGATGGTGGTGTATCCATCCGACCCCTCAATTCATGTGTATCAGCCATGCAAACGGTGATCCGGGTCTGCAATTCTGCGTATCGACTCAATATGGAATTTGGAAGTGAAACACGTAAATCGGGACTTTCGCGTGAGCCGGATTCGAACAACGTCTGTTAACGACAGGGTTAACCGTTACTTCCATAGTGGAAAGATATTATTGTTGACACGAAAGTCGCATGGACTTATCGTCTATCCCAGGCATACAGTCCACGTGGATTGCGTGCGCTTGTGCAAGTCAGGGGTTAGGGCTCCGATGAAGGGGCCAGTTTATTACTTATGAGGAAGGGGCAAAATGAAGAAACCAAGTGACGCGCCGGTCTCAGTGACGAGCCGGCACATCAATTCGGGACGATTTTTCGTTTTGTTGGGACTATTGATCGCCATTGTTGCATTCACTCAGCTGCCCGCGTACGCCCAGTTCGCGAGCGGTTCGATCGGTGCCACCGTCACCGACTCAACAGGCGCGGTAATCCCGGCAGCGAAAGTCGTTCTGAAAAACCAGGCCAACGGCGAACTTCGTGACACCACCACGAACAGCGCCGGTTATTTCGATTTCCCGTCGATCCTGCCGGGAACGTACTCCGTAACCGTCAGTGCGACGGGTCTCCGGACCTCCGAACAGACGGGTATCGTCCTGACGCAAGGTTCCACGTTGCGTCTCCCGGCGATCGTTCTGCAAGTGCAGACCCAAAAGACGGAAATCGAGGTGGTTGCCGCCGAATCGGTCGTCGTGCCGGTCGACTCCGGGCAAACCAGCCAAACGCTCAACCAAAGCATGGTCGAGAACATCTCGCTCAACGGCCGCGACGCCGCCGAGCTGATCAAGATCATGCCCGGCGCCGCGATGAATACTGGTATGGGCCAGCAAATGTGGGGGCAGGGAGCTGTCGCGACTGCCAGCAATACCGGGCCGATCGGCTCCTTCTCGGTTCAGGGCATGAACGTTAACGGCGCCATGACGATGACGTCGGACGGCGCCAACCTGCTCGACCCGGGCAACCAGGGAACGCAAACGGCCAACATTAATCAGAACCAGGTGCAGGAAGTTTCGATTCTGACCAATGCCTACGGCGCGGAGTTCGCCAAGGGGCCGGTCACCTTCCAGGCCATCGGCAAAAGCGGCGGCTCGCAATTCCACGGGCAAGCATACTTTTATGCCCGCAACGGCGTTTTCAACAGCAACGGCTGGTACAACGACTTCGAGCACTTGCAAGCGCCGACCAACCACTTCTATTATCCGGGCGGCGACTTCGGCGGTCCGGTGCTGATTCCGGGCACGCGCTTCAACAAGAACCACGACAAGTTGTTCTTCTACGCGGCGTACGAGAACATGAGGCAGCAGCCGGCAGGCTACCTGAATCAGTATTTCGTACCCACGCAGCAGATGCTGGCGGGAAACTTTACACCGGCGTACCTAGCGACGCTCGGTCCGCATTTTGCGAGCAGCGTTGGCGAATCCAACGATCAGTTGAACTCGGCCATCTATCCGGGCGGGCAGATCCCGGCATCGGCGATCAATTCGAGTTCCATGTCGATCTTGAAGTTGATGCCCGCTCCGAATGTGGATCCGGTAAGCAACCCGACCGGTCTGAATTACGAGACCTTCATCGGGCCTCCGACGAACCGGTATGAACTTCGGCTTCGCGGCGACTACAACATCAGCACCAACACCAAGCTGTTCTTCTCCTGGAATCACCAGATCGAGCACGATCAGAACCCCATCAGTATCTGGTGGAACGTGAGCGGCTCCTTGCCGTATCCGACGTCGCAGGACGCCAACCAGGATTCCAACGTGTACAGCGCGAACCTGGTGCACGTGTTCAGCCCGACGTTGACCAACGAGTTTGTCTTCGCGTACGCCTCGTTCCTGAACCCGATCGTTCTCGGCAATCCCAGCATCGTGAATCCCGCGACGATGGGATTCCAGATGACGGGTCTATTCACCCAGCCGTACACGCCCATGATGCCGAGCACCTTGGGGTGGGGAGGCGCAAGCGGGGGCGTGGTCGGTTACGCCACGTACCAATATGGCGAGCCTTTCACCCCGGGCGGCAAGAACTCCTTCGGCAAGCTGTCGCAGACCCCGAACATCAGCGACAACGTGACGAAGATTCAAGGCGCCCACACCCTGAAAGCCGGCTTCTATTGGGACTACGCGCGTAACTACCAGACCAGCGGCACCATTGACGGCGATACCAACGGTGCGATCTCCTTCGACATCTGGGGTCCGTCGAACATCACTGCCGGCAACTATCTGGCCAACTTCATCACGGCCCGCAGCAACGGGTTCAACCAGAGCAACGCCGACGCCGTGCAGGACATGAAGTACCACCAGATCTCGTTCTTCATCAACGACCAGTGGAAGGCCAGCCGCAGGCTCACGCTTACCGGTGGTCTGCGGTTCGAGCACATGGGTAACTGGGTTCCGGCCGATCAGTATGGCGTTTCGGTTTGGGATGCGGCGACGTACAACAACACTTCGTCGGCGCCCGGGTTCACGGGGCTGGAATGGCATAGCATCGATTCCGCCATTCCAACATCGGGCTTCCCGAGCAAGACTCTGTTTATCGAACCTCGTTTCGGTTTTGCCTACGACATTTTCGGCAACGGCAAGACTGTGATCCGTGGCGGCGCCGGTTTGTTCCGCTACCAAATCGCATACAACAATGCCAGTGCGGGTTATAACCAACCCCTTGGCCTCATAGCAGGCCTCGGTGTCAACACCAACCTGTGCTGCGTGGGTTACAACTCCTTCCCGCAATACACCAACGCGCTGGGGGCCCCCGGGTTGGGCTCGAGCATCAGCGCGCTCACCATGGGAGACAGCCGAACGCCGAACACCTGGACCTACAACGTCACCCTCTCGCAACGTACGCCGTGGCGGTCGGTGGCCGAATTCCAGTACGCGGCCAGCAAATCGTACGACCTGTTGAGCTCGGGCGGCGGCAACAATCCTGGTTCCGTGGACACGATTCCGCTGGGCGCATTCTTCGGAGCCGATCCGATCACCGGCGTGAACCAGTACGCGCAGGGCATTCTGCCGAACAACTTCACGAATCTGAACGACTTTTATCCGTACCACAACTATACGGGTATCAATCTGGTCGGTCACGAGAGCTTCTCCAACTACAACGCGTTCATCGCTACGTGGCAGAAGCAATCGGGCCGTATGACGTTCACCACCAACTACACGTTCAGCAAGAACCTGGGCTGCCGCGACAATCAGAGTAGCAACAACGGCAGCGATGGCTCTTCGGCATGGCCGTACGACTGCCAGCACAATTACGGGGTGCTCTCGTTCGACCGCACCCATATCTTCAACGCAGCTTACGTGTTCAACCTGCCCAATGCCGTCAAAGGCAAAGGCGGCGCCTATAGATTCCTGGGCGGTCTGACCAACGGGTGGGTTCTTTCGGGAATTACGCAGTTTCAGAGCGGGCCTCCGCTGCAGGCGATCACTGGCAACCTGGACACCTCGTGGCCAGTCAATTTGCAGCCAGCCGACTACCTCGGGACGAGCTCCTTTGCCTACACCGAGCCGCTGGTCACTTGCGATCCGCGCAAGGGTCTGTCGCTGCCTCACCAGTACTTCAACCCCAACTGCTTCGCGCCTCCCACGGGCGGAAAAGACGGGGACTTGATCTGGCCGTACATCAAGGGGCCGGCATTCTTCAACAGCGACCTCGCGATCTACAAGGACTTCGCCTTCAAGGAGCACGACAAGATCGAGTTCCGCATGTCGGCGTTCGACTTCCTGAACCATCCGCTCTGGCAGTTCAACGTGTCTGGCAATGCGGATACCAATCTGAACTTCAACCTTCCGAACGCAAGCTCCTGCCCAGCCAACGCACCTATACCCTGCGGCTTGAGCCAGACCAACCTCAACACGAACACAACCGGCCAACCGTTGTTGAAGAACAACGTGCCGCGCGTGATCGAATTCGCAATCAAGTTCATGTTCTAGCTTCGTTCGCGAGGCTGGAAAGTGCAGTTAACTCAGGGGCGGCATCGGCCGCCCCTTTTTTGTGTGTATGGAACGGCACCGCTCCCCGGCGGGGTGCCCTCTGGGCCCGGCTCTGTAACGGCAACATGAATGAGCCGCGACCGCCAGGGGCCGGTGCTTTTCCCCTGTCCGTTTTGCGATATCGTAGGGAAGAGTATGCGGGGTCGATCCTTGGCGGGGCGGGCTTTGGCCCTCCTCATTTTCTTTGTGCTGCCTGCCCTACGCGCGCAAACGCCTTCGCGAGAGCAGTTCGACGACCTGTCGCGCCGCGCGCAAGCCGCGCTGGACACCCATCCCGACGAAGCTATCCAGTTATACAAGCAGGCGCTGGCGATCCGTCCGGACTGGGCGGAAGGCTGGCTCTACATCGGAGCGGCGCTCTACCAACTGCGCCGCTACGCCGAGGCCACCGACGCCCTGCGCAAAGGGCTCGATCTGGCGCCCATCTTCGCCAACGGCTGGGCGCTCCTCGGTCTCTGCGAATCCGAGCTCGACGACGCGGACCAAGCGCTGGCCGACATCCGCAAGGGCGAACAGATGGGCCTCGGCAACAACATCCCGTTCGAAAGCGCCGTGCGCGTGCGCGCCGCGCACCTCCTCCTCCGGTCGTCGGCCTTCGACGAAGCCCTTTCCCAGTTGCAGCCACTTACCAAATATCCCAATGAGCCTCCGCCAGTGGAGGAAGCCATGGGACTTTGCGCGCTGGCCAGCCCGGAGGATATCGCCGCCCTGACGCCGCAACGCCGCGCGGTGGTCGACCTGGCGGGCCACGCCGCCTGGTCTTTTGCCACGCAACATCTTGACGCAGCCACGGCCGGATACAAACAACTGTTAACGCAATATCCCAAGGAGCCGGGCGTGCACTACGCGTACGGCCTTTTCCTGCTGGAAACGGATACCCGCGCGGCCCTGGCCGAGCTCCAGCAGGAGGTGCAAAACAATCCCGCGCACTGGCCGGCGATGCTGGTGATGGCTTCCCTCCAGATCCGCCAGGGGACGCCGGAAAAGGCGATAGAAACCGTGCGCGCGGGCATGAGGGACGTGCCCGCCCGATACCGCTGGCTCTGCCACATGAACCTGGGCCGCGCCGATCTGGACCTTGACAATGCCGCCGCCGCCATTTCTGAATTGGAAGCAGCCCTGCAGCAGACGCCCTCCAGCCCGAGTGTGCACTATTTCCTTGCCAAGGCCTACCGCGATAGCGGACGGAAGGCGGACGCCGACCGGGAAAAGGCGGAATTCGAAAGATTGAAAGCCCAGCAGGACCCCCTCGGCATGCCTGCCTTGCATCCTTTCGGCACGGCGGAGAAATGAACGCGACTCCCGCTCGGATATACTGACAAAAGTTCGCAGTTGCCCTATGCGTCCGCTCATCTTAGTCGGTATCTCGTGCCTGGCAGTGGGAAGCGTAGCCGTAGGCCCCATCACCTTCGAGGAAATCTCAGGCAGGGCCGGTGTTCATTTCACCCTGGACAGCTCGCCGACTCCTTCCAGGCACCAGCCCGAGGTGATACCCGGCGGCGTGGCGGTCTTCGATTACGACGGCGACGGATACCTGGACATCTATTTTGTGAACGCCGCGGATATGCCGTCGCTGGTGAAAAGCGGCCCGCAGTTTAGCAACCGGCTCTTTCACAACAACCGGAATCTCACGTTCACCGACGTCACGGACAAGGCAGGGCTCGCCGGCGCCGGATACGGCATGGGGGTGGCTGTCGGGGACTACGATAATGACGGGCGGCCCGACCTGTTTATCACCACTGTCAACGGGAATCAGTTGTTCCACAATAACGGGGACGGGACGTTCACCGATGTGACCGCCAAGGCCGGCGTCGCGGGCGGGATGTATGAGGGCAAGAGAATGTGGGCGATCGCCGCGGCGTGGGTGGATTACAACAACGACGGCCTCCTCGACCTGTTTGTCTCCAATTACTGCCGCTGGGACCCGGACACCGAACAGCCCTGCTTCGCCAATGGCCAGAACGGAATTCGCATCACCTGCAACCCTCGCTACTACGGTCCTCTCCCCAATTCGCTTTACCGCAATAACGGCGACGGCACCTTCACCGACGTCTCCGACCAGACTGGAATTGCGGCGCACCCCGGCCGCGGCATGGGTGTGGCAGTTGCCGACTATGACGGTGACGGTTACCCCGACATCTTCGTGGCCAACGATAAAGCCGCCAATCAGCTCTTCCACAACATACATGGGGAGCGCTTCGAAGAAGTCGCGCTCGATGCCGGCGTGGCGCTGGGAGAGGATGGCAATGTTCTGTCCGGAATGGGCGTCGATTTCCGCGACGTGCGGAACAACGGACGCCCGGACATTTGGATGACGGCGATCGAAAAGGAGACATTTCCGTTGTTCTTCAATCTGGGTAACGGCCAATTCGCCGTCAAGACAACCGCGGCGGGACTCGGAATGGATACCTTCGAAATGTCCGGCTGGGGAAACGGCATCGCCGATTTCGACAACGACGGCTGGAAGGACCTTTTCGTGGCGCGCGCCCACACCGACGAAAACGTGCATGAATTTTCGCCGCGCACCTTCGAGGAACCCAGCAGCGTGTTCCGCAACCTCGGCAAGGGCAAGTTCGAGAATGTCAGCGCCAGCGCCGGCCCCGATTTCCAGGTCAAAGCCGGACACCGCGGTGTGGCTTTCGGCGATCTGGACAACGATGGCCGCATCGACGCGGTGGTCAGTGTGCTGAACGGGCAGGCGAAAATCTTCCACAACACCACGCGCAACGGCAATCACTGGGTCCTGCTGAAGCTGCGCGGAACGGAAAGCAATCGCATGGGAATCGGCGCCAAAATCCGCGTTACCGCCGCGGATGGTTCGGTGCAGTACAACCACGTCACAACCAGCGTGGGATATGCGTCATCGAGCGATTCGCGCGTGCATTTCGGCCTGGGGGCGAACACCGCCGCCAAGGAAATCGAGATCACCTGGCCGAGCGGAATCCGGCAGGTGCTAAACGACGTAGCGGCGGACCGCATCGTCGCCATCACCGAGCCCGGCGATGGAAAGCCGGCGAAGAATTGATGAGCCACGACCGCGAGGGAGTGGTGCCTTTGCTCTACTGTTCGAAGAAAGGCACCACTCCCTTGCTTTGCGGTCGTGGCTCAGTAATCTTTCACAGCTTCCAAGGGAGCGGTGCCTTTTTCCTATTGGCGCTGGGCCCGCTCGTAACCTGCCAGCCTGGCGCGCAAGGTGCGGGTCAATTCCCCATCCTTGACGGGCGCCAGATCCACCGCATGACGCTCGGCACGGATCGCGTCGGCAGCGCGGCCCATCTTGCTGTAAACGGCGCCCAAGGAATCGTAGGCCTGCCAGTCGCGGCCACCGCCCACTTCGATGGATTTTTGCAATTGCGCGATGGCGTCGGGGAAGCGTCCGGCCTGTGCCAGGGCCATGGCAAATTTGTAGTGCACCGCCGCCGATTCGGGCTTCAAGTCCACAGCCTTTTTGAGATGTTCCAGACCCTCGGCAGTCTCGCCCTTCTGCGCCAGGATGGCGCCGAGATCGGCCTGCACGCCGGCGTTCCACGGGTCCAGGGCCAGCGACTTGCGATAATACGTAATCGCTTCGTCCGATTTTCCCTGCTGGAGCAGCGCCAAGGCGAAATCGGCAAAGGGAAGCGGATCGTCCGGGCTGAGATCGCAGGCTTTGCGAAGTTCCTCCTGCGCCTCGCGCATCTGGCCGGTCTGGGCCAGCGAATAATAAAGATTGAGATGCGCCCTGCCGTTCGAAGAATCCTTCTCGATGGCATCCCGCCAGATCGGGATCGCGTCGGCAAACTGCTTCTTGATCATCAGTTCGAGGGCGGTGTTCTCCATCTTGTAGTATTGGTTCGCCAGCGGATCGATCTTTTCCAGCCCTCCCTTGGGAATGTTGGCGAATTCCGGCAAATTCACCGCCCGGTTCGCGGCCGTGGTGTTGTCCACCAGGATGGGCGGGGTATCGTTTCCGTTGGCGTCGATGTGCGTCAGGTATAACTGCGTATACGGCGACCGGCCCTTGGAAGAAAAGGCCAGCCATCGGCCGTTCGGCGAGAACGTGTGCCACGAATTCATGAGCGGCGTGTTGCACTTCATCACGCGGGCTTCGCCGCCTTCGAACGGCACGATGTAGAGCTTGCCGTCCGGCCGCATCACCATCCCGTTGCGCGCCTGGACGAACACCACCCAGCGGTCGTCGGGCGATATTTTCGGAAAGCTGTTGCTCATTCCGTTCCCGGAGGCGCCGAGGATTCGTTCCGCCTGCCCGCCTTTCCCCTGGTTGAACGGAATCCGGTAGAGATCGTATTGCACCTGGGTTTCGTTGGGATCGTTGGCGTAGCGCGCCAGCGGGATTGCCGGGGGATAGGGATTTTGGGCCTTGGTCCGCATGAACACGATGTACTTTCCGTCGCGGCTCCAAACCCCGCCGGCTTGCACATATTGTGGGTCATCGGCGCCCGGCAGGCGTTCCAGACGATTGGTCTGGCGATCGTACCAGGCTAGCGTGCCGCGCGTGGGATAGAACACTTGCAGGAACCGGTAGTCGAGAAAGTTGGCCACGTAATATTTGTCCTCCAGCGTACGCCCGGTCATGCGCTTCGCCGCGTCGGCATCGTCGATGGTCGAGAGCACGTAACGGCCGTCGGGCGACACCTGCGACATGAAAGCCGCCCGCAGCCGCGGGATTTCGGGATCGCGCACCGTAGGCCACTTCATGACATCCTGCGTGCGGATTTCCGTCTGTTTCGCCACCGGGATCAGGGCGTAAAGACCGTGGTCGTTCTGCGGACCGTCCACGTCGAGCCCCATGGTTTTGCCGTCGGCGGAAAACGAATGGCAGTTGGCGCAGGTGGAGATTTTCTCCATCACGACTTTGCTCGACGGCTCGTCGAGGTAGCGCAGGCGCCATTTGATCAGCCCGAGCGCTGAGGGGGAAAGCGGCGAGATTACGCCTTTTTTGCCTTCGCTCGGCATGAGCGGCACATCGCGATAAAAGATCGGGGCGCCCGCCGGGTCGCTCGAGGTCGAGATCTTCACGTGCCCGCTCGACACCGGGTCTTTGCCGTCGTCGCCGCGAAAGCCGGTGATGGTGATGCTCGCCGGCGACGCCACCGAATGTTGCTTGATCGAGGCCCACGAACCGGGTTCCGGTATCCAGGTGTGCGCGGTTGCCTGTTCGGGTGTCAGCTTGGGGAGCTCGTTGGTGGGGCCCACGGCTTCCGGGTCGATTTCGCCGATATGCATCGGGTCGCCGGCCGATTTGGCACGAATGGCGGCAGCGCCGTCCGCAAAGGTGATGTCGATGGTCCACGACGTGGCGTTGGCCGCGGCGTCGCGCCAGAGAAACGTGGGAGGCGTAATTTCGGGCGGAAAAACGGAGCCATCAGCCGGGTAATCGATGGTTATGGCCGCCGGGCGGCTCGTCGATTCCTGGGGTGCTGCCCCTCTGAGGAGGAGAAATGAACCCGCGCCAATTCCAGCCAGTAGCACACAGACAGCGGAAACTCGGGCGGGCTTCCGGGAAGAAGCCACTAATTCCACCATTGCAGTTTTTGAACCCTTATTTCCCGCTATTATATCGCGCGCAGGCCCTGCTGAGCCGCTGCCCGATCAGTTTGCGGTGCGCGATGCGAAAGTGACGCCGACGCCGAATGCTCAACAAAACGGAAAGAATCTGAGCGTACGCCTACGCTAGGCTGTCTTGCCCAGTCGCGGCTGACATCCAGCACGGTCCAGTGTTTCAAGAACGAATTGCTGAAGGCCCGCCAAGGATCTGGTCCCTTCTACGTCGCGCACCCATCAGTTTGGCTTCCCGAACTTGACCTGCGAATCCGCCTGCCACTTCCGGTAGCCGCGGAAAACCTTTTCGTTGCGCACGAATGTCTTGGCCTGACGCAATTGCAGAACGGAGCGCAGGGGGAGCAGATAATCCTTTTCGCCGATTTTTACCATGCCGTAATCGAGCGACATAGCAGGCGATTGCAGCCCGAAGTCCTTCGACAGGCCCGTGCCCTCGATAGTGAGCCGGCGCACCATTCCGGTATCTTCATCGATGAAGACGCGCCCGGTGTATGCGGCCGCCTCGACGGTATTGCCGGCCCGGAGGACAAAGTTGGACTTCGCCCGCGCGACTTCGAACTCGAAAACCTGGCAGAGCACCCCAAGAGTCATCGACCGGCCCGCCCAGCGATATTTCGCGCCCAGATCCGGGTCGAACAAGCCGCGCAGCATGGAACCGAATTCGTAGCGCGACGAAACGCCCTTTTGCTCGGCCGGAGCCACGTTGACTTTCTCGCCGTTGGTCTCCAATCTCTGGTACCGCTCCTTGCCGTCCTCGAAGACCAATTGGTCGAGGTACGAGTCCGTCTCCGCCAGTTGGTCGGGAATCTTTGCGGGGGCGGTGAAGCGATGCGTCTCCTGGATGCATACGAAGTTCGGAAGCTGCGCCAGGTATCCGATGGCATTCTTGGCCGCCGCTTCCCAAAGGGCCTTCTGGTCGACATCGGGCATTTTGACGCCGGTCGAATCGACGTTGTCGGTTTCGACTTCGGGCAGTACGATGGCATCGGAATCGTCGGTCGCCGCCGTGTCCGGTCCAGTCGCGGTATTGGCCGGCCCCGGGCCGTTACCAACCACTTTGAACGCCACTACACGCCGGATGACCTTCTCGCCCTGATGGATGGAAATGACGGCCTGGTAATCGCCGGCCGGAAGCTTGGCGCCCTTCATGTTCACCAGGTACGGAACCTCTTTCGGCTGCGCGCCGGCGGGGCTCGAGGCGCCGGAGTCGCTGCTGCTCGAAGGAGCTTGGCCGCCCCTGCTCGGGGGTGCACCTTTGAACGGCAGCGACATTCGTCCGACCACTTTTCCTTGGCTCTGCACTTCCATGCTCATGTCGAGCGCCGGCCCCTGGAGATTCGGATAGAGCCGCAGATAGATCTGCATGTTGACCGGTTTGTCCGCTGGATAAACCGGGTCCAGTACCGGCGACAGCGCATCGCCGTCATAGCTCAGCATCTGGTCGGCTTCGAACGCATCCGCCAACCCCCTGAACGGCCGCACCGCCAACGCATCGCTAGCCACCAGTCCGGGCGCATTTCGTCCCACGCGCACCGTTTCCTGTACCGTGCTGGCGGTATGTCCGACCAAGTCTTCGACTTTGGCCTCCAACGTGAATGGTCCCTGTCCCACAACGGTCACGGCGCGCACGAAAAATATGCTGCCTAGGCGCCGCGCGGCAATCTTCGCGATGGCTCCGTGGAGATTGACCTCTTTTTGCCCGGTCCAGACGGCCGCGCCATTGGCATCCCGCAAGGTTGCCGCGATGCGAGCGTGTGCCTGGTAGGTTCCCGCCTTGTCATCCTCGTCGAAACGGAACGCCGTGAGCGGCGATTCCACCGTGATCAGGCCTGCAAGCGGCGCGTGCGGATCGTTGGGCCAGGAAGTCATTTCCCCGGAATCGCCGCTGCTCACCACCGCGAAATCAAGCGCACTAACAATAGTAAAGGCCTCGCCAAAGCCCGTGTCTTTGTCGGCAATACTGTCCGCCGTCGACCCCGGTACCGCAACGCGCATCAACCGGACGTGCACCGGAATTGCGAACGGGATTTTGAATCCCGTCGATGACGTTTCTTCCGGTTCTTGCGGCGCGGGCCCCGTGGGCGGCGCGGAAGGCGGCGCGGAAGGAGGTGGAGCGCTCTTCTCTGCGGGCGGCGTCGCCGTGGCGACTTGCGGCTCCAGGTCTTTCCCCTGATGCAGCCACGCGCCGCCGGTTTTTTCCACCAACGCGTGGAGTGCGACAGCCGGAACGCGGCGGGCATCGTCGGCAACGTCGAGCACCAGTACCCTGACGCCGTGGGTCTGGCAGAGTTGCGCCAGGTTCTCGAGCTCACGCTCGCCATCGGCTGAGAATGACGGCGTGTTCAGTACGGCAACCACCACTCGGGTCCCCGGTCGCACGGATGCGGACTGGGCGGCGGCATCGAGACTCAAAAGGAATGAGGGCGGGTCGGCATCGCGCGAAGCCTGCACGGCATCGATAAACATCTGCTCCATTTGCTTAGCGTCGGTGGCGGAATCGATCCGTTGCACATCGGTACTGCCGGGGCGCCGGAGTTCGACCACGCCGCCATCGGCTTGTACCCAGCGGCGGGCGGCTGCCGCCGCGGCGCGCGCGGATTGCTTCGCGGCTTCCGGCGAACTTGGACCGAAAACAAACGAAAGGAACCCCTTTTCAGCATGAAGGGCGGGAGCAAAGATCGTTGCCCATAGTAGGGCCGTGCTCCACAGGCTACCGGAAAATCGCATTCGGTTTATTATCCGTCTTTTGCGTCCTATTCTGAAGGGCAGTACTGCCTAAAGAATACAACTCTTTCGCTTACAGGGCGAGCATTCTAACAGGACAATGGGAGTCCTGATCGCCTGCGGGCAAAAATGCACTGCTCCCTCGGGAGCCGTGGACGATTACTGAGCCACGACCGCAAGGGAGTGGTGCCTTTCTTCGGACAAGTACAGCAAAAAGCACCGCTCCCTCGCGGTCGCGGCTCTGTAAGGCTTAGTAACCTGTGATTATGAAAAGACTGCTTCCCGCATGCATTCTGGCCGCCCTCCTGATGGCGGCCCAGCAGACCCACCGCGACGAGGTGCGATCTTCCGGCGCAGCCGAAGATTCCCGCCCCAACAGCCCCGATGTCCCGGACGTCTATGCCATCAACGGCCATTTCGACCACGTGACTATTCTGCGCCTCAAATACCAGACCGATCTTCTCGCCAGCCTCGAGAAAGCGGTCAAGGAACAGCACATCCGTAACGCCGTCATCCTCAACGCCATCGGCTCGGTGCGCAATTACCAGGTGCACGCGGTCTCCAACCGGACATTTCCCTCGCGCGATACCTTCACCCAGGATCCTTCCGCTCCGGCCGACGTAATCGGCATGAGCGGCTATGTGATGGATGGCCGGATTCACGCGCACATCGCGATGGCCACTCCCGAAAAAGCTTTTGGCGGCCACCTCGAGCCGGGAACCAACGTGTTCACCTTCGTGGCCGTTACCGTGGGCGTGCTGGCCGACGGCATCGACATCCGCCGCATCGACGACAAGACCTATCGATGAGCCGAGCGGGGGGCTCTCCGGAAACGGTAAAATAGATAGGTTTCACTAAAATGCGTAATGTCATCATCCTGGGATCCCAGTGGGGGGACGAGGGCAAGGGGAAAATTGTCGATCTTTTCTCCGACCGCTTCGACATCGTGGCGCGCTATCAGGGCGGCCACAATGCCGGCCATACGGTTTTCATCGGCGCCCGCAAATTCGTCCTCAAGCTGATTCCCAGCGGAATCCTGCGTCCTGGGAAACAAGCCGTCATCGGCAACGGGCTGGTCATCGATCCGGAAGCTTTGTTCGCCGAAATCGATGCGTTGGAATCGGCCGGCGTGCCGGTAACCCGCCATCTTTTCGTGAGCAATCGCGCCCACGTGCTGTTTCCCGCGCACCGCCTGATGGAAAAGCTCTCGGAAGCGAGGCCCGGCCGGGTTTCCATCGGGACTACTTCGCGCGGCATCGGACCGTGCTACGAGGACAAGATCGCCCGCCGCGGCATCCGCATCGCCGACCTGCTCGACCGCGAATTCTTCCGCGCGCAATACGATTCGGTAATGGAAGAGAAAGTCGCCATCGCCAAGACCTTCGGCATCTATACCGAGATCGATCTCGCCGGAATCCGCGAGCGCTACGAATGTTTCGCTGAGCGAATCCGCCCCATGGTGCGCGACACCGCTTGGTTCCTGAACCAGGCCATCCGCGACGGCAAGACCATTCTTTTCGAGGGCGCCCAGGGAACGATGCTCGATATCGATCACGGCACCTATCCGTTCGTCACGTCGTCCAACGCCAGCGCCGGCGGCGCCTGCACCGGAACGGGCGTGGCGCCCACGCGCATTACCGGCGTGATCGGAGTCTCCAAGGCGTACATCACGCGCGTCGGCGGCGGCCCGTTCCCCACCGAGGCGCTCGACGCTCAGGGCGAACAGATCCGCGCCCGCGGCAACGAATACGGCGCGGTAACCGGCCGCCCGCGGCGCTGCGGCTGGTTCGACGTGCCGCTCGTTCGCTATACCGCCGCCATCAACGGCTTCGACAGCATCGTGGTGACCAAGCTCGATGTCCTCGACGAATTCGAATCCATTCCGGTGTGTACCGGCTACCGCAATGCGGCCGGCGATGTGCTCGACATACCGCCGACGGTGGCGGAAATCGCCAGTCTGCACCCGGTTTACGAGTGCCGGCCGGGCTGGCGGACGTCCACGTTCGGAATTTCGTCATATGACGAGTTGCCGGTAAAGGCGAGGGAATATCTGGCGTTTCTCGAGCACCAGACCGGCGTCGAAGTCGGCTGCATCTCAACCGGACCGGAGCGAAACCAGACCATCGTTCGCGCCGGATCGCGCCTGGAACGGCTCATCGGTTGATGGCCGCCGCAACCGTCCGCGAGCGTCGAGCGTCCAATCAGCTAGCGCCATGACCATGGGAATCGGTGACAAGCCTAGCCAGCAGGACGCTGAAAAACACTGGAAATGCCCCAGCCGCCGATGAACGCCGATAAACGCCGATTGAATACAAGCAACCTATCCGCGTTCATCTGCGTTTATCAGCGGCTTAGGTGTTTTTTTCAGCAGCCTGCTAGTGGGGCAGGCTTCAGCCTGCGCGGGACTTTAGTCCCGCCAGTGCGGTGGCGGACTGAAGTCCGCCGCGGACTAAAGTCTGCCCCACAAAAACCTCTCCGCACTCTGGCGATCGTTTTTTGCCTGCCTTCCCTCGTGGCTGCCCAGGATGCCGCCGCAATCGTTCGGCGCGCGCTGGCGGAGGATTCCGAGTCGGAAGCCATAGCGCGCAATTATACCTACCTCGAGAAGCAGGAACTGCGCACGCGCGACGGCAACACCATGAAAGTGCGCGAGAGCAACACCTACGATGTGACTCTGCTGGAAGGTTCACCCTACCGCCGGCTGATGGCGCACAACGGCCAGCCGTTGAGCGCGGCGGACGAGCGCAAGGAACAGGAGAGGCTGCGGCAGAGCATCGAGGTGCGCAAGCACGAGACCGAGGCGCAGCGACAGCAGCGCATCGCCGACTGGCATCGCAAGGAAGAGAAACAGCATGAGCCTTTGCACGAGATCCCCGATGCCTTCGATCTGCGCTTCGCTCCCGATGAGAGCATCGAAGGCCACCCGGTCTACGTGATCGAGGGCGCACCCAAGCCGGGATACAAGCCGAAAACCAAGACCGCATTCTTCCTGCCCAAGGTGAAAGGCCGTTTCTGGATTACCAAGGACGGATGTCAGGCCGTTAAGATCGAGTTCGTGACGCTGGACACCATCTCCTGGGGCGGGATTGTGGCCCGCGTGTCGAAAGGCACGCGCGTGACCGTGGAATTAACGCGCGTGAACGACGAGGTGTGGTTGCCCAAGCGCATTCTGGTGGCTGGATCGGCGCGCGTTCTGCTGGTGAAAGGCTACACCGGCGAACTCGATCTGAGTTACAGCGGGTTCAAGAAATTCACCGTGGAGTCGCGCGTGGTATCGATGGCGCAGTGAGATTTTTCCTCAGCTTGACCACTTTCCAAACGCAGTTCGCCTGATTCGCCGGATTCAGCCTTTCGATTGGACTCCGTCCCGCACGCGCACTACTGTGGAACCATGGGTACATCTCTGCCGCCCCAACGGGTCGGTCCGGCGCTGCCACCCGCGGACGAAATGACCTCCGACCAGTTCGCCGCCTACATGGACGCCCAGGAATAGTCCTCTATTCCGACCATCCTGTCCGAATTTCCCGAGACGTTGTGCGCGCGGACGCTACTACTGAGCCAAAGTTAAGCCCAATAAGCAACAGATTTTCGCGGCATCTCGAGCAGCCGTACTATGCCCAAACTCCAGAATCTGCTCTCCGCTCCGCCGCACGACGGCCCACTGCCCGTGCCCATCGAACTGTATTGGGCCGACACCGAGACTCCCGAAACTGAAAGCGAGCGCGCCGCCATCCCTGTGGGGCATTATCTCTGGGTACTGCGGCGGCACGCCCGCAAGATCGCGGGCCTGGTGCTCACGGCCGTCATCTGCGTCTACGTGCTCACCAAGCGCATCCCGCCGATTTACGAATCCACCGTCACCATCGGTATCGATCACCAGACGCCCACCGGCGTGGTCGGCCAGGAGGCCACGCATGCGCTGGCCAACGATTCCGACCAGTATTTCCTCACGCAGGTGAAGCTCATCCAATCGGACTCCGTCGTCCGGCCGATAGCAGAGCAGTTTCACCTTATCGGCGGGGGCCGCGATAGTCAGACTTCGGAATCCAAAGTCGCGCTCCCCGGTTTGACTGTCACACGCGTGCCCGGCACCTATCTGCTGCTGGCCAGTTACCGCTCGCCCGATCCGCATCTCTCGGCCGATATCGCCAACGCTATCGCCAAATCGTACAGCGATTACACCTACGACATGCGCTATCACGCCACCGCCAACCTTTCGGCGTTCATGGAAAGGCAACTGGAGGAGCTCAAGGCCAAAACCGAGCGCTCCGCCGCGGCGCTCGCGAAGTTCGAGCAGGCTCTCAGTGTGATCGATCCGGAGCAGAAGACCAGCATCGTTTCGGCGCGCCTGCTGCAATTGAACACCGATTACGGCACGGCCGAGGGCGACCGCGTGGCCAAGGAAGCCGTGTGGCGTTCGGTGCAGTCGGGCACGCTCGAATCGCTCCAGGTGTCGGCGCAGGGTGCGGGCCTCCAGGCGTTGACGGACCGCGTCGCCGGCGCGCGGCAGAAACTGGCCGAACTCGAAACGCACCTGGGCCCGAAACACCCCGAGTGCGTGAAGGCGGCGCTCGAAGTCTCGGCGCTCGAAAGGGAGTTCGACGCCGCGCGGCAGAATATCTCGAAGCGCGTGGAGGCCGAATACCGGCAGGCGCTCGCCCGCGAACAAATGCTCCAGAAGGAATTCCAGGTGACCAAGGCCGAATTCGACCGGTTGAACTCGCGATCGTTCCAATACACGGCGCTCAAGCGGGAAGCCGACACCGATCGCTCGCTCTATGACGAACTGGTGCGCAAGATCAAGGAAGCGGGAATCAACGCGGGCTTTCAGAATAACGCCATTAACATCTCCGATCCCGCCCGGCCGAACTTCACACCGGTCTATCCCAACACCAGTGCGAACCTGTTCGAGGCGTTTCTGGTGTCCCTGGCGCTGGGACTCGCCGGGGCCATCCTGAGCGACAAGTTCGACAACACCATCCGCGATCCGGAACAGGCGCGATCGTCGCTAGGCGTCGAAGTGGTCGCCAGCCTGCCATTGGTGCGCGCCTGGAAAGGCAAGCTGGTGGAAGCCGGCGCGAAGGCGGAGAACACGGCCCCCGGTGACCGCTCCGCCACGCAATTCGAGGAGGCTGTCCGCACCCTCCGCGCATCGCTTCTGTTGCATACCGCGAGCCCGCTCAAAAGCGTGATGGTCACCAGCGTGGCGCCGTCCGAAGGAAAGACCACCATCGCCGTCCAGCTTGCCATCGCGCATGCGCAGCAGAACAACAAGACCCTGCTGATCGATTGCGACCTGCGCCGCCCGGGAGTGCACGCGAAATTCGGCGTCCGGCCCGAGACCGGTCTCGCCGCCGCGTTGCGCGACGGGCTGGTTTGGCGCGACAAGCTGATCCGCATCGAAAATATTCCGAACCTGACGATTCTGCCTGCCGGACCGTCCGCGCAAGGCTGCGATGCCCTGATCGGCGCGAGTCTGAAGAACATCCTGGCAGCGGCGGAAGCGGAATACGATCTCATCGTCATCGATTCCCCGCCCTTGTTTGGTTTTTCCGAGCCCTTGCAAATGGCGGCGGCGGCCGGCGGCGTAATCGTCGTCACGGTGGCGGGCGCTACCGACCGGCACGCCGCGAGCCAGGCGCTCGCCAGCCTGCGCCGCCTTCGGGTCAACCTGCTGGGACTCATCCTGAATGAGGTCAGCCCCGCCAGTACCGACGGCTATTACGACGACCGCTACAGCCGCAGGTTCTACCAGTATTACCGGCGCGAGTCGAAGGCGAAGGGCGCCTGATTCCATGTGCGGAATCTGCGGCTATTTCAGCTTCGACGGCTCAATCGGTCCCGATCGTGCGGAGGCCGTCCGGCGCGTCGCATCGCGGCTCGCCCATCGCGGACCGGACGACGCCGGCTTTTTCAGCGACGCGAACGTCATCCTAGGCCATCGGCGCCTCGCTATCCTCGATCTCTCGCCCGATGGCCACCAGCCCATGGCGAACGAAGATGGCACGGTCTGGGTTGCCTTCAACGGCGAGATCTATAACTTCCGCGAATTACGGGAGACGCTCACCGCGGCGGGTCATCGATTCCGTTCCCGTTCGGATACCGAAGCCCTGCTCCACGGCTATGAGGAATGGGGCATCGAGAAGCTGCTCGAAAAGCTGCGCGGTATGTTCGCCTTCGCGCTGTACGATGCCGCGAAACCGCAACTCATCCTGGCTCGCGACCGCTTCGGAATCAAACCGCTGTACTACATTCACGGACCCGCAGATCGCTGGATCGCATTCGCGTCGGAGACCAAGGCGCTGGTCGAAGGCGGGCTGGCATCTTCGGAAATCGATCGGCGGGCTCTCGCCGGATTTCTGCTCTTCGGTTCCATCCCCGCGCCTCTGACCATTCGCCGCCGCATTCTCTGTCTGCCTGCCGGCCACTATCTGGTGCTCTCGCACGGAGGCGATCTCACGCCGCGGCCTTATTGGAACTTCGCGCAAGCCGTGGCCCGCGCGCGTTTCGCGCCGACGGAATCGGTGGCCGAGACCCTACAGGAGGCCATTTCCTGCCACTTGATCAGCGACGCGCCGTTGGGCGTATTCCTGAGCGGCGGCATGGATTCCGCCGCCATCGCCGCCGTCGCCAGCCGCGCCAGCGCGGGCCCGCTCCGGACGGTGACCATCACCTTCGGGGAGGGCGCTTTCAACGAAGCCGCAGACGCGCGCGCCGCTTCGCAGGCGTTCGGGACGCGCCATTACGAATCGCAGGTCACCTCCGCCGATTTTCTCAGCGAGATGCCGGCGTTCCTCGCCGCCATGGATCAGCCGACCAACGACGGGGTCAACACGTACTTTGTTTCCCGGGCCGCTCGCCGCCTCGGCCTGAAGGTAGTTCTCTCCGGGCTGGGAGGGGACGAAGTTTTCTGGGGATACCGCCATTATTCGTGGCTGGAAGGCCGCGTGCCGTGGTTGAAAATGCTGCTCGCGCTGCCGGACTCGCTGCGCCAGACGGTGCTCGCAGCATCCTCTATGTATGGCCGCGCAACCGGCCAGGAGAAGTGGCGCCGCACCGATCACCTGGGCGCCAAACCGACCGCCGGCGGCCTGTATTTCATGACGCGCGGATTCTTCCCCGCCGCGCAGGTCGCGCGCCTGCTCGGAATGAGTCCGCGCGAGCTTTGGAGATTGGTGGAGGAAGTGCTGGCCTCGGACGCGCGCGCGGATGGCTCGGGCTTCAACCAGCTCGAAATGAAGCGCTATCTCCACGATCAGCTATTGCGCGATGCCGACGTGTTCAGCATGGCGCATTCCATCGAGACGCGCATTCCGTTTCTCGATCACGAGCTGGTGTGCCGGGCGGCAGCTCTGCCCGCGGCGGCGAAGCGCGCCAATGGCGTGAACAAGCCCGCGCTGCTCGCGGCGCTGCCCCATCCTATCGTTTCCGCCGCCGCCCATCGCAAGAAGATGGGCTTTACGTTCCCCATCGGAGAGTGGCTGGCGGACAATCTCGATCCCCTGCGCGAAATGGCCGGGCCGCCGAACACGGTGGACGCGCGCGAAGCCGGGCGCGTATTCCGCGCGTTCGGAGCGGGCCGCCTGCACTGGTCGCGCGCCTGGGCCATGGTGGTATTGGGCGCCGCGGTGCGCCAATGACAGCGGCAAGCGGCACGCAACGCGCATCCGATTCTGTCTCTGATCTATGCGATCCTGTCTCTTCGCCGTGCGATCCTGTTTCTTCGCCGTGCGATCCCGTTTCTTCGCCGTGCGATCCTGTTTCTTCGCCGTGCGATCCCGTTTCTTCGCCGTGCGATCCTGTTTCTTCGCCGTGCGATCCTGTTTCTTCGCCGTGCGATCCCGTTTCTTCGCCGTGCGA
>Ga0181521_10001087_pt1 | contig 33739 bp, 28 predicted proteins | sample PEATcosm2014_Bin_32_FD_119764 | JGI IMG/M metagenome (GOLD analysis project Ga0181521, IMG submission 119764) | Peatland microbial communities from MTU Mesocosm Facility, Houghton, MI, USA - PEATcosm2014_Bin02_60_metaG | ecosystem: Environmental > Terrestrial > Soil > Wetlands > Peat | place...
AGCCGAGTTGGTCGCCCTCGCCCCAGATTTGAGCGGGGTTGATGGTCAGAGCTTTCAGCGCTTCCTCGTAAGGAAGCCCAAAGGCAACCGCGGTAGCCGCCTGATATGGGATATCGCGTACAAATTCGTTGGTGAACGTTCCAAATGCAAATTTGACGCCCGCCTTGTAAGCTTCGTTAGGCAGAGTGAAAGCCTGGTCGTAGGGGGAATCCTCGGTTTCCGGCAGCGCCAGCACGCGGCCGAAGATCACGGGGATATTCTCGGCCTTCAGCTCCGGACCGGCCTTCCCGATTTCGCGCGGTTGTAAGACGACCAGCTTGACATTCTGCTTCTTGGCCCACTGGATGGCGTCGTGAATGGTGCCGGCGTGCGCCGCGGACACGGTAACCGGGACTTTACCTTCCAGTACCGGCAGCATGGCTTCGAACTTCAAGTCCGTTTGAAAACCGGGAGCGTGCGCCTCCTTGGCTTTCTGATAGCGGCGGGCGTTTTCGAAGAAATCGTTCAGCTTGGCGATCTGTTCGTCGTATTGCCGGCGAAGATTGGCCGCCGATCCCGCAACGCCCCCCTGGCCGGGGATTTCGACCATGTTATCCGGCACATAGCCGCCGCGTCCGCCGCGGCTGAGCGAAGGGAACATGACGCTCATGGCGGCGCTGCGTTTGATTGCCATGTCTTCCCAGGTCCAACCTTCGGTATGAATGAGAGCGGCCTGTCCGGAAATCAACTGCCGCTCGCCGCCGCCGAAACGGCCGCCGCCGCCGCCCCCTCCGCCGCCCGACGAAGGAAAGGTCATGACGCTGGTTATGCCGTTGACCCGCACCACGCCAAAATGTTCGCTGTCGGGATTGACGGCGATCAGCGCCTTGAGCTGCGGCATGAATTCGCCCAGCTCGCCGGTATCCACGGTTTCCCGAACGGACTCGATTTCGGAAAGTCCCAGCTCGGTGCCGGAATCGATCATTCCCGGATAAACCCGCAGCCCTTTGGCTTCGACAATGCGCGCGCCTTTGGGCGGGACGATCTTAGGACCGATGTCGGCGATCTTGCCGTCCTGAATGAGAACGGAGACGTTTTTCATGTCCTTTTCCGTGACCGGGTATACATCCGCATCGCGGATCAAGATAGTTTCGCCGGCGGCCGCGGCCGCCAGCGCACAGGCAATCATTAGACCGATGAGTTTCATCCGATTCGCCCCCCTCTGCCGCCTTGCGGCCGCGGCTGGGCCTGTTTTTCCTTTTCGATGAGTTTCTGTTTCTCGGCTTCTTTGGCCGGCCGCGAGCTGACTTCGTCGTCGCGGTCGAAGTACTTATGGCCGTCGATAAACACTTTCTGCACCTTGGCGAAATCGTTGAGCGGGAACTTGTCGTAAATCACCAGGTCGGCGTCTTTGCCGACTTCGATGGAGCCTACGCGGTTATCGATGCCCAACTGCTTGGCGGGGTTCAAAGTCACCATGGCCAGGGCTTCGGTCTCGCTCATGCCGCCGTACTTCATGGCTTTGCCGGCTTCCGAATTGAGATGGCGCATGAGCTCGGCATCGTCGCTATTGAGGCTGACCACGATGCCTTTTTTGGTCATCAGCGCGGCATTATACGGAATGGCGTCGAAGGCTTCCACTTTGTAAGACCACCAGTCGCTGAAAGTGGAAGCGCCGGCGCCGTGGGCGGCGATTTCGTTGGCCACTTTATAGCCTTCCAGAACGTGCTGCAAGGTGCGGATCTTGAAGCCGTAATCGTCGGCGATGCGCATCAGCATGAGAATTTCGTCGGCGCGGTAGCAGTGCGCGTGCACGTAGCGGTTGCCTTCCAGCACTTCCTTCAGGGCTTCCAGCTTGAGGTCTTTGCGGGGAGGAATGGGGTGTTCGCCGCGCGCCACCCTGGCGTTGTATCCGTCCCATTCGGCCTTGTAAGCTTTGGCTTCGTTGAAGGCTTCGCGGATGGTATCTTCCACTCCCATGCGGGTGGCCGGATAGCGCGCCTGCACGGTGGCGCCGGCGGCGCCGCGGCCGCCCACCGGATTGCCGGCGCGCTTGGGATTTTCGCCCAGCGCGAACTTGATGCCCGGCTTGGCGCCTTCGAAGATCATGGACTGGGCGTCCTTGCCCCAGCGCATCTTCAGCACGATCGTCTGGCCGCCGATCGAGTTGGCCGAACCGTGCAGAATGTTGGCGGTGGTTACTCCCCCGGCGAGAGCGCGGTAAATGGCGATATCTTCGGGGTTGATCACGTCCTTGATATTCACCATGGAGGATACCGAGACGCTGCCTTCGTTGACTCCGCCATCGACCGCGATATGGGAGTGGCAGTCGATGATGCCGGGAATCACGTACTGATTGGCGGCGTCGATGACGGTGGCGCCTTGCGGCTCCATCACTTTTTCGCCGACATCGGCGATCTTTCCGTCTTTCACCACGATCGAGCCTTGGATCGTGCCCTTAGTCACCGTCATGATGGTGGCGTTGCGGATCACGAGGGTTTGCGCGCAGACGGGCGCCAGCGCCACCAGGCTTGCGAGTAAGAATTTTCTCATTGATTGCCTCCCGGTCCTTCGGTCACCATGCCGCGGCCTCCCGCGGGCGCGGCTTCCGCCGGTTTATATTGTTTGCCGTCGACAAATACCATTTCCACCCTGGTGCGGTCGTCGAACAGGTCGCCGCGCGTGACGATCAGGTTGGCGATCTTGCCCGCCTCCACGCTGCCAACGCGGTTATCGATGCCATAGATTTGGGCGGGGCTCAAAGTCATGGCGCGAATGGCGTCTTCGCGCGAGAGTCCGGCGTCGATGGCTTTCTTCACGGCGCGCTGCAGATCGCGCGGGGTATCGATGCCATCGGAATAGAAAGCGAACTTGACGCCGGCCTTTTGGAGCGCCACGGGCGCGGAAGGCGCCTTATCGATGGCTTCGAGCGTGCGCATGCTGGGCTCGTTGTCGGGATCTTCGTCGCGCGGGAACTCCGGCCAGCGCAGGCTCACCAGCAGCGGCACGTTGTATTTCTTCAGCAGGTCCGCGGCGCCGCCGCGGTAGGCTTCGCGTCCGCCGTAGAGAATGGCGGGCTGCTTGAGTTCGGCGGCGAAGCGCAGCATGCGGTCGATTTCGACCAGGCGATTGGCGGGAAGCAGAATGCGCGGCGAAGCCATGACGCCTTCGAGCGCGCGATCGTATTCCGGCCGCTGCATGCCGCGGGGATCCCTGGCATACGCTTCCTTGACCAGCTTATAGTGATCGGCATCCAGATAGACCTGGCGGATATAGGCGATCACGCCCATGAGAGAGGTGGGGAAGCCGCCGCCGAAGCCGCGTCCGCCGGACATGGAAATATACTGGCCGGCCGGCGAGGCCACCACCATTTCGCCGGCTTTTTCGCCGGAGATCAGGTCGATGACCGAGCCCTGGCCGGCGAAGATGCCGCGCGTGGGAAAGGTCACCGCGGTGGTGATACCGCCGCCGCGAACGGTTTCGATGCGCGGGTCGGAGGGAGAAATCTGGTCGGCCGCGATTTCCCAACTGGTGGTTTGCGGCCGGTCTTCCGGACCCATGGCTCGCGGCGCGGCAGCCGCGGCGGTGGTGGGAGCGGCGGGGGTGGTGATAGTGGTTTGGCCGCGGCCGCCGCGGCCGCCGGTGGCCCCTGCCGCCGCGGGCGCCGCTCCCGGCATGCCCACTGTGCTCAGGGCATCGATCAGCCCCGGGTAAACGGTGAGGCCTTCGCCTTCCACCACCCAGGCGTCCGCGGGCACCGGCACGTTTTCGCCGGCCGCTTCAATCAATCCGTTGCGAACCACCACCGTGCCTTTGTTGATTACAGGCCCGCTGACCGTCACAATCTTCGCGTTGCGAATGGCTACCACCGAAGAGGCATCGGCCAGAGCACACGCGCAACACAGGAACCAAGCTACTGCGAGTTTTTTCATAGGCAATTGCGTATTATACGCCCTGTTCTTTTGAGGAGTAACCGGTATATGGCGATGGCGAGCGCGGTTAGGTTACGTGGGGCGGACGCCGTATACTAAGATTTGTCTACGCGAAAAGCGATTCGCTACCGCGATGCGGGCGTTGATATCGACGAGGCCGGCCGTGCCGTGTCCTCCATCGGGAAACTCGCGCGGAGCACGTTCACGCGGGGCGTTTTGACGGACATCGGCTCTTTCGGGGCGATGTTCCAGCCGAGCGGTTTTCGCCAGCCGGTGTTGGTCAGCTCGGCCGATGGGGTGGGCACCAAGCTGAAGATCGCATTTGCCACCGGGCGCCACGATACGGTGGGGGAAGACCTCGTGAACCACTGCGTCAACGATATCGCGGTGCAGGGGGCCGTGCCGCTTTTTTTCCTGGATTATTTCGCCGTGGGAAAGCTGCGGGCCGCCGTCAGTACGGCGGTGATTGCGGGCATCGCGCGCGGCTGCCGGAATAATGGCTGCGCCCTGATTGGCGGCGAAACGGCCGAAATGCCGGGCATGTACGCGGAGAGCGAATACGATCTGGCGGGCTTCATTGTGGGGGCGGCCGAGCGCGCACGTTTGCTCACGGGCCAGGATATCCGCGAAGGCGACGTGTTACTCGGGCTGCCATCCACCGGTCTGCATACCAACGGTTATTCGCTGGCGCGCAAGCTGCTGTTCGAGGTAGCGGGTTTCGGCCCCAACACGGTATTGCCGGAAGTGGGCGCGACCGTGGGAGACGCCCTGCTGGCGGTGCATCGCAGTTATCTGAAGCCGATTCGCGCGCTGGTGGACGCCAAACTATTGCGCGGGGCGGCGCATATCACCGGCGGCGGGATCAGCGACAACACGCCGCGCATGCTGCCGAAAGGTCTGGCGGCGGAGATCCATACTTCCGCATGGCGCATCCCCGCGATTTTCGAACTGCTGCGCGGCATCGGCAACATTCCGGATGACGATTACCGGCGGACCTTCAATCTGGGGATCGGCATGATCCTGGCGGTCGCGGCGCGCGGCGCGGCGCGGGCGGAAGGGCTGCTGGTCCAGTTGGGCGAAAAACCCGTGCGCGCCGGTTCCGTGATCGCCCACAAGCGCGGGCGGCCTCGCGTGGAGTACCGGTGAAACGGCTCGGCATTCTGATTTCCGGCCGCGGATCGAATTTCGAAGCGATCGCCCGGCACGTGGCGCAAGGGACGATCGAAGCGGCCATCGCGGTGGTAATTTCCAACCGCCCGGAAGCTCGCGGACTGGAAACGGCGCGACAACTTGGAATCGATGCCGTCTGCATTCCGTCGCGGGGACTGGACCGGGAGACTTACGACCGGCTGGTACTCGATGAGTTGGCGCGGCGCCAGGTGGACCTGGTTTGCCTGGCCGGATTCATGCGCCTGCTGAGCTCGACCTTGATCCGCCGGTATCCCAACCGGATCTTGAATATTCACCCTTCGCTGTTGCCGGCCTTTCCGGGTCTGGACGCGCAACATCAGGCGCTGGCGCACGGCGTGAAAATTACCGGCTGCACGGTGCATTTCGTGGACGAAGAACTGGACGCCGGTCCGATTCTGATGCAAGCCGCGGTCCCCGTGCTGGATCAAGATAGCGTGGAAACATTAGCTGCCCGCATTCTGCAAGAGGAGCACCGCATTTACGCGGAGGCTATCCGGCTGGTGCTGAGCGGCCGGTACCGCATCGACGGACGCCGCGTCATTGGGGTGTAGGACAGGCCTCCCGGCCTGTCCACCAAGTACTACCGGGCGGCCGGCAAGCTGAAAGCATGCCCTTCCGGTTATCGCCGGCTGCGCCGCGCCAGGTATTCGGAAAGTTTCATGGGCGGACCGGGGCCGATTTCCATTTGACGCTCCACGGCCCGCTGGTACTGGCGCAGGATCTCCAGCCGGCGGCGGTGCGGTAACTCGCAAGTCTGTATGTCGACCAGAATGTCGACTTCCCACTGCTGGAAGCAGTTCCGGATGGTCGCGCCACGAAACAATTCGCCCAACAGACGCCGGAACCGGTTCAGCATCCACTCGAGTTCCATCGCATCTTGCGCAACCATCACCCTTGAGATCGGCGGAATGGGGAAAGAACATTAGGGTGCGCCGCCGAAAGCTGCTATGATTGTCGAAAATCAAATAAGTCCCGCGCCATGACGAATTCATCGCATTCCCACGCCCCCGCTTCGCGCTTCTTCCCCTTGCTGCTGGTGCTGTTCGCGGCCAGCGGCTGCGCATCCTTAATTTACGAGATCGTTTGGTACCAATTGCTGCAACTGGCGATTGGTTCGACGACGGTTTCCATGGGGTTTCTGCTGGCCACGTTCATGGGGGGCTTGTGCATCGGCAGCATGGGCCTGGCGCGGGTGCGCGCGGCCAGGCGGCATCCGCTGCAAGTTTACGGGGCGCTGGAATTGGGAATTGGCGTGCTGGGCATCCTGGTGCTGTGGTGCCTGCCGCTGATCGACCGCGTTTATATCGCCGGCGCCGAGCACGGCCTCCCCGGCATGTTACTCCGCGGATGCATTTCGGCCGTGTGCATGCTGCCGCCCACCATCCTGATGGGCGCGTCGCTGCCGGCCATCGTGCGCTGGATCAAATCCACCCCGCGGGGCGTTTCGTGGTGGGGGCTTTTGTACGGCGGCAACACCGTGGGCGCCGTTCTGGGATGCCTGCTGGCGGGTTTCTATCTGCTGCGCCTCTATAACATGGCGATTGCCACTTACTTCGCGGCGGCCATGAACCTGGCGATCGCCCTGGCCAGTTTCTGGCTGGCGGCGCGCACGCCCGCCGAATTGAGCGCGGGCGGCGGGATTGCTTCCGCCGTTCCGCTGCCGCAGGCGGAATCCGCCGCGCCGGCGGCCTGGCCGGTTTATGTGGTTACGGCCATTTCGGGAGCCTGCGCGCTGGGCGCGGAAGTGGTTTGGACGCGGCTGATGGGCATGTTGCTGGGCTCGACCGTCTACGTCTTTTCCATCATTCTGGCGGTTTTCCTGGCGGGCCTGGCCATCGGCAGCACGGTGGGCGCATGGGTGGGGCGCAGCGTCAAGCCGCGCCTGGCGCTGGGGCTGTGCCAGGTGTTCCTCACGCTGGGGATCGCCTGGACCGCTTACATGATTGCCGATTCCCTGCCCTACTGGCCCATCAACCCTCTGCTCAGCATCAGCCCGTGGAATACGTTCCAACTCGACATGGCGCGCTGCCTGTGGGCCATTCTGCCGCCGACTTTGCTGTGGGGCGCGAGCTTTCCCCTGGCCCTCGCCTCGTTGGCCAGAGACGGCCAGGATCCCGGAGAGGTGGTGGGCAGGGTCTACGCCGCCAACACCTTCGGATCGATTGTCGGCGCGCTGGCCATCAGCCTGGTGCTGGTGCCCTGGATCGGGACGCAGGATTCCCAACGGCTGCTGCTGCTGCTTTCGGCGGGAAGCGCGCTCTTCGTCCTGGTGCCCTACATTGTGGAAAACAAATCGACCGCGGTGGCGGCGGTGGTCGCGGTTGCGATGGCCACCGCGGGCTTGCTGGCGCGGGGCGTGGATGCCATTCCCGGCACGGTGATCGCCTACGGACGGCGCATCGCCATTTCGGCTTCCAATTCCACCGTGCTCTATACCGTGGAGGGCCGGAATTCGTCGGTGGCCATCACCCGCTGGAACGATGGCGCCACCGAAGTGGACGTCAACGGGCATGTGGAAGCCACCACCGAACCATACGATATGAAGTTGCAGCGGATGGTGGGGCACCTGCCGGCCATGCTTCATCCCAACCCGAAATCCGTGCTCGGCATCGGCTTCGGAGCGGGCGTTTCGGCCGGCGCCTTCACGCGCTACCCAGGGATCCGGAGCATCACGGTTTGCGAGATCGAGCCGGTGATTCCGCCCACTTCGACGAGGTATTTCGCCAAGCAGGATTACGACGTTTATGACAACCCGCGAACCCACATCGTGTACGACGACGCGCGGCATTACCTGCTCACCACCACCGATAAGTTCGATATCATCGCCTCCGACCCGCTGGATGTTTTCGTCAAAGGCACGGCCGCGATTTATTCCGAAGAGTACTTCGAATCGGTAAAGCGGCACTTGAATCCCGGCGGCATGTTCACGCTTTACGTGCCGCTGTACGAAAGCGACGAGCGCACGGTGCGCAGCGAGCTGGCCACGTTTTTCGAAGCTTTCCCGTACGGGACGGTGTGGGCCAACACCGTGAACGGGCAGGGCTACGACATGGTTTTCATGGGACAACTGGAGCCGCTGCGCATCGACGTGGACGAAATCCAGCAGCGCCTGGAGCGGCCCGATTACCGGCTGGTGGCCGAATCGCTGCGCGATGTGGGGGTGGGATCGGCCATGGAACTGTTGGGCACTTATGCCGGGCAGCGCGCCGACTTAGGCGAATGGACCAAAGGCGCCGACATCAATCGCGACCTGGATCTGCGGCTGCAATATCTGGGCGGATGGGGAATCAACTCCAGCATGGAGGATTTCATCTACCGCCGGATGCTGAGCTACCGGCGCGGTTTGGGCGGCCTCTTCACGGGATCGCCCGAGCGCCTGGATGCCTTGGTGAACGCCATTGGAGCGAATCAGTAGGTCAGGGGCCTCCCGGCCTGTCCTACCGGTTCCGCCACCACACCGGAAATTCGATTGCCGCGTAGCGCACCTGGTGGCCGGGCGCATGCGGAATTACCACCCGCGCCAGCATGTGAACCACGTGCCCCGGCTCGCATTCCCGCTTAATAGCCGGCATCGAATATTTCACGGAGGCGCCGGTGTGGTCGTAATCCACCCAGGAGTCGGAAGCGCGCACGGAGTTATCCACGCACGCGTCGTTGGTAAATAGTTCGGCGGCGCGCAGCGTGCCGCCATCGGGAATCAGGATGGCGAAACTTTCTCCGGGAGCGGCGTAGCCATCGCCGTTGCCCTGGCCGAGCGTGGTCTCCACGGTTTGCGTGGCATGCTGCGCAATCGTGACGGTGCGGCCGTCGGCGATCTGGAAGTTCTTCACCGGCTCGGCAGGCGGGAATAACGGCACGTCAACCGGCATGCGGTGCGTTCCATTTACCGCGACCAGTTCGAGCACGGCGCGCGCCGGGTCGCTCACCGTCACGGTGACCGGCAGCGCCACCGTTTCGCCGGGCATCAGGGCGAATAGCCGGCTGGCGGGAACGTCGATCGTCACGCCGGGGTTGGGGCTCGTCCACTGAATGGCCGCCGTGGCGGAGCGCAGCGGGCCTTTGTTGAGAAACTTCACGCGCAGCTTCACGGGCTGGCCGGCGGTGGCCCACGCGGCATCGGCGATTTCGTAGCCGGAGACGGCGATCAGGGGCTCGGAGGAAATTCCCACTTCGTAGGCGTCGCCGTCCAGCTCGAAATTCAGGCGCCCCTGCGCATCCGCCTTGAGCGCGGTCTTTTTCAGCTTGCCATCGCGCAGCCGCACATAAGTCACGCTGTGCGGGCTGCCCGGCGCGTAGAGCCTGGCGGATGCGATGGACAGGTTGACGCCGGGGATGGCGTCGCCGGAAGGCAGCCATTCGCGGACGGCGCAGCGGAATCCCGTGGCGGAGACGTTTTCGAGCAAGGTGAAGCCGGGCTGCCGGCGGTCCGAGGCCACTTCCCAATCCCAGATCGCGAAATTCGGGTACATATCGATGTGGCTGAAGATGGCCGGCTTGGGAAGCGGGCCGGCGAACGAGTGCATGTGGAAGTCGAAAGTTTTGGCCAGGCCGGGCACGCCGTGGGCGGAATCGAACTCTTCGGTTTCGTGGTTGCTCCGCGCGAAAAGCCAGATGGAATTCAGCCGGCGGTGATAAAACCGGATGAAGTCGCGCGTGCCGGTGACCAGGCGCGTGCGCACGCCGCCGTAGTTTTCGTAGAGTTCGTCTTCGTTGGTCTCGACGTCGAAATGCGAAGGCCCCAGCGCGTATTCGGTCGGCCCCATGAAATCGGACGCGCTGGAAACCCAATCGGGAAACTTGCCGCCCGTGAACAACGCCAGGAATCCGCCCGCGGAGTAGCCGGAGACGGCGCGGTGGCCGCGGTCCGCAATGGTGCGGAACTGTTTGTCAATCTGGCCGGCCAGCTCCGGAAAATAGAGCGGAAATTCGCCGGTGGTTTCCAGCGGGCCGAAATCCACCACCAGTACATCGTGCGTGGCGACATAGGCGGCGATGTCCTGGCTGTAAGCGTCCACTTCGCTGGATTGTTCGAAGCCGTGAATCCAGTAAATCACGGGATAGCGCGTTTGCGAGCCGGCGTATGCCGGCGGCAGAAAAACCCGGTAAGCGCGATTGCCGGCCATCACCTGGCTGTAATGCGTCTGCTCGACTATGGTGGCCTGCGGGGCGGCCTGAAAAGCCAGGGCCGCGGTTACAGCGAGGAGTCCCAAACAATACCGCACTCTTGACTTGGTACCATTTCCACGCGGCGCGCCGCAACGGGCCCGCTGTATCATGGAGCCATGAATGTCGCGGTTGCAACGGATCATGCGGGTTTTCCCCTGAAAGGCCGGGTTCTCGAGGCACTGCGCAAGGCCGGCCACCAGGCCATCGACCTGGGCACGAATTCCACCGATCCGGTGGACTATCCCGATTACGCGCGGGCGGTGGCGCACGCCGTGCTGGAAGGCCGCGCCGACCGCGCCGTGCTCATCTGCGGCTCGGGCGCCGGCGCCTGCGTAGCCGCCAACAAATTCCTGGGAATTCGCGCGGCTACCTGCCACGACAGCTTTTCCGCCCGCCAGTGCGTGGAAGACGACGATGTCAACGTGCTGTGCCTGGGCGCGCGCGTGATCGGTCCCGAACTGGCGATGGACGTGGTGCGCGATTATCTATCCGCGACTTTCTCCGGCGCCGAGCGGCACCGCCGGCGCCTCGCCAAAATCGCGGGCTTCGAAAGCGAGTTCGGCAAGTAAAAGTCTTGTCTTCACCGCGGGCCGTATATTTCACCGGAGAGACTTAGCGCGGCGGAACCGCAACCAAAATAGAAAGGCGTCCGCAAATAAGCGGCTTCAATCGTAAGGGGGTTCTTGGACCAAACGCACGAGCGCTTCCAGTTTTTTCGGGCCGCGGGAATTGTATCGGCCGGCGTGTCGCTGAGCCGCGTCACCGGGCTGGTGCGGGAAATGGCGATGGCGCGCCTGTTTGGAGCGGGAGAGGTGTACGATGCCTTTCTTCTGGGGTCGCGCCTTCCCAACCTGACGCGCAATCTTTTCGCCGAGGGGGCCCTGTCCGCGGCATTCGTGCCGGTCTTCACGCGGGTTCTGACGGCCCAGGGCAAGCGCCAGGCGGCCGAGCTTTCGAATACCGTTGCGACGGCGTTGCTGTTGGTTGCGGGGGCGGTGAGCGCGGCCGGCATGATTTTCGCGCCGCAGTTGGTCCGGTTGCTGGCTCCGGGCTTCGCGCAATCGCCGGAAAAGTTCGCGCTCACCGTGCTGCTGGCGCGCATCATGTTTCCCTTTCTGGTGCTGGTGGCGCTGGCCGCGCAGGCCATGGGAGTGCTGAACGCCTGCGATATTTACGGACCGCCGGCGGTGGCCCCGGTATTCTTCAACATCGGCTCGGTGGGAATCGGGCTGGCGCTGGGGCTGGCGGTTGGGCACGGCATGATCGTCTGCATGGCGTGCGGGGTGGTGGCGGGCGGCGCGCTGCAACTGGCGTGGCAGCTTCCCAGCCTGTGGCGCGCGGGGTTTGCGTACCGACCGCGCCTGGATTGGACCCATCCGGGGCTGCGCGAACTGGCGCGCATGATGCTGCCGGCGGTGGTGGGAAGCGCGGCCATGCAGATCAACGCGCTGGTCAATACGCGCTTCGCATCGCTCCTCACGGGCGGCACAGGGCATGTGATCGACGGGCCGGTGAGCTGGCTGGGCTACTCCTACCGGTTCCTGCAATTCCCGCTGGGGCTGTTCGGCGTGGCCATCGCATCGGCTACTTTGCCGGCGGCGGCGCGCGCGGCCGGGCGCAGCGGCGAGTTCCGCGAGATTGTGGCGCGCTCGCTGGGGATGGTGCTGCTGCTGACGATTCCCTCTTCGGTGGGGCTGGCGGTGCTGGGCAAGAGCATGATCGGGCTGGTGTACCAGGGCGGGCGCTTCGATGCCTACGACACGCGCCAGACGGCGGCGGCGCTGGCATGCTACGCGGTGGGACTGGCGGGATACGCCGCCACCAAGATTCTGGCGCCGGCGTTTTACGCGCTCCACGACGCGCTCACCCCCATGTGGGTGAGCCTGGGCAGCGTGGCGCTCAATTTCGCCGCGGCGTACGCGCTGGTCACTTGGACCGGAATGGGACACGCGGGGCTGGCGCTGGCCAGCTCGATCGTGGCGCTGGGCGGATCGGCGGCCCTCTTCGCGATGCTGCGCGCGCGCATCGGCGGCGTCGAGGGGCGCGCGCTGGCCTCCAGCGCCGTGAAGATCGCGGCGGCGGCGGCGGTGATGGGCCTGGTCTGCGCGGCGTCCAGCCACGCCGTGTATGCGGCCTTCCCGCATGCGGCGCGCCCCGGCAAGGCCGCGCAATTTGCCGACCTGGCGATTTCCGTGCCCCTCGGGCTGGCGGTGTTTTTGGCGGCGGCGCGCTGGCTGCGCGTGCTCGAACTGCGGGTTCTCCGCGGGGCTTTCGCGCGGCTTGCCAGCGGTGGTTTCATACTCTAAAATCTGGAATAAAGACCAGCCGACAGGAGCGGCACGATATGTTCCGGCTCATCCGCTTTGTCTTGCTCTGCGCCATCTTCGCGGTTCCGTTAAGGACCGCCGCTCACGCCGATTTCAGCGGCGCCTGGAGATCCGGCGCACCTGGAACGCGCAGCCCGTCTCCACCAGCGAGGTGTACACGTTCGAACACGACGCCACCTATCCCCGCACCTTTGTAGGCAAGTGGGAACCGATGGCAAACTGACGTGGGAAACCCGCCGCGGGTCGTCCGGCGGGGTTCTCTACAATCGCCGCACCATGGAACTGTCGCCCGATGGCAAAGTTCGATCCCGGTTTCCCCCGGGCGCCCGGCAAGCTCACCTGGGAGACGCGCCGCGAAACCTCCGCCGGCATCCTGCATTACAGGCGGACCATGCAGCCCTCTGGGCCCTGACCTGGGGGTCCGCCCTACGGAATCTGTCTACCGGACGTTCAATTCCGGCTTAATCCCGGCCGTGCCGGCTTGCCAATCGACGGTCACGGTGGTGCCGTCGGCGAAGGTGGTGCGCTCGCGGCGGCGCTGGGGGTCGAGGAATTCGTGGTTGGTCATCTCGATCGTGCCCACGCGCGCGTGCAGCGCCGCCATGCGTTTCACCTGCGCCAGTGCCGCCGGCGAATCCCCCCGCATGTTGGGGGCGCTGGCGTGCAGCAGGCCGCGCAAATTGGAGGGCGAATAGGTGGTCACGATGGCATCGTGATAGACCAGCTCGTAAAGCGGCACTTCGATGGCGTCTTCGTGGTCGGGATCGGTTCCCGTGCTGGGGCTGCGGTTTAAACGGTCGGTGACGTAATCGGCGTAGGGCATCACCCAATCCGAGCCGTCTTCGGTGCCCACGATTCCCAGATTGTGCCGCACCCATGCGAGCACCCCGGCGCGATAGCGCACCGAATCGCCGCGCGTGTTGGGATGGTTGGGATTGAAATCCTGATCGGGCGTCACGTAGCCGAAGACATCCTGGTAGCTGCCCTGCGGATGGATGCCGTGCTCGAACATCATGCGATAGTTGCGCTCCACAAAGCCCAGCATGAAACCGGAATTGAGGTAACCCTGGGCGCCCCCGTCCCAATGATTCATCAGCGGCACGTACCCGTCTTTCCAATCGTGTTGAAAGCGGGTGCCGGGGAAGGCCTTGGGCGGCGACGTCTGGTCTTCCTCGTGCACGGCCATGTCGAGGTTGAAGGACGGGGCGTCGGCGTAATAGTCGCGATACTGGTCGTGCAGCCAGCAGGTGTCGCCCAGTTCGCGGCAGGCGTCGAAAAAGGATTTCATGCCGGCCCATCCGCCGGCGGCTTCGGGCGGCGGCAGCACGTCGGGAATTTCGCGGTCGTAGCCCATGCGCGGCCATCCCGAGAGGCTCACGTTGACGTGCGCGAAGCCTTGCGCCCGGAGGTTGCGGAGCCGCTCGATATTCTGCGCGAAGGTGGTCAGCCGATGGTTTCTTTCGGGATGCGCGGCATCATAAGGGCCGGTGCCAGGTTTGGGCTGGCGCAGAACGCTCATGCCCACGAAGGGGCTGCCGATCAGGTTTTTCACCAGCGGATCGCACGCGATTTTCTCGTTCAGCGAAACGAACAGGCCGGAATCCATCACGTAGCGGCGATAGCGCTTGCACAAATCGACGTAGTTGCCCTTGGGCAGAAAGCTCATGCGCAGGCGGCGCGGATAGGCGAAGCGGTCGAGTTGGGCGCGCCAGCTAGGGCCCATGTGGGTCGGTCCGCCGGCGGGGTGGGAGAAGGTATAGCCGGCGTCGTCGGGCGTTTCTACGATGACCATCATGGCCGAATCGCCCTTTTCAAAGCCCCACCAAGACATGGACCACGTCTCCACCACGTGGCTTTGCAGAACGGTGGTTTCGCCCGCGGCGCGGATGCCGGGGTTGTACGGCTTGGGCCAATCGCGCGGCAACAAGGTGCCGTCGTCGCTCGAAATCACGGTGTAGTCCACGTCGCGCCCATCCATCTCCTGGGGCCAGTTCAATTCCCGCACGCGCGCCCGGTTTTCATTGGCGACCGCTTCGAACAGCAGGTCTTCGGAGCCGTCCTCCAGGCACATGGTGAGCGCCAGGCGCAGGTCCACGTTGCCGCCGGGGTCGCGCTGGCCGGTGTTGCGGAAGCCATCGAGGGTAATGCGCAGGCCGGATGCGAAACCGGTGTGGTAAGGCGCGATGCGGATATCCTTGGCATCCGCCAGGCGCAGCCGGATGGTTTCGCCGCCGGCATTCACGGTGAGGTCCCGATCGGAAGAGGGCAGCATCTTCCAGGTGACCGGACCGGCATGCACGGCGATAGCGAGATTGGCCTCGTCGAGCGTGACCTGGTTCTTCTTGCCGGCGATGGTCCACGTGCCGCCGGAGTGCGACACGGCGGCCACGGGCGGCTGCGCGCTCAGGGGGACGGCCAGAAGGCCAACCAGGAGAAGAAAATTTCGATGGAGCATTTGGGGGTATTTTACCGCTAAAGTTCGGGGCGGGCTGAAAAGCTTGTACTCTAACCGAAGAGATGAACCAACTACTGCGTACCTCGCTCCTCACCATCGGCGCCCTCTTCCCGATTGTGAATCCGCTGGGCAACGCGCCTATTTTTCTTTCCCTGACGCGCGGATTCACCAGCCAGGATCGCCAGGTGCTGGCGCGCAAGATCGCGCTCAACGGGTTCGTGCTGCTGGTGGTTTCGATTCTGGTGGGCACGCACATCCTGCGGTTTTTCGGTATTTCGCTGCCGGTGGTGCAGGTGGGCGGGGGCATCGTGGTGATCGCCAACGGCTGGAGTTTGCTCGGCGCCGACGACGAAGACGCGGATGCGGATGCGGCGCGGCCTTCGCTGCGCAGGGTGGATCTCTCGCAAAAAGCCTTTTATCCGCTGACGCTGCCGCTGACGGTGGGACCGGGTTCGATTTCGGTGGCCATCGCGGTAGGAGCGAATTGGGCGGGACTGAAGTTGACGAACTGGCCGGCGGCGGCATCCGCCATCATCGGGCCGGCGGCCATCGCGGTGGCGATTTACCTGAGCTACCGTTTCGCCGGCGCCATCGCCCGGCTGCTGGGCGCGACCGCCATGAACGCCCTCATCCGCCTGTCTTCTTTTATCCTGCTGTGCATCGGGGTGCAGATTTTCTGGAACGGCTTCAGCGTGCTTCTGCGCGCGGCGCTCATGCCATAGGCAACTGTTACCATGGCCGGAGAGATGCAATCGAAATCTGCGATTTTTGTTGTAGGGCAGGCTGCCGGCCCGCGGCGGATCGATAACCCGCCGGCGCCGCCCGGCAAGGGGCGCGCATGATGGATCTGGAGCTGCCGCTGCGCGGAGTGCTGGCCGGTTTGATCATTGCCGCGCCGGTGGGGCCGGTGAACGTGTTATGCATTCAGCGGACCATCGAAAAGGGCTGGCGCTCGGGCCTGGTTTCGGGCTTCGGCGCGGCGGCGGCCGATACCATCTACGGCTCCATTGCGGGGTTCGGCGTCTCGCTGGTGATCGACTGGCTGATCCGCGAGCAATTCTGGATCCGGCTGATCGGCGGCTTCGTGCTGCTGGCCATCGGCGTCTGGTATTACTTCCGCAGCCCGCAGTCGCTCGAGGAAGCGCGCCAGAAATCGACGGATTCGGATTTCACGTCCACGTTTCTGCTGACGCTCACCAACCCCACCACGGTTCTTTCGTTCATCGCGGTGCTGGCCGTCCTGGGGATGAGCCAGCGGCGGCCATGGTGGATGACGGTCTTCCTGGTGGCGGGAATTTTCACGGGATCGATGACATGGTGGCTGCTGCTGACGGGGATGGTGAACCGCTTGCGCGCCAGGATTACGGATCGCACCATGGTTTGGCTGAACCGCGCCGCGGGGATTGCCATCGGGGCTTTCGGAGTGCTGAATTTCATTTTGAGCAAAGGGCACAAGCATTAGCCGCGTTACGGCGCCCCGAGTGCGCCGGTGTATCAACGGGGACGGCCGCCCATCACGGTGGCCCAAACTTCGGGCGAGACATTGCGGCCGCAAAGCACCACAGCGGCCTTTTTCCCGGCATAGCGGCGGGCTTCCTTGCGGAAGGCGGCAAGCGCCACGGCGGCGGCGCCCTCCACGATCCAATGCTCGGCTTCCATGATGAGCCGCATGGCTGCGGCGATTTCCGCTTCCGATACCAGCACGGCGCGGTCGATCGCCCGGCGGCAGATTTCCAGCGTGACCGAACCCTCTTCCAGATTGCCCGCGGTGCTTTCGGAAAGGGTGGGCTGTTCGCGCACCTGGACGATGCGGCCGGCGCGCAGGCATTCGTATAGCACGGGCGAATGCTCCGGCCAGCAGCCGACGATTTCGGTATGCGGCGACACGGCTTTGAAATACGCGCCCACGCCGCCGATCAATCCGCCGCCGCCCACGGCCACGAAAACCGCGTCGAGCCGGGGCGCCTGGCGGTGCAGTTCCAGGGCCAGGGTGCCCTGCCCCGCCACCACATCCACGTCATTGTAAGGCGAAACGAAGACGCGGCCGGAAGCTTCGGCAGCCCGGCGGGCGGTGGTTTCAGCCTCCACGGGATCCTCTCCGGCGCAGCGGATGCGCGCGCCCAGGGCTTCGATGCGGCGCGCTTTGGCGGGCGAAACCTGGGCCGAAACCCACACTTCCGCCGCGATTCCGCGCGCCTGCGCCGCCGCCGCTACCCCCAGTCCGTGATTGCCGTTGGATGCCGCGACCACCCCCGCCGCCGCTTGTGCCGGGGTCAAGAGCACGATTTTGTTGCAGGCGCCGCGGAACTTGAAGGAACCGGTCTTCTGCAGATGTTCCAGTTTCAGCAAAACCGGGATGCCGTCAGCCAGCGCTTCCGAGGCTTCCACCGGCGTTTCCCGTGCCTGGCCGGCGATGCGCCCGGAAGCGGCCTCGATTTCAGCGCGTAAGTCATTTAGATGCATCAGCGAATATCATCCCATTTCCGCTGGAACTTTTGCCGGGATGCGGGGAATTACTAGCAGACGGGACTTCACGGAAGGAAGGCTTTGCGAATGAAAACGAGAATACTGATTGCAGGAATATTTGCCGCCGCCAGTCTGTTGGCGCAGCCCCCGGGCGGGCCTGGACGTGGCGGACGGATGGGCTTTGGACCGGGCGGTCCCGGCGGACCGGGCGGCCCCATGGGATTTGAGACGCACCAGACGGTGACGGGCGCGCCCTTTTCGGGTCAAGAGGTGACCACCGTTCAGCAGGCTTTGGCGAACGGCAACGTCATTCAGCGCCAGACCACCATAAATATCTACCGCGACAGCCAGGGCCGCGTGCGTACGGAAGAGACGGTTGCCCGCATGGCCCCCGGCGCCACCACCGGGACCAGCCGGACGATGATCCGCATCACCGATCCGGTGGCCGGCACCATCAGCGAAGTGGATACCGACCACAAAGTGGTCCACCAGACCAAGATGCGCCAGCCGCCGGCCAACCAGACCGCCAATGCCGGAAGGAACCCGAACGGCCGGCCGCGTAATATGGCGCGCCCCGGCGCCACGCAGGATCCCAACGTCAAGACGGAAGATCTGGGCAGCCAATCCATGAGCGGAGTGATCGCCAGCGGAACGCGCATCACGCGCACGATTCCGTCGGGAAGCATCGGCAATGCGCTGCCGATCCAGACCGTGCACGAGCGCTGGATGTCGGCGGACCTCAAAGTGCCGATCATGGAAAAGACCACCGATCCGCGCTTTGGCACCACGGTGCGGCAGTTGACGAATGTGAACCGCTCCGAACCGGATGCCTCGTTGTTCCAGCCCCCGGCCGGTTATACCGTGCAGACCGGCGGCCGCGGCCGCGGTTTTGGACGCCCCGCCCCGGGCAGTGGCGGACAGATTCACTAAAGCTCCTCACAGCACAGCAGGACCACCCCTACTCGCCGCGGCGTCCCGAGCGCCGCGGCGAGTTTTTTTTCATTACAATATGGACGCTATGCGCACTCTTCAACCGGCGCTGCTGCTACTGGCCGCCATGGCCATTTCGCCCGCTCAACAGCGGCAGCCGCAGCCGCCATCGCAGGAAAAGATCTTCATTCGGGCCGGGCGGCTGGTGGACGTCCGCGCCGGCCGCGTGCTGGCCAATCAGAAGATCCTGATTCAGGGCGACCGCATCGTGGAAGTGGGGCCGGACGTCTCCGCGCCGGCGGATGCGCGCACCATCGACCTGAGCGCTTCCACCGTGCTGCCCGGCCTGATCGACAACCATACCCACGTGCTGTTGCAGGCGCACCCCACGCCCGCCGATTACGACGAGCAACTGATCAAGGAGTCCATTGCCTATCGCGCCATCCGCGCCACGGTTTCCGCCCGCATCGCGCTGGAAAACGGCTTCACCACGATTCGCGACCTGGAAACCGAAGGCGCCATGTACGCCGATGTGGATGTGAAGACCGCCATCAATCGCGGGGTGATTCCCGGCCCGCGCATGTTCGTGGCGACGCGCTCGCTGGCGCCTACCGGCATGTACAACCCCACGCGCTTTTCCTGGGAGCTGGAGAACATGCCCACCGGCACGCAGTTCGCCGACGGAGCGGACGAAATCCGCCACGCTATCCGCGAGCAGGTGAAGTACGGCGCCGATTGGATCAAATACTACGCCGACACCGGCACGCAGTTCCGCGATGGCGTGCTGCATTCGCGGCCCAACTATACCGACGAGGAATCCGCCGCGCTGGTGGCGGAAGCGCACCGCCTGGGGCATAAAGTGGCGGCGCACGCGGGCGGCAAGGAGGCCATCGAATCGGCGCTGCGCGCGGGGGTGGATACCATCGAGCACGGCAACGGCACGGACGAAGAAATCATCGACCTGATGCTCGCCAAAGGCGCTTACTGGTGCCCCACGCTGTACATTTACCAGCGCGGCGGGCGGGGCGCGAATTCCGAGCTGAGCCAGTTGCGCGCGCGCAATTTCAAGCTGGCGGTGCAGAAGGGCGTGAAGATTATTTTCGGCACCGATATCGGCGGCTATCCCTGGACGGAAACCGAGACCAAGGAATTCGAGCTGATGGTCAATTGGGGCATGACGCCCATGCAGGCGATCCAATCCGCGACCATCGGAGGCGCCACGGCGCTGGATCAGCAGGACCGCTTCGGCTCCATCGAGCCCGGCAAATTCGCCGACCTGGTCGCGGTGGCGGGCGACCCCAGCAAGGACATCACCGAACTCGAGCGCGTGCAGTTCGTGATGAAGGGCGGGGTGGTTTATAAAGGGGGGAAGTAGAGCCACCCCGTTTAGCCATCTACAGCTTCCGGTTGAAGAAATCCACCGCGGCGTGATAGGCCTTCAGCCAGGAGGCGTGGCGCAGGAAGCCGTGGATTTCATCGGGGATGATCAACTGCTCGAAGTAGACGTTCTGGCGGCGCAGGGCGGCCACCAGGTTGACGGTTTCGGAGAAGTTGACGTTGCGGTCGTCGTCGCCATGGATTAAGAGCACGGGCGAGTGCCAGGTGCGGATGGATGCCATGGGCGAGGAATTGAAGGCCGTCTCGGCGGATTCTTCGCGCGCGGCGATGGCGCTGGGAGTGCTGGGCTGGGCAGCGGTTTCGCCGCCGCGTCCGGCGCCTCCGCCGATGCGGGCGCTCCAATCGTGCACGCCGTGGAAATCGACGCCGGCGGCAAACAGGTCGGAGCCGCGGGCCAGCCCCAGGGCGGTGAGATAGCCGCCGTAGGAACCACCCCAGAGGCCGATGTGGGCGGGATCGACATCCGGGCGCGAGCGCAGATAGAGGGCGGCGCCTTCCACATCGTGGTATTCACTGGCGCCCGCCGCGCCTTGATTGACGGCTTCGCGGAAGGCCGCGCCATAGCCGATGCCGCTGCGGTAATTGATGGAGAGCACCACGTAGCCCTGGCTGGCCAGGAATTGGTTCATGCCGTAGGCGTTGTTGTAGTAATCCATGTAATGCCAGCCGAGCAGCATCTGGCGGCGCGATCCGCCGTGCATGAAGACCAGCGCACGATGTTTCCGGCCGGGTTGCTGATTGGGCGGGAGGAAAAGCTGGCCGTGGATCTGCATGCCGTCGGAACTGGTGTAGATGACCTGCTGCGGCGCCACCAGCGAATCGGTGGGGAAATCGGCGGGGATGGAATCGGGCGCGAGGTCTTTCACGGCGCTGCCAGTTTGCATGGCGGCGCGCGCGGGGCGGCGCGCATCGGCGTGGAGATAGGCGATGCCGGCGCCGGCGAAAACGGGCGACCACTCCAGGGTCTCGCCCTTGGTGATGGCTTGGGGAGGACCGCCGGCGAAGGCTACCCGCCAGATGTGACGCCGGTCGATATCGTCCTGGTTGGAAGAGAAGACGGCTTCCTTGCCATCGTCCGAAACGGAGACGTGCTCGACTTCGAAATTGCCGGGCGTGAGGAGCTTGGCGGGTCCGCCTTCGACGGCCACGGAATAGAGATGGCACCAGCCGTCTTTTTCCCACGGAAAGAGAAGGCGGTCGCCGGCGCCCCAATAAAGCTGCCGTTGGGAGACGATGGCGTGGAAAGCGCTGCCGGGGCCGGGATCGGCGCGCCAGATCTGGCGGCCGGCGCCATCGGAGACGGTGGCTATATGAATGGCCCAGGGCTGCGCGCCGCCGCCGCCGCGTCCGCCGCGCCCGCCGCCTTCACCCCCGCCGCCGGCGAAGGTGCGGATGAAGGCCACCTGCTTACTGTCGGGCGACCAGACGGGGTTGCGGTCGTGGTCCACGGTGGGCTCCATGTAGGTGAGGGTTTTGGCGGCGAGATCGTAGACCGCGATGAAGCTGTGGTTGACGCGATCGCTGACGAACGCGAGCTTGGAACCATCGGGGGACCATTCCAGATCGGACGCGGTGACGCCGGCGCGGGCGTGGATCAGCATTTCGGCGGGCGAGCCGGCGCTCAGCGAGGCGGTCCAGATCTGGCCGGCGTGTAGAAAGGCCACGCGGCCGCCCTGGGGCGAGACGGCGGGCGAATGGCCATCGCCCAGCTTGCGCGGCTGCTGGCCGGGAACCACCATCCAGACGGCCTGCTCGACGCCGGCGGGATCGGCGGTGGGGTTGGGGTCGGGGCGGTCGAGAAATTCCAGGTCGCCGCCGTGCGTGTAGACGACCGCGCGGCCATCGGGGGTCCACTCCAATTGGCCGATATCCTGACCGTCGTCTTCCTTATAGGAAGTGACGCGGACGCCTTTGTAATCGGGCGCGGAGGCGACCCACACGTTGCGCGCGCCGCGTTCGTTGAGGCTCCACGCCAGTTTAGAGCCGCCGGGGGAGGCCACCAGGTCGGCGGGAAACGGCGCCGAGAGCACCTGTTCCAAAGTGAAGGTGCCGGCGGCGGCGAGAGAGGAAAAAACAAGAGTGGCAAGCACAAGGCGTCGCATGGGATTTTAGTTTATTACAAACGGGGCGCGCCGCGTCCGGCGGGCAAGCCGAAGCTTACTCTACCCAGCTCAGAATGACTTTGCCGGAATTGCCGGAGGCCATGATTTCGAAGCCCTGCTGAAATTCCGCGCAGGGGAAGCGGTGGGTGATTACGGGCGTGATATCGAGGCCGGATTGCAGCATGACGGTCATTTTGTACCAGGTCTCGTACATCTCGCGGCCGTAGATGCCCTTGATGGTGAGCATATTGAAAATCACGGTGCGCCAGTCGATGGACATGGCTTCGGAGGGGATGCCGAGCATGGCGATTCTGGCGCCGTGGCTCATGTTGGCGATCATGTCGCGGAAGCCCGCGGGATTGCCGGACATTTCCAGGCCCACATCGAAACCTTCGGTCATGCCGAGGAGTTTCTGCACGTCCGCCAGTTTTTCCTGGCGCACGTTCACGGCTCTGGTCACGCCCATCTTGCGCGCCAGTTCGATGCGGTAAGGGTTGACGTCGGTAATCACGGTATAGCGCGCGCCGGCGTGGCGCACCACGGCGGCGGCCATGATGCCGATGGGGCCGGCGCCGGTGATCAGCACGTCTTCGCCGAGCACGGGAAACGTGAGCGCGGTATGCACGGCATTGCCGAAGGGATCGAAAATCGCGGCCACATCCAGCGGGACGGATTCGTGATGGCGCCAGATATTGGTCATGGGGAGCGCGATATACTCGGCGAACGCGCCGGGACGGTTCACGCCCACTCCCTGGGTGTGCGCGCAAAGGTGCCGCCGGCCGGCCAGACAGTTGCGGCAGCGCCCGCAGGTGACGTGGCCTTCGCCGCTGACGATATCGCCGGGGAAGAAATCGACCACGTTGGAGCCGGTCTCGACGATCTTGCCGACGAATTCGTGGCCGATGGCCATGGGGACGGGGATGGTCGCGCGCGCCCATTCGTCCCATTTGTAGATGTGGACGTCGGTGCCGCAGATGCCCGTGCGCAAGACCTGGATGAGCACGTCGTTGATGCCGATCCGCGGGACCTCGATGTCTTCGAGCCACAAGCCCGGCTCGCGTTTGCTCTTTACCAGCGCCTTCACAATTTCTACGATAGCAGCACGCGCGAAAATAGAAACAGTGAGCAAACGTCTACTTCTTTTCGCGGCGACCACGGGTTACCAGATTCGCGTCTTCGCCGATGCCGCGCGGCGCCTGGGGATCGATTTGATTCTGGCGACGGACCGCTGCCACAGGATGGAAGATCCGTGGGGCGACCGGGCCATCGCGGTGAAGTTCGACCGGGTAACGGAATCGCTGGCGGCTCTGCGCGGCGTGGAGTGCGAGGGCGTGGCGGCGGTGGGCGACCGGCCGGCGGTGCTGGCGGCGGAAGCGGCCGGGATGTTGGGAGTTCCGTTTCATCCGCCGGCGGCGGCGCGGGCGTGTGGGGATAAGTTTCTGGCGCGGCAGTTGTATCAGGCGGCGGGGATGCGGGTACCAGAGTTTTTTAGAATGGAGTTGGCAGGCGGGCCCGGAGGGCACCCCGCCGGCCCTACGTATCCTTGCGTGGTGAAACCTTTGGGGCTGTCGGGCAGCCGCGGGGTGATTCGCGCCAACAACCCGGCCGAGTTCGCGGCGGCGCTGGGGCGCATCGCCAAAATGGGCGAGCGCGCGGTGCAGGTGGAAAGCTACATTGCGGGGCGCGAATTTGCGGTGGAAGGTCTGGTCACGCGCGGCGAATTCCTGGCGCTGGCGATTTTCGACAAGCCCGATCCGCTGGAGGGTCCGTACTTCGAAGAGACTATTTATGTGACCCCGTCGCGCGAAACCGAAGCCGTGCAGCGGGAAATATTGGCGACGGTGGAGCGCGCGGTGCGGGCGTTGGGGCTGCGGCACGGGCCGGTGCATGCCGAATTGCGCGTGAATTCGGAGGGCGCGTGGATTCTGGAAACGGCCGCGCGGCCCATCGGCGGTCTGTGCGCGCGCACGCTGCGCTTTGCGGGGCTCCCGCTGGAAGAATTGATTCTGAAGCATGCGTTGGGCGAAGACGCGGCGGGGGCGCGGCTGGACGGGCCGGCATCCGGCGTGATGATGATCCCCATTCCGAAAGGCGGATTTTACGAATCGGTGGATGGCGTGGAGCGCGCCCGCGCGGCGCCGGGAATCGAAGACGTGGTGATCACGGCGGCGCAGGGGCAGAAGCTCATTCCGCTGCCCGAAGGCGCCAGCTACCTGGGATTCATTTTCGCGCGGGGAGAAACGGCGGGCGAAGTGGAGGAGGCGCTGCGGCGGTCGCACGGGGAACTGGAGTTCCACATCGCGACCGCTCTGGAAACGCTCAGGCCTTCGTCTTAGGGGGAACGAAATCCGGCGGCAGGGCGGCGCCTTCGCCGAAGAAATAATTGTCCATCTGCTGCAGGAGGAATTCCTGCGCCTGCTGGGTGCCCAGATTGAGGCGGTATTCGTTCATGAGCATCTTCATGTGCTCCACCCACATCTTCCAGGCGTCCTTGGAAACGTTGTCGTAAATTCTTTGTCCCAGCGGATGGTTTTCGAACGGCACTTCGTCCAGCCCTTCCATTTCGCGCTGGAACTTGACGCAAAACACTTTGCGCGCTCCCGGACGAATGGTGCTCTGGATCTGATTGAATCCGCCTCCTCCACAACCCATAGTTCGATTCTCCTCTGTTCAGGATACTACGCGGGTTAGCGGCGGAAGCCGGCTTCGAGGAGCACCACGCCCAGGTCGCGCGCATCGGGCGGGGCGCGGAAAGTCTTGTCGACTTCGATTTCCACGGTTGCGACCGCGCCCGGCGCGCGCACGGGCGGCGAGGAAATGGTTTGCAGACCCGGACCGGGAAAAGTTTGGGAAGCCACTTCGCGGCCATCCAGCAGCAGCTTGACGGTGCGCGCGGGCGCGTTATCGGGAATGTAGAGGTTGGCCGTCAAAGGCAGCGGTTGGGCGGGATTCCGGAGCACGAGGACGGCGCTGGCGCCCATCCAGCCATCGGACAGCGAAACGCCGCCGACCAGGTGCGCGGCGGCTTGGGGATCTTTCATGGAGACGAATTCGAGCGTGGGATGGCGCTCGCCGATCTCGACGGCGGTGAGGCGATCGATCACGCCGGAAGAAATGCCGAAGGGCCACAGGCCGCGCGAGGAGGTGGAATAGCCGGAGTGCGATTCCAGACCGATGAGGCGCAGGGGAATGGAGGGGCGGATCCGGAGGCTGGCGATGGGAGTGGAAGGCTCGTTCAGTTCGATGGCGTGGCCGAGTTCGCTGGTGACGACGATATCGCCGGGGCGCAGGCGGGTGGAATGCAGGAGGGGGAGCGCGCCCTGGGCTTCGAGATAGGTGCGCAGGCCCCATTCGCCGTTGACCCAGACGCGCGGGCGCGGGCCCAGCGTGGCGGCGAATTGGCGATAGGCGTTCCAGTGCTGGTAGTTGACGGTGGCGAGAGCCAGGGCGAGGGTGAGCCAGAGGGCGAAGGCGAGAGGCAGGAGCCAGCGGGGCGGACCCCCTGGTCCGGGCGGGACGCCCTCGTCCCGCTGCGCCGCCCGCCCCACCAGCAGCGCCAGCGGGGCGGCTATGGGCAGCAGGTAGCGCACGGGGCCGTCGAAGAAGATGGCCAGCGCGGCGGCGAAAAAGATGGCGATCCAGGCAAGCAGAAACATCGTCTCCGATTCGCGGCGCTTGCGCCACGCGGCGGGGAGGGTTAGCAACAGCAAGGGGCAGAGCAGGAAGCAGGCTTGAATGCTCAGGGCCACGGCGGTGCGCGCTTTGGCTGCCAGGGTTTGGAACTGAGGCATATAACCGGCCAAAACCGCCGCGGGCATGGCGCCGGTGGAGACGCGCTCGAAGATTTGCCAGCCCGCAAACACCGCCGGGGCGGTGAAGATGGCAATCCAGGCGCGGCGGTCGCGGCGGCGGAAGAGCCACACGTAAACGGCCAGGATCGGGGTCAGCACGATGGCCTGGTAAGCCGCCATCACGGCCAGCGCCATGGCCGCCATGGACCACCCCAAGCGGCCCGCGCAAAACAGCGCGATCGACGCCATCCAAAACGCCAGAAAGGGAAGGTCGGATTCCAAGGTGTTGCCGTTCACCACGAACGCCGGGACGGCCAGAAACAGCAGCGTAGCCCAAACCGGATGCGGCGAAAAACGCTTGGCGAGCGACCACATGGAAAGCGCGGCGATGAACGAAAACACGAGGTACGCGGCGTGGAACGGCGCTTCCTTCAACCCGCCGCACAAAGCGATGAGCGCGGCCAGCGTCCAGGCGTCCAGCGGGGGATGCGGATGGCCGCGCAGGTCCACGGTCTCGCCGCGGAACACGTACGGCACATGCGAAGGATGGAGCGGATCGATCTGCGCGTGGGCGGCTTCGGTGAGATAGATATCGTCGTCGCCGCCGGCCGCCTGGCGGAGAAACGGAAGACGAATCAGGAGCACCACGGCGAGCACCAGGAGCAGGCCCCCGCGCCCGCGCCGCTTCACGCCGGCTTCCATCGGAGCACCGGCTTGCGCGCCGCGCCGACTTCATCCACGCGGCTGGTGCGGGTGCCGTAGGGAGCGTTCTTCACCATCCCGGGATCGGTTTCCACCTCCTTGGCGATGGCGATCATGGCCTCGACAAATTCGTCGAGCTCGCGCTGGCTCTCGGTTTCGGTGGGCTCGATCATGAGCGCGCCATGCACGATGAGCGGAAAGCTGACGGTGTAGGGATGGAAGCCGTAATCGATGAGCCGCTTGGCCAGGTCGCCCGTACGCACGCCCAGTTTGGATTGCCGCTCGTCGCTGAACACCACTTCGTGCATGTTGGGCGAATTGTAGGGCAGGTCGTAGTATGGTTCGAGCTGGCGGCGGATGTAGTTGGCGTTGAGCACCGCATCCAGCGTGGCGTTGCGCAGGCCGGGGCCGCCGTGCGCCAGAATGTACGCCAGCGCGCGCACCAGCACTCCGAAATTGCCGTAGAAGGCGCGCACGCGGCCGATGGAATATTTGCGCTTGTAATCCCACGCCAGTTTTTTGCCGGAACGCTTGAGGCGCGGCGTGGGCAGGAACGGCTCGAGCGCCTTCTTCACGGCCACCGGACCCGCGCCGGGACCGCCTCCGCCGTGCGGCGTGGAAAAGGTCTTATGCAGGTTGAGGTGCATCACGTCCACGCCGAAATCGCCGGGACGCGCGATGCCCACCAGGGCGTTCATGTTGGCGCCATCCATGTAGAGCATGGCGCCTTTTTTGTGCAGAATTTCGGCCGCTTGAATGATGTTCTCTTCGAACACGCCCAGGGTATTGGGATTGGTCACCATCAGGGCCGCGACGTCCGGCGTAACGAGTTGTTCCAGCGCGCCCACATCCAGCACGCCGGTCTGGCTGGATTTGATATTCTCCACGGCATAGCCGGCAATGGCCGCGGTGGCGGGGTTGGTGCCATGCGCCGAATCGGGAATCAGAATTTTCTTGCGCGGGTTGCCTTTCTTTTCCAGCAGCGCGCGGATGAGCAGAATTCCGGTGAGCTCGCCATGCGCGCCGGCGGCCGGCTGCAAGGTGACCGCGTCCATGCCGGTGATTTCCAGCAGCGCGGTTTCCAGCCGCTCCATCACCGCCATGCAGCCCTGCGCCAGCGCTTCCGGCTGGTAGGGATGGGCCCAGGCGAGGCCTTCGATGCGCGCCACCAGCTCGTTGATCCGCGGGTTGTATTTCATGGTGCAGGAGCCCAGCGGATACATGCCGTAATCGATGGCGTAGTTCCAGGTGGAAAGGCGCGTGAAGTGGCGGATGGCTTCCACTTCGCTGACTTCCGGGAAGCCTTGGATTTCGGCGCGCACGTTTTCCGCGCCCAGCGCGGCGGCGGCGTCCACTTCGGGAACATCGAGACCGGGAAGCTGATAGGCCTTCTTGCCGGGCGAAGAGCGCTCGAACAGCAGCGCTTCGTTCTGCGAAAGATGGCTGCGCACTTTACTCATGCCAGCACCTCCGCGCCGGGCTGCTCGGGCACTTGCGTCACCGCGTGGCCGAAGGCCGCGGCGACTGCGTCCATCTCGCCGCGCCGGCTCATTTCGGTGGCGCAGAGCAGCATGCAATCCGCCAACTCGGGATAGAAGCGGCCGAGCGGCAGCCCGCCGACGATTTTTTTCTTGAGCAGCGCTTTATTGATTTCTTCGGGGCTTTTCCCTTCGCTGCCGGCGACGAATTCGTTGAAGAAGGCGCCCGTGAAGCGCGGTTTCACCTGGCCGGCCAGATAGTGCGCCTTGGCCAGATTTTGCGCGGCCAATTCGCGCAGGCCCAGCTTGCCGTAGACCGTCATGAAGACCGTGGCCATGAGGGCGATGAGCGCCTGGTTGGTGCAGATGTTGGAGGTCGCTTTTTCGCGGCGAATGTGCTGCTCGCGCGTGGAAAGCGTCAGGCAGAAAGCGCGGTTGCCTTTGGAATCCACGGTCTGGCCCACCAGGCGGCCGGGCATCTGGCGGAGGAATTTTTCCTTGGTGGCGACGATGCCGGCGAAGGGACCGCCGTAGGAGGGAGAGATGGCGAAGCTTTGCAGTTCGCCCGCCACGATATCGGCATCCGCGGGCGGCGCCACGAGTCCCAGGGAAACGGCTTCCGTGAAGACCACCACCAGCAGCGCGCCGCGGCGGTGCGCAATCTCCGCCGCCTGCTTCACCTGGTCCACGATTCCGAAAAAGTTGGGCGATTGCACGATGACCGCGGCGGTGAAATCGTCCATCTTGCTTTCCAGGTCTTCCAGATCCAGCGTGCCGGCGTCCTCCAGATAGCCGAACTCGTCCACCGGCATGCCCTGGTAGCGCGCGTAGGTGCGCAACACTTCGCGATATTCGGGATGCAGCGATTTGGCCGCCAGCACCTTGCCCTTGCCGGTGGCGCGCACGGCCATCATGGCGGCTTCGGGCACGGCGGTCGAGCCGTCGTACATGGAAGCATTGGCCACATCCATGCCGGTAAGCTGGCAGAGCATGGTCTGAAATTCGAAAATGGTGGTCAGCGTGCCTTGCGAAATCTCCGCCTGGTAGGGCGTGTAGGAGGTGAGAAATTCGCCGCGCGAGACCACCGTATCCACCAGCACCGGGCGGTAATGGTTATACACGCCCGCGCCCAGAAACGAGGCGTAGCCATGGGCGTTTTCGGCCGCGCGGGCGCGGAAGTAATCCACGATTTCGTATTCGCTGACGCCCGCCGCGAGGGCCAGCGGGCGATTCAAGCGGACGGCTTCGGGCAGGTGCGCGAAGAGTTCTTCAGCGGACCCCACGCCGCAGGCATCCAGCATCTGGCGGCGTTCGGATTCGGACTTGGGAAGGTAGCGCAACTACTTTTCGGCTCCTACGTAAGTTTGATACTCCGCGGCGGTCATGAGACTTTGCACCTCGCCGGGCGCAGCCAGTTTCACCTTCACCAGCCAGGCCGCGCCGTGGGGATCTTCGTTCAATTTTTCGGGCGCGTCGGCCAGCAGGTCGTTGACCGCCGTAACTTCGCCGGCGACGGGCGAATAGACGTCGCTCACGGCTTTGACGGATTCCACCGAGCCGAGCGATTTGCCCGGTTCGAGGCGCGCTCCCATTTTGGGCAGATCGACGTAGACGATGTCGCCGAGCTCTTCCTGCGCGTGATTGGTGATTCCGATGGTGCCGGTGTCGCCCTCCACCAGCACCCATTCGTGTTCTTTCGTGTAGCGGAAATTTTCTGGATACATGTTTTATTTCGCTCGTTTGTAAAACGGAGTTTCCACCGTCACCGCGTCCACGGGTTGGTTGCGGATCATAATCTGAATGGCTTTGCCGGGCACGGCCTGCGCGGCCGGCAGATAGCAGAGCCCGATGTTTTTGTTGAGCGTGGGGGAAGGCGAGCCGCTGGTCACCCAACCGGCCGGGGAGCCATCGAGAAGCACCTCGTAGCCATCGCGGCCGATGCCGCGGCCGCGCATTTCAAATCCCGCCAATTTGCGGCGCACGCCGGCTTGCTTCTGTTTGAGCAGGGCCTCGCGGCCGACGAACTCGCCTTTATCGAATTTGACGATCCAGCCGAGGCCGGCTTCGAGCGGCGAAATGGAGGCGTCGATCTCGTGGCCGTAGAGCGCCATTTTGGCTTCGAGTCGCAGCGTATTGCGCGCGCCCAGGCCGGCCGGCTGGATGCCGAATTCGGCGCCCGCTTGCATGACCTGGTTCCAGATGCGCGGCGCTTCCGCCGGCGGAACGTAGATTTCGTAGCCGTCTTCGCCGGTGTAGCCGGTGTGCGCGATGCGCGCCGGCGTACCCGAAACTTCGCCATCTTGGAACCAGTAATACTTGATGGCTGGGAGGTCCGTAGCGGTCAGTTTCTGCAAAGTGGCCAGCGCCTTGGGCCCTTGAATGGCAAGCTGGGCGTAGCGCGCGCCGGCGTTTTCCACTTCGGCGTCGAAGCGGTTGTGGGCGCGAATGTGTTCGAAATCCTTGTCCTGGTTGGAAGCGTTGACGCACAGGAAGAAACGATCGGCGGCCACTTTGTGCACCAGGATATCGTCCACGAAGCCGCCATGCTCGTAGAGCAGCCCGGAGTAGTGCGCCTGCCCCACTTGCAGTTTTCCCACGTGGTTGGTGGTGACGAAATCGGCCAGTTGGGCGGCCTGCGGGCCGCGAATTTCGATCTCGCCCATGTGGCTGACGTCGAACAGTCCCACGCGGGCGCGCACGGCGTTGTGCTCGTCGATGATTCCGGAATACTGCACCGGCATGTCCCAGCCGCCGAAATCCACCATTTTGGCTCCCAATGCCCGATGGACGGAGTGCAGAGGAGTGACGCGCAGCGAGGACGCTTCTGGCATGAAAATTCAGGCTAACAGCACCGAAACGAGGGTGTCAAACAATGGCGGGCAGGGCATGCTCCGGCGCTTTGGCCGGCGCCAGCTTGCCAACCGCACGAAGGGCGGCCCCGGAAAGGCTTCGTGCCGCCGGGCTCGGCCGGGCTGCGCCGGCCGGCAGGCTAAAGCGTGCCCTACCTGTTTGCTATTCGAAGCTGCGGATGGCGGCTGCCTCGTCTTCGTGAACGTCGAAGACCGTGTACAGCTTGGTGATCTGGAGCAGATCTTTCACCCGCTTGGTGAGGTTCAACAGCTTGAGTTGGCCGCCGCTGTTGGTCACGGTCGTGAAGCCGGAAACCAGCTCGCCGATCCCGGAGCTGTCGATATAGGAGACCTCGCCCAGGTTGAGCAGGATCTTCTTGTGACCTCTGGTCACCAGATCGCGCAGCGCATCGCGCAGAGCGCTGGAACCCTCGCCCAGGGTAATGCGCCCCGCTACATCTATTACCGTCACGTCGCCCACTTGCCGAGTATTCAACTTTACACTCACCGATATGCCTCCTGGCCGAAGCCGCCTCTACTTTGACACCGCGTATTTGACTAAAGTTACTTCCGTGCCGCCGGATTCCAGCCGGCGGATCTCGCATTCATCCATGAAGGAGCGGATGAGAAAAATTCCCCGTCCCGAAGTGCGCAGCAAATTTTCCGGCGCCAGGGGATCGGGGAGGTTCTCCAGATCGAAGCCCTCGCCCTGGTCCGCGATGCGGATCGTGAACCGGTCCGCGCCGTTGGATACGGAGAACCGCACCTTCCGATTGGCGCTATAGCGGTTGCCATGCACCACCGCGTTGACCATGGATTCGCGCACCGCCATCCCGATCTTTATGAGGTCGTCTTCACCGAATCCCGCGCGCTGCGCCATCCTCACGGCCAGTTCCTCGGCGCTATCCACGCTTTCGAGAGTGGAGTCCAGCAAACGCTCCACCGCTTCCGGTACGTGACGCTGTTTATCGCGCATATCAGGAACGGCCAAAACGAGCCAAAGCGAATCGTCAGAATAAATTACCGGTGTGAGGAAAGTCAAGCGGAGGGGGCGGCTGGGGTGCGCGACTTGAAAGTGGGCGCCGGCGCTCCCGTGGGGCAGCTTGGCAAGCTGCGGCCGATTGTCAATCGGCCCACCACCCTCGTTCTTGCACCGGCCGGCGGCGGTAGCCAACCGCCGCGCAGGCTGCCAGCCTGCCCCACCTCACAGCCCATGGTTCCACCTTTGTGTCGCGCACCTGGTTTCGAGCTCACGCATCCGCGCCAGGCCGGTCCATGGGAGCCGCGCTCGCGCGCGCATCCAGCACTTCCCGCACTTTGCGCAGGAAGGCGTCCGGCATGAAGGGCTTTTGCAGAAACGCCGCGCCGGAACGTTCGATTCCATGGTGCACGATGGCTTCGTCGGTATAGCCGGAAATGAAGAGCACGCGCATGCCCTTGCGGAACGGCTCGATTTGCCGCACCAGGTCCGGCCCGCTCATCTCCGGCATCACGACGTCCACCACCGCCAGATCGATATTTCCCTTATATTCCCGGCACAGCCGCAGGGCCTCTTCGCCGCGCGTGGCTTCCACCACCTGGTAGCCGCGCGACACCAGCACCCCCACAATCAGCTTGCGCACGCGCGCCTCGTCTTCCACCAGCAGGACGGTTTCCGCGCCGCTGAGCGCGCCGCCCGGGGCAGCGGCGTCCTTCCCATCGTGGACGGCGCCGCCGGAAAGCGGCAGGTAGATGCGCGCGGTAGTGCCCTTGCCGACTTCGCTGAAAATGCGGATGGCGCCGCCCGTTTGCAGCACAATGCCGTACGCCGTGGCGAGGCCCAGGCCGGTTCCGCGGCCGATTCCCTTGGTTGTGAAAAACGGCTCGAACAGGTGGTTCTGCGTCTCTTCGCTCATGCCGACGCCCGTGTCGACAATCGAGATGGTGACGTAGCGTCCAGGCTCAAGGCCGAGCTGCTTGGCGGAAAAACCGTCGCCGATATTCACCGTTCCGGTTTCGATGGTGAGTTTGCCGCCATCCGGCATGGCGTCGCGGGCGTTCACCACCAGGTTCATGATGACCTGTTCCAGGCGGCTGGGATCGGCCTGCACGGCATCCTGCGAAGCCGCCGGCAGGGTGACAAGCTCGATGTCTTCGCCGATCAGCCGGCGCAGCATCTTCTCGATCTGGAGCACCACCGTGTTGATCTGGACGATGCGCGACTGCATGGGTTGACGCCGGCTGAAGGCCAGCAGTTGCCCGGTGAGCGCGCCGCCACGCTCGGCCGAGCGGCGAATCTCCTCCAGCGCGGTGCGCTGGTTTTCCAGGAGATCGCGGCTCGCCAGCAACAGGTCGCTATATCCCGTGATCACGGTCAGGAGATTGTTGAAATCGTGGGCCACGCCGCCGGCCAGACGCCCCACGGCTTCCATTTTCTGCGCCTGGCGGAACTGCTCCTCGAGGCGGATGCGGTCGCGGCGCGCTTTGGCGGCGCGGATCTCGCGCTCCACCGCGGCATTGAGGCGCATCAGGTTGCGGCGTGTCAGGTGATCCGCGGCGCCGGCCTTCAGCGCCTCCAGCACTTCGGCCGCGACCGCGCGCGCGGAAACCACGATCAGCGGCAGGTCGACGCCCTTTTCCTGGATCAGCCGCAAGGCTTCCAACGCCCCAAACTCGCCCACCGCGAAATCGCTGATGGCGATGTCCCAGTTGCCGGATAAAACCAGCCCCAAATGCACGACGGAAAGCACGCGCTCGAAGGTGGGCTGCCAACCGCCGCGCCGTAATTCCGCCGCTACCGCGTCGGCCCCGCTGTCGCCGATATACAGGATGCGAACCGATTGGGACATGCGTGACGAACTTCTCTCAAGTGCTTAGGACTGACGCAACAATAGATTCACATCGGAGCAATCGAATAATTCCAGGCTGGCAGAGTCGAATGTCGTTTGAGGCAAAGGCGGCGAACCTGCTCTGAATCGGGTGAGGTGCCGGTTG
>Ga0181521_10001088_pt1 | contig 33736 bp, 29 predicted proteins | sample PEATcosm2014_Bin_32_FD_119764 | JGI IMG/M metagenome (GOLD analysis project Ga0181521, IMG submission 119764) | Peatland microbial communities from MTU Mesocosm Facility, Houghton, MI, USA - PEATcosm2014_Bin02_60_metaG | ecosystem: Environmental > Terrestrial > Soil > Wetlands > Peat | place...
GCCCGCAACCAGGCGGGCACATACAGGTGCGCGATCTCACGATGGCTTACGGCGAACACGTCGTGATGCGCGATCTGAACTTCACCGTCAAGCGCGGCGAGATCTTCATAATCATGGGCGGCTCCGGATGCGGCAAGAGCACGCTGATGCGTCACATGATCGGGCTGATCGAGCCGGCCGCCGGCGAAGTGCTCTACGACGGCAAGAGCTTCACCAAGGCCGGGCCCGGGGAGCGCGAGGCGATGCTCCGGCGCTTCGGCGTTCTGTATCAGGGAGGCGCGCTGTGGAGCTCGATGACGCTGGCCGAGAATATCGGGCTGCCGCTCGGCGAATTCACCGACTTGAGCCCGCCCGAGATCCGCGCGGTGGCCGCGCTGAAGCTCGCGCTGGTCGGGCTCAGCGGCTTCGAGGACTTCTATCCGAGCGAGATCAGCGGCGGGATGCAGAAGCGGGCCGGCCTCGCGCGCGCGATGGCGCTCGATCCCGAGGTCCTGTTCTTCGACGAGCCGTCGGCCGGGCTCGATCCGATCAGCTCCAGCCTGCTGGACGAGCTGATCCTCGATCTGCGCGACAATCTCGGCGCGACCGTGGTGGTCGTGAGTCACGAGCTGGCGAGTATCTTCAAGATCGGCGACGACAGCGTGTTTCTGGAGGCAGAGAGCAAGACGATAATCGCGAGCGGAGCCCCCAAGGACCTGCTCGCCAACTGCAGCGACCCGCGGGTGCATCGCTTTCTGACCCGCGCGGGACCCGAAATCGGAGACCATCATGGGTAAGAAGGCCAATCCGGCCATCGTGGGAGCGTTCGTGTTGGGCGCGATCGCTCTGGTGGTGCTGGCGGTAATAATGCTCGGCGCGGGACGGCTGTTTCAGACCAAGTACGAGTACGTGCTCTTCTTCGACGGCAACGTCAACGGCCTGCGAGTCGGCGCGGCCGTAAAGTTCAAGGGCGTCGAGATCGGCTCGGTCACGCGGATTCTCCTCAACCTGGAGACCGGGCAAGGCCCGGCGCAGACCATATCCAACGGTATCAGGATCCCGGTCATTATCCAGTTGCAACAGCGCCGGCTGCTGAGTACCGGTGCGGGCGAAGTCGATCTCGAAGACCCGCACGCAATGAAGAGCCTGATCGACAGCGGGCTCAGGGGGCAGCTTTCGATGGAGAGCATCGTGACCGGCGTGCTCTATGTCGATCTCGACTTTCATCCCGGCACGCCGATCAAACTGGTGCTGTCGCCGGGAGCCAACACGCCTTACCAGGAAATCCCGACCGTGCCCACGCCGCTCGAACAGGCGCAGTCGGCAGCCACCATGCTGATCGCGCAGCTCGAGCAGATCGATTTCCAGAAGCTGTCCGAAACGATCAAGCAGACGCTCGGATCGATCAGCCAGCTCGTCACCTCGCCGCAGCTCAAGGCTGCGGTCGGCAACCTGGCCAAGACTGAGGAGAGCCTCGATCGGGCTGCGATCGGAATCAGCCAGACTGCGGTCGGAATCCGCCAGGCGACGCTCAAACTGGACAAGCAGATCGGTCCGCTGACCACCAGCCTGCGCGCGAGCAGCCAGGCCGCCGACGTTGCGCTCACCCAGGCGCGCACCACGCTCGCCTCGATGCAGGACTCGTTCGGCGAGGACTCGCCGCTGGTCTACCAGGCTGGCAAGACGATGCAGGATCTCGACGACGCGGCGCGTTCGGCGAAGCAGCTCGCGGAATACCTGCAACGCAACCCCAGCGCGCCGGTGCGCGGCAGATACCTCTCAAGGACGGAGCAATGATCAACTCCCTGGCCCGTGGCGCTGCGGCCGGCGCATTCGTGATCGGGTTGGTCATTTTGGCCGGCTGCAGCTCGCTGCTCGCGCCGCAACCCGACCCGTCGAAGTTTTTCGTCCTGAGCGCGACCGCGCCTTCAACGCCGCCCCCGGCAAATGCGGCCGGTGGCCTGTCGATCGGATTGGGGCCTGTGCGGCTGCCCTCGTATCTGAGCGGGCGCGACGAGATCGCGACCCGCGCTGCTCCCAACCGGATCGAATACTCAGCCACCGATCGCTGGGCGGAGCCGGTGGATACTAATTTCAGCCGGGTGCTGGGGAAAGATATTTCCGACTCGCTCGGGAACGTCCAGATAGTAACTTACCCATGGTTCAGATCGACTCCGATCGATTACAAGATCGAAATCGACGTCGAGCGCTTCGAGCGCGCCCAAAACGGCGATTCGGAACTGTCAGCGCATTGGACGATCAAAGACGGCAAGAGCGATAAGATCCTGCTCGCCCAGCAATCAGACATCCATCATGGCGCGCAAGCAAAGGGAGGCGAGGCTTCGGTGGCGGCACTGAGCGCCGACGTCGGCGATTTGGGCGATCAGATCGTAACCGCGGTGCGCGGTCTTCAGGAAGAGAATAGCCACCCCGCGCGAAGGCCGGGCGACAACTAGGAAATTGCGCCGAGGGTCAATGCGGCGCCGAGCGCGAAGCTGTAGACGCCGCTCAAAAACATCACCGCGACCTGAATCCATCGCAGCGCCGATGCGAGCCTGAACATACCGGCCGACACGGCCGCCATCAGTCCCGTCATCGCGGCGAGACCCGCAACGAACACCAGCACGCAGAGCAGGCCGGCCTCCCATCCGCGCATCCCGGCAGCGAGCACGAACAGCGCGAGTTGCGTGGGCGTCTCGAGGCCCGCACCGTGGACGAGGCCCAGGATGAACGCAGGCCGTGCGCCGGTGGAGGCTTTAAGCTCCGCGGCATGATCGTGTATTTCACCGCTCCGTCTCAGAGCCGCGATCGCGCGCCGAAATCCGGCGGCGATCAGAGTCACGCGGCTGTAACGCGCCATCGTTCCCGGTTTGGCAAAAAGCACATACAGGACGTAGGCGCCGAAGATCATCAGCGTGACGCCGACCAGACGCTCAACGACCGCGGTTGCCCCGTGCGGGAGCGACAGCCCGAATGCTACCGACAGCGATCCGATCATCGCGATCGCGAGCACGTGACCGATCGTATATGCGGCCGTCCATCCCAGCGCTTGAGAGGGCGAGCCGGCCGAGGTCGTGAAGTCGCCGATCGCCGCGATGTTATGCGACTCGAGCGCATGGCGCAGGCCGAGGACCAGCGCGGCGTAGATGCAGGCCGAGAGCAAAGGCTGGGAGGCGGAAGCCACGCTACATCATATCACTGGACGCTATATCACTGGACGCTGACCGGAATTCGCACATCGAAAGCGGAATTGATCGCGATCCCGTCCTTGACCGCGGGGAAGAATGTCCACTGCGAGAGCGTTGCCAGCAAAATCTGGTTCAGGCGCGGGTTCCTGGTCGCCTTGACCAGCGTCACCTTGACGGTGCCGTCGGCGGAGACCGTGAAATGGGCCACGGCCTCCGCTTGAAAGACGTCCTCGCGCAGATCATCCGGAATCGCGGGAAGGGGATGGTATATCGCGCGGGCGCCGATACTGTCCGTTCCGATCCCGCTACCCACTCCCTCCGGCGCGACGCTCGCCAGGGTGCGGCCGATCGCTCCGCCGGTCGCGATGCCGGTCGAGGAGGTTACGGCGCCCGGCAGCACGGGCGTGATCTTCGCGAGCACCGGGGGTGGATTGTTCGGGCGCATCTTTGGTTTCGCCTTCGGGTGGTGCAACGGTTTCGCGGATGCGATCTTCTTTTGAGCTCCGCCTTGAAGACCAGCGACCGGCGGCGGTTGAGGAATAATGTGGACCTCGATCGCCTCGCGATGGGGCGGCGCCACCGGTCTCTGGTCCAGCGCCTTCGAGAACCCCACCAGCATCATGCACGTAGCCAGCACGCCCGGGACGAACCAAGGCAATCGACGCCATGGCGGCTCGAAGAGCTTGGGTTCGTACAGCGGGACATGCGCGGTCATTATCAATGTATCCTTATGAATGGATGCTCGGCTGTGGTTGTGTGAACGGCAGTTCCCACTTGATTCCACCATACAAGGCCCGGCGCGGGCCGTACTGATTGGCGAAGACGCCGATTCCAGTCCCGTTGCGGACCAGATAGGTGCGGTCGAAGAGATTCACGATCGAGATGCGCGCCTCCAGCTTGCCCACCTTCGGCACCACGAAGCGGCGCGCGATCGCCATATCGACCTGGATATAGAAGGGCAGGTTGCCGGTATTCGCGAAGCCTCTGCGCAGCCCGCTGCCATAAATCCCATCGACGCTGAACATGTATTCCTTCCAGTTGTAGACGCCGCCCACCGACGAGGTGAAGGTCTGGTCGTGATCCAGGAAGATGTAATGCTTACTGATATAGGCCAGCTCATCCGGCCCGAAATTGAATTGTCCGGACTCGACCTGAGTGCCCTGGGCGACGCTGAAAGCGAAGTTGACATACGTATAGAGATTGTCGTGAGTATACGAACCCGTGGCCTCGGTACCGTAAACGCGGCCTTTGTTGTAGTTGAAGGTCTCGAAGATCAGCGCGGGGCCGAACTGTCCTTCGTCGATCAAATCGGCGGCTTTCTTGTAGTAGGCGTCGACTCCGACGTTCAGTCCCGGAAGGATATCCTGCGTCGCGCCGACATCGAACAGATGATCGCGCTCGACCGTCGGCGTGCGATTGCCGTCGGAGGCCGGCGCGCCGGTCGTGCCCTCGAATTTCGAGATCGAGGTGACCGAGACCAGCTCGGTTGGCGGCGGCGTGAACTGCCGCGCGTAGGCCGCATGTAGCGTCGTGCCCTTGACGGGCGTGTACTCCAGCCCGACGCGCGGGCTCGCCTGGTCCGCTCGCTCCAGCCCGTCGTACAGGTCAAAGCGCGTGCCGACGTTGATCGTGAGCTGCTCGACGGGTTTCCATTCATCTTGCAGGTAGAAACTGTAGTTCCAGGTTTGCAGCCCCAGGTCGTCGGCGATCATGAACGGGAGGTCGCTCGATTGCGTTCCCGCCATCGGTCCTTCGGTGAAGGCGGGGAACACGGCTTCGTGATTGTCGATCTCCGCGCGCTCGGAGTCGATGAAGGATCCCACCCGAATCGTGTGCTGATCGAAGCCGTGGTAGGCCGTATCGACCTGGACGCCGTTTGCGAAATCGCTGCGGAAAACCCTCGACGCGGCGCCGTTGTAAATCAGGTCGCCCGCGTGATCGGGATTGAACGTGACGGTGGAATAGCGGCTGAACGGTGCGACTTGATAGTCGATGTGGGGTCCGATCACTCCCTGGAGCGCGAACACGCCGAAGTAGTTCTGCTCGAACTGGCGTTCGTCAACGTCGCGCGACGGATAGACCGGGACGCCCGCGAGCGCGTACACCTGCGGCTGACCGGGGTTGTCGGGAATCTCGAAGTGATTGACCGCGGTTCCCGTGATGAGACTGAGCCGGGTCGTCGGGTTAAGGAAGTAGGAGAAGTATCCGAAGGCCGAACCCTGGTGGCTGGTATCGTGGATCGCGGTAGGCCCGGGAGTCGGTGGCTCGACGCCGCGATCGGTATGCAGGTACTGGGCCGTGACGAAGTAGCTGAGCTTGTCCTGCGAGCCGCCGTACTCGAAGCTCGGCTGCTCGGTGTTTCGCTGTCCGCCGTAGAAGTCCACGGCGCCGCTGTTGTCGAGCAGGCCGTCCTTGGTCTTGATGTCGATGACTCCAGCGGTGCGCAAGCCGAACTGGGCCGGCAGCGCACCGGTGAGCAGGCTGATGCTCTGGGCGAAGCGCGGACTCAGCGACTGCCCGAATCCCGTGATTCCTTCGGGAAGCTGGATGCCATTGATTCGGTATTGAAGGTTGGCATGGTCGCCGCGAACGTGGAGCTGCCCGTATGAATCCTGCACAACGCCGGGCGCCTGGAGCAGGACATCGTTGAGCGCGGTATTGTCGCCCTGGGGCAGGTCCTGCACGGCGCTCTCAGTGAAGTGGTATACGCTGCCGCCGGTTTCCGGTGACAGGCCGTTGCGGGACTGGTTGAGCCGCTTGGCGACGACCGCCATGCTGAGCGCCGCCTGCGATTGGAGCGCCAGCTCGAGCGGTTTCGGCGGCTCGCCGCCCACCGTGACGATTTCGGTCGCCGCCTTGAAGTCCGGTTTTTCCGCCACGATGGCGTACACTGCGGGCGCAACCTTCCTGAAAATGAAATGACCTTCGGAGTCGCTCCGGGTAGTTGCGACTACTTTACCTTGACTGTTTTGAAGCGAGAGTCGCACGCCCGCCACCGAGCGGCCCAAGGCGTCTTTAACGGTTCCGGACAAATCCTGCGGCACGGGCCTGGTTCCCGCGGCGCACGCCGTCGATCTCAAGAGCGGCTGGGCGATTAGAATTGCCAGCCCAGCCATCACAAATGAAAGCCTTCGCATCGTATACTCCTCCAGACGCCAGCTACGTCGCGACGCCCCTTTGGGCGTGCGACGATGCGCGCGCGGCGCTCCGCGCGTGCATCACCTCGGTGCTTCAAAGAGGGGGAGTTCAGACCGATGCGGGCGGGGCCCGGCTAAACAGGCTCGAACGATACGAAGCGAACAGCCGCGGCTGAACCGCGGCAACTCCAACGGACTGCGACCATAGCGGCGCGGCAGCCGTCGGGAGCGCCGCGGAAGCGTACGGAGTATTGAAGTGGAGCAGGCACTCCGCGCAGAGGCCGTCGCCTATGGCCGCGATCGAATTCGCAGAATACTTGTGCGGTCCGGCGAACGGATGGAAATGCGCCGCGCTCAGCAGTTGCGCCAGAATCAGGACCGCTGCCGCAAGCGACACGATGCCACGCCTGACCCGTGGGTATTTTCTGAGCACGCAACTCATCTCGATTTCGCTGGTCGACTTCGCGCGGTCGATTTCGCCCGGCGCGTGGCAGCCGACTCGAAACTCGACTTCAACGGTGCCGGTTTTGCGCGGAGTGGTCAAGCCAGACGGTAGCCGCGGCGGATGATCCCAAACTGCGATATCCCGGACTGAATGATGCCGGCGCTTGGCTCGTCGAACCTCCAGGGACGCAGGTCAGATGGGTGAGGGAGGTGCGAAGTCCTCCTGCAAGACCACTACGGGTCGGAGAATCGAACCCCCAACCCGTTCCCCCCTCACCCTTACCAAAAGATTCCTACAACAGGCTGCCGACAATTTTCAAATGACTCGCCGAGCTAGTTTAGTCAGTGATTTTCAGGCTAGACGACACGCCGAGGGATGCTTGGCTCGCTCCTAACACATGTTCGGGTGGTTGCGCCGCGTGCCGCATGGCGGCCATCAACTGATGCATATTGGAACCAAACTCACCAAGACGGGTTTAACCGGTGTTGCATCCCTGCGACACAAGCAGTTGCAGAGCCGAGACAAATGAATCGGGAAGCGTGGCTTTATCGATGAAATCTGGTGCTTAAACGTGGCACAGAATCTGTTACTGCTTCACGTGCAGGCATCGGCTCCTTTGGCGTAGCGTCACCGAATCGAGAGATGATCCCTCATCGGGTTTGTCGCCGATCGTTGACCGATAGATGCCGCGCTCAGAACAAGAGGTGAGGTTCAATGGCAGGAGAGAAAGGCCGCACATTCGGTGATGTCCTTCGCAGGCGTCGTCGCGAGCTCGATCTCACGCAGGGTGAGCTTGCCGAGACGATCGAAACCTCAACCCCGTACGTGGGCTTGCTCGAGTCCGATCAGCGTCACCCGTCCGACGCGATCGTGAGCAAGCTCGCCGATGCGCTGGGACTGGATCGTGGCGAGCTCTTTTTCCTCGCCAATCCGGACACCCGCGAGCTGCTGAAGACCGAGAGCCAGTCCACCAAGGCGGCTTCGGCATGGGAGCAGTTCCAGGCCGATCAGAAATTGCATCGGCTGCACAACGTGACGCCCGACGAGATGGGGATGTTGCAGCGAGTCGCGCTGATGGGCGAGATCGGCAGCGCGCGCGACTTCGTCTATATCCTCAATACCGTCCGTCAGGCGTTATCGCGATAAGCTGAATCTATCCCTCGATCCCAAGGTGCGCCGGGTCTCGCGACCCGCGCACCCTGGAAAAAAGAGAGGGGACAAAAGTAAAGGGGGATTCCACCGCCCTCTGCCGGCGGCGACCCTTAAGCGACCCGGGCCAGCAGATCCTTCATGTCGTTGGCGTGCTCTTCTTCCATCTTGAGGATGTCCTCGATCAGCTTGCGCGTGGTCGAATCGTCGTCCCCGAGCCATCGCGCGATCTCCGAGTAGGACTCGACCGCGATTCGTTCCGCGATCAGGTCTTCCTTGATCATCTCGACCAGGCTCGAGCCCTCGGCGTATTCGGAGTGGCTGCGCTCGGCGAGGCCTTCGGGATTGAAGTTGGGCTCGCCGTTGAGCTGCGTAATTCGCTCGGCGATCCAGTCCGCGTGCTGTTGCTCGTCGCCGGCGTGCTGCAGGAATTCCGCCTTGACCGATTCGGCATTGATTCCTTCGGCCATGAAGTAGTGGCGCTTGTAACGCAGGACGCAGACCAGCTCGGTGGCCAGCACGTCGTTAAGCACCTTGATTACCTGTTTGCGGTTGGCCTTGTAGCCCTCGGTGACGGCGCCCGCTTCCATGTTCTGGCGGGCCCGTTCGCGAATCTTTTTCACGTCGGTCAGAAACTTGCCCATGACGCTCGTGCTCCTTGTTGAGGTTGGTTCGTAATTCGCCATCATAGTATTACCGTGCGGCAGACCGGGTAAACGATTTCGGCACGGCCCGATTTAGTCCGCCAGGTTGCATCGGCGGCGGGCCGTGCGTATCGTCCTGAACGCAAATCCCGATACGAGGGGTCGTAATCGATGAATCTCAAAGACGCGGTCGCGCTCATAACCGGCGGCGGTTCCGGATTGGGGGAAGCCACGGCGCGCGAATTCGCCGGGGCAGGCGCCAAGGTCGCGATTTTGGACCTGCAATCGTCGCCCGGAGCCAGGCTCGCCGAGTCGTTCGGCGAGCGAGGCCTGTTCGTCGCGGCCGACGTGGTCTCAGCCGACGGTGTAGCGGAAGCGGTTGCAAAGGCCGCCGCGCGCTTCGGCACGATCCATGTGGCGGTCAACTGCGCCGGCATCGGACGCGCGATGCGCACCGTCACGCGCGAGGGGCCGCATTCGCTGGACCTCTTCAGCAAAGTTATCCAGGTCAACCTGATCGGCACCTTCAACGGGATTCGGCTGGCTGCCTCCCAGATGGCGAAAAACCAGCCCAACAGCGAGGGCGAGCGCGGAGTGATCGTCAACACCGCATCGGTGGCGGCGTTCGACGGCCAGATCGGACAAGCCGCCTATTCGGCCTCGAAGGGCGGCGTGGTCGCGATGACGCTGCCGATCGCGCGCGACCTGGCCTCGCTCGGAATCCGGATCTGTACGATCGCGCCGGGCACCTTCGACACCCCGATGCTGGCCGGGCTTCCCGACCCGGCGCGCAAGGCGCTCGAAGCGACGATCCCGTTTCCGTCGCGGCTGGGCCGGCCCGCGGAGTTCGCGGCACTGGCGCGCCATATCGTGGAGAACTCGATGCTCAACGGAGAGACAATCCGGCTCGACGGCGCCCTCCGAATGGCGCCGCGCTAACCTCCGGCTCTCTTTCCTGGAGCTGTCCTCTTGCCGTATGGGAGAGGCGAGTATGCAGGGCTTGTCGGACGTCCGGAAAGGAATACCGGCGCGGAGGCCGGCGCTACGGGATTCAGGACAGGAGCGCCCTTCTTCTGCCGTAGCGCCGGCCTCCGTGCCGGTGATTCTCCGTTGCAGAGCCCGAGTTTTGAGGTGAAGACGCCCTCACCCTGGCCCTCTCCCGGACGGAGAGGGAATCAGACAGGAGGGAGAGGGGAGATCCGCCGGGGCCGCGGAGATCAGTGCGTTAGGGCTGGGGCAGCGGCGGGCGCGGCGGCGCGAGGTGGTTGCGCTAGCGCGGCTGGCGCCGGCTGCGCTGCAAGCTCCGGGCTCTCGGCCCGGATCGCCGTGATCACCGCCCCTTTTCGGTAACGCGGGCCACCGACCATCAGGACGCCTTGATTGTTCAGCTTCACGTCGGTGGCGACCATCAGCGTCTTACCGTGGAAGATCGAAAGCCGCATCGAAATCATGCCGCCTTCGATTCCCCGGGGCTCGATGTGCAGGAGCCGGCCGCCCGGGAGCGTGAATAGAACCGGTTTGCCGGCGCACGAAGTGTGGCCTTGCTGGCTGCTGAGCAGGCGGTAGGTGGTGTAGGAGAAGACCGATTCCAACTGATGGCTGATCGGAGTCAGCCGGGCGTCGGTTCCCCGGTTGGTATTCGCGGCCAGGACCGAGGAGACGCGTAATGCTATCGCGCAGGGACGACCTTTAGCCGCCGCCCAGCTCGCCGAGGCCAAGATCATCAGGATGGCGAGACTTAGCGGACATCGGATCATGCGTTGGGGATCATGACCTGGGGATCACGAGCTAGCGCTGATCGGGCACCCAGAGCACCGAGGTTGCACTTTCCGGAGCGCTCCACACTGCGACTGACGGTATGTGGCTGTCCAGGCTCGCGATCACTGTGCGCGGTTCCATCGCCGGAGTGACGATCGCGGGGCTGACTTCGTTTTCGACAAACTCGACCGCCGCCGGCGCCGGCGCGGCGTCCGGCGATACGACGATCGCAACCTGCGTCGGCGAGCCGTGCCCGATGAACCTGGACGCGTACGGAGCGATCAGGACGGCCGTCAATGCCGCCACGGCAAGACCCGCGGCTCCAAAGGCGAAGGCTGTGCTCAACTGCTCGCGGACGGACTCGAAGTAACGGCTGATTCGAACGTGTAGCGGCGGAGTTAGATCGGCGATACGCTCGAGCACGGTCGAAGTGAACCCTGTGAGGTCGGGCTGGATCGCGGTCGCACGCAGTTGTGCGCCGAGCGCGGAGGTGGCCGCCATCTCGGTGGTGCAGGACGCGCACCCCGCCAGATGACGGGCGACTTCGCGCTGTTCGGTCCCGCCCATCTCGCCATCTTCGTAAGCGCCGAGCATCGGGGCTATTTCATTGCATTGTGCTGTCGCCATTTAACTCTCCGCTACATCCTTGAGCATCGCGCGCAACCGGCTACGGGCATAGTGCAACCGGCTCATCACCGTCCCGCGTGGGACCTTCAACGTATCGCTGATCTCGTCATACGACAGGCCTTCGACTTCCCGTAGCAATACCACAGCTCGATGCTCAGGCGTCAACTGATCGAGCGCCTTTCGAATCTTTTCGTTGAGCTCGTTCCGCCGCAACTCGCCATACGAGTCGCCCTGCGGGCTGGGCAGGCGGCCGATCTCGAGGTCCGCGTCCTCGCCCCGCAGCATGATGTGCCTGCCCTCGCGGCGGCGAAAATCGATCGTGAGGTTGTGGGCGATCCGATAGAGCCAAGTCGAAAAGCTGGAGCGCGATTCGAATCTGGACAAGTTCTCGAAAGCACGGACAAAAGTCTCCTGCGCAAGCTCTATCGCATCGTCCTGATTGTGCGAGATGGCCATCGCCACCCCGACCACCCGCCGCTGATAACGTTCGACCAGTTGGCCGAATGCCTGGCGATCACCCCGCTTCGCCCGCTCGATTACCTCGAGCTCATCCGCATCTGGGACGCCAGGTGTTTTCAATGCTGTTAGACGCCGCCCGGTGAATTGATATTCAGCATCTGCGGCCTCGCGATGGGCTGAAGTTCTGCCCAATTCGGGCCCGCCTTGAGGTCCACCCTGAGCGGCACCGCAAGCGCGGCGACCCCCTCCATTTCGCCTCGTATGACATCGTATATCAGCTCAAGACCATCTTTACCAATTTCAAACACCAGTTCATCATGGACCTGCAGCACGATTCGGGCCTCCAGCTCGCCGGCCGCCGATCGGTGATACAGCCGGATCATCGCGAGCTTTATCAGCTCGGCAGCGCTCCCCTGAATCGGGGTGTTGATCGCTATCCGCTCGGCCTGCGAGCGCGCGCCCCCGTCCGGGGCATTGAGTTCGGGCAGATAGCGCCTGCGGCCGTACATCGTGGTCACGAACCCGGATGCGCGCGCCGCTCGCAAGCATTCGTCCAGATATGAGCGCACGCCGGGCAACCGCTCGAAGTAGCGCTTGATGTAGTCGGAAGCCTCGTTAAGCGCAATTCCCAGCTCGGCCGCGAGCCGATTCGGCCCCATCCCATAGATGATCCCGAAATTTATAACTTTTGCGAGCCGGCGGGCATTAGCGTCCACCGCCTCCGGCTTGATGCCCAAGACCTCGGCGGCGGTGCGGACGTGGATATCGTCGCCGCTGGAAAAGGCGGCTATCAGGGTCTGATCGCGCGACAGATGAGCCAGGATTCGCAGCTCGATTTGCGAGTAATCCGCCGACAGCAGGATCGCGCCGCGCTTCGCGACGAAGGCGCGCCGGATTCTCATCCCCTCTTCGCTGCGGGCTGGAATGTTCTGAAGGTTCGGGTCCGTCGAGCTGAGCCGTCCGGTGGCGGTGAGCGCCTGGTGGAACGAGGTATGAATCCGGCCCGTCGCGGGATCGATCAGTCCCGGCAGCGAATCGCAATAAGTGGACTTGAGCTTTGCGACGGTGCGGTACAGAAGCAGCTTGCGCGGCAGCTCATGGGCCGCGGCGAGTTTCGCCAACGCGTCCGCATCGGTCGAGTAGCCGCTTTTGGTTTTCTTGAGACCCTTGGTCGGGAGCTTCAGATCGGTGAACAGGACCTCGCGCAGTTGAATCGGTGAGTTGAGGTTGAACTTGCGCCCGGCCAGCTCGAAGCATTCGCGCTCCAGGCGTTCCTGATCCGCGCCGAACTCGCCGGCAATCGCCCTGAGCGCGGCGGCGTCGACCGCGATTCCAGCGTCCTCCATATCGGCCAGCACCGCGGCGACCGGGAGCTCGATATCGCGCAACAACGGGGTCAATCCCTGCTCCTCGATCCGCGATTCCAATAAACCTTGCAGCACGAGGATTTGTTCCGGTTCGGAGCCGGCCGCCGCGCGGCCGCCGATCGGCGCAAGGTGTTCGCGATAGAGATCCTCGAGCGAGGGCTCGGCGCGTCCCGGATTAATCAGGAAGCCCGCCAGCATGGTGTCGAAATCGGTCCCGCGCAACGCGATTCCGAGCCGGCGCATCGCGCGCAGATGGCGCTTCAAATCGTGACAGGCTTTGGGCGGAGATTGCGCTTCCAGCAGCGCGCGGATCCCCGCGATGAGGTCCACATCGACCACGTAGGTTCGATCTTGCCCGGCGCCCTTGAGCTTGAGCGGCGGCTTGGGTACCGGTTTGAGTGAAGGATCGTTCGCGACTCGGGTTGGGAAAGCGAGTGTACCGCTTGCTCCCGCAGCCTCCGATGAAGCTTCCGATGAAGCTGATGAGGCGTCATCGTGGGATGCTGCGCGCTGTTCTTCAACCAGATGAAAGGCGATCCGCGGCGCGCGCGCCAGCTCGTCCAGCATCGCGCTGAGATCGGCCGCGCCGACTTGAACCTCAGGATTGGCGGTATCCGGCAGGCCGGCCGGCGACGGCGCCAGCTCGGCGAGGATCGAGTCGAATTCCAGCTCGCGCAGCGTTTGCGCCGCGGCTTCGAGATCGATTCCCGGCCACGCCAGTTGCTCGGGTTCGATCGCGATCGGTACGTCGGTATCGATACTAACCAGCTTGCGCGCCAACTCCACGTCGGCCCGATGCTCCTTGATGGCTGCGGCGAGCCTGGCGGCGCCGCGGATTCCGGTTTCTTCGAGACGATCGAGGTTGGCGAACAACTGCTCGACGCTGCCGAACTTCTGGATCAGCGCGATCGCGGTCTTTTCGCCCACGCCCGGCACGCCCTTTACGTTGTCGATCGCGTCGCCCATCAGGGCCATCACTTCGACCAGCGCGCGGGGCTCGACACCGAATCGCGCCCGCACTTCGCGCACGCCGGTCCGCTTATCGCGCATCGTATCCCACAGGTTCAGGTTGGGACCGACCAGCTGCATGAAGTCCTTGTCGCTGGTGATGATCGTGACGTTGAACTTCATCCGGATGGCTCGGCTGGCGAGCGTCCCGATCGCATCGTCGGCCTCGTAACCCTCCAGCATGATGCTCCTGATGCGGAACGCTTCGACGATCCGATGGATGTACGGAATCTGAACGACCAGGTCGTTCGGCGCCGCCGGGCGATTGGCCTTGTAGGACTCGAACAGGTCGTCGCGAAAGGTCCTGGTCGGCGTGTCGAAGACTATCCCGATATAGCCGGGGCGCTCCTGCTTGAGCAGCTTGAGCAGCATCCGAATGAACCCATAAACCGCATTGGTCGGCATCCCGCGCGAGTTGTTGAGTTGCGGCAGAGCGAAGAACGCGCGGAAAACGTATCCCGACCCATCGACCAGATAGAGTGTGCGCCGCTCTTCTTGCACGCCCTGGGGCATGGCTTGAAAGTTACCGGAGCCGCCGACAAAGCAATAGAGTGCGCGGAGCAACCGGGGGGGCGGTAATGAAGAACGGGTCGCAGGGGCTTTAGATTCGCGATCGTGGGGGTTTGGTCGCAGAAGGGCCTTCCCCCCGGTTGTCATTCTCGCGCGTGGCTGCCGCGCGAAGAATCCCGGGCTCCGGTTGCGTTTCTACTCCCCGCTCGAGTCCTTCCGCGCAGGATTCGCGACTCGATTCGTGCACGGAAGCCGTTGCGCGGAGCAAAACCGGGATTCTCGCGCGCGGCATCGCCCCCCCGGCGCATACCACGCGCGAGAATGACAATCGCAGAGGCCCCTTCTACGATCAAATCAAAATGGCCCGCTACCCGGTCGCGTGAGGAGGCTTCGTTTTTCTCTTGAACGTGCTTTCAAAGATGGCGGGCAATGGACGCCGGGCGGGGGATGACCAACAGACTGCGCTGAATTGATTCAGCCCGAGATCAGAGTCTCGGCTTCGGGCACGCGAATAATCTGAAGGAGGCGTGGTCGATCAGGGCGAACAGAAGCCTATGCGAGGCAGGTACGCTCGCCCTGTATCCTGATCACACTGGCGGGTGGATGTGCGCGAAATACGCGGTACCGACGAGTACCCGGACGTTTGTCGCGGTCGAAAGTTTGCCGCCCGTTTCTCTTCAGCTTCACCTTGCGGTTTGGCTACGCTAATCCTCATCGATTGCGTCGGGCACCTCCCAGCCCGATAGATACAGCCCACGCCGGGCACACTAGGACCGGCGTCTCGCACCCGTCGTTTGGTCGGCAAAACCATCCGGGTGAAGTTTTCGCTATCTTTAGTTGCCCTTGACTTCCCAACAATTGGTGGTACGCTCCCGCTCGGCTTGGAAACTTGGATTCGCGCCTCTGCCAGGGGAGTGCGATGGGGGAACTGAAGGGGCGGCTGCGGATTGCTCTCACCCGAGGTCGCGAAAGGGAGGGTGTACGACCATGGGGCACCGAATAGCGAGCGCTTGCAGCCGCGCTCTGAGGCCTCTCACAATCTGCTTCAACCCCGGAGCGATGAGGGAGTCCCGGGGAAAAGTACGAATCGGCGCGATCGCGATCCTGGCCGCGGTATTGGGCGTCACGACCCTGACCGCAACGGATGCGGCCGCGCAAGTCTGGCCGATGTTCCATCACGATATCGCCCATTCCGGCCTCGGCGGGTTCAGCACCGCCACCAATCCCGGCCAGTTGAAGTGTAACTATAAAACCGGCGGTGTTGTGAGCTCGCCGGTGATCGACCTCAACGGCACCGTTTGGGTCGGCTCTACGGACAAGACGCTCTACGCGTTGAACTCCGATTGCACGCCCAAGTGCTTTTTCCCAACCTCCGCCGCCATAGAGTCCGCGCCGGCGATCGACTTCAGGAATGGCATCGTTTACGTTTACAACGATAAGGGTGACTTCTATGCGGTAAACTCCTCCGACTGCGCGAAAAAGTGCCAGATCTCAACCCTTGGCCTCGGCACTCCTCACTTCATCGATGGCCCGCAGTACTCCTCGCCGGTGATCGGCGCCGACGGAAAAACCATCTACGTCGGCTCCAGCGGCGGTACCTTTGGCAATTTTTTCAATTACACGGCCCTGACAGACGGCAGGCTCTACGCTATAACCGACCAGTGCAAGGGTGTGGCTGGGGCTGGATGGCCGTTTAGGCCCTATGGGCCGAAGTCAAGCTCGAATGGTGTGCTCTCCTCGCTGGCGATGATCTCAAACTCACAATGCGCGGGGCCGGGCTACCCTTTCCCGTGTTGCATCTTCACCGGGACCGGTACCTGCGACAACGCCATCTACGTCGGCTCCAATAGCCACTACCTCCACGCGGTAGACCCCGTCACTGGCAAGCAGGAGTGGGCGTACAAAACCGATGGGTATGTGGTATCTTCGCCGGCGATCGGCGACAACGGAACCGTTTACGTCGGTTCTAATGACAACAACCTGTATGCAGTAAACCACGATGGCACGCTGAAGTGGAAGTTCCACTTCCCGTCCCAACTTGTGCAGTCCTCACCGGCGATCACCTCATCAGAATACACAAACGGACAATGCATTGGCGCAGGCGATCCTTTCTCGTGTTGCGGCCCCATCCCCATGACCAGTAGCTGTGGCCCTACCATTTACGTCGGCGACACTAACAATAACAATGGCGTCGACAATGGCGTCAGTGGCGGCGGCAACAATAACCATGGCGTCGTCAGCAATCGCGACCCCCCCACCAACACGAACAGCCTCTACGCGTTAGTAGACAACGGCACCAGCGGCACGCTCGTAACGGGGTGGCCGCCCCTAGGTCTCATCAATAGTGCTGTGGACTCCTCGCCGGCGATCGGCCTCGATGGCGACATTTACGTCGGCGCCAATGACGGCAAGGTCTACGGGGTGACCCCAGGCGGCGTGACTAAGGGGTCCTCGTGGCCCTTCCTAACCGGCGGCAGCATCGGGTTTTCCTCGCCGGCGATCGACCAAGATGGGACCATTTGGATCGGCTCCTCTGACCGGAACTTATACGCAATAAACTCTCCGTGCGGCCCCGGCGTCACCAGCACCCCTATCAATACGGGGCCGCCCAATACGGGCAATACGGGGTGGCAGTTGCTCTCGGACGACGGTTTGTCCTTTCAAACTCACGTGCCTGCCACCGTGGTTCCGCCCGTCGCAAACCACTGGACCACCCTCCCCGTCAGCCAATGGGTGTCAGCGAGCCCCCAATGTGGCGGCGGGAGCCTCGACCGCCGCAGCAAGTACCGCAGGAATTGCGGTGCGGGACCGTACACCTATCAGATCTGCTGGACGCAGGAGGGTCAGGGGTCCGTAACGCTACGGTTTCTTGCCGACAAGGACGCACTAGTCTGCTTAAACAACCCTGGCTGCTTGGTGTCCAACAACATTGCGCCCCTCGGCGTGATCGGAGGCGACACCCAGTCGCTTACCTCCGCGAGCAACTTTCAGAATCCCACTCCCATCTCAAGCGCCCCCACTCTAGACACCAGCGCCCCGGGGATGATGAACACCCTAGATATCACCGTACACAATATTCCCGGATCGTCCACAGGGTTGGATGTGCAAGGATCACTCTGCGGGAGCGTGACTTTAGTCGCCTGTCCGACCCCGACTCCCACGCCGACCCCGACTCCCACACGCACCCCGACTCCGACGCCCACACGCACCCCGACGCCGACGCCCAAACACATCGCGCCGACGCCGACGCCCTCGCCGACACCAGATTGCAGCGATGTTCCGGACAGTGGTTGCAACCTTGGTAAAACCGGGGGGGTCTGCAAGCTCTGCGTCTCCGACAATGGCGACGTGGTTTGCGTGAACCTGCTGAGCGACCCGGACAACTGCTCAGCCTGCGGCTTCCCGTGCGACCTCACCTCAAACGGTCAGCAAGAAGAGTGCTGTCACGGCTCCTGTGCGAGCACAAACGACCATTGCGGAACTTGCAACAACAAGTGCACGGACAGTACCCCCTTTTGCAATGATGGCGCCTGTCAGTGAGTATCCCACCTGGCGAACTGAGCGTTTAGCAGAGGCGTGTCGTGTGTAGGCTGCCGGACGCGACGGGCTCGTGCCCATGATTGAGGACCGTGGGAGAGGTCGTCGTGAGGGCAAGCGGACGCGGGCCTTTGGGCCGCGAGGATGCAGAGGCCGGGTCGCACGGAAGGGCGGACCCTGCAGGTGCTGCGCAAGGGAAGGGTCGGCCATTTGTTCCCTTGAGGGTGGCCTCGACTATGTCCGGGGCCAGAAAGCCCACGCGCGGAATCCCGGCAACGTAATGGTTATCGACGCCGACCTTCTGCGCAGGTTCGACGACGGTCCTGACAGCGGGCGATTGCGCCAGTTGAGCCCCTTCTCAACTGCTTCGATCAGGGCAAGGTTGGGTCGAGCAGCCAGCGGCTTGGAGTCACTTCCAGAAGAGATCTGAGAAGCGCCGCGTCTTTTGACGATGTCGAACCGAACCCGCGTCGTCATTGGTTCAGGCAAGCCCATCGGTGCTGTCCTGATTTCAATCAGGACAGTACCAGCCCATCGGCGGCGTTGGCGGACCGGGAAGATTCTGATATCTGAAACTGAACCGGTACCTGACGTCGAGCGTCGAGCATCGTGGAGCGCGCTTCAGACTCGCCGGCCATGTTGACAGTTGGAGATGACGTGGCTAACTAATTCAGTGCCGGGTGGGGGGGGGTATCGAATCTGCGGGATGGGAGGGGCGATGGGTGATGATTTGATACCGCCGAGCGGGGCTGATTCGCGGCGCCCGGAAAGAATCCATGATTGAAGTAAAGAGCCTCACCAAGGCCTACGGCAGCTTCGTCGCAATCAAGGACGTGTCGTTCAAGGCCGATCGCGGCCAGATCCTGGGCTTCCTGGGTCCTAACGGCGCCGGCAAAACCACCACGATGCGGATTATCACGGGCTTCATGCCCGCGACTTCCGGCACCGTGCTGGTCGACGGACTCGATATCTTTACCCAGTCGCTCGAGGCCCGCCGGCGTATCGGCTACCTGCCGGAGAGCCCGCCGCTTTACGCCGACATGCGGGTCGACAGCTACCTGCGCTTCGTCGCGCGGATCCGCGGCGTGGCGCGCGGCAAGATTGATGAGGCGGTCGAGCACGCGACCAAGGTTTGCGGCCTCGACGAGGTCGCCCATCGGATCTGCGGTCAGCTCTCCAAGGGCTACAAGCAGCGCGTCGGGATCGCTCAGGCGCTGGTGCACGATCCGCCGGTGCTGGTGCTCGACGAGCCGACGATCGGGCTCGATCCGCGGCAGATTCACGAGGTTCGCGACCTGATCAGCGGGCTCTCCGGCGACCGGACGATCGTGCTCTCGACGCATATCCTGCCCGAGGTCTCGCAGATCTGCGACAAGGTCGTGATAATCGCGTACGGCCGCGTGGTGCTGGAGGAAAGCCTCAAGGCGCTGCCGGCCGGGACCTCGCTCGAGGAGGTCTTCCTGAACGCGGTCGCCACGGAACGCCACGCCGACCCGGCCGCCGCCGAAGAGGCGCTCGAAGAAGTCGAAGCGGGACACAGCACATGAAGAACGCGCTCACTATCGCCGACAAGGAACTGCAAACCTATTTCGTGCAGCCGGTCGCGTATGTCGTGATGACGGTTTTCCTGCTGCTGAGCGGGTTCTTTTTCTTCGCCCTGCTGCGCCGCTTCAACGTGATGCTGGAGATCTACGGCGCGATGCAGAACGCCCAGCAGCTCGAGCGCTTCAACCTGAACCAGATGGTGATCGAGCCGTTGCTGCACAACATGGCGATCGTGCTGGTCATATTGGTCCCGGCGATCACGATGCGGACCTTCGCCGAGGAAAAACGCACCGGCACCTACGAATTGCTGCTCACGGCGCCGCTTCGCACCGGCGAGATCGTGGCCGGCAAGTTTATCGCGAGCGCCTTGCTGGTGCTGATCATGATCGGAATCTCGAGCCTGTTCGCGCTTATATTGGTCGGCTTCGGCAATCCCGAGGTCGGCCTGATGGCGTCGGGTTATCTGGGCCTCGCATTGCTGGGCGTGAGCTTCGTTTCGGTCGGCGTGTTCACCAGCTCGCTCACGCAGAACCAGATCATCGCGGCGATTTCGAGCTTCGGGCTGCTGCTGCTGCTCTACGTGATCTCGTGGCCGGCGCAGGCGGGCGGCGCGTCATTCGCGGGGTTGTTGAAATATCTCTCGCTGCCGGATCACTTCGGCCAGATGGTTTCAGGGATCATCGACACGCAGGACATCGTGTACTTCCTGAGCGTGATTCTGCTGGCGCTGTTCCTGACTCAACGATCGGTCGAATCCGCTCGCTGGCGCTAGGATAAGGGGGCAGGGCGGATGCGGCGGAATTCTGCGCTCGCGGGAATAGTCGGGGTGGTGCTGCTGGCCTTCGGGCTGGTGGACTACTTCATTGCGGCCGGCTTCCGTTTCTTCGTGCTGGTCAACCTGGTCGGCGGCGTGTTCGCGATCGTCTCGTGGCTGGTGTCCGGCCGCCAGTCGATCGGCGTGATCGCCGGCGGGCGCGCGGCGCGCTACGGCGCCAATGCGGCGCTCTATTCGATTGCGTTCGTCGGAATCCTGATCGCACTCAACTATCTCTCGACCGTTTATCATCGCCGGATCGATCTGACCGAAGAGAAAGTCTTCAGCCTCTCGTCGCAATCGCTCCAGATCGTGAAGTCGCTCGACAAGCCGCTCAAGTTCTACGGCTTCTTCGAGGGCGGCCAGAATCCGGCTGCGCAGAGCCTCTACGACAACTACGGCTATGCTTCGCGCAAGGTCAGCTACGAGCTGGTCGATCCGGACCAGCATCCCGAGCTCGCCGAGAAGTACAAGGTCACCGTGATGGGCACCACGCATGTCCAGTACGGCGGCGACGAAGGGCAGGGCACCAATATCACCGAGCTCAACGAGGAAACGCTCACCAACGCGATCCTCAAGGTTACCAGTACTGCGAAGAAGACGATCTGCATCAGCGAGGGCCACGGCGAGGCCGATCCCGACGACACCACCAACGCCCCCGGCTTCGGCGATCTGGGCAAGGCGCTGGAGGGCGAAGGCTACGAAATCAAAAAGGTGCTGCTGGCCACGGCCAGCGACGTGCCCGCCGACTGCACGATGCTGGTGGTCGCCGGGCCGGTCAGGCCGATGCTCCCGCACGAGCTCGACGAGATGACCGATTATCTCAGGAAGAAGGGCAAGCTGCTCGTGATGCTGCGGCCGGATCGTCCCGACCAGCAGTTCGACGAATCGGCGCTGATCAAATTTGTCAGCGATTGGGGCGTCACGCCCGGCAAGGACATCGTGGTCGATCAGGTCGTGCGGCTGTTCGCGGGCCCGGCGCTGGGACTCAATCCGCTGGTCGAGAACTACGGAGTCCATCCGATCACCCGCGACTTCCATCAGCGCACCGTGTTCCCGATGACCCGCTCGGTCGAGCCCGACGATTCGCCCAAGGCCGGCCTGACGGTCACCGCGCTCGCCAAGACCAGCGACACCTCGTGGGCTGAGACCGATCTGAAGGATCTGTTCGAGCATCAGACCGCCAAGTTCGACAATAACGACCGGCACGGGCCGGTCACGGTATGCGACGCGGTCGAGGCGAATCTGAAGACCCTCAATCTCGGCGACGGCACGGCACGCCTGGTGATCTTCGGCGACACGGATTTCGCCTCCAACCAGTCGATCAACGAGTTCTACAACCGCGACTTCTTCGTCAACGCGGCCGACTGGCTGGGCGGCGAGGAAAACCAGATCTCGATTCGGCCGCGCACGCTGCGCGCGTCGCGCTTCAGGCTCACGGTCGATCAGTTCGCAGTGGTCTTCGCGCTGTCGGTGCTGTTGCTGCCCGAGATGCTGCTGATCCTCGGGATCGTCGTATGGTGGGAACGGCGCAATTAGGCGGTCGCCGCCGCTTCTAGCGGGATGCAGCTCGGTAGAACGATCATAGCCCTGGTGCTGCTCGCGGTGATCGGCACGACGGCCTACCTGGTGTCGAGGCGCGCGCCGGTCGAGGAAACCACCCGGTTGTTCAAGATCGATCAGCCCGATATCACCAAGATCGACCTCAAGTATCCCGACCGGGAAATCGAGATCGGCCGCGACCAGAGCGGCAAATGGGTGATCCTGAAGCCGGTGCAGGCCGACGCCGATCAGACCACCTGCGACAATCTGGCCCGTGCGATCGCCAATTGCGAGATCAAGAAAACGCTCCAGGAAAAGCCTACGGATCTCAAACCGTTCGGGCTCGACAAACCGGCGGTGATCGTCACGATCACCACCAAGAAGCAAGGCGTGATGCCCTCGATCGACGTCGGCAAGACCACGCCGGTAGGCTTCTCGGCGTATCTCAAGACCAGCGACAAGCCCGCGGTTCTGCTCGCGAGCTCGGCGTTCCCGCCCGGGATGCAAAAGAAGCTCGACGATCTGCGCGACCGCGAGCTGATGAGCTTCAAGGTCGATGACGTGCAGAAGCTCCTGATCGAGCACGACCCCGGCCCGACGGTCGAGGTCGATAAGAGCGGCGACCAGTGGAACATCGTGCAACCCGCGAAGTACCCGGCCGACCCGACTGAGGTGCATCAGATTCTGAGCTCGCTGGCGAACTCGCGGATCGCCGACTTCATCGCGGACGCGCCGGCCGGCGTCACGCAGTACGGGCTCGAACGGCCCAATCTGACGGTGACGGTCTTCACCGGCAAGGAAAACGCGCGCCAGTCGCTGCTGTTCGGTTCCAAGCAGCCCGAGCAGGGCAAGGACGGCATCTTCGTGCGCCGCGGCGAGAGCACGCCGGTCTATACGGTTCATCCGTTCGTGATCTCGGATGTCAACAAGAGCCTGATGGACTTGCGCGACAAAACCGTACTTGCGGTGACGCCCGCCGACGTCCAGCGGATCGCGATCGCGGTTGGCGCGAAGAGGTTTTCGCTGGAGCGGACTTCTGCGGACAAGTGGCAGCTCGCCGGCGGCGCCAGTGGCAACGCCGAGGTGGCGAAGGTCGAGCGCCTTTTGAGCTCGATTCAGTTTCTCAAAGGCTCGACGATCGCCGCCGACCCGATGACTGATCCGAAAAAGTTCGGGCTCGACAAGCCGGCCGGCGAGATCGCGTTGACCGGAAAAGCCGGCAAGGATCTCGGCACGATCAAGCTCGCGAAGATGGAGCAGGAAGCCTACGAGGGCAATAAACCCGTATCGAGCGGACGCTTCGTTTATTATGCCAGCTCCAGCAAGGGCACGCCGGTCTACACGATCGACGACTACAACTTCGAGCAACTCGTCCCGAGCGCCGACGAGTTCCTCCCGCACGCAACGCCCTCGCCGGCCGCGAAGCCTTCGGCGGCCGCGACCCCAACGCACTAAAGACCTAACCCCTTGCCCTTCCCGACACGGGAAGGCGCAGCCAGATGAACGAGCCTCCCTTCCCGTTTCGGGAAGGGACGGGAGGGTTAGGTCTGACCGGCTCTGTCTCCCGGATCGTTCAGGCGTGGCGATAGCCGCTTCGGCGCGGCAGCCTGCTACCATGCTTGTGGCATGGTCGAAGCGATCCTGTGGGACAATGACGGCGTCCTGGTGGATACCGAGGGGCTGTTCTTCGAGGCCACCCGCGACGCACTCGCGCGGGCCCAGGTCATCCTGACGCGCGAGGTCTATCTCGACCTCGTGATGGGGAATGGGCGGAGCGTGTTCGAGCTGGCCGAGGCGCGAGGATCGACGCCCGACGATATCGCGGCGATCCGGCGCGAACGCGACGCTGCCTACGCCGCTCTGCTGCGCAGTGGGCCGTCTTTGGCGATCGACGGAATGGCCGAAACCTTGCAGGCGCTGCACGGACGGGCCCGGATGGCGGTCGTCACCAGCTCGTTGCGCGAACATTTTGAGCTCGCTCATCGGCACACCGGCATGGGGCGATTCTTCGAGGTCGTCGTCGCGCGCGAGGACTACGAGCAGTCCAAACCGCATCCCGAGCCCTATCTGACCGCGCTGCGCCGGCTCGGATTGCATCCCGGCCGATGCGTCGCAATCGAAGATTCGGAGCGCGGGCTCACCGCAGCCACGCGCGCCGGTCTGCGATGCATCGTCGTCCCGAACGATCTCACGCGCGGATGCGCTTTCTCGGGCGCGGCGGCCGTCCTCGCCGATAGCAGGGCAATCCTGGCTGCGCTCGGCTCGCTTTGAACGGACAGGCTGTAGCGAAATCGGACACTTTGTAGCGGGAGATAATCATTGGGGGGCGCCTGCCGGTCTCCCGGCTGATTCGGCGTTCTCGCAGAACGCCGATCGGGAGTCGCAAACCCGAACACCAATGCAGCTAGCCGGCGACTGCGGTCAGAGCTTTTAGCATCTATTAGCTATAGCAACCCCTATTCCTAATGCTCAGAACTATCGGTACGTCTTGTGCTTTCAGTGACATCGGTACGAGAGCCTCCGGTTCGTCTAACTAGTAGAGCTGGTAGAGGCAAGGGCGATGGGGTTGGGAAGTCTGCTTGGTGAGTTTCGAGCTGTCCGCGAACTGGCGACCTTCGTCACCGATACGATACTGAACCCTGACTCCCGCGAGCCCCTCCATCTTCCGGAAACCGGTGCGACGCCGGCCGGCGTCCTTCTGATTCCGGGACTGATGGCGAGCGACGTGACGCTCTATCCGCTGGCGCGCAGGCTCCGGCAGAGAGGACATCAGGTGTTCTTCGCGGGGATCTGGTGCAACGCGGATTGTCCCGTCCGGACCGTGGCGCAACTCGAGCAGGCGCTGCGCGACGCGGCTGACGAAGCGAGTGGCAAGGTGATCGTGATCGGCCACAGTCTGGGCGGCGTCTATGCGCGCGAACTGGGCAAGATTTTTCCGGAGGTGGTCGAGCGCGCGATCCTGCTGGGCGCTCCGCTGAAAGCCGCGGTCGACAGCGTCAACCAGCCGCTCAGGGCGCTGGTGGATATGATGCTGTCGCTTCACAAGTCCTGCTTGAACGAGTTTGATGGGCTGTTTCATGAGGTCGTGAATAGGCTCCCGCCGGTGCCGCCGGAGGTGCCGGAGACGATCGTCTACACCAGGAGCGACGGAATCGTGGACTGGCAAAGCTGCCTGGAGGCTGGGCCCAACGTGGAAGCGGTCGAGGTCGCGGGAAGCCACTGCGGGCTCGCGATGAGCATGGAAGTCTGGAACGTCATCAAGAGCCGTCTCGGCCGGGTATCGGCGCCGCAGCGGCCGGAAACCCGCGCGCGAGACACTATCCTGCGCCGGCCGTCATCGCTCAAACTGCCTACGCGTCTGCGGCCACCGTATCTCCGCTTGGTAAAACGCCCCTCCAGCGCGGCTTGAGCGCGCGCAAGAGAAAATCGTTTCGCGCGGCGGCTTGCCCCGGGTCAGCGTGAGGGATTAAGACCGGCGCGGCGGATCAGGAACTCTTGCCGTACTTGCTTGCGCCGAACCAGTCGATGGTGATCACAGGCTCGTCCCCGACGACCCAAGCGTCGTGGCCGCTCGGCAGCGCGGTGACGTCGCCGGGGCCGGCGACGAACTCAGTGCCATCGTCCATCTTGATCGCCAGCTTTCCAGCTACGTGGTACTGGAAGTGGGGAGCTTGGCAGCTCGAGGTCTTGGCGACAGGCTTGACGTCCTTCGACCATCGCCACCCCGGTTTGAACATGAGGCGGCCAACGGCTCCGCCAGCGATGTTGAGAATCTCGGCCTTCCCATTGGGGAACTCCCGGATCTCATCGGGCTTCGCAAAGGTCTTGTGCTCGCTGCCGGCCGTCTTTGGCATGGTGAACGCTCCTTTCGTGCGGTACTACCAACTAGTGGGATGCGGCGTCAACCGGCACCGACACAGGAGCACGTGTAAACACGCTCGCGCGCGAACAACCGAACTGCCGATTGAATTCTCGATGCGCGGGAGCTGCTTGCGGTCAGTTGCTGGCGGTCTTGGCCGACGGCTCGGCTTTGCGTGCGGCGCGGACCAGCTTCTCGCGAGCCGGCGGCTGCTGTGGCTCTCCGTCCGCGGCGAAACGGCTGCTCAAAGCGCTGACGATCCGCGTGCCGACGCTCAGGAACAGGTCGGTCGCGGTCGGGAACAACGCGGCCAGCTTCTCGACCACCGCCGAGCCGGGCGGCACGTCAACTTCGGGAAGTCCGAAGACTGCCGCGGCGAGCACCGCCCATGTCACCCATCGGACCGGCATCGCCGCCATCGCGGGCATCGCGCGCAGCATCTTGTTGCTGCGGGCATCGTGCGCCATCGGCGTGTCGATCACGCCGGGCATCACCAGCGACACCCAGATGCCGCTGCCGAAAAGCTCGACGCGCAGCGCCTCGGTGAGGCCGACCAGCGCGAACTTGCTGGCGCTGTAGCCGCCGAGCGGGCTGATCCCGCGCCGTCCGGCGAGCGACGCGACGTTGATAATCCGGCCGCTGCGGTTGCTCTTCATTTCGGGAAGCACGGCCTGGATCGCGTGCACCGTCCCGTAAAGATTGACCGCCATCATTCGTTCCAGATCCTCGGGGCGCATCTCGTCGAGCGTGTCGGGGATGAGCAGGCCGGCCGAGTTGACCAGGATGTCGATCTGGCCGAAGGTACGAACCGCCTCGTCGATCGCGGAGCGCACTTCGGCGCGCCGGGTCACGTCGCATTGAAGCACCAGCGGATGTCCGCCGGCGGCGGTGATCCGCTCGGCGAGTTCTTCGAGGTTCTGCTTGCGCCGCGCGATCAGTCCGACCTCCGCACCCTGGCGCGCGAAAGCCATCGCGATATCGTAGCCGATTCCGCTCGAAGCGCCGGTAACCACGACCGCGCGATCGCTGAAATAGCCGCGCGCGGTTCCCCCCGAATTCTGCTTCTCGAGTTTTGGTTCGCTCATGATTTCCTCTTCAGGTTCAAAGTCAGCACCGGGCCGCGCAGCCCGCTTACCAGAACATCCAGCGGCGCTTCGTCAGGTTATCGTCGAGCGCCTCCTGAATTCGCATCCTGACCCGCTCGGTCAATTGCTGCACCACCAGCGTGTCGAGCGCGGCCTCGGGACCGTAGGAGGAAAGGTCGATCGGCTCGCAAAACTGGATTCGCCATTTGACCGGCAACGGGAGCAGGTTGAGCAGCAGCGGGAAGCTGTCGGCGCGTTCCAGCGGCATCAGCCGGTTGACGATACTGGCGAGCATCCGCGAGTTGCCGAGCGAGAAGTGGAGCTCCTCGCCGCCCACCACCGCGACCGGGATGATCGGCGAGCGCGTGGTGAGAGCCAACTGCACGAAGCCGCCGCGTCCGAAGCGCTGCACGCGATAGCGCCGATCGTTGGGCTTCAGGAACCCCTTCACGCCCTCCGGGAAGACGCCGACCAGGCGATCGTGCTCGAGCAGCCGGACGAAATCCTCGCGGCAGGCCAACGCGGCGCCTTTCTTGCGGTTGTCATAGGAGAGGAACGGGTAATCGTAGAAGAATTCGGTCGATACGTAGCGCACCATCCGGGGGCGCGGATGCTCGAGGTGAATCGCCGTCGAGATCATCACCGCGTCCCAGGCGTAGGTGCCGCCCGAATGGTTGGCGACGATCATCGCGCGGCCGTGATCGGGCACGTTCTCGACCCCGGTGGTCTCGACGCGCCAGTAGCTTTGGTAGAGCCGGTTGAAGATCGGCCACCACATCGCGCCGTAAAGCGGATCGCAGCCGAACTCGTCGACTTCGTAGTCGCCGCGAAGCCGCCGCTGAAGCATCTCGAGGAAGCCGGCGAGACCGGCTTTTTCGGTCTGCGGCAGATCGGCGTCGAACGGATCGAGCGCGGGAGCTGCTTCGAGCTCAGCAGCGCCCTCCTTCTTGGCCTCGGCCACCAGTTGCGCGACGTTGCCGATCCACTCGCGCTCGTCGTGCGGACGCTTGGGAAGCGCGTTCCCGTCGGACGGCATCGCCACTGGCGGAAGCTCCTTCTGCACTGATGCTGATTGTCGGTCCATCACATCCTCCCGATCGAGCCACAACTCGACCTGACCCCCCAATTTTGACCTGGTGGGTATATGGGGCGCCGCAGAGTTCTAGGCTGCGGCAACCTTCTCGTCGCTTGAGTCTTCCGCCTCTTCCCATCCCGCCCGCGCGAGCGCGCTCTTGCCGTGAAGGTCGAGCACCGCCTCGACTGAACTATAGCGTGGCGTGAACCCGAAGCGGCTCTTGAGGCGCTTGGTATCGACCACCCGCCCGTAGCGGAGCATGAGGAGATGATAGGGCTGCATATCGGCGAGGCCAAGCGTTCTCAATCCGGCAAAGACCGTCGAGACCAGCGCCGGAGGGATTGGCACCTGAACGCCGCCGCCGAGCCGGATCGCACGGCTCAGAAAAATGACGCCGTCGCCGGCGACATTGAAGATACCCGGCAAGTCGAACAGCGCCGCGCGCTTCAGAGCGGCGACCGCGTCTTCTTCATGCGTGAACTGCAGGCGCGGATCGAAGCCCATCACGGTCGGCACCACCGGCATCCGCAGGTATCGCGAGATGGCATTGTTGACTTTGGGGCCCAGAATATCGGCGAAGCGCAACAGCGTCAGCACCATCTTGCGCCCGGTGCGCGCCAACTGATTGAACGCCGACTCCATCTCGGCCAAGTCGCCGGCGTATTTGGTCTTGGCCGGCAGCCGCGGCTTGATGTCCTCGGTAAGGACCGCCGGGTCGAGCGGATCGGCGCCGTAGACGTGCAACGCCGAGGACAGCACGAACTTGCGCACGAAGGGCAGGCTCTGCACGGTGGCCGCCAGATTGATGGTGCCCATCACGTTGATCTCGTGCCGCTCTTCGGAACTGCCCGCGACGTCCTGATCGGAACGCAGCCGCTGCAGATGGACAATGGTGTCGGGCTTGATGCTTTCCAGCAGATGCTTGAGGCTCGAGCTGCGCAGATCCACGCTGATTATCTCGGCCCGCTGGAAAGAGCGGCGCGGCTCGCGAAAGTCGAGCGCCGTGATATGCTCGACGCTTTCCTCCATTTCGAGCTGGCGGACCAGCTCGCTGGCGGCGAAGTCGGTCACGCCCGTTACCAGGATTCGCTTGCGTTCCGTTTCAGGAGCCATCGTCGTCACTCCTCCACGGTTAGATTCGGTCAACTACGAGACGCGCCCCTTTCACCCAGTATTCGAAAGCTTTGCGCGCGAAGGTCTGCTGGAACTCGATCAGCGGATAGAGCGGAGTCTCTTCGACCCGCTCGGCGAATTTTTCACCCGCGTCGAACAGGCGCGACGCGACTTGCTCGTTCAAATCGATGTAACCGGTGGCGGCGCGCTTGACGGCCTTGCGAACCTGCCGCGCCGCTTCCTGCGCCCGATCAGATACCGCAGTCTGGACTGTTGCTTGTGCTGTCGTTGCCAATTGGAACAACCTCCCGCTCTGAACTTTGAATTAACCCTCTGCCTTCGCGCCCCTTGCGCGTTTGGCGTTCACCAAGCACAGCGTCGTCGCCCATAACGCAAACCGCGTGCCGAAACCCGGGCGCCGATCACTTCTTGTTGGGAATGGCATCAAGATAGACATGTCGTTGGTCCGACACAAGCCCTTCGGATGCATTTCCTAACAAAAGTTACCGCGATATGGTTGACAATCTGCACAGTTAGCCTAACTTTTACCGGTCGTAACCAAAATGTACAGCCGCTCGTGAGAATTCTCCGTGCCTAACTGGTTAGCGATTGATTAAGTTCATTGCAGGGGAATCCGGACCGGTAGAGGAATCGTGCGAGAGGCTGAAGGCGCGATCGTTGCAATCCGCAACCTCTGCGCCGCAAAAATGAAACGCGTCACCCACTCCACATCCACACGCATACCGGACTCGCTCGACCCTCCGGCTCACGAACTCGATTAGATCCCTGTCGTGACAGACATCCTACTGAGTGTATTGTCGAATGATCCGCCATACTGCACGAGGCGTCAAGAAGTTTCGGCGAACCCTCGGGAAAAATTCTTGCGTGAGCCTGTCGTCGGCGAAAACCGAACTGAGCGGCGCGAGCGAAGAGCTTGCCGCGCTGCCCTCTGATGCTTAACCTATTGAGCCGTGGCTAGATCAAACACGCCCGCGCACGCTCAGAAGAAGATCGTGTTCATCCTTGGCGGTGGCGCAGCCTTCGGCGCCCATCAGGCGGGAGCGCTCGATTACCTCGTCGGTTCGGGAATCCGCCCCGACGCCATCATCGGCAGCTCGGTCGGAATCGTCAACGCGCTGTTCTACGCCGCGCGCGGGGTGGAGGGGATGCTCGAGGCCTGGAACAGCATGAACTCGCTGCAGGTCCTGATCGGCCCCTCGCTGACCCGGAACCCGATCGTCGGGAACTCTCTGATGTCGATGGGCCGGATGGTGCGATGGGTCGAGCGCAAAGTCGACTTCGATCGCGCCTTCAAGAGCAAAACCGAGCTCAGGTTCGTGCTGCTCGATCTGACGACCGGACGGACCTTCCTGCGCGGCAACCGCACCGAAAAGACCGCCGACGACTTTCGCACCGTCTCCCACATCGGCTACCGGATTCCGATCCTCTACCCGCCCATCAAGTTCGAGGGACATTACTGGTGCGATGGGGGCTTCGCGTGGAATATACCGGTCGAGGCCGCAATCGAGATGGGAGCCGGCACGATTTACATCCTCTCCGTCATCCGGCGCCAGCTTCCGGAAGCGCGCCGGTTTCCGACCCTCGCGCACGTCTCGTACCGGATGATGGAAGTGATGTGGGCGGGCCAGGGAAACTCGAATCGCGAGCGCGCCCTGGTGGATCGCGGCACCTATCACGGAGCCCGGATTGTGGATATCGAGCCGCGCGAATACCTAGGCACCGATCCGGTGAGCATCCTGTGGACCTCGCCGCACAAGGCCCGGCGGCTGATCGAGATGGGGCGCGAGGACGCCGCGCGGGTGATCGAATCGACACCGGCGCATCGCGCCGCGAACACGCCGGCCTGAGAGCCGCGCGGGATCAAATCAAAATCAAAATGAGGAACCAAACCCTCTTTCGGGAGCTTACCGCGGCAGGCATTCTGCTCGCGTCCTATCCATTGAACTGGGTCGGCGAGCGGGCCGGCCTGTGGGGAACGGGGCAGGGCGGGCCGGTGATTCTGGCCCACGGTCTGGGCGGAAATCGCGCCAATCTGTTGGGTCTCGCGACCTACGTGCGGATGACGGGATTCTGCAATATCTACTTCTTCGAGTATCCGCGCGTGCAGTCGGTCGCCAATGCGGCCGAGCATCTCGCGTCCCTGGTTGACAAGGTCGACACCGGCGTCGGCGTGCATCTCATCGGCCACAGCCTGGGCGGGACGATCGCGCGCCGGTTCTGCGCGGAATCGCATGACACACGCGTGCACTCGCTGATAACCCTGGCTTCGCCGTACCGATACGATCAGCGCAGTCCTCACGAGCTCGCGATTTTCGGCGACGAAGACCCCATCGTTCCGCCCCCGCTCCCGGATCGCCTGCGCCTGGGCGCAGTGAGACGGGCGGTCATTCTGCCCCGAACGGGCCATCTCGGCGTGCTCTACCATGCCGAATCGCTTCGACTGATCGAGTCCGAGCTCACCGCCGACATCCAAGGCAACTAAGCACATCTCCTTGAAATGACCGGCGGGACGCCGGTCCCACTTCAGAAGGACGGTACCGAACAAGAACGGTACGATCCGAAGTAGGACCGGCGTCCCGCCGGTCATTGATAGCGCGGCTCTAAGGTCGATCCAGCAACTTTGAGGCTTCCCGTGAGACCGCTAGGCTGACCATCAAATCAATAATCTTAATTTATGACTTGACAATCTCAATTCTAGAGTCTATATAAATGACATGCGACCGATGCTTCTCAAATGTCCATCATGTGCGGGGAATCTCGCGGTACGGCGTCTCGAATGCCCCTCGTGTGCGATGTCGATCGAAGCCGCCTTCGAGTTGCCCCCAATCCTGAGGCTTGGCCAGGCACAGCTCGACTTCGTCGAAGTCTTCATCAAGAACCGGGGCGTGATTCGCGATGTCGAACGGGAGCTGGGCGTTTCCTATCCCACCGTTCGCGCCAAGCTCGACGAAGTGGTCGCCGCATTGGGATTCCAGGCCAGGAACGCCGCCAACGATGAGCCCGCCGAGTCTATCGGGCCCGAGCCGGCCGGCGAGAGCGCCTCGCGGCGCACCGTGCTCGACGACTTGCGGCAGGGACGAATATCGCCCGAGGACGCGTTGCGCGCGCTGCGCGGCAAAGCCGACCCGGGCGGGAGGTCAGAGTCATGATCGAAGGCAATCTTGAAGGGATCGAAGTAGTGCGCGTGATTCACGCGGCCGGCAACCTTTCTGTCGTCGGGCTCGAAGCGGCTGGTCCGCTTCGGATCAGTTGCGGCCACGAGCCCGAGCTCCACCGCGACGGCGCTACCGCGGAGTTGAATTTCGACTCCGACGCCGAGCTCGCGATTCCGCCCGGAGTGGCCGTCGAGGTGATCGAATGCGCCGGCCATCTCGAAGTCGAGGATTTCACCGGCAGCCTCAACCTCCATCGCGTCGCCGGCCACTTCAGCGCCAACAACGCCGGATCGATCGCGATCCGCGGCAACATCGAGGGGCGATGCTACGTGGAAAACGCCGGCGCGATCGCCGGTAAATGCGTCAAGGGCGATCTGTTCGTCGAGAAAGCGCGCTCCGTCAGTTTCGATCTGGTCGCGGGCAACGTGACCTGCGTCGAGGTCTCCGGCGGGGTGGCGATCGAGCAGATCGGCGGGCGATTCAGCGTCCAGGGAATTGAAGGCGACGTGCGCGCCGCGACGGTCGGCGGAAAAGTCGAAGCCGAGCGCGCGCATTCGCTGAAAGTCGAGACCATCGGCGGCAAGCTCAGGGCGCTCAAAATCGCGAGCGCTGTGACCGTCGCGACGATCGGGGGCAAGGCGAGCATCGACGGCGCAGGCAGCGTCGCGATCGCCACGGTCGGCGGGCAGTTGAGTCTGCGCGCGATCGCCGGCGATGTCGAAGTGACGCAGGTCGGCGGCGCCGCACGGTTGGGCGGCGATTTCGCCGCCGGGAGCAACTGGCGCGTCAGGTCGGGCGGCCGGATGCTGGCCGAACTGGGCGGCAACTGCTCGGTCGCGCTCGAGGCAGTCGCGCGTCAGGGGCGAGTGCGGGTCTACGGAATCGAGGGCGAGATGCGCTTCAACGGACGCGATCGGCTCTCAGCCCGGTTCGGCGCGGGCGAATGCAAGCTCGCGCTCGAAACCAGCGGCTCGGACATCATAGTCGAGGGCGAGGATGCGCGCGGACGCGCCGGCGCGAGCGCGCGCTTTCGATGGCGCGACATCGGCGCGCCCTTCGAGAATCTGGCCGAGAACCTCGGCGAGGAAATCCCCGAGATGGTTGCGGGAATCGTCGGCGCGGCGGGCCGCATCGTCGCCGAGACCGGCTCGCTGTCGGGCGGATTCGTCCGCGGCGTCACCAGGAGCGTCGGTGAGGCGATGCGCGAGGTCGAGCGCGAGATCGGCGACCTGAAGCACGAAGTTCCCGAGCACACCGCCGAAAAGCTCTCGAAGCTCGGCGAGCAGATTCACCGCCTCGTGAACGAGGCGCTCGATCAGCGCCGCTCGCGCTCGCGAGCTGACGCCGAGCGGATCCGCGAACGGATTCGCGAGGAAGCGACCCGGATGCGCGAAGCGGTGCGCGAGGCGCGCCGCGCCCGCAGCGCCGCGCGCTCGGCGCGAACCTCCGCCGGGGGAACCGAAAACGACCCGGGCGAGCGGGTGCGCCCGCAGGGCTCGCAGTCCGCGCAAGCGGCGCAACCGGCCGCAGAGCCGATCGATCCCGATGCGACCAAGCGGCTGGTGCCCGATCAGGAGATCCTGAGAATCCTCGCCTCGGTCAAAGCGGGCGAGATCGATCCCGAAGAGGCCGACGATCTGATCCGTACTCTGCTCGAAGTGGAAGGCGCCGAGCGCAGCGCGAAGCCGGTCGCCTGAAGAACGCTACGTTTGTGGGCGC
>Ga0181521_10001092_pt1 | contig 33641 bp, 25 predicted proteins | sample PEATcosm2014_Bin_32_FD_119764 | JGI IMG/M metagenome (GOLD analysis project Ga0181521, IMG submission 119764) | Peatland microbial communities from MTU Mesocosm Facility, Houghton, MI, USA - PEATcosm2014_Bin02_60_metaG | ecosystem: Environmental > Terrestrial > Soil > Wetlands > Peat | place...
ACTCCGCATCGAGGACCTGCTGCCGTCGCCGGATGCCGGACCGGAGGCCCTGTACGCGCGGAGCGTGCTTCTGGAGGAAATCGACGCGGCTTTAGAAGAGCTTCCCGAAGAACAGCGCGAGGTGTTCCTGGCGCATGAAATGTACGGCCGGAGCTTCAAGCAGCTTGCCGAAGAGACAGGGCTGAGCATCAACACCCTTCTGTCGCGCAAGCGTTACGCGATTCTTCACCTGCGACGCCGCCTGCAAGCCATCTACGAAGAGTTTACGGGTTCATGAGAGGACTGGAAACATGAAATCACAATGGGTGGAAAGAAGAGTGGAAAGAGGAGTAAAGATCGCGATGATGGGGGTCGTGGCCGTCGCGGTCTTCGGATTCGTGGTGATGAGCCTGTGGAATTGGCTTGCGCCGGCGGTGTTCGGACTAGGCTCGATCACCTTTTGGCAGGCGCTCGGCGTCCTGATCCTGAGCAAGATCCTGTTCGGAGGATTTCGCGGCAGGCCAGGCTACGGCGGACACTGGAGACGCCGGATGAGCGCCCGCTGGCAGCAGATGACTCCCGAGGAACGCGAACAATTCTGCCAGGGTATGTTCCGCCACTGCGGTCGCTCCGACGCGGCAGGGGAGGGATCGAGTGATCCCCGCCACGCATGAAGACACCGCGGGCCCAGTCATCAACATCCCACTACCAATTCACTTCAGCTCGCGTTTTCCAAGCGCAGCCGCCTTATGCGCCCTCCCAGCGTGAACAAAGCCGCAGTGGCCACCAGCGGCAACAGGCCGGCGACCCACAGGATGGGGTTGTAGGTATGCCAGCGATCGACCACGAAGCCGGTGGCCTGGATCGACAGCATCGCGCCGATGCCCGCCGCCACGCCGCCCATTCCGGTGACGCTGCCCACCGCCTGCTCGGGGAAATAATCGCTGGGCAGAGTCTGCACGTTATTGATCCAGGCTTGGAATCCAAGCAGCACCACGGCGATAAAGGCCAGGGCGGCGGCGGCGCTCGAGGCGCGCGCGGCCAGCATGCCCGTGCACATCGACAGCATGCCGCCGAGGATGACGGCCTTGCGCGCGCGGTCGACGCTCCATCCGCGCGCGATGAGAAAGCCGGAGAGCCAGCCGCCGCCCAGGCTGCCGGCGTCCGCCGCGACAAACGGCAGCCAGGCGAACATGCCGATCTGTTGCAGGCTGAAGCCGTGGGTCTTATAGAGGTAGAGCGGCAGCCACGTGATATACAGCCACCAGACCGGATCGGCGAAGAAGCGCGCGACGGCGATGGCCCAGGCTTCGCGCCGCCGGAGGAGGGTTGCCAGCGGAACAGGTTTTTGCGGCTCCGTGGGCCGGCCCTCCCGGATGAGCGCGTATTCTTCGGGCGTGAGCCGGGGGTGCCGCTCGGGGACCTCGTAAAGGCTCAGCCATAGGGCCAGCCAGACGAAGCCCGCGGCGCCCAGCACCAGGAACGTCGCCTGCCAGCCGAATCGCAGTTGCATCCACACGATCAGCGGAGTCGCTACCACCGAACCGATGGACGTCCCGCTGTTAAAGATACCCATGCCGAGCGCGCGCTGGCGGACCGGGAACCATTGCGCGATCACTTTGGCGGCGCCGGGCCAGTTGCCCGCCTCGCCCAGCCCCAGCACGAAGCGGAAGCAATCCAGGCTGAACAGCCCGCGGGCGAAGACGTGGGCCATCGACGCCAGCGACCAGATGGTGACGGATACGGTGAAGCCGCGCCTGGTGCCGATGCGGTCGTAGAGCTTGCCCGATAAGCCCTGGCTGATGGTGTAAGCGATCAGAAATGAATTGGCGACGCCGGCGAACTGCGTGGCCGTCAGGTGGAGCTCGGTGGTGATCACCGGCGCCAGGACTGAAATCGTGAGCCGGTTGACGAAGTTGATGATGGTCGCGAGAAAGATCAGTCCGGCGATCCACCAGCGCAGGCCCGGAATGCCGGCCCTACCGGTTGGCGGCAAACGTGACCTCCACGGTCTTGATCTCGTAGGGACCGGTGGGAATCACCAGCTCGCGGCCGGACGCCGCGATGACGACCCGCTGTCCGCGCTTCTCCATCAGGTTGGTTTCCACGGCAGTGGCAGCGGTGCGAGGCAGATGCAGGTGCACCTCGGCCGGCCGGCCTTCAAATTCGTAGAAGCGAAAGATCAACCCGTCGTCGTCCTCGGCCTTCTTCATGACAGTCAGGATCACGTTGGCGGAATCGATCCGCGAGAAGCCCTGCCTGGCTTTCCAGGGCCCGGCGTGAGACTGCGCGATTACCGGGATCAAGGGATAATTCAGCTCGTAGCCCTGGCGCATGGTGTTGCCCGCTTTCCAATCGCCCGGGTGCGGGTAGAGGGAATACGTGAATTCGTGGAATCCCTGGTCGGCGATCTGGTTGTCGGGAGCGGGCATCTGCGGCGAGCGCAGCAGCGAGAGGCGAATCACGTTGTCCTTGGCATCGTATCCGTACTTGCTCGCGTTCAGCAGGCTGAGGCCCTGCGCGGCATTGGAAAGGTCGCCCCAGCGCAAGGCGGGGACCTCGAACATTCCCTGCTCCTCGGGGGTGTTGCGCGTGGTGGGACGCTCGATCGAGCCGTAGGGAATCTCGAAGGTGGCCTTGTCGCTGTGCACGTTCACGGGGAATCCGGCTTTCAGGAGGACGTGCTGTTCGTGCCAATCCACCTGGGTGTTCACGTCGATGCGGGGCACGCCGGAATAGACGGTGATGTCCTGCTGGATGGTGGAATCCGGTCCTTCCTTGCGCGTGGGCGCATGGAACGTGTGCTGGATTCGCACCACCGCGCGTTCGGGACCGCTCTCGATCACGGCGACCGAGCGCGGCTGCTTCAGATCCCAAACGTCTTCGTCGAAGCGGATCTCCCAGGCGTCCTGGGTGCGCGGCACGTCCTTGAAGGTCTGCAGAAGGTTGCCGCAACCTCCCGGAGCCACGGCTTCCTGGCCATTGGCTTTATTGACCAGGCTCGAGACGCAGCCGGTGCGCGAATCGATTTTGAGGCGGAAAAACTCGTTTTCGATATTGACGCCATCGATCTTGAGAGCCGATGCCGGTGGACGAGGACTGGCTACCGGCGCGAGGTGGATCACCTCGTAGCCCAGCGCCGGCACGGACTTCACCATGACATCGAGCGTGAGCGTGCGGGCCGCCGCGTGGTTTGCCACCACCTGCGAGAGCAGCGGCTGGCCGGCGGAATCGCGAGCTTCCAGATGCTGGCCGGCGGGAGGCTCAACGGTCTCGATCTCCACCGAAGCGGTCCGATCCCAGGAGAGCGGATTGTACACGACGACCGGGATGCCCTCGCCGCGGGTGTCGATCAGGCCGTTGAGAGAATCCAAAGCGCCGTCCAGGATCTTCCGGCTGCGCAGCGAGGCATCGGTAAGGTTGCGGTCGGCATCCGCATAATTGACGCCGATGCCCGAGCCGGGCATGATGTCGTGGAAGTGATCGAACAGCACGCGTTTCCAGATGTCTTCGAAGTCGGTGTTGGAGTACGGCCGATTCACCGTGAGAAAAGAAAGCGCCGCAAACTTCTCGGCGTTTTGCAACAGCTCTTCGTTCTGGCGGATGAGCTTCTTGGTTTCGGATTGCGTAGTGTAGCAGCCGCGGTGATAGGCCAGGTAGAGCTCATTGTTCCACACCGGCGGCTTCAGGCTGCCCGCGTCGATGGCCTTTTCCGCGTCGTCGAAGAAGGCGCGGGCCGTCGAGAATTGGATCTTCGGAAACACCACCGAGGGGTCTTTGAGGCGGACGCCTTCGTCCACCATCTGGCGCGTGGGACCGCCGCCATGGTCGCCCACGCCGTAGAGATGCATGATCTCGGGAAAGCCGGTGTTGGGGACGTAATCGGCAATGTCCTGCGACAGGCTGGCCGCGCTGATGCCGCCGCTATAGCCGTGCGGGAAATAGGTGAGGACGCGGCTGCCATCGGGCGATTGCCACCAGAAAAGCTTGTACGGAAAAGTGAACGTCTCGCGCCACGAGGATTCCTGCGCGTTCCACGACATCTTTTGCGTCACGAACGTGTCGAAGCCGGACTTCTTGTAGATTTGCGGGAGCTGCCAGGTGTAGCCGAACGAATCGGGATTCCAGCCGATGTTGACGTCCACGTTGAAATAGCGCTGGAACCAGCGTTTGCCGACCAGCAACTGGCGGACCAGGCCTTCGCCATCGGGCATATTCAGGTCGGGCTCGATCCACATGCCGCCCACCAGCTCCCAGCGGCCTTCCTTGACGCGCTGTTGGATCTCGCGGAAGATGGCGGGATACTTTTCCTGCATCCAGGCGAAATCCTGCACGCTGGATTGCGCGTAGGTGAAATCGGGGTACTCCTTCATGAGCTGCAAGGCGGTGGTGAAAGTGTCTTTAACCACCTCGACGGTTTCGGTCCAGGGCCATAGCCAGGCCATGTCGATGTGCGAATTGCCGACCACCCGAACGGTGAACTGCTTCATCCAGTCATTGATGGGCCGGAGGGCGCGGGCGGCGGCGTCGAGCGAGTGCGTGAAGGCCGGCTGGTCGCCGCGGTCGAGGGCGGCGAAGTCGATGGCCTTGACGGCATCGTCGAGCTGCTGCCGATGCTCCGCCTGGCCGCCGGGGAAACCGCTGAGCACGTTTTGCGCGGCGAGGATTTCGTTGCGCAGCACGCCGGGGTCGGGCTGGCCGGGGTAATCCACCAGCAACTGCGCGCCCTGAAAGCGCCCGCTCTCCGCGTGGTAGGGGACCTTGACGGCGACCACGACCTTCTGGCCGGGAACGGCTTTTTCGGCGACCAGGATGGGATCGAGCGTGCGGCCATCGCCCTGCGCCACCAGGCCGCCATTGAAGAAGACGCGGCCGTCGTTGGAAAAACGCACCTGTAGCCGGATGCGCGCGCCGCGGATATCGCGCGCCCCCGCGGTCGGGGGGATCTCAACCGTGGCGCGATACCAGGCATCGCCGCCGCCGCTACCGCCCCGTCCTCCGGAGAGGGTTACGGGCCTCCAGGTGGAATCGTCCAGCGCCGGATCTTCGCCGTGGGGCATATCGGCGTGCGAGCGCCACTGCGCCAGCGGCAGAGTGGTCATTGCCTCCAGCCGGCTGAGCGCGGTGGCAAATGGTTCGGAACGCTGGGTGCGGGGCTGCGCCGGCAACGCGGCGGCGGCCAAAAAAACGCAGATGGCTGCTCTGGAAAATGGCATAGCGCGCTCGGGTGGTAACGTGATCCAGTCCGGCTGGCTGAAGCCGCCGGAACCTACAAGGATTGTAACGCCGCACTCCATGATGCGGCCTCTATAATTATGGTTGCGTCTCATGGCGAAGCCCAGCACCAGGCCGTCGAATCCAGAGCGAAAGCCGCGCGCTGCCACTCCCGCCGGGCCGGCGTCATCCCCGCGCCACGCCCTCTGGATATCCGTGTTCCTGTTCCTGGCGACGTTCGCCGTGTACGCGCAGGTGCGCCACTTTGATTTCGTCAATTTCGACGACCCCGAGTACGTCACCGCGAACCCGCACGTGCGCGCCGGCATCACCCCGGCGAGCGTGGTTTGGGCATTCACTTCCGGCGAAGCCGCCAACTGGTTTCCGCTCACGCGCCTTTCGCACATGCTCGATTACCAGATGTTCGGCCTGCGCAGCGGATGGCACCATCTGACCAACGTGCTGCTCCATGCGCTGGCCGTGCTGCTGCTCTTCGCGTTTCTGAATCGCTCCACCGGGCGCCGCTGGCCCAGCGCGTGGGTGGCGCTGATCTTCGCGCTGCACCCGTTACACGTCGAATCGGTTGCCTGGGTGGCGGAGCGGAAAGACGTGCTCAGCGCGTTCTTTTGGTTCCTTGCGCTATGGAGCTATGTCCGCCGGCATTATTGGCTTACGCTGCTGGCCTTCTGCCTGGGACTCATGTCCAAGCCGATGGTCGTGACGCTTCCGTTTGTGCTGTTGTTACTCGATAGATGGCCGCTGCGCCAGCCGCTCCGCTCCGCCCTGCGAGTGAAGATTCCGATGATGGGACTGTCCGCAGCCGGCGCCACCGCCGCCTACCTGGTTCAAAGAAGCAGTGGCGCGGTCCGCGAAGTTGGGCAATTCCCGCTTGGGTTACGGGTGGAGAACGCCGTGGTCTCGCAGGCGATCTACATCGTCAAGATGTTTTGGCCAGCGAGGCTGGCGGTGTTCTATCCCTATCCACACGACTTGCCGGTATGGCAAGTTGCGCTGTCAGCCCTGCTGCTCGTGGGCGTCTCGATGGTCGTGCTGCGGCAGCGGCGTTCGCGTCCTTACCTTGCGGTGGGATGGTTGTGGTATCTGGGAACGCTTGTGCCGGTCATCGGTCTCATCCAAGTCGGCGCGCAAGCTCGTGCGGATCGGTACACGTACCTCCCGATGGTCGGCTTGAGCATTATGTTGGTATGGGGCCTGCCAGAAGTTCTTAAGAGCAAGGTCGCCATTTCCGGGGCCATCGTCGCGTGCCTGGCGTGTGCGGTGCTGTGCGAAGCACAGATCCAATATTGGCGGAATAGCGAGACGCTCTTTCGTCACGCGCTCGATGTGACCAGCAGCAACTACCTGGCGCACCATAATCTCGGCGTAGCCTTTGCCGACGAGGGGCGCTTCCCCGAAGCAATCAAGCAATATCAAGCCGCGCTCCAAATCGAACCCAATGCCGCGAACGTGCAAACCGACTACGGAAATGCCCTGGCGAAATCCGGGCGGCTCCCGGAGGCGATCGAGCATTATGAGGCGGCGCTGCGAGTCCTTCCCGATTCGCCCATCACGCATAACGATCTGGCCAACGCTTTAGCTGCGGCTCCCGGAAGCGTGCCGGAGGCAATCGCCGAGTATCAAACCGCACTGCGCCTCAAGCCGGATTATGAGGAGGCGCGAAAAAACCTGGCGCAGGTGCAGTCCAATGCCGCCGAAATGCAATACAGCATGGGTGTCGACCTGGCCAGGAGCCGCAAGCCGGAGGCGGCGATCCCACACTTCGAGGAAGCCTTGCGGCTTAAGCCGGATTATGTGGACGCGCACAACAATCTCGGAGTGGTGCTGGCGGGCGCCGGGCGGGCGCAGGAGGCGATCTCACATTTTGAAGCCGCGGTGAGAATCGATCCCAATTCTGCCAACGCGCACGTCAATCTGGGGATTGCGTTATCGGGGATACCCGGCCGAATGCCGGAGGCCATCCGGCATTTCGAAGCGGCGTTGCGCATCAAGCCCGACCCGGAGATCCGGCAAATGCTGGATCGTCTCGAAAAACAGCGATAGCCACCGGTGCGGCGGGCGCCGCCCCGGTGGCCAAAGCTACTTCTCGAAAAGCTAGAACGTCAACTTCGCCGCCAATTGGATACTGCGAGGGCCGCCGGTGCCGGAGTTGACCGAGCCAGAGCCGCTGCTGAGGGTGCTGGTCACGAATCCGAAGTTGGCGTTGTTCGCGGTGCAGCAACCGCCGTTCGGATTGGCGAACTGCGGGGTGTTGGTTGTATTTACAGTTTCCAGCCGAAGCTGCAAGCTGACCCGTTCGCTGAAGTGGGCGGTCTTGGACAGGGCGAAGTTCATGTTGAAGAATCCCGGCCCAATCATGGAATTGCGTCCAACGCTGCCGACCTGCTGGGCGGCGCCGCCGACCTGATCGATCGCTCCTGTCGGGCAGCCCGCGCTAGGTGTCGCCGACTGGCAGGGTGGCGCGGCAAACGCGGTGGGATCAAACCACGGGCTTCCGCCGTTCGAGGTGGTGTTGATTCCGTCCAGAATCTTGACGCTGGGAGTCACCTCGATGGGCGTGTTAGTGCCGCCTTGGGCGAGGTTCAAGTACGTCGAGCTGTAAGTCACCGTGAAGGGAGTTCCGGTCATGACCGTCAGGATGCCCTCGAGCTGCCATCCGCCCACAAACATGTCCAGCGCTCGCCCGGAGTTCAGGAAGTGTTTCCCCTTACCGAAGGGCAGTTGGTAAACGTAGCTCTGCACGAAGCTCACGGTACGATTGAAATCGTTCAGCCCCCAGTTACGGTGATATTGTCCGTTGAGGTAGAAGCCGTAGAATCCATCGTCGTCCCCGCCGTTGTAGAAAGCCATGCCCTTCTGGTAGCTGAGCGAGGTGGTGATGCTTAGCCCGGTGGAGAAGCGCCGGTCAATCTTCACTTGCAGGCCGTTGTACATCGAGGACACCGGCACGAAGAACTGCGTTACGGTGCCTGTGTGCGGGAAGTATGGCAGGTAGGCGGTGTCGTTTGTGGACGTGGGTGCGATCACCGGGCTGGCATTGATGTTTTGATCCGAGCCCATGTCCACGCCGTGATTGCCTACGTACGCAACGTCCATCGTGAAATGAAACGGCAACGTCTGCTGGACCGAGAAGTTCCAGGCAATCACATGAGGGTTTTTGAAGTTTGTCGGGAAATAGTCTTCCGTGGAACCGTTGAAGCCGAGAGCGGCGACGCTGTAAATCCCGTTGGACGGGACTGGCTGTGGCGTGGGCGCCGGCAGACCGCTCTCGAAACTCAGAACGGACCCGTTGTAGAAGGCCGAGGTGTAAGCACTCGCCCCTTGTACGGCTCCGAGGTTGCCTTTTGTCGGATAGTTGTTGGTAATGTACGTATTGTCTTCAAACGGCGTATAACTGACGCCGATACCCGTCCGGATAACCGTCTTCTCCGTCAGGCGGTACGCCAGTCCCAAGCGCGGCGCAAGGTAGTTCCAGTGATTCTGCAAGCCCCCATTGTTGGGGTTGCCGCCCACGCCGCCGACCACCAGCGTGTTGTTCGACGGAATGAAGTTGGAAAACTGGCCGGGGAAGGCCGGCAGGCCCGGCGGATACATTTCCCAGCGCAACCCCATGGCCACGGTCAGCTTTTTGCTGACCTGCCATGTATCGGAGACGTAGGGGAAGAAGTACCAGGCCCGGTAAGTCGGGAAGGTGCCGCTGAAATCGCGGCCGGTGCTGGAGAACTGGGGGCTGTCCAGCAGGAAGCTCCCCAGGTCGTTGGCCCACGAAGTGGTGCTGTTCGGGGTCGTCGCCGAGCTCGTGGTGCCGTTGGGGAGCTGGCAGCTACCCGCGCAGTTCGTTTGGGAAGTGCCGAACTGGTAGACGCCGCGCGGGCTGTAGGTCTGCGTCTGCAGCAGGTCGTCACGGATGCGGCGCATATCGAACCCGATTATAAAGGTGTGGTTGCCGTGCGTCTTGGTTACGTTGTCCACCAAATCGATGTTGGCCTCGGCGCGGACCCAGGGCAAACTGGCGGAATATCCCACCAGCGGGCTGGTAAATCCGCCAATCTGGATACCCACCAGGCCGCTGTCGAACTGGCTGATATTGATGCTAGGGATTCCCAGGCTCGTGGAATCGTTCGCTCCATAGTCGCTCTCTTGCGCAACGTTGTGGTAATGCGCCACGCCAAAGCGGAATTCGTTCAGCAGGGTGGGGGAGAAAATGTGGTCCCAGTTCATGCCGCTGCTGTAGGTATTCTGAGTTCCCGTGCCCTCGAAAGCGCCGTTGGCGTCGCCACCGGCCGGGCCAAATATGGGCGCCTGGTAAACCACCGGACGCTGGAAGCTGAAGCGGCCGCTGAGGCGGTCCTTGTCGCTGATGGTGTAGTCCACCTTCCCGTCGGTGAAGTCGTTGTCCTTGGTGAAGGGCAGGAGGGCGAAGTAGTTGTTGGACGGCGCCAGGGTGCTGTACGCTTCGTTCGGATTGGGCACCAGGGCCAGGATCTTGAGCGCGATCGGGTTCAGGCGCGACGTGGGAATGACGTTGTTGGGGAATGGAGTCCTTCCTACACCGGTGGTCGTATTCCCGGTTAGCGGATCGTAAACCGGAGCGGGGTTGGCGCCAGCCAAGGCCTCGCTCAAGTTGCCGGTGCGCGACAGCGGCGACGGTATCGTCTCGGTGTTGGCGTTGGCTTCGTGATCCGAGGTGCGCAAGAAGTCGGCGAAGAAGAACAACTTGTTCTTCTTGATCGGCCCGCCGATGGTGCCGCCGAAGTAGTTGTAGTGGACCGCGGCCACCGAGGGCTGGAAGAAGTTGCGGGCGTCGAAATCGCCGTTCTGAACGAACTCGTAGAGGGATCCGTGGAACTGGTTGGTTCCCGACTTCAGAATCACGTTAGTGACCGCGCCGGTGCCGCGTCCCAAATCCACGGAGTGGTTGCTGGTGGAGACGTCCACCGTTTGAATTGCTTCGAGCGGCGGGATCAGGATTTGCAGCAAGCCGGTGCGCTCGTTGTCGTCGATGCCCTCGATTTGGTAATTATTCGCCACGCGCGGGGCCCCGTTGACTTCGGTCTGCAGCGAGTCCGAAGCGTTAAAGAACTGGGAGTGCTCCTCCGTCGGCGGCGACGTGCCGGGCACGAGCGCCAGCAGGGCTTGATAATTGCGGTTGCTGACCAGAACCGGCAGTTCCGACACCACCATCGTGTCGATGTTGCGGCCGGTATCGGCGCGGTCCGTCTGCAACACCGCTGCTGCGGCTGTGACCTCGATGGTTTCGGAGACGTTGCCGGGCTGAAGCTGAATGTCCACGCGCTGGGTGGTGTTCACCAGCAGCGCAATATTCCGGCGCTCCTCTTTCTTAAATCCGGTCATCTCCGCCGTGACAAGGTAATTGCCCGGGGGCAGATCGGAGAAAACAAAATTGCCGCTCTCATTGGTTTGACCTTTGCGGCTGACGTTGGTATTGGCCTCGGTAAGCGTCACCCTGGCGCCTACCACGACCGCGCCAGTTGAATCGGTAACGGTTCCGAGCAGCGTGGCGTTGACGGCTTGGCCGAACATGGAAACGGAAAAGAGAAGAGAAAGTACCACAACGACTACGACGGACAATCCGAAAGCGCTTGACCGCGAAAATCCTTTTTTCATGACCTCTCCTTCGAAGCTGGATTTCTCGACAATTCAGACTAACCTGTTAACCCTGAGATCCACGCGGACCCCAAACGTATATGAGCTTAAACCCACTGGCTTCCACCGTCACCGCATAGATGCCGGGCGGCGCATCGGGCAGGATGTAATTCCCGCTTTCGTTGCGCCGCAGCACATGGTTCACGCCGGTTTGGGTTTCGGTGATGGTGATTTTGGCATTCGGAACAACCGCGCCGGAAGCGTCCGTCACGGTGCCGAGCAAGGTGGCATTCACGGCCTGCGACCAGCTAAGCAAGGCGGTTGCACAGACCAGCAACATCAGAACGAGGATGTAGCGCACACGCAGCAGACTGTATTCCCCCACGACGTCAATCCTGCCTCTGAAGCGGGAGGCAGGGTTCGGCGAAGCAATTTTTGGATACCCGAGGCAGCCGGGAGGCGCAACTGGCGTCTCCAAACCCCCAGAGGCATTCTATTCGCCCTCAAGGGCCGCCGGAAGTTTCATCAGGTTAAATTTAACGCGGGAGGCCGCGCGCGAAGTTGCGATCTTATTCCTGGATGACCTCAATGGCATTGATCAGGGCGTAGTTCGAGATCGGAACAAAAGCCAGCTCGATCTTGCCCAAGGGCGAAGCCTTCACATGGTGGAACACCCGAACCACGGCGCGGTTTCCCACCCCGGCGGCATCCTTGAGAATGTCGAAATCCTGCAGCAGCGTGGTCCCATTGCAGTACACGTCGAACACGCGGCTTCCTATTCCACCTATGGAATTGGGCGGCGTGAACCAGGTTTCCGAAAAGTGCAGAATTACGGTGTAAGATCCGCCTTCGGCCACGGGAATCGAATAAGTGAAATGTCCCACTCGTTCCCACTGGTACAGGCCGGCGTCCGTAGTTTGGTCGATCGGCACCACGCGCGTGGATTTGCGGCCGCCGGCGAACCATCGGTCCGGCAGCCAGACCTGCCCCAGGTGGTCGCGGAAAACATGGTCTCCGGCGGTGATCCGGATGGGCCGCATCTTACCTGCAAGTCCCGGCAGGATTTCGATGGCGTTGAGGAAAGATTTGGGCTCAACGCCCTGAAACATAAGGTGCAGAAACCCGTCCTTGGACGGAGAGACGTCTTTGAAAACCTTCATCGTTGCCGTGTTGACTCCTCCGGCGTCGGATGCCACGTCGACCGCCAGGGCGGGTTGGCCGTTAATGGCGATATTCACGCTGCGCAGAGTATCGCTGGTCACCCCGGTTTCGGCGAAGTAAAGATGCAGGTCGTAGACCCCGGGACGCAGCGGGATGGCGTAGACAAATTGCCCTTCGCGGCCGTTTTGAAACAGCTCCGCGTCCTCGGTGCGCGCGATGTGCGTGGCGGGCCGATGGAAGGTCACGCCACCCGTAAAGTAGCGGTCGGGCAACCACATGCGGCCCGCGGTGTCGATGTAGGCGGAACTCCTATCGCCGGCGGCGATGCGGATTTCATCGCCGCTGGCCGGCGCCAGAACGGGGGGACGATCCGTACCCATCCACCGCGAGACAGCCCGCCGGGAGCGAGGAACGGCCCATACGCCGGCTAACACAGCCAGCACCAGCACGGCCAGCCACATCCAGTTACGCGCCGCCCGTTTCGGCGATGCCGGTCTTAGCGTCGATTCGACCGGTGCAGTGGCCTGTGCAGCCTGTTCTTCCGGCGCCGCAGTCTCGCTGTGCCGCATGAACTGCGGGCTATACTGCCCGTTGGGAATGACAATCTGCACCGCGTGATCGGCTCCCGCGCCGGCGTAGTATTCCTTCAGCCTCTTGCGAAGATGATGGGTGTCTACGCGAACTACGGCATCCTGCTGCGGGTCAAATTGCGCAGTGCGGCCGAGCGCTTCCATGGCAATGGCATATTCGGTGATCTCGCCGGCCTGCCCGTTCAATTGCTTGTCGCACAGGTACCCCAGCAAACGGGTAAGCTTGGGCGACCGCCGGAACGCGTCGGATGCCAGCACGGTAGCCAGTTCGGCCCGGCACTGGTCATCGCCCGGGAAGCCGAGATCCACGCCAGTAGGAGACGTCGATGCCACTGATGAAAGGATTTTACCATGCGAGATTCCCGCTTTCCAGGGTAATCAATTTAACGTCGATTTAACTTGCTGCCGTTGTTTTTAACACTCGAAAAAGGGGACGGACACATGTTAACAAATGTGCCCTTTTTCACTTCGTGGTGATGGTTTGATCCACTACCGGGAGCGTCCGCCGCAGGTATTGGGTGGTAGTGGGCAGCATGCTCTCCGGCGCGGGACCCGGCAGAGGCATTTCCCGCTCCGCCAGCTTTTCTTTCGTGAGCAGCCATCCCGACAGGTGCCCGGCGGTCATGGACGCGGGCAAATGCAGGGACAGTTGGACCGCATGGCTGCCGGGCGCCAGTTCCACCCAGAACCAGTGCCACACGCCGCGGCCGCCGTTTTCGAGGAGCACCGCGGCTGCCTTGCCATTGTCGGTGGCATCCGCCGTCACGCCGCGCGTTTCCTGGTCCGGCTCCAGAAGGAATGCCAGGCGCGTCTGTTCGAATTGCGCGGGAATCTGCACCGTAAGGGACGCCCTGACGGTCTGCGCCGCGGTGGGGCGCACCTCCGGCGCGGTGAACGAGAGATCCGCCGCTTCGGCGGCGCCGAACTGGATGCGGGCCGCGGGCTGGCCGGCTATGGAAATCTGTTGCGTGGCGCCCTCCGGCGCATAAAGCCGCAGCACCGGCCGCCCGTTCGCCGCCACGGCGGTGGCATAGCGGGCGCCTTCCACGCGCCAGCCCGCAGCCCCGGACGGCTGCATCTCGATGACCGTTTGCTCGTAGGCGCCCAGGTCGAACGCCAGGGTGTCGCCGAAGTGCACCGTGCCGGGGCGCGATTCGCGGTAGGGATAAACGATATCCACCGTCATGGGCCGGTCCGTCTTCTGGAAGCCGTTCCGCTCCTCGATCGCGAGCTTCACCGTGCGCGGGCGGACGAAGGGGTTGCGCAAGGTCACGATGGACTTATCGGCCGAGGAATGCACGTAGCCGTAGGGTTCGCGCTGCGCCGGGTCGCCCAGCACCAGGGTGGAGTTGTCCAGCAACGGGTGAGCATTGGCTTCGGCCCAGCGGGTGGTATTGCCCAGGGCGTCGATCTCCTCGGGCGAAAGAATGTCCGGCGAGATATACAGTTCGTACATCATGTTGCCGACGGAATAGTAGTGCACCACTTCGTCGCGGAAATCGTCGATTAATTCGCGGTTGCCGCCCAGCATGTTGTATTTGCCTTTGATGATGCCGTGGGTCATGAGCGAGGAAATGGGGAACTGGGCCTGGTGGGTGACGAAATCGGAGTAGAGAACCGAATCGCGGTAGCTGACGGCGCTTTGCCGCGGCGCCAGCGTGGGGACGCCGGGCAGATAGCCCGAATCGGCGCCGCCCATCCATACGGTATCGGCGTAGCGCAGCCACCAGGGGCTGAGCCAGATGCTGGTGGTGATGTTCAGAAAGACCTGCGGATTCTGCGCCCGCAGGCGCTGCAGCATGCCGATGAAAACGCGCGCATCGGCTTCGCGTGAGTAGATGCCCACGGGGTGGCCGTGATCGGGTTCGTTGCAGCCGAAGGGGATGCCGTCGAGCTTGTAGTAATTGATGCCGTATTCCTTCTGGTAGCGCAGCATGGTGTCGGCCAGCAGGCGGCTATAGTTTTTGCCGGCGATGCACAGGTATTGCCCGTTGGAGGTGATCTCCATGCCGTCCTTGCGAGCCGATTCGATGCGCACCGCGCGCTGATCGTAGCCGCCGATGGGCCCGAACCACATGCCCAGATTGCTCCCGGCCGCGTGCAGCGCGGCGGCCAGGTCGGCGAAGCCGTGGGGGAAGCGCTGCGCGTCGATGGCCCACAGCTTGTGCATATCGTCCCAACCGTCGTCCAGCACGAAGGAATCCAGGCGCAGGCCGTACTTGCGGAGCAGCGAAGCCAGCTCGGGAACGCGATCCACGGTATTGCGTCCGTTCATGGCGAGGCGCTGCAGGTCGTACCAGGTGTTATACAGCAGGTACGGGCGAACCGGCGCCACGCGCATGCGCGAGACGTATGCGAGAAACTGCCCGTGGACCCTTCCGGCCGGCGCCACGCCCAGCACGGCGGGCTCGCTGGTGTACCCTTCGGGAGGAATATCGATTCCCACGTAGCTGCCCAGATCGGCTTCGGCGCCGGAGACCTGGTTGATTCCGGTGGGGTACTCGAGGCCGGCGAAGATGTCTTCGCCGAAAAGCGGCTGGCCGAAGCCGCCCAGGGAAAAGCGCGGCACCCCCCACTCGTTCTTCGCCACGCTGACCCAATCGATGAAACAGGTGCCCTGCTGTGGCTTGGAAACGTGCAGCCACTGGCGAGTGAAGAAATCGGCGGGCTGAAGCTCGTAGACCAGTTGCAGCTCCATGCCGCGCACCGCCCCGCGCCCGGACCCGAGTTGCAGCACCACCCGCTTGCCGCCGTTCGCCAGCTCTTCGGTCTTGTGGCTGGCCACGCGCAGACCGCGGTTGGTCACCACCAGCGGATTTTCGTTGCCGAAGTTGTAGCCCACGCGTTCGTACGTGAGGCGCAACTCGAACTCGGCGCCGCGCAGGGCGTAGGACCGCCCTGAGATCTTGTTGACGAACCCGGTGGTGCCGGGAGATCCCTCGGCGAGCGAGATGGTGCGCTCCAGGTAATCGTTCCCCAGCGTGACGGCGGTTGGGGAGTCCTTGACGTAGACGGGACCGGCGGCCAGCGCGGCCAGGGGCGCCAGCAACAGAAAGAGGATGCGCATAGAGGCAGGGTAGCGCGATTGCATTGGCGCAAGCGGGCGCCCGCTGGGCCGCCTGCCCACGACCCTCGGCTGGGGACGGCGTGCGCCCACCTCGGCCGCCGTTTGTACGAAGGCATTGCCGGTCCAAAGCGCCTGCCCCGCCTTTCGCCGCGCTATAATCTTGCCAATTATGAAATTCCTCTGTGCAATCGCGCTTGCCGCTCTGGCGCCTTTGGCCCGCGCGCAAGTGTTCGAAGTGACTTCGCCGTTGGGAACGAAGTTCTATTCCCTGGCCGACGACAAAGGCGTGGTGCCGGCCGCGCAGAGAGAACTGGCCGCCCATCCGGACAGCGCCGAAGCGTTTCTGAAATTGTCGCAGGCGCACGCCGCGGTATGGGAGGAGCGCGAAGCGGTCAGCGCCTGTACGCGCGGGCTGCTGGCCTTGGGGGACAACGCGGACCTGCTCATCGAGCGCGGGCACCGCGAATTGCCCATGCGCGAATTCGCCAGGGCGCGCGCCGATCTCACGCGCGCCGCGCAGTTGAACCCCCGGAAAATGGACGCGTATTATCACCTGGGCCTGGCGCATTATTTCCTCGGCGAATTCGACGCCGCCGCGGACGCCTTCCGCCACGCCGTGGAACTGGCGCCCAACGACGATGAGCGCATCAACTCCACCAACTGGCTGTACGCCTCGCTGCGCCGCGCCGGACGCCCGCAGGATGCCGCCAAAGCGGCCGCGGCGATTTCGCCGGAGATGAAAAACACCGCGCCGCATACCCTGCACTATCTCAACCTGGTGCGCTTCTTCCAGGGGCGCATGACGGAGGCGCAAATCGTCCCTCCCGAGCCGCCCCGCGACGGCTCCGATACCGAAGCCGAGCTGCGCTTCGATACGGTGGCTTATGGAGTCGGCAACTGGCACTTGTACAACGGCGACGCGGCCAAGGCGCGCGAATATTTCCGCAAAGTGGCGCAGGGCAAAGTCTGGATCACATGGGGATTCATCGGAGCCGAACGAGAGCTGGCCAAAGGCAGATAACCCGGCGTGGCATCGTTCCCTTACTCCTGCTGAAATCGCGGTGCTCGTTGCGCTGTTGCTTCCTTCCGCGCCCGGAACGCCGTTGCGCTCGCCCGTGCCCAGCCGGTAAGGAACGGTGGGCCATGAGCGGATGGGGCGGCGCCGCATGTTAAACTAACGAAAGTCCCCATCGCAATGGATTTCCTCAAAGGGCTGAACGCTCCACAGCGCGAGGCGGTGAGTCACACGGAAGGCCCGCTCCTGATCCTCGCCGGCGCGGGAAGCGGCAAAACCCGCGTCATCACGCATCGCATCGCGTATATCGTCACCGCGCGGCGCGTGCCTCCCTCGGCCATTCTGGCGGTCACGTTTACCAACAAGGCGGCCAACGAAATGCGCCAGCGCGTGGCCGATCTTTTGGACGGGATCCCGCTGGATTCTTCTCCCAATATTTTCACCTTCCATTCGTTCTGCGTGCGCCTGCTGCGGCGCGATGGCGACCCTTTGACGCGCGTCCGTCCCGGCTTCACCCGCCGTTTCACGATTTACGACGACGAAGATCAGCTCGCCATTATCAAGGCCGCTTATCGCGCCATGGGGTTGGACGAAAAAGAGTTCATGCAGTACCGCGCCGCGCTTGCGCGCATCAGCGGCGCCAAGAACCGCAAAGAGACCGCGCAGGATATCTATAAAAACGCCGCCAACCCCGAGACCGAGCGCGTGGCGGCGCTTTTCGAGGAATACGAGAAGGCTCTGCGCAACGCCAACGCGCTGGATTTCGACGACCTGCTGCTGGAGGCGGTGCGCCTGCTGCGCATCGACAACGCCACGCGCGAGGCCTGGAACCGCCGCCTGAGCTACGTCATGATCGACGAGTATCAGGACACCAACCGCAGCCAGTACGAGCTGATGCGCCTGTTGACGGAAGCGCATAACAACGTGTGCGTGGTGGGGGACGAAGACCAATCCATCTACAGTTGGCGCGGCGCCGACATCAAGAACATCCTGGATTTCGAAAAGGATTTTCCCCACGCCAAGACCATCCGGCTGGAGCAGAACTACCGTTCCACCAAGAATATTCTGGCGGCCGCCGGCGCGGTGGTGGAGAACAATAAGGCGCGCAAGGGCAAGAAACTGTGGACCGAAACGGCGGCCGGCGAGCGGATCGGCCTGTTCGCCGGGTTCGACGCCGAAAACGAGGCGCTGTTCATTGCCGACACGGCGGAAAAGCACCTGGCCTCGAACCCCGGCGACCACGTGGCGATTCTGTACCGCACCAATTTCCAATCGCGCCAGATCGAAGAGGCGCTGCGGCGCTACGGCCGGAAATACAACATCGTCGGCGGCTTCAGCTTTTATCAGCGGGCGGAAATCAAAGACATTGTCGCGTATCTGAAACTGGCCGCGTCCAACGTGGATTCGGTCAGCCTCATGCGCATCGTCAACACGCCGGCGCGCGGCATCGGCCGCACCACCGTCGAGCAGATCGAAAAGTACGCCCGCGAGCACGGCCTGAACCTGTGGGATTCGATCGAGCGCATCATTCACGACGAGAGCCTTTCCACGCGGTCGCAATCGTCGCTGGTGCTTTTCCGCAACCTGATCCAGGAGCTTTCCCTGGTGGCCTCGAGCTCTCCCCTGCCGGATTTGCTGCGCCACGTCCTGGAGCGCACCGGGTACCGGCGCATGCTGCAGCAGGAAAAAACGCCGGAAGCGGAAACGCGCCTGGAGAATCTGGACGAATTGATCAATGCCGCGGCGGAGGCAGCCGAGCGGGGCGAAAGCATTTCCGATTTTCTGGACCATGCCGCGCTGGTGGCGGACGCCGATGCCTTCGACGAAAAGGCGCCGGTCACCCTGATGACGCTGCACAACGCCAAGGGCCTGGAGTTTCCCGTGGTGTTTCTCTCCGGCATGGAACAGGGATTGTTTCCCCACAGCCGCTCCATGAACTCCGAAGAGGCGCTGGAGGAAGAGCGGCGGCTGTGCTACGTGGGAATGACGCGCGCCCGCCGGCGCCTGATTCTCACCTGGGCGCGCTACCGGCGGCGCTTCGGCGGCGGCGAGCAGGAGCGCTCCACCCCTTCCTGGTTCCTGAGCGAAGTGCCGGAGAATCTGATTTCGAATTTGGGTGTAAAGGACGAGCCGGGAGAAGTCGATCTATTTAGCGAGCGTCATGCGGTACGGCAGTCCGCCAAGCGCAATACCTTCACCGGAAAGACTTACGATTCGGTGGAGAACATTTCGCAGTTTTTCGGCGAGCGCGGAATGCGCCTCAACGCCAAGGCTGCGCCCAACCCCAACAAGACCCCTCCGCAGCCTCCGCCCGCGCCCTTCTCGCGGCCTCCCGTGGCCGCCAAACCGGTGGCGGCGGTTCCGGCCGCGCCCAAAACGGCGCGCACCGGCATGACCGTCGAGCATCCCAAATATGGCACCGGAACGGTGGTGCGGCGCGAAGGTGAGGGCGATGATGCTAAGATCACAGTTAATTTCCCTCGTTTCGGGCTTAAAAAACTGGTAGAAAAGTACGCAGGATTAAAAAGAAACTGATGAACACGAAGAACCTCACCGACAAAATCGAGCGCAAGAAGCTCAAGCGCATCGCGCGCAAAAAAGCCGCCCCCAAGGCCAAACGCGCGGCCGGCGTGGCCCGCGGGTCGCAAAAGAAAAAGATCCGGCACCAGGCGCAGGGCCAGCGCAAGCGCTAGCGGCGAAACGGGAAGGCGGCGCATGTGAGTATCTTCCGCACGAAGAGCATCGACGCACTGATCGCCGCTTCCGAAGAGCCGGGCAAAAAACTCCGCCGCTCGCTGGGGCCCTGGAGCCTGACTGCCTTCGGCATCGGAGCTGTCATTGGCTCCGGCATTTTCATTCTGACCGGCACCGCGGCGGCGGGCGAGACGCTCAGCTTCAAAAGCATTCTGCACGCTCCCGTGCTCGACCTGCTGATGCACGGCACCCACGCCCTTTCGATGGTGGGGCGGCCGGGCGCGGGCCCCGGCATCGCGCTTTCCTTTCTGCTGACGGCCCTGGCGTGCAGCTTTGCCGCGCTGTGCTATGCCGAACTGGCCTCGATGATCCCCATCGCGGGGAGCGCGTACACGTATGCCTACGCGACCCTGGGCGAGTTGATCGCCTGGATCATAGGCTGGGACCTGATTCTGGAATACGCCGTCTCCAATATGGCGGTCGCGGTAGGCTTTTCCGGCTATTTCAAAGACGTTCTGGAAAATATGTTCGGCTGGCATTTGCCGTCCAGACTCTCCGATCCACCCATCGCCGGCGGGCAGCTTACAGGGGCATGGTTCAACCTGCCGGCGTTGCTGATTCTGCTGATCCTCACCTACATTCTGGTGATCGGGGTGAAGGAGAGCGCCGAAACCAATAACGCCATGGTGGTGATTAAGATCGCGGCCATTCTGATCTTTGTCTTTGGCGCCGCCCGCGCCGTCAATACCGCCAACTGGCATCCCTTCCTGCCCAATGGCTTTCCCGGTGTGCTGACCGGCGCCGCCATCGTGTTTTTCACCTACATTGGCTTCGATTCGGTATCCACGGCCGCGGAGGAATGCCGCAATCCGCAGCGGGATCTGCCCTTTGGCATCATCATGACCCTGGTGATCTGCGCGATCCTCTATATCGCGGTGGCGCTGGTCTTGACCGGAATCGCGCCCTGGAGGACCCTGACCGGCGATGCGCCCGTGGCCGACGCGCTCAAGCACTTGGGTTACAACGGCCTGCGCCAATGGGTGAGTCTTGGGGCAATCGTGGGGATGCTCTCCTCCCTGCTGGTTTTTCAGTACGGGCAAGCGCGCATCTGGTTCGCCATGTCGCGCGACGGTCTGCTGCCCAAGGCGTTTTCGCGGATTCACAAAAAACATAAGACGCCGCACGTCAGCACCTGGATCGCGGGGCTGGTAGTGGGAGTCGGAGCGGGGATTTTCGACATTGGGACGTTAGCCGATCTCGCCAACATCGGGACGCTGTTTGCGTTCATTGTCGTTTCCGTGGGCGTCATTGTGCTACGGAAGAAGCAGCCCGAGCGGCCACGCGCCTTTCGCGTTCCGGGTTCGCCCTGGCTGCCCATGATTTCGATCGCGTTCTGTCTGGTGCTCATGATGGCTTTGCCGGTGGAGACGTGGCTGCGTTTTTTTGTCTGGCTGCTAATCGGCTTTGCCATCTATTTTCCCTTTGGCCGAAAGCATAGTGCGCTTGCTAACTGTAATCAATAAACAACTTGCAGGCCGTGCGAGGGCAACGGAGTAGAATCTCTAGGGGAATCCCTGGGTATAGTACTAGACGTTCCCCTTCCCCCTTTCTTCACGTGATAAACTGGCCACACGGAGGATAGAGGTGTTTCAACATCCAAGGTCCATGTTATTGCCGCTGCTACTCTTACTGGCATTGCCCCGGCGTGCGAACGCATATGTAGACCCGGGTAGTGGCGCCATGATTTGGCAGATACTGGCTGCCGCGTTGGTCGGCTCGCTATTTTACTTGCGCAAAGTGGTGCTGTGGATCGGCGGCCGCCTGGGGCCTCGCTCCAACCGCCCCCTCGGTTATCTTTTTGCTTCGTTTTTCGCTCTCGTCACTTCGCCGCTGGTGTGCAAGGTGTTTGAGGCTCGTCCCCTTCCCCGCTTCAGCGACGTGTTCCTGGTGGGCATCGTTTTGACCTCCTACCTGTTCTCCTGGGATGCCGCCGCTTACCTGCTGGTCCTTTCCTTGCTGGTGTCGGCTTGGATACTTCCGCCATACGGCTCGCTGGCGATCACAGGCGGCGCGGAGTGGTACCGGCTGATCTCGTTTGCGGCGCTCTCGGTCTTCCTGATCTGCCTGATTTCCCGTTTGAAGACGCGGCGGGAAATGCGCAAGCCGCGGCTTTCGCCCATGCTGCAAAGCATGGCGACAGGCGACTAAGCTAGCGGGAGCGCCGGCGTTTTTGCTCGCGCCTGCTTACCGCTACACCGCCAGAGGATAGGCCAGCGTTTGCATCAGCCACTCGCGGTTTTGCCGGATGTCCTCCGTCAAACGCCGGCAGAGTTCCTCGCGCCGGTCGAACAACCGGTAGCCTTCGCCGGGCCGCAGATAGCCGCGCGCATGCGGCTCCTGGGCGAATAAGGCTTCCCGGCCCAGTTCCTCCGCCATCCCCTGGTAGCGCGCGCGGTTTTCCAGCAGCGCCTTCACCAGAAACGGCATCACGATCGAATAGTCGCTCTGCATGCTCTCGGTGGACTGCAGATAGGTGTCCTTGTCCACTTTGCCCCAGGTGACCGCCTCGGCCGGCGGGCAGGAGGAAAGCGAGCCATCGGTCACCGGCGCGGTGACAATCTGCACGTCGAAATTGTATCCGCGAACGTTGGCGAGGCCCAGCACCTGGCCCAGCGCGGGCTCCGGCTGCAGGTTGTAGTTCTTGGGCACGCCGCCGCCCAGAATCACGGTCCCCAGCGCGTGCACCGGGTTATCGAACAATCCCCAGCGGTGGTAGGCGCAGGCTTCGAAAACTTCGGCGTGCAGGTCCAGGTCGAACCCGTAGCCGGCAATCAAACCGGCCTGCCGCATGGCCCAAAGCTTCATCGAATTGAGGAAGACGCTGCCGTCTCCCGGCGCTCCCACGAAGATCGGGATGGCGCGGCGGTGACAGGCGGCCAGCAACCCGCTCCCGACGCCGTTTTGCCGCTCCTGGGCGGCATAATACGCGCCCAGCAGGTAGCGCAGTTCCGTGCCGGTCATCTTGCGCTGGAATTCGGGGCGTTGCAGGACCGCGCTGACGAAGCGGTCCTGGTCCAGCAGCACCCCCTCGTCGAAGGCCATATCGGTGACCCGGATGGTGCCTTCGTCGCGCAGCGCGGCATCGTCGCTCGCGATGGGCACTTCGTGGACCGGGCCGGATTTGTAGGCATCCAGGCTGCGATGGCCGTCGTGGTAGCAGACCGCGTCGGTGGTGCTCAAATAAGCGATCCAGCCGGTCTCCAGCAGGGGAAGCAGCCAGGTGTGATGCTGGCCGGAGACGGTGACCGGCCCGGATATCGCCAGCGTCAGCGGGCAGCCCATCCCGATGGCGCGATCCAGAATCTGGTAGATTCGCCGCAGATACGCGCCCCCGAAAGCCGGCAGGCAATGGGTGAACAGGTCGTGCAAAGTGGCGCACTCGTCCACCCGGCGGGTGCGGACCCAGCGGCGCGCCCGCCCGCACGAATCGTTGGTTTCCATGGGCATCAATCTGACGATAGCATTTGGGGGACGTTTCGCCGCGGCTCCTCCACGACGTGCTAACTTGAATTCTCAGGCATGAACATTCTCTTCATTGGGGATATTTTCGCTTCCCCGGGCCGCAAACTGGTGGTGGACCATCTCGAGGACATCGTGCAAACCAACCGCATCGACCTGGCTATCGCCAACGCCGAAAACGCGGCCGGAGGGTTTGGCGTCACCCCGTCCATCGCCGAGGAGTTGTTCGCCCTCGGGCTGGACGTGCTCACCAGCGGCAATCACGTTTGGGATAAGCGCGAGCTGTACGATTACCTGGACCGCCAGCCGCGCCTCCTGCGCCCCGCCAACTATCCGCAAGCTCCCGGCCGCGGCATCATTCAATACCGCGCGCGCAACGGCGTGGAATGCGCGGTCATCAATCTGCAAGGGCGCACCTATATGCCGTCCACCGACTGCCCCTTCCGCGCGGCCGACCAACTGCTGCGCGACCTGGACCCCGCCATTCAGGTGAAATTCGTGGACTTCCACGCCGAGGTGACCAGCGAGAAAATGGCCATGGGCTGGTACCTGGACGGACGCGTTTCCGCCGTGATCGGCACCCACACCCACGTCCCCACCGCCGATACCCGCATCCTCCCCGGCGGCACCGCTTACCAAACCGATTGCGGCATGACGGGGCCTTACGGGAGCGTGATCGGCGTGGACACCGAGATCATCCTGCGGCGCTTTCTGACGGCGCTGCCGGTGCGCATGGAGGCGGCGCGCAAATCGCCGGAACTGCACGCCGTGATTGTGGACGTGGACGAAACCACCGGCAAGGCGCGCGCCCTGCGCCGCCATACGATCAACGGAGATTGACGTGGACCCCGCCAGCCCGTTTGTCGACCTGACCGCGTTTTACACCCAGGAAACCGGCGCGCTGCTTTTCGGGCTGGTGTTCCTGTTTCTCTACCGCCAGTCGCGGGTAGTCTATTTCGGTTTGTGGGCCATCGCCTGGCTGCTGCGTTTTCTGGCCGCGCTGTTTGGTTTTGAGCTCCTGCGCACGGCCCATTCCGGTTGGCTGGCTCCCTACGCCACCTTCGAATTCGCTTTTGTCATCGTGCTCATATCGGCGGCGCGCGCCGGCTTCGCTTCCACCATGCGCGATTGGCGCACGGTGCTGCGGCTGATCGCCATCCTGCCGGTGTTCGTGGCGCTGGTGTGGGCGTTCGGCCAGTGGGCCGGCCTCGCCGCGTACCATACCACGCACGCGCTGCTGTTGGCGTTCGTATACTTCTACAATTTTCTGGCGCTGGGCGGCAACCGGCGGGGAGTGGGGGCGCGCGTGTTTCGCTTCTCGCTGCTGTTGCTGGCGGCGGCGTTCATCGAGCACGCGGTGTTCTTCGCCTACCTGTTCAACCATCACGGCGCGCCCGCGTGGGCCCTCTACCTGCGCCACGAAACCTATTACGATTTCGTGCTGCACTGCGTGCTGGCATTCGCCGCCATGGCGATGTGGAACGAGAGCCAGATCGATCGCATCCGCGATCTGGCGGGCGAGGTGGACCACCTGCGGCGCGAATCCCAGCACACCATGGACCTGGACGGCCTCACCGGTCTATCGAACCAGACGGCGCTGGCCCGCCGCATCGAGCAGGCGCCCGGCGAATTCGACGGCGTCGTGGCCGTCTGCGATATGGACAATTTCAAGGACATCAACGACCGCTACGGGCACCTGGTGGGCGACGAGATCCTGCGCAATATCGGCAACCTGCTGCGCGCTTCCATCCGCCATGCGGACGAGGCTTTCCGCTGGGGCGGCGACGAATTCGTCATCCTCTTTCACGACCAGCGCGGAGAGGTGGCGCGCAAACGCATGGCGGAGATCGAGACCCGCCTGCGCGGTTTCCGCGTGCGCGGCTTCGGCGTTCTGCCCATCACTTTCAGTTGGGGAACCGCCGATGCCGCCGGCCGCCCGCTGCGCGAAGCCCTGGATGAAGCCGACCGCAGCATGTACAAGCTCAAACGCAGCCGCGCCGCCGAACGCCCCCCGGCGGTGTAGGACAGGCCTCTGGGCCCGTCTTTTCCCCATTGAACACGAAACGGGACAGGCCAGGAAGCCTGTCCTACTGGCCGATGTAGACGATCACTTCGTACGTCGAGCTCGACACGGCCCAAGCCGGAAAACCCTGCATCACCACATCCAGCAGAGCGTTGGCCGTGCTGGAAGGCGGAACGCCTTTGGGAACCTCCACATTGATCTGCCACATGCCGGGGTAGCCGTTCAGCCCGGAGTAACAAATGAAATTGGGGCAGTTGCTTAACGGCTCGCCGGCCTGCGGCGTATACGCGCTGACGTAATTGCTGCCCAGGATGACCTGGGGCGTATTGGGCGTGGAGATCGCCGAAGTTGCGGGTACTCCATCCGGCGGAGCGTTGGGCACCACCCCCTGGCCCGTGGCGTAGATCGAGATAACAGACCCGCGCGGCGCCGGATTGCTGGCGCTGTTGACGGACCCATCCTGGTTGACCACGCAGGCCGCGCGCAGCGTGGAGGTGTTTCCGCTGCAAATGAAGATACCCGGAGCGAACTCCTGCATGGGCACCTGGAAAGCCCCCAGAATCTGGCCCGTGGAAATTTGGCTCACCTCGAATTCCGCGGTGCCGCTGGTGGGCGCGTTCATGGGCACGATCATGTTGATCTGGCTCGGCGAAACGTAATACAGCGGGGCCGGCGTGCCGTTCACCGTCACCTGGATATCGCCCAGCGAAGTGGCCACCGGGTAACCGCTGTAGGTCGCCGTGTTAGAGCCGAACTGGGATGTGGAAGCCAGCGGGAACAAAGAAGCGATCACCCCCGGCGCCATCACCGGATTGACGGTGATCAGACTGGCGGCGTTGAGCGCCGTCAGCCCCTGATAGTACGCCACCACGCGATTGTACTGATCGGCTACGAAGAGGTCGCCATACTGGTCCTGCGTGACGGCCAGGATTGCCAGGCCGTTATTGCCCACCGCGTCCACCACCTGGCCGGTGGGAGTCGGATTGAAGATCAGGTTGTTGTAATTGGGATAGCGCGTGACGGTAGCGCCGCTGGTCACCCAGATCTGGCCGGTGGCCGGGTTGACATAAATCCCGCGCGGCGTGCTCAGGTTGGGAAGCTGCAAAGATGAAGCGGCCCCGGTGGTCTGCGTTTGCGAGTTGGCGGGGTCCTGGAAAATCAGCACGCGATTATTGCCGCTGTCCGCCACGTATAGCAGCCCATTGGTATCGGTCGAGATGTGGTGCGGCGCGTTCATGCTGGCGGTCCCGGTTCCGGCGGCGATGGCCGTAAAGCTCGGCTGGCCGAACACTTTTGCCGCTTGCTTGCCGTTGTCCGTGCCCGCCGCGAATGTCCCGTTGGCGCCAAATGGGAAATACAGCACGCGGTTGAAGGATTGATCCGAAACCAGCAGTCCATTGGTTCCGGTAAAAGCCAACCCATAGGGAGTCTTCATGGTTGCCGGACCGGGGTCCTGCACCACGGTGGTGAAATTCTGTTGGCCCAGGACCAGGTCGGCATTTTCCAGCGGGCCTTTGTTGTTGAAGGGCGCCGGGAAGCGCAGCACCCGTCCGTTGCCGGAGTCGGCCACGTACAGGTTGCCTGCCGCATCCACCAGCACTCCGATGGGCCGGCACAGGCTCGATTGAGTGGGCTGGTTGGGGTCGCCGGAGGGATAGTTGCAGAGGCCGTGGTATCCGTCCGGTTGTCCGATCACCAGGTCGGCGGTCTCGCCGGCTTGAATCTTGCGCGCGTCATTGAACCCCAGAATGCGGTGGTTATACGGATCGGCCACGTACAGGTGCGGCGTGCTGCCGGTGGTATCCAGCGCAATGCCGGCGTCCACCAGCACCGAGCCTCCGCTTTGGAAATCGAAATCGAACTCGCGGCCTTCGATCAGATCCACGGAGTATTGATCGCTATAGTCCTGGCCGAGGATGGCGCTGGCCGGACCGATGATATTCGTGCTGGCGCCGTTGGCGCCCGTCGAGGGGCTGCTGTTGAGCACCGGCATCATGAGAACGCGGTTGTTGCCGGTATCGGCCACGTACAATAACGGCGTGGCGCCCGGCAAGAGGACGGCCGAAGTGGGGGACCAGAACGTTTGGGCGTTGGGCGGCGGGGTGCTTAAGGCGGTAAACGCGGTGAGCGTCGAGGCGTTGGCGTTGAAACTCGTGAAATTCAGGTTTTGGCCCACTACGCCATATGCGTTTCCGCCGCTTCCCGGCTGGATGGCCGGCTGCGGGGTTTGCGTCCACTGCGCATACGGCGGAAAAAAGACAATCCGGTTAAAGCCGGAATCCACCACTCCCACGCTGCCGTCCGCGAGAAAGAAAATGCCCGACGGGCTGTTGAATTCGGTTACCCCCTCCTGGTTCAGGCTGGTGGGATTCGTCCCCAGAGGGTAGACGCCCAGCAGGGCGTCCGCCGAAGCGTTTCCAGGCGCGGCGGCGGGATGCGCAAATACCAGCACGCGGCTCAGGGCATCGGCCACGTAGAGCCTTCCGGCCGAATCGAAGGCCAGCCCGGATGGCCCCAGCAACTGGTTGGTGGTGTTCTGGCCTTGCTGGGTGGCCGGCAGTCCCGGCGAGAAGGTACTGGTCAGGTTCGCCTGGCCGATCACGATATCGGCGCTCATTCCTCCGCCCGTCTGGTTGGCTACATTCGGAAAGCGCAGCACGCGGGCATTGCCGGGGTCGCTGGCCCACAGGTTGCCGCTGCTGTCGAATGCCAGGAAGCACTGGAACAGAGTATTGTTGGCCGATAGGGCGATTCCCGAAGCGCTGACCTGGCCCGTATAGTTCGCCGCGCGCGTGTTCAGGGTGGGCTGTCCGATATACAGGTTGGGCGTCAGCGGAAACTGGTTCTGCTGGAACGGCTTAGGATAGCGAAGAATGCGGTTGTTGCCGGAATCCCCGACGTACAGGTTGCCGCTGGAATCCACCGCTAAGCCGGTCGGCTGCGTGAGCCCGGTGGAATACAGTTGACCGGGGCCCTCCGCCGCGGTGGAGTAAAAATCGGGCTGGCCGATCACCAGGTCCGCCTTCTGGCCATTGGTAAAGCCCGTGGCGTTCTTCCACGCCAGCACGCGGTTGTTGCCCGTATCGCTGACGTAAACGATGGGCGGCGTTACGGAAGTGTCGAGCGCAACCGATTCCGGAGCGTAAAATTCGCGGCCTTCCACCAGGTTGGGAGAACCCGATTCGGGACCGGTCACCGGAAGTTGCGAGGGCTGGCCGACTACCCGCGAAGGGGTCGAATTTAGCGTGACTCCGGAGCTTTGCGGAAACGCGGCAGTGGCGCCAAGGATTGCCAGACTGAGCACAGAAATATGTTTCATCGAATTTCCAAAAAGGAGGGCGCGACGCGGAGAGCGCTCTTAACTGAGGATACCAAACGCACTCCCCCGCGCAACTGGCGCCCACCGGGCTGGGGTACGCGCAGTACCGTAATGGCAGGACCATGGCTGCGCGTCTGCTAAACTTGACGTTTGAAGTCCGCGAATGTGAATCGGCTGCGCGTGTGCGCGGTCAGTTATCTCAATACAACTCCTTTAGTCTGGGGCATGCTGCATGGCCGCCAGCGGGACCTGTTCGACCTGGATTTCCGCGTTCCGGCCGGCTGCGCCGACCAGATGGCATCCGGCGCGGCGGATATCGGCATCGTCCCGTCCTTCGAGCTGACCCGCCAGGACCTGGAGATCATTCCCGGCGCCGGCATCGCCTGCCATGGCCCCGTGCGCAGCATTCTGCTGGTTTCTTCCCGCCCCGCCGCGGAGATCCGCACCCTGGCGGCCGATTCCAGCTCGCGAACCAGCGTACAGCTCGCCCGCGTGGTCCTGGAACGCAAATACGGCGCCCGTTTCGAATCCATTCCGCATCCGCCGGCCCTTCCCGAGATGCTGTGCGTGGCCGATGCCGCCCTCATTATCGGCGACCCGGCGCTGCGCATCGATCCCGCTACCTTGCCCTATCACGTCTACGATCTGGGCGCCGAATGGGTCCAGATGACCGGGCTTCCCATGGTTTTTGCCGTGTGGGCGGCGCGCCGCGGCGTGGTCACTCCCGAGGTGGTCGAGGCCTTTCGCGATTCCTGCGCCTTCGGGCGCGCCAACCTGGAGACCATCGTCCCCGCCGAATCCGCCCGCCGCGGATTCCCTCCCGAGCTGGTGCGCGAATACCTCACAAGCCGCATCGTGCACGCGCTGGGGCCGCGCGATTATGCGGGCCTCGACCGTTTTCTGGAATACGCGGCCTTAAAGCCTGCCGCCGCCGCGCCGTCTCCCGCCGCGGGTCCGGTTTGACCGCGCCGCCACGCTTTACTTATACTGGGAAGATACGACGATGTATATTTTGTTCCTGATTGTTCATATAGTGGTCTCCCTGTTTCTGATCATCGTAGTTCTGTTGCAGAGCGGGAAGGCCGCGGATCTGGCGGGCGCATTCGGCGGCATGGGGTCGCAGACGGCCTTCGGCCCGCGCGGTTCGGCCACCTTGTTATCCAAGGCGACCACCGTCTCGGCGGTGATTTTCATGATCACTTCGCTGTCGCTTTCCATCCTGGCGACGCGCGGCGCGGGCCTGGGCACGTCGGTGTTGGAAGATACCAACGCCAAGTCGGTCCCCGCCAAGTCGGCTCCGGTGCAGCTTCCCGGCCAGCAGGCTCCGGCCAAGAACACGGGCGTGATTCCCCTCCCGCCGCCGCCGAACAATCCACGCATTCCGGCGCAGCCGGCCCAAAAGGCCCCGGCTACCGCCCCGGTTAAGAAGTAGCGCCCGAAATGCGGAGGTGGCGGAATTGGCGGACGCACTAGCTTGAGGTGCGTCAAGTGCGGGAACGCCACGGGCAAAGTTTTGAAGGGTTGGGGCTTCCCAAGACCGGGAATCCACGGCAACCGAGTTTCCCGTAGGAACCGCTACCGGACCGCTACCGCAAAGCGGAGAGCACCCAATTTGCGCTGCTGCGGGATCTGCGGTCGCTGAGCTCGCGCGCGGTAAGTCGGAGGCGGCGGAGTGCCGGTCGTTTCATGTTGCCCTGCGAGATGCGAGCTGATGGGACGTCTCATAGACTTTGCTCGGCTACCTGGATGAATCGGTCAGCTCGATCCAAGTGAGCCTGAACATCTCCCGCGGACAGGATTACGTTTATCTGGTAGTCGCCGACATTGCGAGCGTCCTGCGCTTCGACGATCCCGTGGTGGAATTCCCGAAGCGCTTCGTCGTCTTTCGCAAACTCCTGTCCGAATGCGGCGATGACCGCAGAGTGCTTCGAAAAGCGTCGTTCGCGGCCAAGCAGGAAAGCTTGCGCCGTGTAGAACATGGCATAGTAGGCACGGGACACCGCGAAATCAAGATCTCCATCGGCCGCGAGGCGCCGGCCGGCGGCCACACTCCGACGGGCCTTAATGAGCAGCGCTCCCTGATCGGCATTCACACGGTCACGCCCTCGGTGCGGATGTTCTGGAGCAGCGGGCTGCCAGCCGCTAGCGCCTCCTCTGCTGACACATAGACACACGTGATCACGACACAGTGGCTAAGGCAGAGGTCGCCCCGGAACTGACTAATGCGGCGCGCCTCTTGCAAAGGATTGACGCGCCCGTGGAGGACCACCATGACGTCAATATCGGAGTCCGGAAGCGCATCTCCCCGAGCTTGCGATCCGAACAGGACCAAACCTGCCAGGCGAGCGCCATAGATTCTCTCAAGGCCGTGCCGGAATTCGGCCAAGATCTGGTGCACCGTCGCTGTCACAGTCAACTCCCCTCCCAGTTTGCCACAGACCACCACCCGCCGGCTCTCGTCGAACCGCTGGGGGGGAGGAGCAGGAGCCAAGCCAGCTAAACAGACTAAAACAGAAACGCTTATTCTTGTTATGATTGATCTTAGAATCTTATGAATGCGCCGAAGGACGATCTCGAAGCCGTCCGTGCTATTGTAGACGCCATCAAAGATTTCAAGTCGGACGAGCAGCAACGCATTTTCCGATTTTGCTGAAAAGCTGGGCTTGCCGCAACCTTTCGGTCCCTCTGTCCACTCAGGACCGCCACCAACCGGAATACCCGCCGGGGTAGCGTCTCCGGCCGCGCCGTTGCGCCCGCTCCTTCTGCCGCACCAAAGGACATCGAGACCTTCATGGCTGAGAAAGACCCGAAAAAGGACGTCCACATCGCGGCGGTGGTCGCCTACTATCACCGCTTCGAGGGTCCGCCTGCGCAGAGAAAGGATGCGATCAATAAGGAAGATCTGCAGGAAGCCATGCGGCTCGCCGGCAGGCCGCGCTTCAGGAATCCCCTCACCACGCTGAACAACGCTCATATCCTGGGCCTGCTGGATCGAGGTGCGGAGAAAGCCACATTCACCCTGAACTCAGTCGGTGAGAACCTTGTCGCCATGACGCTGCCCGGCACTGGAAACTCCTCGCCAGGACGCAAAAAGGCCAGGAAGGTAGTAGGCAAGAGAGCGATAACGAAGAAGATAAAAAAGGCGTGAGCCGTGGCGGACGGTCAGGTCACAATAGATGCAGCCGTCGCCGATGCCGACAGCCTGCGAAAAATACTCAAGCGGCAAAGCGGAAAGCAGGTCCAATCCGAGAACGAAAGGCAACTGGAACCTGAAGAACTACATCGATGTGGTGCATGAACTGAAGTGGATCACTACCGCAGCGAAGGACATCGGCGAAGCGATGCGAGTTCGCGGGAAGCCTGTGCGCGTGCTGGGGAAACCGCAGGGGAATTGGCACGCGCACTAGGCCCGTGTGTCGCATATTGGCGGCACAATCGAGAACCGCTACCGCAACCGCTACCGCGCGCCCGGCAGGAACCCGTGGTAAACTCAAAGTTTCCACACACTTGCGGAGGTGGCGGAATTGGCAGACGCACTAGCTTGAGGTGCTAGCGGGAGCAATCCCGTGGGGGTTCAAGTCCCCCCCCCCGCACCACTTTTTATTACGTGTTTTCATTAGTTTACGGCCCCCATTTTTTCGTGTGACTGGCGTGTGACTGGGTTAACGGCCGCCGTCTGAAAGTGGGCCATCATGAGCCGGTCGATGTTCTCCTGGCGGCCCTTGGACCACTTCCCGTAGTGCTTCCGAACCACGTCCGGGCTGTTCCCCAGGATGTCGGCCACCTGCTCGAACGTGGCGCCCTGCTCCAGGAGGCGCGTAGCCAGGGTGTGCCGATAGCGGTGAGCGTGAGCGTTCTTCACTCCCGATTTCTTGAACACGGCTGAAAGGGTCCGCTCCGCGATCCCCGACCATGGCCCGGCGCGAGCTCGCGCAGTTCCAGAAGTAGCAGGGGCAGTCCAGAGCAGCGTTCCGCGGCAGTGGCACCGCATCAAGAACCAACTTCAAACTCTCGGGGATCGGAAGGAACACCGGATCGCCCGTTTTTTGGGTGTACAGGAAAACTCGCCAGGTATTCTTTTCGGCGTCCCAGGACACTTTATCTTTACAAAGCGTGCAGGCGTCCGACACCCGAAGCGCAGTGTGGCGGAGCAGCATGATCATTGCTCGCGCACGAAGCTGCTCGTAGCGCGCGCCGCTTCGGTTGTATTTCCCGCCTCCGATCTGGTCGCACGCCGCCAGGATTTGGCTCTCTTCCTGAAGCGTATAGGGCACGACTTCGTTCGGCTTGAGGTTCCGCGGTGGCTTCAGCTCCTTTGCAGGATTGGTGCTGATCCACTTCCGGCTGACGCAGAAGTGGAAAAAGGTGATCAGCATTTGTCGCTCGACCTTCCAGGTCACCTTACCGATAGTCCGGGTCCCCCGAAAATCCTCCAAGGCATCAGTCGTGACATCTCCGACGGCCTTGATCCCCGCCTCCTCACAGAACGAGGCGAGGAGTCCAAGGGCGCATCGGTACTTCTTCCAGGTCCCGCGCTCGGAATCGCCCCGGTACTTTCCGTCTAGGCCGATCTCACCGTGGGTCTTCAGGAAGCGGGCCACCGCCTCTGAGAACGTGAGCGCGGCTGCTGTCGGCGCCTGTCCCAACTCGGCTGCGTTGCCCGTTCCATGCTCGTCGGCGAATTGCGCGTCGAGCTTTCGTATCCGTTCCGCCAGCCGTCGATCGGCAACCTGGCGACTCCGGGTTTTGAGTGATCCCCGTACCCGCTGGCCGTTGTGGAGACCATCCAGGTGAAAAGGGCAATTGCACTTGTCAGCACGAACTTCTCGACCGCCGGGCCCGAAAAACGGACAGCCCTTAAGGTGTCGCCGGAATGCGTACAGTTCGCTATCTCTTTTCACGGTGTTCACATTACCTCAAAGCTCACCAAATCAATGGATTAGCTCCTTGGTGGTTCGTTTGGCATACACCCGCGCCGCGGCGGTGGGAGAGACCATGATCGTGGTGTAGTCCCGTTTGGACCGGCGGCCCGTATTTGGTTGACGAAGGATGCCGGGGCCGTATTCGTCGCGAAACCACTCGCGTACGGTTTTTGCGCTGAAGCCCCACCGCGATGCCCAATAGCGGACCTGAAAATGCTGCTCCTCAAAAGCTAGGGGCACACGTTCCGAATCCCGCCCGCCCCGGTCTCGTTGCGAGTTGAAATGCATGTCTACCGCTAATGGGCTAAAACTAGGCGCGAGGAACGGTTTTCAGTCTGAAACTGCGGTAAGTGACTGATTAGCAACGAAGGATTTTTTTGGGATTTCAGGGCTAGTTTCTAGCACAGCCAAAAGTGAGAATTCGTCTCTCACAATTCTCACGCCGCGAGCAAATCGAGAACCTGTTGAATTGCATGATCAGCCTTGTAGTAGGCGGTTTCGACCTTGCTGGCA
>Ga0181521_10001093_pt1 | contig 33638 bp, 18 predicted proteins | sample PEATcosm2014_Bin_32_FD_119764 | JGI IMG/M metagenome (GOLD analysis project Ga0181521, IMG submission 119764) | Peatland microbial communities from MTU Mesocosm Facility, Houghton, MI, USA - PEATcosm2014_Bin02_60_metaG | ecosystem: Environmental > Terrestrial > Soil > Wetlands > Peat | place...
ACCGGCCGGGCGGCCGGGGACAAGGTCCTCTTCTTCCCCGACCAGCACCTCGGTCGCAACACCGGCTACGAGCTCGGCTACGGCGTCGGGGACATGGCCGTGTGGAACCCCCGCCATGCGATGGGGGGCCTCGAGGACGCCGAGGTGAAGGCGGCCACCTTGCTGTTGTGGAAGGGCCACTGCTCGGTCCACCAGCGGTTCCGACCCGAGCACGTCGCGGCGTTCCGGGCCGAGCACCCAGACGGCATCGTGCTCATCCACCCCGAGTGCGCGCACGAGGTAGTCGAGCTGGCCGACCAGGTCGGATCGACCGACGGCATCATCAGGGCGGTCGAGGCCGCGCCGGCCGGCTCGACGATCGGGATCGGGACCGAGATCCACCTGGTGAAGCGGCTCGCCGACACCCATCCGGACAAGCGGATCTCCTGTCTGGACCCACTGGTCTGCCCGTGCTCGACCATGTTCCGCATCGACGCCCCGCACCTGGCCTGGGTGCTCGAGGGCCTGGTGGCCGGGCAGGTGCGCAACCGCATCACCGTCGACCCCGACACGGCCCGTTGGGCCCGGGTGGCCCTGGAACGGATGCTGGAGATCACCTGAGGGCGGCGCCATCCGGTCGAGGATGGACACCCGAGGCCGGTGCGGCAAAGCTTCTCCCGGTGGAGGTCCGGCTTGGGGGGACGAGACACAGATGAAGACGGCTCGCATCGGCATCCTGGTGGTGGCCTACAACGCCGCCGCGACGCTGGCCCAGGTACTCGATCGCATCCCGGCCAGTGTCCGCTCGCGGGTGGCCGAGGTCCTCGTCTTCGACGATCACAGCCAGGACACCACCTACCTGGTCGGGCTGGGCTACAAGTCCCTGGTCCCCGACCTCCCGCTGACGGTCGTCCGCCACGAGCACAATCTCGGCTACGGCGGCAACCAGAAGGCCGGCTACCGCTGGGCCATCGACCACGGCCTCGACATCGTGGTGCTGCTGCACGGCGATGGCCAGTACGCCCCCGAGCGGCTCGAAGACCTGATCGGCCCGCTCGAGCGCGGCGAGTGCGACGTCGTGCTCGGCTCGCGCATGCTCGAGTCGGGCATGGCACGCCGGGGGGGCATGCCCCGGTACAAGTACCTCGGCAACCGCATCCTGACCCGGGTCGAGAACCTCCTGGTCGGGACGGCGCTTTCGGAGTGGCACTCGGGCTTCCGCGCCTACCGGGTGGACTCGCTGGCCCAGATCCCCTTCGAGGCGAACTCGGACGGCTTCGACTTCGACACCGAGATCATCATCCAGCTCGTCGAGGCCGGAAAGCGCATCGAAGAGGTGCCGATCCCGACGTACTACGGCGACGAGATCTGCTACGTGAACGGCATTCGCTACGCCGCCGACGTCACCCGTGACGCCGCCCGTTACCGCGCCCACAAGATGGGACTGGGGAGCGGAGAGACGGCGTTTGCCAGTCAGGCCTACGAATGGAAGGAAGGGACCGAGACCTCACACGGCGTGCTCGAGAGGTGGCTGGCCGCCATCGGACCGTCGTCGGTGCTCGACCTCGGATGCTCCGGCGGCGACCTGGCACTCCGGCTGCGCAAGCTCGGCCACCAGGTCACCGGCGTCGATGCCGAGAAGCTCGCCGGGGTCGAGGACAACGTCGACGAGTTCGTCCAGGCCGACCTGAACGATCCGCTCCCCGACGTTCTGGCCGGCCCGTTCGACGTGATCGTGGCGGCCGACGTCCTCGAGCACGTGGCCCGGCCCGAACGACTGCTGGCGGACATCCGAACGAGGCTCGGCGCCGAGGGCCGGGTCGTCGTGAGCATCCCCAACTTCGCCCACTGGTACCCGCGGTTGCGAGTGTTGTCGGGCCGGTTCGACTATGACCGGCGAGGGATTCTCGACGCCGGGCATCTGCGCTTCTTCACGCGTCGGAGCCTCGAGCGCATGGCGCGCAAGCAGGGCTTCGACACGGTCAGGTGCTCGGGCGTCGGTGTGCCGGTCGAGGTGACCCAGCGCGGCGGCACCGGTCACGCCGGCGCGATCAGCCGGTGGCTGTCGGCGGCCGACCGGGTGCTGGTCCTGCTGTGGCCGAGCCTGTTCGCGTACCAGTACGTCTTGGAGCTGGTTCCGAGCCCGACATCGGCGACTCCCGCAGCGCGCTAGCGCGCGCGGCGGTCATCGAGGCGTCTGAGGAGGGCCGAGCAGGTGGGCGTGGTCACGCGCAACTGTCGGATCTGGCCGGGGAAGCGGCTGATCACCGGCCCGCCGAGTGGATCGCGTCCAACCCAGATCGGCGTGTTGCGCCGGACCAGGACGGCCTTCAGGACCGCTTGGCCGTCGACGTGGACGAGGACCTGGTGCACTCTTGGATCGAGGACCGCGTCGACCACATAGGAACGTCCGGGCGTCATCTCCAGGATCGATCCGGTGATCCAGCCCTGGTGCAACCCTTCGAACAGATACGCGAACTCGATCCGACGGCCGCCCAGGGAATGGACGGCGAGGAAGTCACCGGCACCGCGGGTGCCGTTCACCAGCACCGGCCAGTAGCCCTTCGGAAAGCGGGCGGGAAAGACGACCCGCAACCGGAAGTGCCCGGCGCCCTCGGACCGCTCCACGGCCTGCCACTCGTTGCCATCTGACTGGTACAGCGTCACGCAGTCCCCCACGATGGCCAGTGCGCCCGGAGGGCCGGGGCGGGGCAGCGCCGCGACCTGGGTGACCTCGAGGCGGCGACCTCCGAACAGGCTGGCGTCCAGCCGTTGCTGGAACGAGACGAACTGGTCCCGCATGGAGATCGGCACCGACGGCCGCAGCTCACGCTGGTAGACGAGCGCCAGACCGACGTTCGCCCACACTCCGAACAAGGCCAGCGCACCCAGGATGGTCCCGACCAGCCGTCGGGTCACACGACGCCAGCGCCTCGACGCGGCGACGAACAGATGGAGCCCGGTCGCTCCGGCCAGGACCAAGAGGGGCAGGAAGTCGGCCAGGTACCGGTTGGCGATGAAGGCGATGGCGAGGACGCCCAACGTGCCGGCAGCCGTGCCGATCACCGGTAACCGGAGCACACTCAAGGAAGGTCGATGCGGTCGGCGGCTCGCGCGCCCAAAAATGCCCACGATTCCGACGACGCCCAATGCGACCAGCACCGGCATGGTGTCGGTGATGCTCGAGGAGAAGTCCCGGGTGTCGTAGTGCACATTTCCGAGCACCGTCGCCTTCGGCGGGAACATGAGGAACGGGAACAGCCGGCTGATCCGCAGCGTGTCCGGCCGCAGGTATTGGAGCAGTGCAGTCGGGACGAACTTCAGTCCGAACAGACTGCCTCCGTTGTCGGCCAAGGTGATGCGACGGTTGAGGTTGATCGAGGTGAACACCTGCTTGTTGAGCGGCAGGCTCACGAGCGTGTGGAACTTGACCTCGTTGATCGCCACGTAGAGCAGGATCGGCACCGCCGCGGCCAGGAGCAACCCACCGGTCCACGACGCGCTGGGCTCGACGTCGGCCAACCCGAGCCACCGCCAGGCGCCGGGACCGAGACCACTCATGCCAAACGACCCTCCCCGCCCGCTCGGTCCCGTATGGGTCCGGTCTTCCGAGGTGAGCGCCCGTTCCCCCAGCCGGTGCCGCACTGTCACGATCGCGTAGACGCATCCGACCAGGCCGATGACGATCACCGGACCGGCCCCGACCGAACCGCGAGTGAGGATCGCGAGCGTGGAGAAGAGACAGGACAGGACGAGGGCGCGCCGCGATGGCTGGATCATGAACGCGATCACGAAGTCGAACCCGCCGAGCGCGAGTGCCGCACCCCAGAGCTCCGCTTCGTGGTAGATCAGGGCGTCGCTGGCCAGGTAGAGGAACTGCGACCCGACCCCGACCACCACCATCGAACAGGCGGTCAGCCCGGCTTCTGCTCGCGACACGGGGGCATCGGTGATCAAACCCCGAATTCGCCAGCTGAGACGCCCGACAAAGAACATGGCGACGAGAAAGGCCACCAGCATCGAGCACTGCGTGAGTCGGCCGTCGAGGCGATGGGTGACGAGCAGGATCGGCATCCTCAGCAATGCCGGAACGGGCCCGTAGTACATGTAGGTCCGACTGCCTTCGCGGATCCCTTCGATGGAGAGTGCCGCCGCCGGCACGTTCCAATGGCCATGGAACAGCGCCCGGGCCTGGACGTCGTAGAAGTTGGCGAAGAGGTTGCGCTGGAAGAAATTCCACGTGCCGCCGGTGAGCATCCAGGCGAAGGACACGGTGCTGAGCACCGTGCCGATCACGCAGCCGCGGATGAATCGCCGACGTGACTCGGCCAGCCGCTCTTGCCCCCGAACCACCGGCGGCTAAGGGTAGCCGTCAGCCCACTTCACCACCGGGCCCGAGCCGGACGTGGTGGAATGACGGCGTGCCCCAGACCATCGCCATCTCGGCCTCCTTTGGTGCTGGCGGCAACGTGGTCGGGCCGGCGGTGGCCCGGCGTCTCGGTCTCCCGTTCTTCGATCGGGCCATCCCGGCCACCGTGGCCACCCGCCTGGCCCTGCCCCTGGAGGAGGCGACGGCCCAGGACGAGAAGCCGCCGTCGACGTGGAACCGGCTCGCACGGGCGTTCGCCAACATGGCCGTCCCCATGGGCTCCGCGTCGCCATCCCAGGACGACGAGCCGGACATGTTCCGCCAGGAGACCGAGCGCATCCTCCATCAGATCGCTAACACCACCGGCGGTGTCGTGCTTGGCCGCGGTGCCATGGTGGTCCTGGCCGGGCGACCCGACGTGCTGTGCGTTCGTCTCGACGGCGACGTCGAGGCCCGGGTGGCCCGGGTCGCCGAGAGCCAGGGCATCGACCTCGAGTCCGCTCGGGCCCTGCGGCGCCATACCGACGGCGCGCGGGACGGCTACATGCGGCTCTTCTACCGGGTCCGCCAGGACGATCCGGCCCTCTACGACCTCGTGATCGACACCACCTCGATCCCGTTGGCGTCCTGCACCGAGCTCATCGTGCTCGTCGCGGCGGCCAAGCGGCCAGCTGAGAGCCCGTAGGGGGCGCGGCTCAGCCGGCCAGACGTGGACGCAGCACCTCGCCGGTGTAGCTGCCGGCGGTCTTCGCCACCTGCTCGGGCGTGCCTTCGGCAACGATCCGGCCGCCCTGGTCTCCCCCCTCGGGCCCCAGGTCGATGATCCAGTCGGCGGTCTTCACGACGTCGAGGTTGTGCTCGATCACCACGACGGTGTTGCCCTGGTCGACCAGCCGGTCCAAGACGTGGAGCAGCCGGCGGGTGTCCTCGAAGTGCAGCCCGGTGGTGGGCTCGTCGAGCACGTAGAGGGTGTGCCCGGTCGGCCGACGACTCAGCTCTGTGGACAGCTTGACCCGTTGGGCCTCCCCGCCCGAGAGCGTGGGTGCGGGCTGGCCGAGCCGGATGTACCCGAGACCCACGTCGACGAGCGTCTGCATGTGCCGGGCGATGGGTGGCTGGTTGGCGAAGAAGCTGAGCGCCTCCTCGCACGACAGGTCGAGCACGTCGGCGATGGTCTTGCCCCGGAAGGTCACCTCGAGGGTGTCGCGGTTGTAGCGGGCCCCGTGGCAGATCTCACACGGCACGTAGACGTCCGGCAGGAAGTGCATCTCGATCTTGATCGTCCCGTCGCCTGCGCAGGCCTCGCAGCGGCCGCCACGGACATTGAAGGAGAAACGGCCCGGTTGGTAGCCGCGGACCTTGGCCTCGGGGGTCTGGCTGAACAACCGGCGGACGTGGTCGAACACGCCGGTGTAGGTGGCTGGGTTCGACCGCGGCGTGCGGCCGATGGGCGCCTGGTCCACGTCGACCACCTTGTCCAGGTGCTCCATCCCGGTCACGCCCTGGTGGCGCCCAGGGATCGCCTTAGCCCGGTGCAGCTGATGGGCCAGCGAGCGCAACAAGATGTCGTTGACGAGCGTGGACTTCCCCGACCCCGACACCCCGGTGACCGCGATCATGCAGCCGAGCGGGAAGGTCACGTCGATGTCGGTCAGGTTGTTCTCCCTCGCCCCCCGGACCACCACGCTCTGGCCGGTCCCCGGCCGGCGACGGTCGGGCAACGGGATCTTGCGGCGGCCCGACAGGTAGTTGCCGGTGATCGAGGCCTTGTTGGAGACGAGACCCTTTGGTCCGGTGACCGAACCCGCGTGCACGATCCGGCCACCGTGTTCGCCCGCCCCGGGGCCGATGTCGACGACGTAGTCGGCCGTGCGGATGGTCTCCTCGTCGTGCTCGACGACGATGACGGTGTTGCCGAGGTCCCGGAGCCTCAGCAGCGTGCCGATGAGCCGTTGGTTGTCCCGTTGGTGCAGGCCGATGGACGGCTCGTCGAGCACGTAGAGGACGCCCACCAGGCCACTGCCGATCTGGCTGGCCAGCCGGATCCGCTGCGCCTCCCCGCCCGACAGGGTGCCGGCCGACCGGGCCAGCGAGAGGTACTCGAGACCGACGTCCAAGAGAAACTGCATCCGCTCACGCACTTCTTTTAAGACCCGGTCGGCGATCATGTGATCGCGCTCGGAGAGCTCGAGGCCCGCCACCGCCTTCAGCCCGCGGGCGATCGAGAGCGAGCACAGCTCGTAGATGTTCATCCCGCCGACGGTGACCGCCAGGGTCTCGGGCTTGAGCCGGGCCCCCTTGCAGTCCGGACAATCGACCTCGCGCATGTACTGCTCGATCTGCTCTCGCGAGTAATCGGACTCCGCGTCGGAGTGGCGCCGGGTCAACCAGGGCACGATCCCCTCGAACTGGGAGGTGTAGGAACGGCGGCGCCCGAACCGGTTCTTGTACTGGATGTGGACCGGCTTGCCCTGGGACCCGTAGAGGACCAGCTTGCGGTCCTTCACCTTCAGCCGCTTCCACGGGGTGCTCACCGAGAAGCTACCCACCTCGGCCAGCCCGGTCAGGATCCCCGAGAAGTACTCGCTTCGGGCGCTCGCCCAGGGCGCCACCGCCCCCTCCTCGATCGACAGGCTCGGGTCGGGCACCACCAGTTCGGGGTCGACCTCGAAGCGGGTCCCGAGGCCGGCACAGGTCGGGCAGGCCCCGTAGGGCGAGTTGAATGAGAAGTTCCTGGGCGCCGGCTCTTCGAAGCTGAGCCCACAGTGGGTGCACGCCAGGTGTTGACTGAAGGTGATTCCCTCTTCTTCGGCGTCCGTCCCCTCGGGCGCGTCCCCGTCGGTCTTGGCTCCCCGCTTTTCGGGGCCTACGGCGCCGCTGACCAGGACCTCGGCGGTCCCACCGGTGAGCTCGAGCGCCGTCTCAATCGACTCGGTGAGTCGCTCGCGGATCCCGTCGCGCCGTACCAGGCGATCCACCACCACCTCGATGGTGTGCTGCTCGTAGCGGGCCAGCGCTACGCCTGCCCGGTCGGCCAGCTCGACCGGCACCCCGTCGACCCGCACCCGGGCGAACCCCTGGCGGGCCAGGTCCTCGAGCAGCGAGCTGTACTCCCCCTTTCGGCCCCGTACGATCGGGGCGAGGACCTGGAATCGGGTGCTCTCGGCCAGCTCAAGCACGCGGTCGACGATCTGCTGGGGGGTTTGGCGCGCCACCGGGCGGCCACAGTTCGGACAGTGCGGCTTGCCCACCCGGGCGTACAGAAGCCGCAGGTAGTCGTAGACCTCGGTGATGGTGCCCACGGTCGAACGGGGGTTCCTGGACGCCGACTTCTGGTCGATCGAGATGGCCGGCGAGAGCCCCTCGATGAAGTCCACGTCGGGCTTGTCCATCTGGCCGAGGAACTGGCGGGCGTACGCGGAGAGCGACTCCACATAGCGGCGCTGGCCCTCGGCGTAGATCGTGTCAAAGGCCAAGGACGATTTCCCCGATCCGGAGAGCCCCGTGAACACGATCAGGCGGTCCCGGGGCAGCTCGAGCGAGACATCTTGGAGGTTGTGCTCGCGGGCCCCGCGGATCACCAATTGGTCAGACACAAGCGGAGGATACCGGAGGGGTCTGACGCGTCGGTCTGGCTATCGGGCCTCCGCGGTCGATCGAAGTTCGTTCAGCTCGTCCCGGAGGAGCGCCGCCTCCTCGAAGCGCAGCTCAGTGGCGGCCCGGCGCATCTCGGCCTCCACCTCGTTGATGATCTTGACCAGCTCCGGAGGGCCGACCGTCTCCGCCCCCGCCCGGGGCTCGGCCAACCCGGCCCGGACCCGGAGGGCCCGGGTACCCTGGCGCGACCTGACCTCGGCCCGGCTGCGTTTCGCCCGGGAGGACCCGTCCCCGCTCCCCCGCAGCCGCTCCAAGATGTCAGTCACCGCCTTACGGATGGTCTGGGGGTCGATTCCGTGCTCGGCGTTGAAGGCGATCTGACGCTCCCGGCGTCGCTGGGTCACCGACACCGCCTCGCGCATCGAGTCGGTGATCGTGTCGGCGTACAGGACCACGCTTCCCTCGACGTTGCGGGCGGCCCGCCCCATGGTCTGGATCAGCGAGGAGGCGGACCGCAAGAACCCCTCCTTGTCTGCGTCGAGGATGGCCACCAGGGACACCTCGGGAAGGTCCAAGCCCTCGCGCAGCAGGTTGATCCCGACCAGCACGTCGATCTCGCCCAGACGCAGACTCCGGAGGATCTCGATCCGGGTGATCGTGTCGATGTCGGAGTGGAGGTACTGCACGCGGATCCCGGCGTCGGCCAGGTAGTCCGAGAGGTCCTCGGCCATCTTCTTGGTCAGCGTGGTGACCAGCACCCGGCCTCCCCGGGCCACGTTGTCCTCGATCCGGGTCATCAGGTCGTCGACCTGCCCCTTGGTCGGGCACAGGACCACCTCGGGATCGACCAGCCCGGTCGGCCTGATCACCTGCTCGACCACCTGGGCCGACACCTCGAGCTCGTAGGGTCCCGGCGTCGCCGAGACAAAGACGGTCTGGGGGGTCCGATCCACGAACTCATCGAAGCGCAGCGGCCGATTGTCCACCGCTGATGGCAACCGGAACCCGTGCTCGACGAGCACGTCCTTGCGGGATCGGTCTCCCGCGTGTTGCCCATGGAGCTGGGGCACCGCCACGTGGCTCTCGTCGATAACGGTCACGTAGTCCTTCGGGAAGAAGTCGAGCAAGGTGTAGGGGGTCTGGCCGGGCTCGCGGCCGTCGAGATGCCGGCTGTAGTTCTCGATCCCCGAGCACACGCCGGTCTCGGCGAGCATCTCGAGATCATGTTGGGTGCGCACGCGGAGACGCTGCGCCTCGAGCAGCTTGCCTTCGCTCTGCAACTGCGCGAGTCGTTCCCGCAGCTCGACCTCGATCGAGGCGATGGCCCGCTGGATGGTCTCGTCGCCGGCGACATAGTGGGTGTTGGCGAAGATGACGATGTCCTCCAGCTCCTCACCCATCTCACCGGTCATCACATCGAAGGGGACGATGCGGTCGAGCGTGTCTCCGAAGAACTCAAGACGAACCGCCGACTCCTCGTAGGCGGGGTGGATTTCGACGGTGTCGCCCCGGGCGCGGAAGGTGCCGCGGACCAAGTTCATATCGTTTCGGTCGTACTGCAACTCGACCACCCGACGGAGCAAGTCCCGCTGGTCGTGCTCCTCACCGACGCGCAGGGCGACGGTCCGATCGCGATATTCGTCGGGGGATCCCAAGCCGTAGATGCACGACACCGACGCGACGACGATCACATCACGGCGGAGCAACAACGAAGAAGTCGTCGCGTGGCGGAGCCGATCGATCTCGTCGTTGATCGAGGAGTCCTTCTCGATGTAGGTGTCGGTGCTCGGGAGGTAGGCCTCGGGCTGGTAGTAGTCGTAGTACGACACAAAGAACTCCACCCGGTTCTTCGGGAAGAGCTCCCTCAGCTCGGAGGAGAGCTGGGCCGCGAGGGACTTGTTCGGTTCGATGATCAGCGTCGGCCGCTGCACCTGCTCGATCATCCATGCGATGGTGGCTGTCTTGCCGCTGCCGGTGATGCCTTGGAGGGTCTGATAGCGATCGCCGCGACGTACCCCCTGGACCAGGGCCTTGATCGCGGCCGGCTGGTCGCCGGCTGGCTGAAACGGCGAGACGACCTGCAATTCGGGCACGTCACCGATGGTATCGGGCGGCTGTGTCGCGGCCGGCCGGACCTGCCCTAACTCGCCAAGGATGCCCGGCGATCTTCGATCCAGGACCACAGGCGCGCCACCTGGACGTCCAGGTCCTCGAGGGAGGACGAATTGTCGACGACGTAGTCCGCCCCCGCCGCCCGCTCCTCCCGGCTGATCTGGGCGGCGATGCGGGCCAGCGCGTCGTCGCGGTCCATGCCGCGGCCGTCGACCAGCCGTTCGACCGCGATCTCGATCGGGCAGTCGACCACGACGACGGCCTCGAAGCCCAACTGCTCGCGGTGCACCGGGCGCAACAAGGGGATCGCGAACACGACGACGTGATCGGTATTCGCCAGGGTCTCGCGGAGTTCGCGCATGCGCTCGCCAACCAGCGGGTGCGTGATCGCGTTCAGGTCGGCCAACGCAGCGGTGTCGGTGAACACGATCCGCGCCAATGCCGGTCGATCGATGGTCCCGTCGGCGGCCCGGATGGACTCTCCAAAGCGCGCGATCAGCGCCTTGTAGGCCAACCCCCCGGGACGCTGCACCTCATGGACGATCTGATCGGCATCGATCAACCGAGCACCCCGAGCGACCAGCCGGTCGCTGACCGAGGACTTCCCGCTCCCGATCCCTCCGGTGAGGGCGACGCCAAACATTGAGGTCAACCCTCCTTCTCTGAGCTCGATCCTATCGGCCGCCCCAAGCGGGACATCGAGTGCTCTGTATGCTTCCCATCCGGTCTAAACCGATGAGCGCTGCCTCCCCTCCGCCGCCCACGTCGGCTACGCCACCCCCAAGCGGTCCGAGAACCTGGATCCGTCGGCTCCACCCGTGGACGGGTCTCCGTCGGCTCCACCCGTGGACGGGTCTCCGTCGGCTCCACCCGTGGACGGGTCTCCGTCGGCTCCACCCGTGGACGGGGATTCGTCGCCTCCACCCACTGGCCCGGTTGCGGTGCCTCCACCCACTGGCCCGGTTGCGGTGCCTCCACCCACTGGCCCGGTTGCGGCGCCTCGACCCGGTCATGAGCGTCGCCACACTCGTGCTGGCCGTGGCCACCTACATCCCGTCCTTCCTCACCAAGCCGGGCTTGGTCGCCGACGACTCCAAGCAGTACCTCTACCTCGATCTCGGCAAGCTCATCCAGAGCGCGATCTCCCTGTGGGACCCCGATGTCGGGATGGGGACGGTGACGCACCAGAACATCGGCTTTCTCTTCCCAATGGGTCCCTACTACGGGATCGTGGCGCAGCTGCACATCCCGATCTGGGTCGGCCAACGGTTCTGGATGGGAAGCCTGTTCTTCTTTGCCGGCACCGGTGTCTTCCTGCTCGCCAAGCTCATCGGGCTGAGCCCGTGGGGGCGAATCGCGGCCGGGGTTGCCTACACGTTCACGCCATTTGTCATCGACTACATCGCGCGCATCTCAGCCATCGTCATGCCGTGGTCGGCGCTCGGTTGGATGGTCGCCCTGGTGATCCTGTCGGTGCGTCGAGGCGGGTGGCGGTACCCCGCCCTCTTCGCCGTGGTCATCGCGTTGGTGGGTGGGATCAACGCGACGTCCATCCTGCTCGCGGGCCTCGCCCCGGCTCTTTGGATCGTCTACGCAGTCTGGGTCACCAAGGAAGTGCCGGCCCGCCGGGCGGCGGCGGCGGCGGTGCGCCTTGGCGTGTTGAGCGTCGGAGTCTCGCTGTGGTGGATCGCGGGACTGTGGGCCGAAGGGGTCTATGGGCTCAACATCTTGAAATTCACCGAGACGATACCGACGGTGACCAGCACCTCGTTGTCCTCCGAGGTGGTCCGGGGGCTCGGCTACTGGTACTTCTACGGGCAGGACAAGGTCCAACCTTGGACCAGCGCGGCCATCTCCTACATGCAATCGGGGTGGCTGATCGCCGTGAGCTTCGCGGTACCGGCGCTGTGCCTCATCGTGGGGGCGATCGTGCGCTGGCGTTACCGAGCGTTCGCGGTCGGCCTGGTGTTGCTCGGTGTCGTGATCGCCGGGGCCGCGTATCCCCTCAGCGACCCCTCGCCCCTCGGGAAGGCGCTGCGCGCCGCGGGATCGGACTCGACGGTCGGCCTCGCCATGCGATCGACCAATCGGATCGTGCCGCTGATCGTCCTGGGCCTGGCCCTCCTCCTCGGATCGGGCGTGAGCGCGCTGGTTTCGGCCCACTTCAAGACCGGGATGGTGGTCCTCACGGTCGCGGTGGCGCTCGTCGCGGCGGACCTCCCGCCGCTTTGGACGGGCAATCTGGTGGCCAACAGCCTGGCCCGTCCCGAGCAGCTGCCCAGGTACGTGACCGAGGCGGCCCACTACCTCAACACGCACGGGACCGACCGGGTGTTGGGCATACCCGGCGAGGACTTCGCCTATTACGAGTGGGGCGTCACCGGCGACCCGGTCTGGCCCGGGCTCCTCGACCGCCCGTATGTGGCCCGCCAGGTCGTACCGCAGGGTGAGCCGGCGAGCGTCGACCTGCTCCAAGCGATCGACGAGTCGATCCAAGACGGGGTCTTCGTGCCGTCCACGCTGGCCCCGATTGCCCGCCTGATGAGCGCGGGCGACATCCTCTTTGAGTCCGACGAGCAGTACGAGCGTTTCAACACCGCCCGACCTCAGCCACTGTGGCTGCAACTCATCAATCAGGCGACCGGACTCGCCGCTCCGGTGTCGTTTGGCAAGCCACAGCACTACAAGCCGATCGAATACCCGCTCCAAGACGAGACCCAACTCGGGATCCCGACGGGTGCCTCGGTTCCCCCGCCAGTGGCCGTGTTCAAGGTGAGCGACCCGAGGCCCCTGGTGCGCACCGAGACGACCCAGGCGCCGTTGCTGGTGGCCGGGAGTGGCAGCGGCCTGGTCAACGCGTCGGCCGCCGGCCTCCTCGACGGTGACCCGACGATCCTCTACGACGCCTCGTTTGCCCACGACAAAGCCGGGCTGGAGAAGGCGCTCAAGGACGGTGCGGTCCTCGTCCTCACCGACACCAACCAGCGTCAGCAAGACACCTTCGGCACGCTCGACGACAACACCGGGTACGTGGAGCAGGCCAACGTCGACCCACTCGGCCAGAACCCCTCCGAGGTCACCCTCAACGTGTTCCCGGATGCCGGAACGTCCTTCCAGACGGTGACCACCTTGTCGAGCGTGGCCTCGGTGCAGGCCAGCGCGTACGGGAACCCGATCACCAACACCCCCGAAGATGAGGCCTACAACGCCTTCGATCACAACACCCGCACAAGCTGGGAGGAGGGGGCATTCGCAAACCCGGTCGGAGCGAGACTGAAGGTCACCTTGACCAAGCCGGTGACGACGTCGCACATCCGGTTGCTCCAACCCCAGACCGGCGCACGCAATCGTTTCATCACCAAGGTCACCTTGACCTTCGATGGCCGTCGACCCTTCACCGAGACGCTTACGAAATCCTCTCGCAGTGAGCCCGGCGAGGTCGTGCGATTCCCGACCCGCACCTTCAGATCCCTGACGATCACCGTGGACGCGACCACCTCAGGGATCCGCCAGAACTACAACGGCCTGAGCGGTGTCGGATTTGCCGAGGTCACGATTCCCGGTGTCGGACCGGTCGTCAAGACACTCCGGTTGCCGACCTCGCTGTTGGAACAGGCCGGCACGTCGTCGATCGATCATCCGCTCATCATCTTGATGAACCGAATCCGCGCGGCGACGGTGCCCCCGAGGACCGATCCCGAGCTCGACATTTCTCGGAGCTTCACCTTGCCCACGGCTCGCACGTTCTCGATCGGCGGAACCTTGCGAATCTCGGCCAAAGATCCCGATCCCGTCATCGATCAGCTCGTCGGCAGGACACCGGTGACGGTGTCACCCGGGGCTGCCCTGAACGCACCGTTCGCCGAGGTCGTCTTCGCCAACTCCTCGGGCCGACTGCCCGGCGACCTGAGTGCCGGCGCGTACGCGGCCATCGACGGCAACCCCAAGACCTCTTGGATGCCGGGATTCGGAAAGAAGCAGAACGGCCAGTGGCTGCAGTACTCGTTCGATCGTCCCGTCACCTTCTCCTCCCTCGAGCTCCAACTGGTCACCGACGGCCGGCACTCGATCCCGACCGAACTCACGATTACCACCGACGAGGGGTCCCGGGTGGTGAGGCTGCCTCACGTCCCGGCGGGCCGGGGTCGCAAGCAGGGTTCGACGACCACGATGCCGGTGAGCTTCCCTGCGATCACCGGCCAGACGGTCCGCATCACGATCGACAAGACCCGGGCGCTCACCGAGCGCGACTACTACTCGACGGGCCAACAGGTGTTCCCGGTCGGCATCGCCGAGGTCGGCATCCCCGGGGTGGTGGCTGAGCCCACCCCGGCCGAGATCCCCTCCACGTGCTTCCCCGACCTGCTCACCGTCGACGGCACCCCGATCGACGTTCAGGTCAGCGGGACGTCCGCCACTGCGCTCTCGGGGGGTGCGCTCGAGCTCTCCGGATGCGGCAACTCGGCCAACGGGATCACCCTCAGCGCGGGTGAAAACACCATTCAGACCGCCCCGTACCAGGTGGCGGGGCTCACCGTCGACGCATTGTGGCTGTCGTCGTCCGCCGGCGGCGGCGCCCTCCCGCTCACCCCGAGCGGGACGATCCCCGACTCGTCTCCGCCGGCCGCCCCGACTGCGGTCGCCGACGTGCTCCACCAATCCAGAACGTCACTTCAGGTCAAGGTCACTGGCAACGGACAGCCGTACTGGCTCGTTCTCGGGGAGAGCCAGAGCGCCGGCTGGAAGGCCACGGTGCAGGGAGGGCGATCGCTCGGTTCTTCGAGCCTCATCGACGGATACGCCAACGGCTGGCTGGTCTCTGGCCGTGCCGCGACCGGCACCACCGTGTTCGACCTGGCCTGGACGCCCCAGGGGGTCGTCGATCTCGCCCTCGTGGCCTCGGCCGCGACGCTCGTTGTGGGCGGTGCTCTGGTCATCGTCCCGCCATCACTGCTGGCGGCGGCATGGGACGGCACCGAGCGGTTCCGTCGGTTGCCACGGCGCCTCCGACGGCGGCGCAATCGCACCGACGGCGGCTCCGTCGACCGCCGGACGACGATCGACCACGCATCCGTGGCCGGCACCGTCGGGCCAACGGTCACCGACCCCGAGACGGCCGCCTCGGCCGACGGCCGCCCGACGCTCACGTCACCGTTCACCACCAGGGGACGACGACCCCGCCCCCTCGCGATCGTGGTCGCGGCGCTGCTCACCGGTGGCGTGGCCGGGGTGATCACGGCACCGATCGCCGCGCCGATCATCGCGGCGGCCGTCGTCCTCGGGTGCCTGGTCCCACGGAGCCGGCCGCTCTTCGTCCTGGCGCCGTTCGGATTGCTGGTCGGCACCGGTGCCTACATGGTGGACCAACAGCTTGGACACCGGTATGTGTCGAGCATCAGCTGGCCGGCCGCATTCCCGGTGGCCAACACGCTCACCTGGATGGCCATCATCGTCCTGGTCGCCGGAGCCGTCGTGGAGGTCGCGCGATGGAGACCGTGGAGCACCGAGCCGCTCCAGCGGGTCGCCGAGACAGCACCGATCGGGGAGCCGTCTCGCTCCCTCATGTCTCACCCGCTCCAACAGCGAGCGCGGGCTTCGACGCCGGCCGTTGAGCCAGCTCCGGAGGAACGGTTCGACCCCCTGCTCGAAGAGCCCGACGCCGACGCCGACGCCGACGCCGACGCCGACGCCCCGACGCCGACCATCGGTGCCGAGGACCTGGCGCCCGAAGCACCCGACGCCGACGCACCCACGACCGACGCCGGGGATCGGGACGACGAGGTGCGCGACGATCCCGACGCACTCCCAGGCCACGCTCCCTCCGCCGACGCCGCGGACCCCTCGGCCGAGGTTCCCGACGATCCTGAGCCGACCGCCGGCGGCGGGGCACCGACCGCGGAGGGCTGACGCCCCAGCTGGGCGCATGGTCGCCCCATTCGGGCCCTACTACCCTGGCGAACCTACTGGGCCGGGAGGGGACGCCAAGTTGAGCACTATTGAACTTTCGACTGTCGCGCCCGTGAGGGCGTCCACGTCGACTCGGCGCCCATGGCGGTGGAGCCACCACGTCGAGATCCTGGTCGCCAGCTTCTCCGCGCTGATCATCGAGATCAGCTACACGCGGATCATCTCCTACAAGCTCTTCTACTACTACGTCTACCTGGTCATCGGCCTGGCGTTGCTCGGCATCGGCTCCGGTGGCGTGCTCGTCGCGATCTCCAAGAGGCTGAAGCGGGCCGCCACCGATCAGATCCTGTTCTGGAGCCTCATCTTGAGCAGCGCGATTACGGTGGGCGCGTACATCCTCATTGCGTTCCTCCACATCAACACGTTGGCGGTGTGGGAGTACGGCACCTCGGCGTCGACCGACAGCTTTTTCGTCCTTTTGATCATCTGCGTCGGGATCTTCGGCTCCTTCGTGGGTCCGGGGGTGATCATCGCCACGCTGTTCGGTCGACAACCCGAGGGAATCGGCGGTCTGTACTTTGCCGATCTGCTGGGCGCGGGGATCGGATGCGGCACCGTCATCTACTTTGTGTCCTCCTTAGGCGCCCCAGCGGCGGTGATGGTAGCCGCCCTGGCCATGGCCGCCTGCGCGACGTTCGTCTCGCTGCGTCTTGGATCATCGCTACGGGCCTTGGCGGTCCTCGCTCTGGCTGGAACGATCTTTCTGGTCGCAGACTCGGGAGTCCTCCCCTATGAGCGGCTGGACAGCTCCAAGACCGTGTCCACCCCTGCCGAGCTCATCTACTCGGCGTGGGGGTCGATCTTCCGGGTCGACGCGGTCCAATACCCGGGCGCGTCGAACCTGATCGGTCTCGACCACGACGGCATCATCGGATCAGGGATCTACCGATGGAACGGGAAACGTTCGTTCCTGAAGGTCTACGACTTCCCTCAAGATCCGAGGTCGATACCGTTCAGTATCTTGAAGACACCGCCCAAGCAAGAGGCGATCATCGGCGCAGCCGGCGGCCACGAGGTGCTCACCTCCTTCTACTACCGGGCCAAGCACATCGATGCGGTGGAGCTCAACCCGGTCACGGTCAACCTTGTGGAGCATGTGTACGCCAACTTCGACGGGCACCTGGCGCAAAACCCGGCGGTGAGCTACATCAACGCCGACGGTCGTTCGTTCATCGCCAGGACCAGCACCCACTTCCAGCTGATCTGGTACCCGGCTCCCGACAGCTACGCCGCCACCAACGGCGCGCTGTCCAGCGCCTATGTGCTCTCGGAGAGCTATCTCTACACCACCAACGGCGTCGAAACGATGCTGCAGCACCTGACAAAGAACGGCATCTTCGTTGCCCAGTTCGGTGAGACCGACGACCAGTACGACCTTCGCACGGCCCGATTCGTGGCCACGGCCCGACAGGCGCTCGCCGACCTCGGGGTGGAAAACGCGACCAACCACATCTTGGTGGCCATGACGCAGACGTACTTCTTGGGAACGATCCCGTTCTCCACCATCGCGGTGAAGGTCGGTGCGTTCACCAAGCCCCAGATGGCCAGGTTCGACGCATCTGTGAAGGACATCCCCCATACCGCGACCCTCTACGCTCCCGGCGTCAGCGTCAAGAAGAACTCGGTGAACTCGCTGATGCGGACCTCCAACGCCGGGCTGTCCACCTTCTACGCAAACTTCCCGTTCGACATCACCCCGACCACCGACAACGATCCGTTCTTCTACCACTTCGCCCGCTATGGCACGGTGCTGAAGGACTACACACAGCGTTTGAGCAGCCCCGATCGGGAGAACGCCGTCGGCGAGCGCGTGCTCGTCTTGCTGCTCGGGCTATCGGTGCTCATCGCAACAATCTTCCTCCTCTTGCCCTTCGTGAAGGTCCACCGGGTTTGGAGCGCGCTGCCGAGAAAGGGGATGTCGGGGATCTTCTTCAGCGGCCTCGGGTTCGGGTTCATCTTCTTCGAGATCACCCTGATGCAGCTCTTGAATCTGTTCCTCGGGTATCCCACCTACGCGTTGACGATCGTGTTGATGTCGCTCCTCGTCTTCACCGGGATCGGCGCACTGCTCAGCCAACGGCTCACCAACCACAAGCGCGCCATCTCGCTGCTCTTCGTGGCCGTGGCCGCGCTCTGCCTCTTCTACCTGCTCGGGCTCACCCCGATGACCAACGCTCTCTTGGACCTCCCCCTGGCGGCCAGGATCATGTTGACCTTCGCGGTGCTGGCGCCCCTCGGCCTGTGCTTCGGGATGTTCATGCCCATCGGGCTCCGCCAGGTTGCCCAGCTCGGCGAGTTTCCCCGCGAATACATCGCGTGGGGCTGGGCGGTCAACGGCTTCGCCTCGGTCGTCGGATCCGCATTGGCGACCATCCTGGCGATGATCTACGGGTTCCACGTGGTGCTATTCGCGGGGCTGATGGCCTACCTCGTGGCGTACCTGGCCTGGTTCAGATTGTCGCGACCTGCGGGTCGCCGGGCTCTGCATCGGGCGGCTTCGGCGCCGACGGGGTCTTGAACCACGCGAACAGGCGTTTCGCCCGCAGCGCCGGCTTCTCGATCAAGAGGTAGCTCGCCGTGGCGACGATGATCGCGGCGCCAAAGATCTCGCCGAACATCTGCCAGAACCCGACGTCGAAGAACAATTTCCTCCCGAAGATGTCCGGGTAGTACTTGATCAGCTCGTCGATCAGGGTCTGGTGCCAGAGATACATCCCGTAGGAGATCAGTCCCAACCACACCATCGGGCGCGATCGCAGGAGCCGCCTGATCAGCCCGCTGTGCTGCGGACCGAACACCGCGGGGAGCAGGAGGAAGAAGGCGAACGTCCCGTAGAGCGTTTGGCGGGCGATGTCCAGGTCGCTCTTGGTGAACAGGACCTGCCTCGGCAGGCCGATGTGACTGACTCCCCAGAACGTCACGATGGCGAGCAGCCAGCTGGCCCAAGGGAAGTACCACCTCGACATCCATCGCGGCTCGGAGTCCCGCAGGTGGGTCCAGGCGCTCAGGACGGCCAGCAGCATCCCGAGGGAGAACAGGTCGAGCTCGGCGGGCAACCACTCGATCATGACCGTGAAGATCGCGCCATGCCCGTGCTGGTTGGCCAGCACCCAGAACCGCCACGCCAAGCTGATGGCGACCAGGACGCCCAGGCCGACGAGCTCCCGACGGAGCCGTTGACCGGGGGTCTGGCCTTCCCGATGCCACGCGATCACCACCGCATACAGCGGCAGGAGGAGGTAGAAGGACATCTCTATGCACAGCGTCCAGGCCTGGCTGATCCCGGCGACGACCTGGGAAGGGAAGTAGATCTGGCCGAACAGGTAATGGGACAGGTACGCGTGCCACCCGCCGGGACCGATCAGGCTGGCGTGCAGGATCGAGGTCGAGACAAACAGCGCGACCCAATACCCCGGCACGATCCGCAAGAGACGCCGGATCCAGAACGCACCGGTGCGCGGCCGCTGCTCTCCGGCCAGATGGGCGACCGCGAAGGGACGGTAGAGCAGGAACCCCGAGATGAGGAAGAAGACCGACACGCCGATTTCCAAGCGGGCGGTGTAGATCCCGACCGAGCTGTTGCGCAGCGTGAGCCCCGACACGAAGGCGACGTGCACCCCGACGACGGTTCCTGCCGCGATGGCACGCAGGCCGTCGAAGCCCGGGAACCTCGGAGGACGACGGGGGGTCGGGGTCTCATGGCCCGGTTCGACCTCGACCGGTTGTGCGGGGGGCGTCTCGCTCTCCGCACGCTGTTCGGCGTCGAGTGCGGTCAACTCCGACGACTGAGTCGTGCGTGCCGGGCCTCCTCGGCGAGCACGCCGAACGCGATCTGCGCCGTCTGGTCCCACACGAAACGCCGCGCGACCTCCATCGCCCCCTTGCCCAACCGGGCCCGGAGCTCGTCATCGGCCAAGATCGCGCCGGCGGCGACCGCCGCGTCCTCCATGGTGTCGACGAGCATCCCTGAGACGCCATCCACCAACGCATCTTGGTGCCCGGCGATCCGGGTGGCCACGGCGGGCGTGCCGCACGCCCCGGCCTCGGTGATGGTCATCCCCCATCCCTCGCGGGCCGAGGTCGACATGACCACCCACGCCCGCTGGTACAGCTCCACCAGCTCGGTGTCGCTGACCCGCCCCGGGAGGGTCAGCCACTCCTGCGCCCCGGCGTCGCGCACCGCCGCCTCCAGGGCCGGACGTTCGTAGCCCTCGCCCACCACCACCGCCCGCAAGGTGGGGTGATCGGCCCGCAGCTTGGCCATGGCGCCGACGAACCAGTCGAACCGCTTGACCGGCACCAGTCGACCCACCGCAATCACGAGGGGACCGTCGTCCTTCTCGGGCCCGGGGCAGAACCGGGTGTCGATGCCCGGCGGGGCGACCGTGATGCGGTCCGCCGGCAGGCCGAGCCGCTCCACGATCTCCTCTTTGGAGGATTGCGAGAGGGTGACGATGGGGTCCCGGCGGTACAGGGGCGGCGCAAGCACCTGCTCGATGGTCGAGCCCAGGCGGGCCGGGCCCCGGGACAGCACCATCTGCCACATCTCGGCGTGGACGTGGTGCAGGAGCACGATCCGGGGCCGCCTCGCCCACAGGGGAGAGAAGAAGGGCATGCCGTTCCAGATCTCGACGACCCCGTCGCCGTGGCCGAGCGTCCCGGCCAGGCCCTGGAACGCCGTGGTGGGGAAGACCGCGTAGCGGCCCGACCGGCGGTGGGACCGGTAGCCGCCCCGCTCGACCACCCGGGCGGCCCCGTCGACCCGTGAGGTCCACAGCTCGACGTCCACCCCGGCCGCCGCCCATCGGGACAGGACCTCGTGGGCGTGCAGCTCGGACCCTCCCGCCTCGGGGTCGTCGAGGTCCCGCCACGCGACGACGTCGACCCGGCGGATCCCCGAGTCGCTGACAACCTCAGCAAGGGTCGCATCGGCCCCCGGGCCGTGCTCGCTGATTCCGATGACTCCCCCGTCGTGTCGTGGCGAGCCCATCGGCTCTACCCCTCGTGCGGCGCCGGTGCTTGCGCCGTCTGCAAAGACCGCCGCCCAAGCGTTCGCCCACCTTATCGGTGACTTTGCGCCCTCGGCCAGCCGAACGGGCGGGCCGACGCGGCTCGCGGCCGTGCCCCGCGGGGTCGCCGATGGCGGACCGGCCGGCGCCTGTAGGCTCGGCAACGGAGATGGTGCCGGGGGGGCGTGGGTGGCGACGGTCGAACGGTCCCGGCCGATGGATCACCACCGGGGTCGTGGTGGTGATCTCGATCTGGTCGGCCGCCGTGGCGTTCGGGCCACCGACGACTGCGGGCGCAGCAGCCTCGAAGGCCGCCTCGACCCGGACGCGGATCACGCCCGCGGTGTTCCGCCTGGCCGGCCCCAAGCCGAGCCCGGACCAACAGCTGCGGGTGTGGCTCCTCGGCGACAGCGTGTTGCATGACGCCTCCCCGGCGCTCGCCGACGCCCTGGCCGCGACCGGCGACGCCACCGTGGTCGCGGACTCGACATTCGGCGGCTGGGGGCTCACCATCCAGAAGGCCTGGGTCCAAGACAGCCTCCAGATCATCGACGCTTGGCACCCCCAGGTCGTCATCGGCACCTGGTCGTGGGACGACTCGATGGCCGAGGCGCAACCCAAGGCCTATGCGGCCCTCCTGCGCCGTGCCCTCGGGGTCTGGATGACCCCGGGCGACGGCGTGGAGCTGGTCGTGCTCGTCGAGTTTCCCCAGGTCGGGCCCAACGGCCTGATCCGGGCGGCCAAGGCCCGGCAACGGTGGTGGGTCCAGCGGACCACCGCGCAGGACGACTGGAATCGCATTGCCCGCGCCGTGGCGGCGGACTTCCGAGGGCACGCGGTCTACCTGTCCACCGACCCGGTGTTCGAGCCCGGCGGCCGGTACTTCACCTGGGTGCGGACCACGAGCGGCTCCTGGGTCCGGGCGCGCCAGGTCGACGACACCCACCTCTGCCCGTACGGGGTGCTCGAACTGACCCAGCTGGTCATGAGCGACCTCGAACCCGTGCTGGGGTTGTCGCCGCCGGGTTCGGCCTGGACGACCGGGTCGTGGACCCTCGATCCGCGGCTGGACAACGGGCCCGCGTCCTGTCCCGACGACCAGCCCCCGAGGGACTACCGGGGGCTCCCGGTCCCCCGCCCAGCTCACGTCCCCAAAAGCGGGGCATGACCTCACGAGCGCGGCGCCAATCGGCGTTACGCTGGCGGGCCGTGCCCATCGACACCGCGGACCATCGCGCCCGTGGGCACCCCCCGATGCCGGCCCGGGGGCTGGCCCGATCAATCGGCCTGGCCCGAGTGTTTCGCCTCGAGCAGTCCGACCCCGACACCTTCTACCGCAGCGTGGCCCTCGACACGACGGCCCAGATCGGGGAGTACACCGAGCTCGCGGGGAAGACCGTCCTTGACATCGGGGGGGGCGGGGGCTTCTTCACCGAGGCGTTTACCGAGGCCGGCGCGCGCAGTGTCCTCGTCGAGCCCGAGGCGCTCTCGGAACGCTCATTCGTGCCCGAGGACCCCGAGCACCCCACCCAGCCCGAGCGACATCGGCTGGCCGTGCAACCCGGACGCCGGGCCCCCGGGACCACCGTGGCCGCCGACGGCTACCGGCTCCCGTTCGCCGACGGTGTCGCGGATCTCACCTTCTCCTCCAACGTCTTGGAGCACGTGGCCAATCCCAAAGCGCTGGTGACCGAGATGATCCGGGTGACCCGCCCGGGCGGGCTCCTCTACGTGTCGTTCACCGCGTGGTACTCACCGTGGGGTGGACACGAGACCTCGCCGTGGCACTACCTGGGCGCTGAGCGGGCGGCCCGGCGCTACGAAGCCAAGGTTGGCCGACCGCCCAAGAACCGCTACGGCATCTCGTTGTTCGCCTGCCACGTCGGAGCGATGCTGCGCATGATGCGCGGGTTCTCCGATCGCGTCGTCATCCTCGACGCGCTGCCGCGCTACTACCCGCGCTGGATGCGCTGGGTGGTCGCCGTCCCCGGGGTTCGTGAGCTCCTCACCTGGAACCTGCTCGTCGTCATGCGCCGCCGCCCCGAGCACCTCGAGCCGCTCGTCCCGTGACCCACTCGCACCTCGCCGCGGGCATCCTCATCAGCGCCGTTTCAGCGGTGCTCTACAACGTGGGCTTCGTGCTCGAGAAGCACGCGCTCGGCGACATGGCCTCGGTGCACGCCCGGCGCCTCGGCCACCTGATCGGCTCGGTGCTGTCGTCGCCGGTGTGGGTCATCGGCTTCTGCTCGATGCTGGGCGGCCTGGTCCTCCAGGTGCTGGCCCTTTCCCTCGTGCCGATCTCGGTGGTCCAACCGATCTTCGTCTCGGGCATCGTGGTGTTGCTGGTCCTGTCGCACGTTGCCCTGAAGGAACGCCTCGGGCGCTCCGAGTGGTCGGCCGTGATCCTGGTCGGCGCGGCGTTGCTCGCGATCAGCCTGTCGCTCGACTCGGCCAGCGACCGAGCCGGCAGCCAGGGCGCGTTCGGCTCCCTCGTCCTGGCCGCGATCCCGACCGTGTGCTTCGCCGGGTGGCTGTTCCTCGGGGCGGATCGCCTGGGCACCGAGGGCCACCGTCGAGCCCAGTTCCGCGCCCCGCTGTTCGGGTTGTCGAGCGGGCTCATGTACGGCGTCGCCGCGCTGGCCACCAAGGCGGTGTCGGCGCAGGTCGAGAGGTACGGATTTTGGCTCGCCATCCCCCACGTCTTCGCCTCTCCCTACCTCTACGCCCTGGTGGTCACCTCGGCGACCGGGCTGCTGCTGTTCCAGACGGCGCTGCAGCGGTGTCCCGCCTCGGTCGTGGTCCCGGTGTCCAACGTGGTCTCGAGCGTCTATGTGGTCGCCGTGGGCACGGTGATCTTCGGGGAGCATCTGCCGTCCTCGGGCTGGAAGCTCGCCCTGCGGGTGGTGGGCTTCGCGGCGGTGTTCGTGAGCGTGCTGTTGCTGGCCAGCGCCAAGAGCGCATCGCCCGAACCAGAGATGCCCTTGCTCGAGGAGCCGATCAGCCTTCCGGCCCCGATCGGTGAGACTGAGAAGGTGGCGGACCCCGCGGGCGACTGACCGGCGCGAGACGGACGTGCCCGCCCGGTCAGGGTGACGGGCTGGACTGCCGGGGCCACGGCAGCACCGGGGCGTCCCGGCCGGTGCCCCGAACGGCACCGTTGGGAACGGCTGCCTCGGGGTCCGGGGGGCGGTGCTCCTCGTGGTACTCCTCCTCCACGTTCACCGCCCAGATGTCGTTGTGGGCGCCGTGGATGTTCTCGACCGTCAACATGGCCGTGAACATCGAGTGGTCCTGGTTGTTGTACTTGTGCATGCCGTTGCGACCGATCAGGTGCACGTTGGGCGCGTGGGCCGACAGCCAGTCGACGATGGTGGCCACGTTGTCGCGGTACGAGAAGTCGTAGTACGGGTAGGCCTTCTTCACCCGGACCACGTACCCCCGCTGCACCGCTTCGGGGCGCACCAGGCCCAAGAGGTCGAGCTCCCGGGTGGCCATGGCGATGAGGGTCTCGTCCTCGGTGCTCCACAGCTTGTCGCCCTCGAAGACGAAGTACTCGAGCCCGAGGCAGGTGGTTCCCTCCCGCACCATGTAGGGCGACCACTGGCCGAAGTTCTGGATGCGGCCCACCTCGACGTCGGGTGCGTGCACGTAGATCCAGTTGTCGGGGAACCCGGCGTCGACCGGCACCACCAGGGCGACGGTCAGAAAGTCCCGGTAGTGGAGCCCGGCCCCGGCCGTCATGACCTTGTCCGGCGGCGGCGGGTCGAGGGCGACCACCAGCTCGGCCACCGGCATCGAGCTGATCACGTGGCTGGCCGGCTGGAACCGGCGTTGGCCGGCCTCGGCGAGCGTCACCCCGGTCGCCCGGCCACCCTCGATGTGGATGGCCTCGACGCGGGTCTCCATGAGCACCTGGCCGCCCATCGCCTCGACCTTGTCCCGGCACACCTCCCACATCATCCCGGGGCCGAACTTCGGGTAGCGGAACTCCTCGATCAAGGTGGTGATCTCGGTCTGGTTCCGCTTGGGGCTGAGCGCGTTCACGATCGCCTTGCCCAGGTCAAGGTTCTTCACCCGCTGGGCCGCGAAGTCGGCCGGCATCTCTGAGACCGGCACCCCCCAGACCTTCTCGGTGTAGGTCTTGAAGAAGGTCCGATAGAGGCGCCATCCGAAGCGGGCCACCAGCCAGCCCTCGTAGTTGGTCTGGTCCTTGGGCGGGTTGACGCGGGCCCGCAGGTACGACAGCCCGCACAAGAACGCCTCTTTGGGACCGAGGTTGGCCAGCGCGTTGAAGGCGCGCAGCGGGTAGTCGTAGTACTTGCCCTTGTAGAAGATCCGGCTCTTCCTCGGCCGGAGCAAGAAGTCCTCAGCCGGGAGGATCTCGTTCCAGAGGTCCTCGACCGGCTTCACCTTGGTGAAGAACCGGTGCCCGCCGATGTCGAAGCGCCAGCCGTCGCGCTCGACGGTGCGGCTGATCCCGCCCACCACGTCGTCTAACTCGGCCACCACCACCGGGTCGCCCGCCTTCACCAACTGGTAGGCGGCGGTCAGCCCGGCCGGGCCGGCCCCGATGATCACCACCGGGGCCTCGAGCGGCGCCGGAACCGCCGAGTCAGCGACGTCCGAGTCAGCGACGTCCGACGCAGAAACGTCCGACACAGAAGCGTCCGACGCAGAAGCGTCCGACGCGGGGCTCGGGGCGCTCTCAGCTGGTGTGGTCAACCGGTTTCCCTTCCCCCGCGCCGGCGTGGTGCCCACCCTCATGGGCGGCCGGCCGGCCAGGTTCGGATCGCCGCCACGCTCTGCCGACTCGGGACGGTCGACGGGCGGTCCCTCGTTCGGGTGGGAACGTTAGTGGATCGGACCGGTTCGACCGGCGGTCATGGCACCGACAGATTCAAGAAGGCCAGCAAGGCGTAGGCGAACAGCCCGGCCGCCGACAGGGTGAGGACGACCCGCTCCACCCGGCGGGAGCGCAGACCCATCGCACCGACGATGACCAGCGGGAACGCGCTCAGGGCGTAGCGCTCGAAGGAGTCCAAGTTGGTCCCCGACAGCGCCACGACCACCACGGCGGTCGCGAACGCGCCGTAGGGGGCCGGCAGCTTGCGCCAGACCACCACCAACAAGATGAGCACCAGCACCACCCACGGGACGTGCAGCGCGGTGCCGAAATGGTGGTGCAGGGCCCCCTTGGCGTCGTCGAGGAGGGTGCGGAACGGGTCGGACAGCCCGCCGTGGTGGCCCGCCTGGACCTGGACCCGCAGCGGCAGGAAGAAGTCGCCGTACACCCCGGTCGACCAGCCGAGGAACGTGACCAGCCCCGCCACCGGGCCGACCAGGGCCAGACCCATGGCCACACGCTCGGACGTCCAGGCCGACCGCCGCCGCCGCCACACCTCGACGGCGATCGGCAGGACCAGCAACACGCCCAACGGCCGGGTCAGCGCGGCCGCGTACCCGAAGGCGGCCGCCCACAGCCACGACGACCGCCTGGCCGCGGCCGGACGCAGGCAGAGGAAGCAGGCCGTGGTGCACACGAGCAGCATCCCCTCCGCATACCCGAGGACCAGGGTGAACGCGGGCGGGGCCAGCGACAGCAGCCAGGCGCTGCGCCGAGCCAGGCGATCGTCACCGGTCTCCCGGCGCACCAGCACCACCAACAGCGCGGTGCCGATCAGTGCGCCGACGTTGGCGATGGCCACCACCGCGGCGCCGTCGCCGATGCCGGGTAGCCAGGCCAGTGCCCGGGCAGCCAGAGGGAACAGCGGGAAGAACCGCAACGCCTGGTGGCCGAAGGGGCGATAGCCGTAACGGGCAATCGACTCGTAGAAGCCGGCGTCCCACGCCAGCAGTCCCTGGTGTACCCGGAAGGCGACCCCGGACACGCTGGGGTGGGTGCGCGAGACGATCAGGTGCGCCAGCGCGAGTGCCGAGGCGACGATGACCCGGGCCACGACGAAGGGCATCGCGACGGCACCGAGCGCCCTCCACGCGCGCGACGCGAGGGTCCGAACCGCCTGAGCCGGCATGGCCGGCGAGCTGCTCACGACCCGGCCGTCGGTCCCGACGTTGTGCTGGGCGACTTGGTGTACTCGATCAGGTCCATCGGCTCGTAGTACTTGGCTGGGTTCTGGCTGATCCAATTACGACTCACGTAGCCCGGGGCGCCCACCAGCTCCGTGGCGATGGTCTCGCAACGCAGCTTGTAGCCCTGATAGCCCGAGGCATAGACCAACCAAATCGAGTGGCCGGTCCGAGCCGTCGCCTCGAGCTCGGCGACGAACGCCGCGGTCGGGTGGGACTGGACGGCTGCCTTGTAGTCGACCCAGTCGATGATGGCCGGGCCGGTCGAACGCGGGTAGGTGATCTCCCGGTAGCCGCTCGTGCTCGTCAGTCGGTAGACGGCCGGGCCGAGTTGGTCGGGGCAGAACGCGACCACGTCCCCGCTCCGTGCGTGCGCGGTCAGCACCGCCGCCACCCCGGGCGCCTGGGTCCGCTGGGTGTTGATGTTCTGCGCGCCGACCGCCAACCCGGCCAGCGCCGCCACCGCGAAGAGGACCACCCGCGCCCGGGGGTCGCGCAGCGTCATGGCCCCCATCACGACCAGCAGGATGAACGGGATGAAGATCACCGAGGCGTACCGGTTGGAGTAGCCGCTCTTGGTGATCAGCCCCCCACCGACCGCCAGCACGAGCGTCGCGAAGACCACGAACCCGACCGCCCGGGCCTTCGGGCGGGTGTGCAGATCGAGCTCGATGTGCCAGCGGTCCCGAGCCACCCCGAACACGCCCAGAAAGGCGAAGAGCAGGTAGATGATCGCGAGCAGGCGGCCCTGGTTGGTACCGACCGCCGACAGGGTGGCCTGGTTGTCGGTGAACCCGGTCAGCGCGCTCACGATGGCGCCGAAGTTCCCCGGGGCCGCCCACGGGGTCCCGGTGTGGCGCGACTGGAACACGAAGGTGGGCAGCCAGGGCACGAACAGAAGGCCGGCCACCACCAACGCACCGAACGTCCAACGGGCGTTGGTCCGCCGGGCCGTGTCGGGCTGGCCGTGGCGGCCCAGCCACAACAGCCACAGGCCCAGGCTGGCCAACAGGTACAGGGCCCAGTACTGGGTGTAGAGCAGCGCCGCCGCGACGACGGCCACCGCGATCAGGTTGCCCGGCCGGGGGTTGCGCATCGCCCGCACGAGGGCCAAGAACCCGAGCGCGGTCAACAACATGACCAGCGAGTACATCCGGGCCTCGGTGCCGTAGTAGATGGCGAAGGGAGCACTGGCCACCACCAGCACCACGCACCAGGCGCTCCGGCGCCCGTAGGTGCGCCCGGCCAGCCACGCGACGGGCAGCGTGATCACCGAGATCACCCCGGACAAGGAGCGCACACCCAGGTTTGAGGTGCCGAAGACCTTCATCCAGAAGTGGAGCAGGACGTAGTAGAGCGGCGGCGCCCCGTCTTGACGGAGCAGCTGATGGAGTTGGCTGAGCGGCCTCTTCGCGATGTCGACCGTCAGCGCCTCGTCCAGCCACAGGGCCGAGCGGGTCCAGAATCGCAGCACGATGCCGGCCGCCACGACGACGACCACGCCCGCGACGGCCAAGGTCCGCCAGGTGCCCTCGAGCCCGGACTCGTCCGGTTCGGGTTCGCTCGTCGTGCCCGCTGGGTCGTCGGGCTGGCCCGGACGGGTCAGATCATCGACGGTCGCCACGCCCACCGGCGGAATGGTAGGCGATCACCCCGGAACCGATGCAGCCGTGTGCCCCGGTCGCCCGGCGGCCGACATCTTATTCGGACGGCGGTTCGACGGTGGCTGGAGCCGGTGCAGCCTCGGCCGCGACCGCTTCCTCGGCGACCTCGGCCGGTGCGGCGGCGGCTGGGGCGGCCCCCTCGGGGTTGCTGTGCTCGGTTGCGAAGTCGGCCCAGGCGGCCTGGGCCTCGGTCTCGGGCGTGAACTCGGTCTCGGTGTAGTCGTAGTTCCCGATGTAGTTGCCCTCGGCGTCGTACGCGTGGGCCCCGAACGCCTCCCGGTACTCCTCGGAGACCTCGCCGCCCTCGGCGGCCTGCTTGATCGAGAGGCTGATCCGGCGACGCTGGAGGTCGATCTCGATGATCTTGACCCACAGCTCCTCGCCGGGGGTCACCACCTGCTCGGGGAGGTCGACGTGGTGTGCCGCCATCTCCGAGATGTGGACCAAGCCCTCGATCCCGTCGCCCACCTGGACGAACGCACCGAAGGGGACCAGCTTGGTGATCCGGCCGTATACGAGCTGGCCGACCTCATGGCTGTCGGCGAACTCCTGCCAAGGATCGATCTGGGTGGCCTTGAGCGACAGGCTGATGCGCTCCTTGTCGAGGTCGACGTCGAGCACCTCGACCTCGATCTCGTCGCCCACCTGGACGACCGAGGACGGGTGGTCGACGTGCTTCCAGCTGAGCTCTGACACGTGCACCAGCCCGTCCATCCCACCAAGGTCGACGAACGCCCCGAAGTTCACCACCGACGACACGGTTCCCTTGCGCCGCTCGCCGGGCTTCAGGTTGGTCAGGAAGTCGCCGCGCTGTTCCTTCTGGGCCTCCTCGAGCCAAGCCCGCCGTGATAGCACGACGTTGTTGCGGTTCCGGTCGAGCTCGATGATCTTGGCCTCGATGATGCGGCCGACATAGGGCTGGAGCTCGCGCACCCGGCGGAGCTCGACCAAGGAGGCCGGCAGGAACCCGCGCAGCCCGATATCGACGATCAGGCCGCCCTTCACCACCTCGATGACCGGGCCCTTCACGATCTCGTCGGACTCCTTCAGCTTCTCGATGGTGGTCCAGGCCCGTTCGTACTGGGCCCGCTTCTTGGACAGGACCAGCCGACCCTCCTTGTCCTCCTTTTGCAGGACCAGGGCCTCGACGTGCTCGCCCAGCGAGACGATCTCTTCTGGATGGATGTCGTTTCTGATCGACAGTTCACGGGCCGGGATCACGCCCTCGGACTTGAAGCCGATGTCGAGCAGCACCTCGTCGCGGTCGATCTTGACCACCGTGCCCTCGACCAGGTCGCCGTCGTCGAACTCGATGATCGTCCCCGCCATCGCCTCTTCGAGTGAGGCGCCGCCCATGTCGTCCTCGGTGATCTGGCGGGGGAGGTAGTGGCCTTCGGCATCGAAGGTCCCCATGGCCTCGTTGGACAACAGGGTGATCGGCTCGGCGGACATGACGGGAAATGAACTCTCTTTCGGTGGAGGCGGCGCAGGAACCAGCGAGCCGCTCAGGACGCCGAGCGGAACCGCCTCGGCCAGGCAAAACAGATTACCACCGCCTACCCGCCCTTCGCCTCGGCCCACGACGCGCCCCATGCCATCGACACCTCGAGCGGCACCGAGAGGTCGGCGGCACCAGTCAGCGCGCGCTCGACGAGGGGGCCGACGGCCTCCTTCTCCTCTTGGGCCACCTCGACGATGACCTCGTCGTGGACCTGCAGGACCAGCCGGCTGCGGTGCTTGCCCTTGGCCAGCGCGTGGTCGATCCGTACCAGGGCCACCTTGAACAGGTCCGCGGCCAGCCCCTGGATCCCGGCGTTCATGGCCTGGCGCTCGGCGGCCTGGCGCACCCGGAAGTTGCGGTCGGAAAGCTCGGGGAGCGGCCGGATGCGACCGAAGGCGGTCCGGGTGTAGCCGCGCCGGCGGGCCTCGACCACCGTGTCGTCCATGTACGCGCGCACGGCCGGGAACGCCCCGAAGTAGCGGGCCATGATCTCGGCGGCCTCCTCCACCCCGGTCGCGAGCCGCCGAGCGAGCCCGTACGCCTCCATGCCGTAGGCGAGGCCGTAGGAGACCATCTTGGCCCGCTCCCGCTGGGTGCGGGTGACCTCGTCGGCGGGCACGCCGAACACCCCGGCGGCCACCGCTCGGTGGATGTCGGTCCCCGAGGAGAACGCCTCGAGGAGCCCCGGGTCCGCGGCGAGGTGGGCGAGCACCCGCAGCTCGATCTGGTCGTAGTCGGCCACCAGGAACTCGAACCCCTCCGCCGGCACGAATACGCGGCGGAACCGCCGCCCCGAGTCGGTCCGCACCGGGATGTTGTGGAGGTTGGGCCGCTCCGAGGAGAGCCGCCCGGTGCGCGCCACCGTCTGTCGGAACGACGCGTGGATCCGACCGTCGTCCTTCACCTCGGCGAGCAGGCTCTCGCCGTAGGTGGAGCGAAGCTTCTCGACCTCGCGGTAGCGCAGCAGCGTCTCGACGATTGGGTGTTGGTCACGCAGTCCCTCGAGGGTGGCCGCGTCGGTCGAGTACCCGGTCTTGGTGCGCCGGCCGGGCTTGAGCCCGATCTCGTCGTAGAGCACCGTGCGCAGCTGGGGTGTCGAGTTGACGTTGAAGGGATGGCCGGCCAACTCGTGGACCTCGGTCTCCAACGAGGCCACCTCGGCGGCCAGCTCCTTGCACACCCGGCGAAGTTCGTCGGTGTCGACCCGGATCCCCGTCACCTCCATGCGGGCCAGCACGCCGATCAGGGGACACTCGACCTCGTCGAGCAGCCGCAGCATTCCGGCCGCCTCCACCGCCGCCCGCATGGGCGCGACCAGCTGGGTGACGATGCTCGCTTCTTCGACCGCGCCGGTCGCCACGTCGGCCTGGACCGGGCCGTCCAGGGACAGCTGGCCCTGCGGTTCCATCTCGGCCCGGGCCAGGGTCGCGCCGTGAAGGAACGGCGCCGCCACCTCCGCGAGCGGGTAGTCCCCCCGGGACGGGTCGAGCAGGTAGGCCGCCACCGCCGAATCGAACACCGGCTCGAGCCCCCCGATGCCTTGTCCGAGGAGCGACCGGAGCACCTCTTTCACCTCGTGACCGACGACGGGGCGTTTGGCCAGCTTGGCCAGCGCCCGGCGCACCCCGGCGCTCGAGAGCAGGTCGCCATCGATCCACAGCGCACGGGCCGCCGGCCCACCCGACACGACGGCCAGGCCGAAGAGCGGCGCCCGTCCCGGCAGACCCTGGAACGCCCCGGCGATGGCGATGGGCCCCCCGCTCGACTCGGCGATCAGCTCCCCCAAGAGCCGGGCAACCTCTTCGGCGCCGCCCGGCATGGCTGGCTCGGGTGCCGGGCGCGCGTCGACCGGCTGTGCGAGGGCACCGACCGTGTCGGTCCCGGCTCCCTCGGCGACGCTGAAGTCAGGGATCGCCTCGGCGCCCGCCGAGTCCCCCGCGGGCGGACGGGAGGCGAGCGAGCCCGGCGCGGGCGGACCAAGGGTCCCGTCCCTTAAGAGGGGGACCACCCGGTCCCAGGTCGACTTCAGCTCGAGCTCGGCGAAGCATCGCCGGGCGACGTCGAAGTCCCAGCCACCGAGGTTGAGGTCGTCGACCGTGACGCCGATCGGGACGTCGCGCACGAGGGGGATCAAGAGCAGGTTGGCCCGGACCTGCCCTTCCGCCGCCGCCAGGTTCTCCCGGAGCTTGGGCGTGAGCAATGCGAGGTTGGCGTAGATCCCGTCGATGTCGCCGTAGGTGTTGAGGAGCTTGGCCGCGGTCTTCTCCCCCACCCCGGGCACCCCGGCGATGTTGTCGGAGGGATCACCCCGCATCGCCGCCAGCAAGGGGTACTTGGGTGGGCGCACCCCGGTGCGCTCTTCGATGCCGGCCTCGTCGTAGAGTGCGTAGTCGCTGACCCCGCGTCGGTTGTAGAGAACCCTCACGTAGGGGTCCTCGACCAGCTGGAAGCAGTCCCGGTCACCGGTGACGATGATCACGTCGTGGCCGCGATCGCGGGCCTGGGTGGCCAGGGTCGCCAGCACGTCATCGGCCTCAAAGCCGGGCACCTCGACCAGCGGGATGGCCAGCGACCGCACCATCGCCCGGATCATGTCGAACTGGGGCGTCAGCTCCTCGGGGGTCTCGGCACGCCCGGCCTTGTATTCGGCGTGAAGCTCGTCGCGGAAGGTCGGGCCGGGCGGGTCGAACGCCACCGCCACCGCGCTCGGCCGGTGCTCACGCACGAGATACACGAGCATCGAGGTGAACCCGTGCACCGCGTTGGTGACCGTGCCGTCCTTGGTGGCGAGCTCGGGAGGCAACGCGAAGTAGGCCCGGAAGGCCAGCGACATCCCGTCGAGGATGATCAGGGGGCTCGAGCTGCTCGGGCGGTCGCTCACCGCTGCCGGCTAGCGCTCGCGCTCACGGGGAGAGAGAGCCGTCGATGACCTGGCGGGCGATCTCACGCATCCGCGCCCGGGTGCGCATGGCGGTCCGCTGGATGAAGCTGAACGCCTCCGCCTCGGTCATCTGGGCGTTCTCGATCAGCTTGCCCTTCGCCTCCTCGACGACCCGGCGGGTGGTGATCTTGTCCTCGGCGGTCGACCCCTCGGGCCCGAACGTCTCGATCTCGGCGTCGATCGCCCACTCCTGTTGGCACGAGGCCAGCACGGTGTCCACGGCGCTCAACAGCTCGTCGCGGCGGAACGGCTTGACCAGGTAGGCCGCCACCCCGGCGTCGCGCGCCTCTTCGATGAGCTCGCGCTGGCTGAACGCCGTGAGCACCATCACCGCGACCCGGGCGTCTCGGGTCATCTCCCGGGCCGCCTGGATCCCGCTCAACCCGGGCATCTTGACGTCGAGGATCGCGAG
>Ga0181521_10001095_pt1 | contig 33622 bp, 25 predicted proteins | sample PEATcosm2014_Bin_32_FD_119764 | JGI IMG/M metagenome (GOLD analysis project Ga0181521, IMG submission 119764) | Peatland microbial communities from MTU Mesocosm Facility, Houghton, MI, USA - PEATcosm2014_Bin02_60_metaG | ecosystem: Environmental > Terrestrial > Soil > Wetlands > Peat | place...
CTGGAAGAGTTCCGTAACGACCTAGGTGAAGTCGACGTCAAACCGGGTGATTTTGTATCCGTCGCCATAGAGGCTCTGGAAAACGGCCACGGCGATACGATCCTTTCGCGCGACAAGGCCAAGCGCCTGGCCGCCTGGCTTAACCTGGAAAAGGCGCTCGATAGTGGCGAACTCGTCACTGGCACCATCAGCGGCAAGGTCAAGGGCGGACTGACGGTGATGACCAACGGGATCCGCGCCTTCCTGCCGGGTTCGCTAGTCGATACGCGTCCCGTCAAGGATACATCGCCGTACGAGGGCAAGACGCTGGAATTCAAGGTCATCAAGCTCGATCGCAAGCGCAACAACGTCGTGGTTTCGCGCCGCGCGGTCGTCGAGGCGAGCATGGGCGAGGAACGCGCCCGGCTGCTGGAGAACCTCAAGGAGGGCTCCATCGTCAAGGGTGTCGTCAAGAACATCACCGATTACGGTGCGTTCGTGGATCTCGGTGGCATCGACGGCTTGCTGCACATCACCGACTTGGCGTGGCGCCGCGTGCGTCATCCGAGCGAAGTCGTGACGGTCGGCCAGGAAATCACGGCCAAGGTGCTCAAGTTCGATCAGGACAAGAACCGCGTGTCGCTGGGCGTCAAGCAGCTGGGCGAGGATCCCTGGGTCGGCCTGGGCCGCCGCTATCCGCAGGGCACACGCCTGTTCGGTAAGGTCACCAACATCACCGACTACGGCAGCTTCGTCGAGATCGAGCCCGGTATCGAAGGCCTGGTGCACGTGTCGGAAATGGACTGGACCAACAAGAACGTCGATCCGCGCAAGATCGTCCAGCTCGGTGACGAGGTTGAAGTCATGGTGCTCGAGATCGATGAGGACCGCCGCCGCATCTCCCTGGGCATGAAGCAGTGCCGCCCCAATCCGTGGGAAGATTTTGCGATCGCGCACAAGAAGGGCGACAAGGTAAAGGGCGCGATCAAGTCGATCACCGATTTTGGCGTGTTCATAGGTCTACCGGGCGGAATCGATGGCTTGGTGCACCTGTCGGATCTCTCCTGGAGCGAGACCGGTGAAGAGGCGGTGCGCAAGTTCAAGAAGGGTGAGGAACTCGAAGCGCTGGTGCTGGCAATCGATGTCGAGCGCGAGCGCATTTCGCTTGGCGTCAAACAGCTTGGTGGCGATCCCTTCAACAACTTTGCGCACTCCCATGACAAGGGTTCGCTCGTCAACGGCACGATCAAGAGCGTCGACGCTAAGGGCGCGGTGGTTTCCCTCGGAGACGACGTGGAGGGGTACTTGCGTGCTTCCGAGATTGCGCCGGACCGCGTGGAAGATGCGCGCAACCATCTCAAGGAGGGCGACAAGGTCCAGGCGATGATCATCAATGTCGATCGCAAGAACCGCAACATCAATCTCTCGATCAAGGCCAAGGACAACGCGGAAACCGCCGAAGCGATGGCGCGGATGCAGTCCGAGGCCACGACCGGTACCACCAATCTCGGCGCATTGCTCAAGGCTAAGCTCGATACCCAGACCAAATAGCAGGGTGTCGGGACGGCGCCGGCGCGCAGCACGCGCCGGACCGCTGGTTCCTTGTGACGCTCTTTCGCCATGACTGCGCCCCGCGCCTTGACCAAATCGGAGCTGATAATGCGACTAGCCGCGCGCAACCCGCGGCTGGCTGCGCGCGATGCCGACGAAGCGGTGAAGCTGATCCTCGACATGCTGGGTGCCGCCCTGTCGCAGGGTGGGCGCATCGAGATCCGGGGGTTCGGAAGCTTTTCGCTGAACTATCGCCCGGCCCGCGTCGGCCGCAACCCCAAGTCGGGGGAACGGGTCCAGGTTCCGGCCAAGCATGTTCCGCATTTCAAGGCGGGCAAGGAGTTGCGCGAGCGGGTCGACGGTGACGGTCCGCAGGACGGCGCGCAGCGAAGCGCGACGGCAGCGCTGGCAGCGGACTGATGATGCGCAGGGGTTGACATCAATTTTAGGTAGAGTGAAAGGGCGGCATGGACCTGATTGCGTGGATCGGCCGATTGGTCTTCTTTCTGATGGTGCTCTGGCTGGCCCTGGAGAATACGGCGACGGTTCCTCTGCGCTTGAGCTCTTCGGTCCAGTGGCAAAACGTTCCGCTACTGGCCGTAATCCTGGTCTGCTTCGTTGCCGGCGTCTTCGCGGGAACTTTGGCGCTCATGCCGCGCATGATCCGGCTGCGTCGCCAACTGGCGCGGCCGACGAGATCCGAAGCGGCAACGCAGCAGGCCAACGAGCTGGCCCTTACCCGCGCGGCACGGCAGGGCGGCGCAGCCGGCGATCTGGAACTGGAGACCCGCGGCCGGCGGCGCTGAGGTCCGCGAAGAAGGAAGTACCGCACCCTAATGGATCTGCAACTTTGGTACTTGCTGGCCTTGCCACTGCTGTTTCTCATCGGCTGGTGGGCCCGCGGGTACGAGGCTCGGGTGCGTGCGGCCGATCAGGGAGGCGCGCCCCAGTCGCTTTTTCGCGGCCTTAATCTGCTCCTCAACGACCAGCACGACCGTGCGATCGATGCGTTCATCGCGATTGCCAAACTCGACCCGGAAACGATCGAATTGCACTACGCGTTGGGCAATTTGTTCCGCCGACGGGGAGAATTCGAGCGCGCGGTCCGGATCCACAACTATCTTCTTAGCCGCGCCGATCTGCCGGCGGCCGAACGATCGAACGCCTTGGCGGAACTGGCACAGGATTATCTCAAAGGTGGCATGCTCGATCGGGCGGAGGAGAGCTTTGGTCGATTGGTGGAGGATCCGCGCCACCGCTTCGAGGCTTTGCGTGCCCTGTTGCGCATTCATGCCATGGAGCGCGACTGGGAGCGGGCGATCGACTGCGCGCGCCGCCTGGAGCGCGAAGCGGGCGAAACCCATCGCGTAGCCATTGCGCATTTCAATTGTGAAATCGCCGAACGCTGTGTGGGGAAGGACGATCTTGCCGGGGCAACGCGATGTCTCGAAGAGGCGCTGGTGTCCAACCGCAATTCGGTTCGCGCGAGCATCTTGGCCGGGGACATCGCCCGCCGCGCCGGCGACACGGCGGGGGCGGTCGAACACTGGCTGCGAATCGCGACCGATGCCCCGGAATACCTGCCACTCATCGCCGAGCGCCTGACGCTCGCGATGGACGAGCTCGGGCGCCGCGCCGAGGCGCTCAACCTGCTGCGCCGCGAACTGCTCGATCATCCATCGGTCGACCTGCTCGATGTCGGCTATCGCCGGGCAACGGAGTGGGAGGGTGCGGCCTCCGGCGAAGCGATGCTGCGCGATGAGTTGAAGCGCCACCCGTCGCTGCTTGGATTCGAACGCCTGCTGGCGATTCGAGCGGCGACGGCGCAGGGTGACCGCGAACTCGATCTGCTGCGCGGCCTGATCAGCGTCCAGGCGCGCAACCTGTCGCGCTACCGCTGCCGAACCTGTGGCTTCCGCACCCGCTCGTTCCATTGGCAGTGTCCTGGTTGCTCGACTTGGGACAGCTATTCTCCGAAGCGGATTGAGGAACTGGACGCGGTGCCATGAGCTCCTACCCCAGTATCGAATCGACCATCGGCAACACCCCACTCGTACGCCTGCAGCGCATCGGGGCGGCGATCCTTGCCGAGCGCGGCAACGTGCTGCTGGCAAAACTCGAGGGCAACAACCCGGGTGGATCCGTGAAGGATCGCCCTGCGTATTCGATGGTGCAGCGCGCCGAGCAGCGCGGGGAGATCAAACCCGGCGATCGGCTCATTGAGGCCACCAGCGGCAACACCGGAATCGCCATGGCAATGATCGCTGCCATGAAGGGCTACCGCATGACTTTGATCATGCCCGATAACCTCTCGGCCGAGCGGCGCGCGTCCATGCGGGCGTACGGTGCGGAACTGATCCTGACGCCGGCCGAGCGTGGCGGCATGGAGTATGCCCGCGACTTGGCCCTGCAGATGCAGGCGAAAGGCGAGGGCAGGGTGCTTGACCAGTTCGCCAATGCCGATAACCCGCGAGCTCATTACGAGACCACAGGGCCGGAGATATGGCGCGACACGGACGGTGGCGTGACGCATTTCGTCTCGAGCATGGGGACGACCGGGACGATCATGGGCGTGTCGCGGTTTGTGAAGGAACGAAATCCCGCTGTCCAGATCATTGGCGCGCAGCCGGCCGATGGCTCACAGATCCCGGGCATTCGCAAGTGGCCGGACCCATACCTGCCGAAAATCTACGATGCGGCGCGTGTCGATCGCATCGAAACGGTCACGCAGGTCGAGGCAGAGGCGCTCGCCCGTCGCCTCGCGAGCGTAGAGGGTATCCACGCCGGCATATCCTCCGGCGGCGCCCTGCAGATCGCCCTGCGGATCGCCGGCCAGGTTGAGGGCGCCACGATCGTGTTCATCGTTTGCGATCGCGGTGATCGCTACCTTTCCACCGGTGTATTTTCGGCGCCCTGATTCGCGCTAATCGCCCAACTTTGCTCCCGGGCGCAGCCCCACCTGGGCGCAGAACTGTGCGGCCGAGACCTTCTTGCCGTCGTCCGGTCGTACCTTGAAAATTTCCAGCTGCCCGCCTTGCACGCTCACGTGCATGCTCTCGTCGCTGATGGCGACTACTTCGCCAGGCCTTCCCTTTACCTGGGCGAACGTTCGGGCCGGATGTTTGCGTGCATCGAAGATTTGCAGCATCTTGCCGGCAAGCGTGGTCCATGCGCCCGGCGCCGGATTGCATCCGCGTACCAGGTTGTACACGAAGTCAAGGTGCGTATGCCAGTTGATCTGCGCCTCGGCGGAACGGCACCATCCTTCGTAGCTTGCCTGCGATTCATCCTGCACGCTTTCGACTGCGTTGCCCGATACCACCAGATCCGCAGCTTCCAGCAGCGCCTCCACGCCCATGGGGAAGAGCCGCTCGAAATACACGCTACCCAAGGTGTCGTCCTCGCCGATGGGGACTTGCTTCTGCAGCACGACCGGGCCTTCGTCCAGGCCGTCGGTCGGGCGAAAGATGCTCAAGCCCGTGGTCGCATCGCCGCGGATGATCGGCCAGTTGATTGCGCTTGGACCACGGTAGCGGGGCAGAAGAGAGGGGTGATATTGGATGGTGCCATGCCGAGGGACACTGACAAATTCCTGCGGGGCAAACTGCAGCACGTAGGCCATGATGCCGATTTGCGCGTCGAGCCTGGCGATGGCATTGCGCGCGTCGGCGCCCTTGAGGCTGGCAAGTTGAAACAGGCGCAGGTCACGCTGCTGGGCGGCCATGCGTAAGGGATCGGGCTTCGTGCCCGGCTTCTCCTGCGCGCAAAATACGCCGGCGATTTCATCGCCCCGCGCAAGGAAGGCGTCGAGGACGGCTTTGCCGAAATCCTGCTGTCCAATCAAGACGATTCTCATGTCCGGATCTCCGTAGCTGCATTTCGATGATTGGCGGATGCCTGGGCTTCGATGCGACCAGTGCTCGAACGAGGGAGGTCATCATGATTTTGTCGAAAGCGCAAGAAAGGCGGATATTTTGCGCCTGCCAGCTAGCTGCGTTGCGATCGTCGGCCCTCGGTCACCGCCAGCAAGGTCGCCGCCAGCGTGGCAAATTGATCGCGATCGCCGCTCGAATCGAACTGCAGTAGGTCTGCATCGGCGGGGACCGCGCTGTCAGAAGGTCGCGGCAAACGACGCTGCAATTCGCGTGCGACGGCCGGCCCCGTTTCGATGATCGACGCCGTGCCCGCCACCGCCTTGATGGCGTCCTTCAAGAAAGGATAATGCGTGCATCCCAGCACCAGTGTGTCGGCGCCCTGGTCGATCATCGGTTGCACCGCCTGGCGCACCAGGGTGCGGGCGTGCACCGAATCCAGTTCACCGGACTCGACCAACTCGACCCAGCCGTGTGCGGCGTGTTCGACAAAGCGCACATCGGGTGCCTGCGCACGGACGCGAAACAGCAACTCGCGATAGCGCCGGCTGGACAGTGTCGCCCGGGTGGCCAGTACGCCCACCACGCCATTGCGCGTAGCGGCCGCCGCCGGCTTGAGTCCCGGTTCCACTCCGACGATGGGCACCGGGGCCCAGCTGCGTAGCGCGTCGATGGCGTTGGCAGTTGCCGTATTGCAGGCGATCACCAGGGCCGCAACCTTACGTTCGAGCAATTGGGAACAGCAGAGCTGCGTACGCTCGAGAATTTCCAGATCGCTGCGTGGACCGTAGGGGGCAAAGGCCGTGTCGGCAAAATAGATGATCGCTTGCGTCGGCAAGGCGGCGCGGATTGCCGCGACGATGGATAGGCCGCCCGCGCCGGAATCGAATACGCCGATCGGCGAGTGCGCGTCGATCGGCTTCACCCGATTCTCATCGCTCGGCGACCACTGCGATATTGCCGATCTTTGCGCGCCACTCTTGCGGACCGGTCTGATGCACCGAGGTTCCGCCGGCGTCGACGGCCACCGTAACCGGCATATCCCTTACCTCGAATTCGTAGATGGCCTCCATCCCGAGGTCGGCGAATGCGACAACTTTGGCTTGCCGGATCGCACGCGCCACCAGATAGGCGGCCCCGCCGACTGCCATGAGGTAGGCGGCGCGGTGCTTGCGAATCGACTCGATAGCGACCGCTCCGCGCTCGGCCTTGCCGATCATCGCCAGCAGGCCGGTTTGCGCCAGCATCATCTCGGTAAATTTGTCCATGCGGGTGGCGGTGGTTGGACCTGCCGGGCCGACCACCTCGTCGCGTACCGGATCAACCGGTCCTACGTAATATATGACACGACCGTGAAAGTCCACGGGCAGCGTTTCCCCGCGTGCCAGCATGTCACGGATCCGCTGGTGTGCCGCGTCCCTTCCGGTCAGCATGCGGCCGGAAAGCAGGAGCGTTTGGCCGGGCTTCCAAGAGGCGACTTCCTCAGGGCTGAGTGTGTCCAGATTTACACGCTGCGAACGCCTCGCATCCGGTTGCCAGTCGACGTCGGGCCATTGCGATAGATCCGGCGGCTCGAGTTGTGCTGGGCCGGAACCATCGAGCGTGAAATGTACGTGGCGCGTGGCGGCGCAATTCGGTATCAGGGCAACGGGTTTGCTGGCGGCATGCGTCGGGTATTCGAGAATCTTTACGTCGAGCACCGTCGTCAAGCCGCCGAGGCCTTGCGCACCAATGCCGAGCGCGTTGACTTTTTCGTAGAGCTCGACGCGGAGCCTTTCGATCTCGCTCCGCGGGCCGCGGCCGAGCAGTTCGAACATGTCGATATCCTGCATCAACGCCTGCTTGGCCAGCAAAACGGCCTTTTCCGCGGTGCCGCCGATACCCAGGCCCAGCATTCCCGGCGGGCACCACCCCGCACCCATTGTGGGAACCGTCTGGAGCACCCAATCAACAATCGAGTCGCTCGGATTGAGCATGGCCAATTTGGCCTTGTTTTCCGATCCCCCGCCCTTGGCCGCGACCGTCACGTCGAGGCGGTCCCCGGCCACGAGTTCGACTTGGATTACCGCCGGCGTGTTGTCGCCGGTGTTGCGACGAGGCCCATCCGGCGGGTCCACGATCGAGGCGCGCAAGATGTTGTCCGGGTCCAGGTACGCACGGCGTACCCCTTCATTGACCGCAGCTTCCAGGCCGGCCGCAAAACCTTCCCATCGAAGGTCCATTCCGACCTTCAGGAATACGTTGACGATCCCCGTGTCCTGGCAGATCGGTCGTTTGCCCTCGGCGCACAAGCGCGAGTTGGTAAGAATCTGCGCGATCGCATCCCTGGCCGCCGGACTCTTTTCGGATTGGTGGGCGCGCGCCAGTTGCTGCAGGAAATCGAGCGGGTGATAGTAACTGATGTACTGCAAGGCATTGGCGACGCTTTCGACCAAGTCGGCGCGTCGAACAGTGCGGTTTGCGACCATCGCAATTTTCTCCCTTCCGCTGCCTATGCGGCCACGGCAACGCATTTTAACGATTGTCCCATTGCGTGCCTTGGGCGCGGGCGCGCCGGACTTGGCCGGGCGAGCTTGGCTAGCTACCCCTGCCCTGGTGCCGGGACGTGCCCTGCGGCGCCTTGAAATAGATCGAAACAGACCCCATCTCGCCGAAGCGGAGCTTGCCGACCGCCTCCGTCGCTGGGTCGGCAGCTGCCGGTCGTTGCAGTAGACTGCCCAGGCCGCTGCCAGGAACAGCACCATTTCTTACATTCGGGAGATCGTATGAAACGTATCGCTTTGTTCGTACTGACGAACCTTGCGATTGTCGTCCTGCTGGGTGTCGTCACGAGCGTGCTGGGGGTGAATCGCTTCCTGACTGCGCGCGGCCTCGATCTGGGTACCTTGCTCGCATTCGCACTCGTGGTTGGATTCGTCGGTTCCTTCTTTTCCCTGCTGATCAGCAAACCGCTGGCCAAATGGTCGACCGGGGCACGCGTCATCGGGCAACCGCAGACTGCACTCGAATCCTGGCTTGTCGAGACCGTGCGCAAACTTACGACCCAGGCCGGTTTGCAAATGCCGCAAGTGGCCATCTACGAAGGTCAGCCCAATGCCTTTGCCACGGGCGCGTTCAAGAATAGCGCCTTGGTTGCGGTTTCCACAGGCTTGCTGCAGACCATGAGTCGCGAGGAAGTCGAAGCGGTGCTGGGACACGAGGTAAGCCATATCTCAAACGGGGACATGGTGACCATGACCCTGCTGCAGGGAGTGATCAACACCTTTGTCATCTTTCTGTCGCGCGTGATCGGCTACGTGATCGACCGCGTGATCCTGCGCAATGAAGACGACGCGCCCGGGATGGGCTACTACGTATCGGTCCTCGTGCTCGACTTGGCGCTGGGACTGCTCGGATCGATTATCGTTGCCTGGTTTTCGCGGCAGCGCGAGTTCCGCGCCGATGCCGGCTCGGCGCGATTGCTCGGTTCGGGTCGACCGATGATCAATGCCCTGGCCCGCCTCGGCGGCTTGGAGTCGGCAGACCTGCCAAAAGCGATCAGCGCGATGGGAATCAGCGGCAGACCGGGCGGCGCTTTTTCCCTGATGGCAAGCCATCCGCCGATCGAAGATCGGATCCGGGCCCTGCAGGCGCTTGGTGCATAGCAGACTGCCGAACCAACTATTGCGAGCGTACCCAGATGCGCCAGCGCTCATCCGGGTGCGCGCGGCGACGCCCCTCCCAAGTTAGCTCCCACATTCCGCGAGCCCCGGGCGGAGGGTCGTCGTCCAGTGCAGACCGCCGCGAATCCCGGTGCAGGGCAAGGCGACACGTCTCCGAGGAACCGTCGCGGTCGAAGCGAACCTTGCCGTAATAAGCAATGATGGCCCGCTCGGCCAGTGGAATTCGATGGGCCAGAACGCATCCCTGCGCGAGGCCGCGGGCCTGGAGTTGTGCGGCGAGATCGATCGCAAACGTGCGGTAGGAAAACACGTAGTCGACGGCTGGCAAAAACAGCAGATTGGCTGTGATCCAGACGATGGTGACTCCGGCGCCAGCGAGCAACGGTCCGCGCCATAGAACCCGGGGGCGACGCAGAACCCGCCAAGCGATCAGATGCGCCCAGGCGGCCGTCGCCGTGACCGCCAAGACCAGGGACAGCACGTGTACATGGGCTACGAAGCCTGGCGCAAGGTGGGCAATGGATGCCGCCATTGCGTGCGGCGCGCCAATTTGCATGGCGAAGTAGTACGCCCAAAAGAAAACCAGGGACAAGGAAAAGACGGCGATCGCGAACCAGTCGATGACATTGTCCAGGGCGCGACGCAAGGTAGTGGCGCCGAACGCGGCCAGCACCACCAGCGGCGGAATGAGTCCGACCACGGCGCGCTCATCCAAGGGTGCCGAAAACAGCATTGCCGCGGCGAGTCCGACGAGCAACAGCAAGGGCCGCTCCAGGTGCGCCGCAAACAGGCTCGAGCGCCACGCGTAGACCGCCCATGCCGCCAGGGGCCACAGCGGCCAAAGAAACCAGGCGCAGGTTCGAATTGACCAGAGCACGTCCTCGGAACTGAGCCAGCCGATAGGAAGCGCTTCGGTCCACGCGTCAAAATAAACGCGGGCTTCGCTCGGGAACAGGTGAAATGCCGCAAGCGGCCACGAGGCAGCGACCGCGAGGGCTATCAGTATTAATAGCAGGAGTGCGAGGAAAACCGTGCGCGGGGCTGACTCGGTGCCGCGCGTGGAGCGCCAAAACACGACCAGGCAGCCCAGCAACAGACCGGCTGCGGGCATCGGTCCCTGAGTCAGCGCGAGGGCACCGGCAGCCAATCCGGCCAGCAGGGCTGCAGGTAACAGACGCCATTCCGCTAAACTCGTGGCGAAAATCGCGACCGCAACGATGGCAATGCTTGCCCCGTTGGCCTGGGTTTGGTGCAGGCGCCAGATCATCCCGATCGTTCCGATCATGAGCAGTGCGGAAATATCGGCCACCAGCCGCGCATAATCATTTCGGCTCGCCTCGCCACCAAAGGCACCGGCAACGGGCTGTGCCTCGTCGCGTCGCGCGAGTCGGTAAACGGCGTGCCACAGCGAGATGATCGCTAGCGGGTACCAGAACAAATTGGCGGCGGCGGCGGCGTTGGTGTCCCCAACCAGGCTACCGCCGAACCGGACCAGGAGGGCACCGAACCAGTACGGCAGCGGGCCTCCCTGTGTCGCCAGCGCGCCGGCAACATTCGGCAGCAGCCAGTCGGCACGCGTGCCGTGGGCCATCGCCCACATGCGGCCAAACCCGGGAGCATCTGGTGGCCAAAGGTCGTGCCCGAAGAGACCCGGCACGATGAAGGCGACGAGCAAGCACAAAAGCGCCCAACGCGGCATTGGAGCCGCGGCTTGCGCGGAGATATGCGCAGGCGATCGGTGCGGTGGCTCAATCATCGGTCAGGCGAACCGGCAATCCTGGCGTTTTTTGTGGACATTCCCGGTCGCCGGCGAACCGGGCCTCGCGTACGGAAATGGCGCGACATGTCATGAAAAAGGCAGCCTTGGCTGCCTGCGAGGACCAGTCCCAGCGCGCCGCCAGGGTGCACCACCTGGTCCGTACTACCCGGTGCGCGCTCTGGTCATGGCGTGCCCAAGACGACGTCAGCGTCGCTTGCTCTTGGCCGCGGTGGCCTCCGCAGCGGCGGCGTTGACTTCCTTGGTCTTGGCGGCAAACTTCTGGCGGAACTTCTCCACACGCCCGGCTTCGACAACGCGCGTCTGCGCCCCGGTATAGAAGGGGTGAGACTCCGAAGAAGTATCGAGCTTAACCAGTGGATATTCCTTGCCGTCCTTCCACTTGATCTTCTCGCGGGTTGGCGCGGTGGAACGGGTGACGAAGCTGAAGTCGCAGGAGAGGTCGGCAAAAACGACTTCGCGGTATTCCGGGTGTATGCCTTCTTTCATCTCGTATTCTCGCAGCGCCAAGTTCGGATCCCACGGCCGGACCCGGTTGTCAAATCACGGTGGTTCGGGGATGCGCCGGACCCCCGCAGGAGCGTCCTGCCCAGGATCTTCCGCCGCCAACGCCATGAACGAAGCTTTTAATTTTAGCACGATGGGCACGGCTGTGCCCCGGGCGCGCGCCGCCGCCGGGCCGTCCGCTAGCCGCCGCGTCGCATCATGTCAAAGAATTCGGCGTTGGTCTTGGTTTGCTTCATCTTGTCGAGCAGGAACTCCATGGCCTCGATCTCGTCCATTCCGTACAGCAGCTTGCGCAGGATCCAAACCTTCTGCAGCACCTCGGGCTTGAGTAGCAGTTCCTCGCGCCGGGTTCCGGATCGGTTCACGTTGATCGCCGGGTAGACACGTTTTTCTGCCAGCCGGCGCTCCAGGTGGATCTCCATGTTGCCGGTGCCCTTGAATTCCTCGTAAATGACGTCGTCCATCCGCGAGCCGGTGTCGATCAGCGCGGTGGCAATGATCGTTAGCGAGCCACCCTCCTCGATATTGCGTGCGGCGCCAAAAAAGCGCTTGGGCCGTTGCAGGGCGTTGGCATCGACGCCGCCGGTGAGCACCTTGCCCGAGGCTGGCACTACCGTGTTGTAGGCGCGCGCCAGGCGCGTAATGGAGTCCAGAAGGATTACGACATCCTTCTTCGACTCGACCAAGCGCTTGGCCTTCTCGATGACCATTTCCGCCACCTGGACGTGGCGCACGGCCGGCTCGTCGAAAGTCGACGAGACGACCTCGCCGCGCACCGACCGCTGCATTTCCGTAACTTCCTCCGGACGCTCGTCGATCAGCAACACGATCAGCACCACATCCGGGTGGTTGGCCGTAATGGCGTGGGCCAGGTGCTGCAGCATCACCGTCTTGCCGGACTTGGGGCTCGACACCAGCAGGCCGCGTTGACCCTTGCCGATCGGAGCGATGATGTCGACCAGTCGCCCGGTAATGTTCTCGTCGCCGCGCATTTCGCGCTCGAGCGTCATCGGCTTGTCCGGGAACAGCGGAGTGAGGTTCTCGAACAGGATGCGCTGCTTGGTCGAATCGGGCGTCTGCCCGTTGACCTTGTCGACCTTGACGAGCGCAAAATAGCGCTCCCCGTCCTTGGGGGTGCGCACCTCGCCCTCAATCGAGTCGCCGGTGTGCAGGTTGAATCGGCGGATCTGCGAGGGCGAGATATAGATGTCGTCGGTGTTGGCCAGGTAGGACGTTTCCGGCGAACGAAGGAAACCGAATCCATCGGGCAGCACTTCGAGCGTGCCGTCGCCGAATATCTGCTCGCCCGACTTCGCACGTCGCTTGAGAATCGCAAACATCAATTCTTGTTTGCGCAGCCGGTTGGCATTGTCGATTTCCAGGCTGGCAGCCATCTCGAGCAATTGCGAGACGTGCAGCGCTTTGAGTTCAGAAAGTTGCATGGGGAGGGGGTCGGCGCAGAGGGTTTCGAACCGTTGGGTCCGGCGGGAAGGGGGCGACTGGGATCTGTTGCAACGGCCGCGCCTTTTATGCGCTACTGGGCAAGCCGTCGACCGCGCCCGCGGGGACAACGGGCGACCTGCGTCGCCCGTTGCGGAAAAAAATCAGAGGTTGCTGTCGATGAAGGCGATCAGTTGGGGTTTGGACAATTGGCCGACGCGCGTACCGGCTACGGTTCCGTTCTTGAACAGCATTAGGGTCGGGATTCCGCGGATGCCGTACTTGGCGGGAGTTACCTGGTTCTCGTCGACGTTGAGCTTGGCCACCGCCAAGCGTCCTTGGTACTCGCTCGCCACCTCCGATACGATCGGGGCGATCATTCGGCAGGGACCGCACCACTCCGCCCAGTAATCGACCAAAACCGGTGTTGGCGACTTGAGAACGTCTTGTTCGAAATTTGCGTCTGACAGGATCTTGATTTCGCTCATTTGCGGGAAACCCTTGGTTCCCGATGCCTGTCCCGCAGGCAGGGTTCCGATGTTTGTTGAGAAAATTGGAGTGCGCAGGTACCGACTACGCCAGCGGCAACCGGGATCGACCCATCGCCAGCGTTCACCAACAACGATATTTCAGATAAACCGGATAACCGCGATGGGAATTTGTTGCGGCGAACGGGTACGGCACAATGTTAGCACTTTGCCGAGGCGCTCGGGCACCAGCAAAATCGGCGAGTTTCTGGCTCAGCAGACCTAAATGCAAAAGACGCAAGGAGCGCTCCCGGATCCGGCCGCGGGATCTGGCGTGGATGATGTCGCGGACTCTGAACTGCGGCTGGCCCCTGATGGGCGCTGGTGGCCGGCAGTAGCGGCCCTGGTCCGGGATCTTGGGCGGGATCCAGAAAATCCGGACGCGCGTGACCTGCGCCGGGTCGTGGTGATCGTGCCGGGGATGCTGTACGCGCCGATGCTGCGCGAGGCGTTACATGACGCACTCGGAGGCGATGCCTGTATTGCTCCGCGGGTGCTGACCCTGGATGCTTGGGCCGATGTCGAACCCGCGCTGGTGCAAAAGCAGCGCGCCGAGCTTTTCCAGGCCTTGCGCGACAGCACCTGGGTGCGGGAGCGTTTCGGCTCGCAGGCCGGCGCCTTATGGGCGCTGGCCCGGGATATCGCGTTCCTGAGCGATGAACTCACCTTGGCCGCATGCGGTGCCGCAGAAGCCTTCGAAGGACGTTGGCGGGCCGCCGTACAGCACAATTTTTCCCATCGCGCCGCGGCGGCCGGCGATCTGCAGTCCCAATTGGTGCTGGCCCTGTGGCGCGCCGGCTTGTCGCCGGAGCTCGGCGCTGCCCATTTGCGGGAGCGGCTGGAGCAGCGCGCGCGACGGGCCGAGGGTCCTCTGGTCTGGCTCGCGCCACAGGGGGCTGCGCCATGGCAACACGCATTTTGCCGCGCCTATTCCACGTCCAGCCGTCAGCCGGCTTGCCTCGTGGTGGCCGACCCACAGGCCTTGGGCGATCAGCGCCCCTGGCTGCTGGCAGCGTGGCCAGAGCTGACGGCTCCGAACGCAATGGCGCCGCCGATCGCTGCGCGCGCGCGATCGCTTGCCCTTACCATGCAGGCGCCACAAAGTGCCGTGCAGCGGCCGCAGCTGCAGATCCTGCGGCGGGACTCGCTCGAGGAGGAAGCCGCAGCGGCGGCCGGCTGGACCGTCGATCGGCTGCGGGCGGGTTGCCGCTCGATTGCGCTCGTCGCGCTGGACCGGCTTACCGCACGACGCGTACGCGCCCTGCTGGACCGGGTGGGCATACTGGTTGCCGACGAGTCTGGCTGGAAACTCTCTACTACCAGTGCAGCCGCCGCCGTAATGCGCTGGATCGATCTGGTGATTTCCGACTTCGAGCATCGCGACCTCTTGGACTGGCTACGGTCGCCATTTACCCTGGCTTGCGAGGATGACAAGGCAACGATCGTCGAGTCGATTGGTTCGGCCTTGCTCGAGGACGGCGTACATGCCGGCATGCCGGCTGTGCGCACCGCGGTAGCGCGCCGTGCACGCGCGGGTGCCGCGACCGCTACAGCGGCCCAGCGGGTAATTGAGCAAATGGTCGGGCTGGCGCATAGCTGGCAGGCTTCGGGGTCCCTAGGACGATTCCTCGGCTTGTTGAATTCGACCTTTGACCAGATGGGCATGCGCTTGGCCTTGGCTGCCGATCCGGTGGGCCGCAACGTGCTGACTGCCGTGCAGCAGTTGCACGATCAACTGATCGGCTCGCCCTTGCGCCTAGACCTCGTCGAGTTTCGCGCTTTACTGGCCGAGCACTTTGAGGAACTGGGTTCCGGCAGTCGTGACATCGATAGCCCGGTCGTAATGACCACGCTGGCCGGCACGCGCTTGCGCCGGTTCGATGCCGCCTTGCTGATCGGCGCCGACGCCGACCACCTGCCGGGCACACGCTCGTCAGGCGGCTTGCTGGCGAATTCTGTTCGGCGCGAATTGGGGTTGCGGACCGAGGCCGACAGCGTTCGGGAGCAAACGCTGGATCTGGCGGGCCTGCTGGCAACAGCGCCGGCCGTGGCCGCGACCTGGCGGTGTCGACGCCACGACGAGCCGTTGCCGTTGTCGCCGCTGCTCGACCGACTTGTCTTGCTCACCGAACTCGCAGGTCTAGAACCTTTGGTGCACGGGCCTATTGCGAGTTGGCATCACGTGCCGGCCACGGTCAGCTTGCCGCGAACCCCAAGTGCAGCGGGCCTGCTTCCCCAGGGAATCTCTGCCAGCGCCTGCCAGGATCTGATCGATTGTCCGTATCGGTTCTTCGGATTGCGCATGCTCGGTCTGCGCGAAATTCCGCACTTGCGGCCAAAACCGGACAAGCGCGATTTTGGGTTGCTGCTGCACGCGGTCCTTTTTGAATACCACCGCACGCACCGTCCCGACACGCAGGTCGCTCCGGTGGGTATGGGCGCGGCAGCGCGGACGGACGCGACGCCCCGATTCACTCCCGGTGCGGCGCATGTGCAGTTGCGTCGCGTCGTCGATGAACTGTTTGCGCCGCTGCTGCAGCAGCAGCCGGCATTGATCGGCTATCGCCAGCGCCTGCGCACGCTGCTGCCGGGGTACGTGGAATGGCTACGAACGTCGGAGCAGGACGGCTGGCGCTGGCAAGCCGGTGAGCTGATGCTGCGGCGGCCTTGGGCGCTGGCTGGCGGCGGTGGTCTGGAACTACAGGGACGGATCGATCGAATCGACGTAAATGCGCAGGGGCAGCGGCGGATACTCGATTACAAAGCGCGCGATGTCGCGAGCTTGCGCAAGTCGCAAAGGGAGCCTGGCGAGGACGTGCAGCTCCTGTTTTACGGCTTGTTGCTCGATCCGCCGGCGCAGGAGGCGGCATATCTGAGCGTGCAACGGCCGCCGGATCCACGCATTCCCGGACGCAAAGTCGTAAATCTCGTGCCCGCGCCGGCCCCTTTTGCCGAACACGTTTCGGCTCTGGCAACCCGGCTGGGGGAAGATCTGGCGCGGATTGCGGCGGGCGCAAGCCTGCCGGCAAACGGCGCCGAGACGATCTGCCGCCGTTGCGAGCTTCGCAGCCTGTGCCGGCGTGGCTTTACTGCACCCAAGTCGAAGCAGCGCGATGATCGAGCCGTATGAGTGATTACCTCGTCGATGGCGCTGCAGTCGACCACGACGGTTTCGTCGCGCGCGCGCTCGATCCGGCGGCAAGCTGCGTTGTTGAGGCCTGCGCCGGCAGCGGCAAGACCTGGTTGCTGGTCGGACGTATGGTTCGCCTGCTGCTGGCCGGTGTTGCGCCAGGACAGATTCTGGCAATCACGTTTACCCGGCGCGCCGCGCAGGAGATGCGGCAGCGTCTTTTCGTCGATCTGGCGGCGCTTGCGCGTGCCACTGATGAAGAGATCGTGGTGATGCTGCGCGCACGGGGAATGTCCAGCTCCGCTGCCGAACGGGCGATTCCAATGGCGCAGGGACTCTACGAGAATGTGGCCACCGCGGAAACGACTGTCGCCATCGAAACGTTTCACGGTTGGTTCTGGAAGCTGGTGCAAAGTGCCCCGCTGCAGGTCGGCGTCGGGTATGCGCCGACCTTGCTAGAACGGACGGAAGCAATGCTCGATGAGGCGTGGACGCAGTTCTGCCGTGCGCTGCTGCGCCCGGAAGCGGCGGCGAGCATGCGCGCCTACGAGCGGCTGACGACAATGATCGGGGACGATGCCGCCGAGCAATTACTGCGCAATTTCGTTCGACACCGGGCCGACTGGTGGTGTTTCGCGGACAGCGCGCCATCGGCGGTCGAGCGCGCCTGCGAGCCGATGCGCGCCCGCCTGGTGGCGCTTGTCGGCCGGGACGATCGCCATCCCGGGGCGATATTGCGCGCTGAGGGCATGCCGAAGGTTCTGCAAGATGTACTCGAGTCCTGGCGGGCGGTACGCGCACCGGGGAAAATTCTGGGCGCTGCGGTCGACGGGTTGCAGCATTGGCTGCTCGCTGCCGCCGATGACGCCGACCAAGAACTTGCACGACTGGGAGAAGTATTCCTGACACAGGAAGGCAAGCCGCGCGTTGCACTGGAGCCCGATGCTATCGAGAAGAAACTGGCGCACGCGCCCGCGCTGCAGCCGACGTATCGCGCCGCCCATGGCAAGGTCCTGGCGAGCTTGCAAGCGGCACTGGCGGCGCGGGAGGAATGGGACGCGCTGGAGCTTACCGTCCACGGCTTGCAGTGTGGCCAGATGCTGCTCAGCGTGTTCCAGCAGCGCAAGCAACGTGCCGCGGCGGTGGATTTCACGGATCTCGAGTGGCACGCGCATCGCCTCTTGCGCGACCCCGACATCGCGGCGTACATGCAGTCCTGGCTGGATGCACGCTACCGCCATCTGCTGCTCGACGAGTTCCAAGATACGAGTCCGCTGCAGTGGCAGGTGTTGCAGTCGTGGCTGGCATCCTATGAGGGTGATTCGCAGCGTCCCAAGGTGTTCCTGGTGGGCGATCCAAAGCAGTCGATTTATCGATTTCGGGGTGCCGAACCGCGTGTATTCGATGTTGCGCGCGAGCAACTTGCGCGGGACTTTGGTGCCGTTTCGCTGCGGACCAACGTTACGCGGCGCAATGCGCCCGAACTGGTGGCGGTCTTCAACAGGGTCTTTGCCGATGCCAATCCCTTGTACCAAGCCCAGAGCACGCGCGCGCCCGCAAGTGCACCGGGCGCACGTTTTGTACTGCTGCCGCGCGTCGCCCGCAGTGACGACGCCGTGGCCGAGCGTGCGCCCGATACGCTGCGCGATGTCCTGAGCGATGCACGAGCCGAGCGCGTGCGCGACGAGCGCTACCGGGAGGGCTTGCAGCTGGCCGCCAGTATCGCGACCTGCCTGCCGGGAATGGTCGTCGAGGACGGTGGCGCGCAGCGAGCAGCACGCTGGTCGGACGTGGCCATACTAGTGCGGCGGCGAACCTATCTTGCCGAGCTCGAACGCGCTCTGCGCGACGCTGCGGTCCCGTTCTTGGGCGCACGCCGCGGGAGTCTGCTGCGGCAACTGGAAATCGAGGACCTGCTGGCGCTGATGGAGTTCCTGTGTAACTGTCACGACGATTTGCAACTGGCGCGCGCGCTTCGTACGCCGGTGTTCGCCTGCGACGAGACCGATCTGATGCAGCTGGCGCGGGCCGCCGGGGGGTCTTGGTGGACGCGAATGCAGTTGCTCGAACCGGCCGGTGCGGTGCTGGCACGGGCGCGCAGTTTGCTGGCAGCCTGGTTGCCCAGGGTCGGGATCTTGCCGGTGCATGACCTGCTGGACACCGTGATCTTTGAATCTGAAGCACGGGCGCGCTACGCCGCTGCTGCGCCGGCCTCGGCCAGCGCCCAGGTTCAGGCCAATATCGATGCCTTGCTGGAGTTGGCCCTGACCCTCGATTCGGGCCGATTCCCGAGCCCAATGCGCTTTCTCGAGGAACTGCGAGCATTGCGCGATGCCGACGATTCGGACGCCGACGAGGGTCTCGCGGTCGATGAAAATGCGGTCCGGCTCCTGACAATTCATGCGGCCAAGGGCCTGGAAGCGCAGATCGTCGTTATGCCGGACACCCATTTCGGCGACTGGCAGGAGGATCGCAACGACGTGCTGCTCGGATGGTTGCCGCACCAGGCGGCGCCGGAGCACTTTTCCCTGGTGGCGCGGGTATCGCAATTGGGAACGTCCCGAAAGCGCTGGGTGGACCTGGATCGCGAACAGCGGGCGCAAGAGGACTGGAACCTGCTGTATGTGGCCATGACGCGCGCCAAGCAGATGCTGATCGTCTCGGGGGTTGAGGGTGGGCGCGCCGCGCCGGGTAGCTGGTACGAGCGTATCGCGTCGCGACTGTCCCATTCGATGCCGGCCTCCGTCCGGTCGGCAAGCGGGGCGCGCGCCTCGCAGGCGGCAATCGAGTCCGCCGCAGGACCGGCCGGGGACGGGATAAGGCCGGGGGCCCCTGTTTCCTCCGCCGAGCCGATGCGATGTTTTCGGGACTTTCGGCCTCCCCCGATCCTGACCGGAATCCGGGTTGACGAGAACCAGACCGAATCGATGCGACTTGGCAGTGCCTGGCATGCGTTACTGCAGCGCCTGGGGACCGAGGCGACGACGCCTTGGACGGTCGAACGTGTCGCCCGGAGCTTCTCGCTGTCAGCCGAACTCGCAGCGCAGGCGATCGCGGCCGCGCGGCGTGTGCGGTCGGCTCCCGGTCTGCGTCGTTTTTTCGATGCCGAAGTGCGTGCCGATAATGAATTGGAACTAGTCGATCACAATGGCGCTACCGTACGGATCGATCGCCTCGTCGAATGCGACGACGTATGCTGGATACTGGACTACAAGTGGCAGTTGGCCCCGGAGACCATTGCGGCGCATCGTCGCCAGGTGCGGCGCTACGGCCAAGTCCTGATGCATGCCGGGGTGAAGAAGCCGGTGCGATTGCTGCTGATCGCGGCTGACGCAAGCGCGATCGAAGTCATGGCGGGGTCGGAGGCCGACGGTGACGCTACCGCGGGCGATGATGGGGTGCTCGGCTAGCGTCCTTCCCTGCGCCGAAGGGATTGCCTGCTTGTGCGCGGTCCCGGCGCAGGCCCTGCCTCCATCGCACGGACGCGCTGGGCCATGACTGTTAAGATTCCATCCGGCGGGCCCCCTCGCATCGCGGTGCTGTGAACCTGGTCAGGTCGGGAACGAAGCAGCCATAGCGGATTACCGCGAGTGCCGAGGATCGGGCTCGCCTGCTTGCCTGCGTCCCGTCGCCGCGCACGTGCTCGGTATCAGCAAAATCGACGGTTCGTTCGCAGTTGAGAAAGACCGCTAGGATTTCCCCCATGTCATATCAGGCTTTGGCGCGCAAGTGGCGACCTCGCGATTTCTCCGCCTTGGTCGGCCAGGACCATGTGGTGCGCGCCCTTAGCAACGCCTTGCAAAGCAAGCGTCTGCATCATGCCTACCTTTTTACGGGCACCCGCGGCGTTGGCAAAACGACGATCGCTCGTATTCTGGCAAAGGCCTTGAATTGCATCGGACCCGACGGCAGGGGCGACATCACGCCTACCCCGTGCAACGTGTGTTCGGCCTGTACCGCGATCGACGCGGGGCGCTTCGTCGACTACATCGAGATGGATGCAGCCAGCAATCGCGGGGTTGACGAGATGACGCAGCTACTGGAGCGAGCTGCGTACGCGCCAAGCAACGCGCGTTACAAGGTCTACACGATCGACGAAGTGCACATGCTGAGCGCGCATGCCTTCAACGCAATGCTAAAAACGCTGGAAGAACCCCCGGATTACATCAAGTTCATACTCGCGACGACGGACCCGCAGAAGATCCCCGTTACCGTTCTGAGCCGCTGTCTCCAATTCAATCTCAAGCAGGTTACGCCCGCGACGATTGTTGAGCGGTTGACCCAAGTGCTCGAGAGCGAGGGCCTGCAGGCCGAAGTCGCGCCGCTGCGGGCGCTCGCACTGGCGGCGCGCGGCAGCATGCGCGATGCGCTATCCCTGCTTGACCAGGCGATCGTCTTCAGCGCTGGACACCCGACGGTGGAGACCGTGCAACAGATGCTCGGTTCAATGGACGCCACCGTGCTGGTGCAACTGATCGATGCTGTTGCCGACGGTCAAGCGGCACGCGTCCTTGCCCTGGCCGATGATATGGCCGAGCGAGGCTTGGCGTTTTCCCAGGCGCTGCGTGAACTTGCGAGCCTCCTGCATCGGATTGCGCTGCTGCAGGGGGTGCCGGAATCGCTCGACCAGGATCCGGACGTCTCCGAAATCCGTCGACTGGGCCAAAAGATCTCCCGCGAGCAGGTTCAGCTCTACTACCAGATTGCGCTGCACGGGCGCAACGACCTGAGCCTGGCTCCGGACGAGTACGCCGGCTTTACGATGACCTTGTTACGAATGCTCGCTTTTGCGCCGGAGCTTGCCGCGCCGGCCCCGGCGCCGCCCCGCGCCGTCGCCCTGGTCGCGGCGAAGCCACTGCGCACGTCGATGCCCTCGCGAGCTTCGGCCGAGCGGCGTGTGGAGGAGGCCGTGGAACCCACGCCGGCCGCCGCAGCCGAGGCCCTCGATTGGCCCGGCCTTGCCGCGCGTCTCAAGCTTGCTGGATTGGCCCGAGAACTGGCCTTGCGCAGCGAGCTGGTCACACAGGAAGGCGACCATTTCACGCTTCGGGTGCCGGTGAAGGCTTTGCTGGAGGCGGGCAACGAGTCCCGCGTGCGCGCCGCCCTGTCGGAGCATTTCGGCCGCCCGATCCGGCTCACCACCCAGGTCGGCGCGACCACAGGTCCGACCGCGGCCGGCCGTAACGAGCAGGCCCGCGCGGCGTTGCAGAAGGAGGCCGAGAATGCAATTTATTCCGACCCATTCGTGCGAGAATTGATCGAGAATTTCGGCGCTTCCGTCGATCCGCGTTCGATACGCCCGGCCAAGCCGGACGGCTGATGCTTTGAGCGGTACTTGCCCCGGCTCGGCGAAGCGGGTTGGACGAAAGCAGGTGTTACCGGGTAATGGACAGGTCTTTGCGTGGGATGAGTAGGTGTTTTCATGATGAAGAATCAGTTGGCCGGCCTGATGCAACAGGCGCAGAAAATGCAGGAAAACGTCAAGCGCCTCAATGACGAACTGGCAAATGTCGAAGTCGAGGGGCAATCCGGCGCAGGCCTCGTCAAGGTGACGCTTACCTGCAAGTACAAGGCCCGGCGCGTATCCATAGACCCGAGCCTCGTCGGCGAGGACCGCGACATGCTGGAGGATCTGGTTGCGGCCGCCTTCAACGATGCGGTTCGACGCGCCGAGGAGGCATCGCAGCAGCGCATGGCGGAGCTGACGGCAGGCATGCCGCTGCCACCCGGGTTCAAGATGCCGTTTCTGTGATCTCGGCGTGACTGCACTGCATTGCCGCACTGATGAAACTCGGACGCTCGCTCGATGGGCTCATCGAGGCGCTCAAGCGGCTGCCTGGAATCGGACCGCGTTCGGCCCAGCGCATCGCGTTTCACCTTCTGCTGCACGAGCGCGACCTTGCGATGGTGCTCGGCCAGGCGCTCTTGACGGCGGCCGAACGCGTGGGCCGCTGTGCCCGTTGCAATACGCTCACCGAGTTGGAAATCTGTGAGACCTGCGCAGATCCGCGGCGCGATTCCGGCTTGCTCTGCGCGGTCGAATCGCCGGCAGACCAAATGGTGATTGAACAGTCTCTGTCGTATAGCGGAATGTATTTCGTGCTGCTCGGCCGCCTGTCCCCGCTTGACGGCATCGGCCCCAAGGAGATTGACTTGGCCCAGCTGGCGGCCCGTGCTAATGATGGCGTCGTGCGTGAACTGATCGTGGCGACGTCCTTTACGCCGGAAGGGGACGCAACCGCGCATTTCATCTCGGAGCTTGTGCATGCACGCGATCCGCAGATCAAGGTGACGCGACTGGCTCGAGGGGTGCCTGCCGGTGCGGAACTCGAATACACCGACGTCAATACGATCGCGCAGGCGATGCTCGATCGCCGGGCGCAGTAGCTACCGCAATGGACGAAGTCGCGACCGTGCCCGAAACCTCCGCGGCCGTCGTGACGCCGTTTTGGCAGCGCATGCCGCAGCTGTTTCTTTTTCCATTGCAACGGCCTCCGTTGCTGCGCAACGTCTTCTCGACACTGCTGTTCTGCGTCGTGGCAATGGTCATCTATCCTCAGATGGCCGCCGCGCCCGGGCGTACCAAATTCCTGTTATTCCTCGCCTGGTGCGCGCTCAGCCTGTATATCGCGCGCTTTGCGTTTCTGGTTATCGAGCGCTCGGCGTCCGGATACCTCGACACGCGGACCTATCCGAAGACCGAGGAATCGGCGGATTGGCTGCGCCCGGTGAAGATGTTCCTCGTAATGGTGCTGGTGCCCGTGGTGATCGCTCTCCTGGGCGGTGCGCTGTCGTCGACCTTCCTGACGGTGGCCGCGATGGTGGCATTTGCGCTCCTGTTGCCGGCCTCCGTCATGGTGATGACGATGACCGACAGCTTTGCCGATGCCGTCAATCCAATGCGGTGCACACGGACGGCCTTGAGCATCGGCCCGCCGTACCTGCTGCTATGCCTGTTCCTTTTCATGCTCTACATCGGTTTTCAGCAGGCCATCGACGTACTTTTGCCGCATCCGCATGCGGGAACGGCGCCCGCGCCCATGTCGGTGGCATCCTTTGGCCTTACCGGGTTTGTCGTGACGCTCGTCGGAAACTACTTTTTCGTTCTGACCTGCGCACTCATTGGCTATGCGATGTTCCAGTACAGCGGCGTGCTGGGCATAGCGGTGGTTGGCCCGGGGGAAACGCGCGTCCGCGGGCCGACGACTTCGTCGGCGCACGCGCGTCGAATGCGCGAGGCCCTGATCGGCAAATTGGTTGCAGCGGGGGAGTTCCGCGAGGCAATCGAAGTGCTCAGCGATGAGCTGCGGATGCGTCCGGCGGACCTGTCGCTGCATGTTCGATTGCACACCTTGCTATTGCAGGAGGGTTCCCGGCCCCGGATCGAGGACCACGCCGAGCGCTATCTGGAGTTGTTGTTGGCCGCGTCCAACGCCAAGGAAGCCTTGGCATTGTTCGAGCAGACCCGACAGATGTTTCCGAACTTTGCTCCGCGTGATGTGGCTCGTTTGCCGCAACTGGCCAGCGCCGCAATCGATGCGCACAAGCCCGAGATCGCCGCTGAGCTGATCCGCGGGTTTGATCGCAAGCACCCGGGACATCCCAAGATTCCAGATGTCTACGTTATCGGCGCGCGGATTTTGTTGCAGTCCGAACAGGCGCGGGAGGCAAAGCGCCTGTTGGAGTATGTCGCTGCGACTTTTCCCGATAGCCCTGCAGCGGTAGAGGCCAAGCGCTATCTGCTGCGTTTCAAGTCCGGCGAGGATACGGGTTCGAAGACGGAACCGGGCAGCGTTTCTCGGACCGCAACGTAGAAAAGCCGCAGCGCGCACCCGCCTAGGGACCGCGAATCTCAGGATCTCTCAGCGCGGGTAGCCGGGGCCGGGACACTCCGCGTATCCGGCTGAGTCAGCGGCTGAGTCAGCGGCTGAGTCAGCGGCTGAGTCAGCGACAGGCGGTTGGCGGTGGTCCGCGATGTCACTAGGGTCGAGGGTGGGCGATGCGTGGGCGCCATGCCGCCAATCTCCTCGGTCGACGGGAAGTACGACGACAGCCGGGAATTGATCCGTTCGGCTTGCTTGTGCAGACCGTGACGCGTGTAGGCGGTATATAGGCCAAGAAGACAATCGGCGAGTTGACGCCCGTACAGTTGCCGCAGGTGGTCGTCCTGCAAGATCGCATCGATGATGCGTAACGCGGCCGCATCCTCGCGAAAGCGCACCAGGCGCCGTGCCAACCGCAGGTGCTCATCGATCGGCAAGGCCTTGAGAACCTTGGGCTGAGTGAGCTGCAGGAAGGTCTTGCGCAGATCGTCGGTTGGCTTCCGGAATTTGGACCACAGCAAGCGTAGCGAGGCGTCGTGCAAGGTCTCCTCGTCGGCGCCGAGCAGGGCCACGTTCAGATAGGCGCCCAAGTAATCGCTGCGCTTCGGTTCCAGTTCAACCAGCTCGCGATACAGGCGCGTGGCACGGCGGATGTCCAGTCGCGACGCCGCATCCTGCGCCTGTGCTGCCAGCGTAGAGCTTTGTTCGGTGCGACGCGGCTCCGCGCCGTCCGCTTCCTCGTGAGCCGCAGCGCCGGGGGCCATGCGAGTCCGCAACACGCTTGCGAGTATGGCGCCGGCGCAAAGCCCGCCCACGTGCGCGCCATACGCGACCGTCGCGCCCGATAGGGTCCGGCTGGCCTGCATCGACCACTGGAAACCCTCGTTGATCAGCCATACGGGAAGCAGCGCAAGGGCGGGTATTCGTGTGGTGCCGAACACGAAAAAGACCCAGTAGAAGACCGGAACCTTTCGGGTTCCATACAGGACGGCAAGCATGCCGACGGTTGCCGCAATCGCCCCCGATGCACCAATGACGCTTGCGTCCGATACCAATACATGCAGGGCGCCGCCGGCCGCGGCGCCCGCGAGATAGGCAATCACGAAACGGACCCGGCCCAAGGTGGCCTCCACGAACGGTCCCACCAGCACCAGGACGAGCATGTTGCCCAGCCAGTGCGCGACGCTGGCGTGGAGGAACGCATACGTGAAAAAGCGCCAGATTTCCTGGACTTGGGAGCGCGCCAGGGAGTAGCGCGCCTGGACGGTCGAATTGAGAATCTCGTCAAAATGCGGGCGATCAGCGCTCCAGCCGGAGTAGCTCGGGTCGTCGTCGCGCACGATATGTCCGGCATGCAGCAGGAGCAGGAACGTCACATCGCTTTGCATCAGCTGTATCGCGGCGGCACTCATGGGCGCCGCGGTTTGCAGCAGGTGCAGCCGCTCTTCGGACTGCGGGTCGGTGCGTTCGGCCAGATATTGCTGGTAGCGTGGCAGTTCGATCCGGTCCAGTCCGCTCTCATGGTAGAACTCGATCGCGTGCTGCACGCGTGCCGCGTCCCGGCTTTGGAACGCGAACATAACCACCGTGCAGAGCAGCACGATCAACAGCGTGACCACGGGCACGCTGCGTGCAATCGATTTGTCGCGGTAGGGCAGGAGCAGCAGCATCGTTCGGTCTTCAGTATCCGGTCGGTTCCGCGTTCGCGGCAATCCACTATGGCAGAGCGTGTCTCGGTTGGGCGGATGCCGGTGCTAGGCGGCGGCGCCACACTGACGTGCGGTTACCGGTATACCCAAACCCGGCCCGCTATAATCGACCAATTTAACCAGCGTGACCCCCCTATATTCGGTGGGGTGCGCGGGCCGCGCGCAGCAGGCAGGCAGATTGTGCTCCTGGGTCCGGAGACAAAGGTGTTCGTTGCGGTCGCGGCGCAGTTCTCCAGGAGCTTTGGTGCCCAGCCTGAAAGATCATTCCCGCCCCGTGGCGCTGCTCGCGCTCGCCGATGGGACGGTATTCCGCGGGGTATCGATCGGCGCCGTTGGCGCGGCGGTCGGCGAGGTGGTATTCAACACGGCCATGACCGGGTACCAGGAAATCCTCACCGACCCGAGCTATGCGCGCCAGATCGTCACCCTGACCTACCCGCATATCGGCAACGTAGGAACCAATTCGCAGGACGACGAATCGGACCGTGTCTTCGCCTCCGCGCTCATCGTACGCGATGTGCCGGTGCACGCTTCCAATTTTCGCTCGCAGCGCGACTTGCATTCCTTTCTCGTCGAACGGTCCGTAGTCGCTATCGCGGGCATCGACACGCGCAGTCTTACGCGCCGGCTGCGCGACGGCGGCGCGCAAGGTGGCGCGGTTGTCGTCGGCGAGGATTATGCCGCGGCGATAGCCCTGGCGCGAACTTTTCCGGGTATGAGCGGCCTCGATCTGGCCGCGGTCGTGTCGGCACGCAGCCCGTATACCTGGGAAGAGACGGAGTGGACGCTTGCGGGCGGATTTGGCCGCATGAGCTCGTCACGGCATCACGTGGTTGCCTTCGATTTCGGCATAAAGCGCAACATTTTGCGCATGCTCGCCCAGCGCGGTTGCCGCCTCACCGTGGTTCCGGCGCGAACCAGCGCTGCCGAGGTGCTACGCCTGCAGCCCGATGGAATATTTCTTTCCAATGGACCGGGCGACCCGGAGCCCTGTGATTACGCGATCGAGGCGGCCCGGGATCTAATGAACCGAGGTTTGCCGACGTTTGGAATTTGCCTCGGGCACCAGATCATGGCGCTGGCATCCGGCGCGAGAACGCAAAAGATGAAGTTCGGCCACCATGGGGCCAATCACCCGGTGCAGGACGTGGAGACCGGACGGGTATTGATAACCTCGCAAAATCATGGCTTTGCAGTCGATGCGGGAAGTCTTCCCGCAAGCTGCCGCGTCACCCATATTTCCCTTTTTGATGGCTCGTTGCAGGGATTCCGCCGCACCGACCGCCCGGCCTTTTGTTTCCAGGGCCATCCAGAGGCCAGTCCGGGACCCAAGGACATCGGCCACTTGTTTGACCGATTCGTCCATTTGATGGCGCAAAGATCGCCGGAGACCCGTCGATGAGCGGCACGATCGTTCGCGCTGCCCTTGCGCAGGCGTCCACGGCGCTCGCGGCTCTGATGAATGATGCGCTTGCGCTTGCGGCAATCGAGCAGGCCGGCGAGTTGCTTGCCTGCTCACTGCAGGCCGGCGGACGCGTATTTAGTTGTGGCAACGGTGGTTCGCTGTGCGATGCCATGCATTTTGCCGAGGAATTGACGGGCCGGTTTCGCGACGATCGCCCGGCTTACGCGGCAATTGCGATTGCCGATGCGGGACACCTTTCTTGTGTTGCCAATGATTTCGGCTACGAGCAGGTCTTCTCCCGCTACCTGCAGGCGCACGGCCGTGCGGGTGATGTTTTGCTGGCGATCAGCACCAGCGGTGCCAGCGCCAACGTGATCGCTGCCGCGCGCGAGGCCCGCAGCCGGTCGATGCCCGTGATCGCCCTTACTGGACGCACCGCAACGGAGCTTTCGCGGCATGCGGACCTGACGATCTGCACGCCAGCGGGCCGTTATTCTGACCGGGTGCAGGAATTGCACATCAAGGTCATACACATCTTGATCGAACTCGTCGAGCATCATCTGGCCGGCGGCAATACGGACCACGGTCGCTCGGCCCCGAGCGCCTGACGCAGCGAGCGCGCCATGCCACGCCGCACTGACCTTAGCTCGATTCTCATCATCGGCGCCGGCCCGATCGTGATCGGGCAGGCCTGCGAATTCGACTATTCGGGCGCCCAGGCATGCAAGGCGCTGCGGGAGGAGGGCTACCGCGTCATCCTGGTCAACAGCAACCCGGCCACGATCATGACCGATCCGGGATTGGCCGACGTTACCTATATCGAACCGATCACCTGGCAAGTGGTCGAGCGCATCATTGCCCGCGAGCGGCCCGATGCGATACTGCCGACGATGGGGGGCCAGACGGCCCTTAATTGCGCGATGGATCTGCATCGCAATGGCGTGCTCGAGCGACACGGGGTGCAGCTCATCGGCGCCTCCCCAGCTGCCATTGAAATGGCGGAGGACCGTCAGCAGTTCAAACAGGCCATGATGCGCATCGGACTGGCATCTGCCATGTCGGCCGTGGCGCATTCCCTGCCGGAAGCCCTAGCCGTGCAGGAATTGGTGGGATTCCCGGCTGTGATACGCCCCAGTTTCACGCTGGGCGGTACCGGCGGCGGAATCGCCTACAACATGGAGGAGTTCGTCTCCATATGTCAGGGCGGACTCGAACTTTCACCGACGCGCGAGCTGCTAATAGAGGAATCGCTCATCGGCTGGAAAGAATTCGAGATGGAAGTGGTGCGCGACGGTCGTGACAATTGCATCATCGTGTGCTCGATCGAGAATCTTGACCCGATGGGGATTCATACCGGGGATTCGATCACGGTGGCGCCGGCGCAAACGCTCAGCGACAAGGAGTTTCAGTTGATGCGCGATGCCTCGATCGCCATCCTGCGCGAGATTGGTGTCGACACCGGCGGCTCGAACGTTCAATTCGCGATTCACCCGCGCGACGGACGCATGATCGTGATCGAAATGAATCCGCGGGTTTCCCGTTCTTCCGCGCTCGCCTCGAAGGCCACCGGTTTCCCGATTGCCAAGGTGGCCGCCAAGTTGGCCGTCGGTTATTCGCTCGATGAACTGCGCAACGAAATTACCGGTGGGGCAACGCCGGCGTCGTTCGAACCGACGATCGATTACGTTGTGACCAAGGTGCCGCGCTTTGACTTCGAGAAATTTCCGCAGGCCGACAACCACCTGACCACGCAGATGAAATCAGTTGGGGAGGTGATGGCGATCGGGCGCACTTTCCAGGAATCGTTTCAAAAGGCGTTGCGCGGTCTGGAGATCGGGGTCGACGGTCTTAATGAGACGTCGGTCGATCGCGACGAAATCATCGAGGAGATCGGCGAACCGGGACCGCATCGGATCTGGTTTGTTGCCGACGCGTTTCGCTTGGGAATGTCGCTCGACCTGGTATTCGAGGAGACTGGGATTGACCCGTGGTTCCTGGCCCAGATCGAAGAACTCGTGCTGGTGGAACGGCGCCTATTGGGATGCACGATCGGGTCACTGGACCGCGACGACTGGATGCTGCTCAAGCGCAAGGGCTTCTCCGATGGTCGACTTGCCAAGCTGCTCGGGCAAAGTGCCGCGGCGGTTCGGGCCGCACGGCGCGCCCAGGGCGTGCGGCCGGTGTACCGGCGGGTGGACACTTGCGCCGCGGAATTTGCGACCTCCACTGCGTACCTGTACTCGACGTACGGTGAGGAATGCGAGGCAATGCCGACCGATCGGCGCAAGGTGATGGTCCTTGGGGGTGGCCCGAATCGGATCGGGCAGGGTATCGAGTTCGATTACTGTTGCGTGCACGCGGCGCTGGCGCTGCGCGAGGACGGGTTCGAGACCATCATGGTCAATTGCAACCCGGAAACGGTGTCGACGGACTTCGACACGTCCGATCGACTGTATTTCGAGCCCCTGACGCTGGAAGACGTGTTGGAGATCGTCGATCGGGAGAAGCCCCTCGGCGTCATCGTCCAGTACGGCGGTCAGACGCCGCTCAAACTCGCGCGCGATCTGGAGGCCAACGGGGTGCCCATCGTGGGGACCAGTCCTGACTCGATCGACGTCGCTGAGGATCGGGAACGCTTTCGGCAACTGCTGCAGCGGCTTGGGTTGAAGCAGCCGCCCAATCGTACGGCACGCAACGAAGCCGATGCTCTGCGGCTGGCTGACGAGATCGGTTTTCCGCTGGTGGTGCGGCCCAGCTATGTTCTGGGTGGACGGGCAATGGAAATCGTCCATGAAACGCGCGATCTGGAGCGTTACATGCGGGAGGCGGTCAAGGTTTCCAACGAATCGCCGGTGCTGCTCGACCGCTTTCTCGATGACGCGATCGAGGTCGACGTCGACTGTATCTGTGACGGCGAACAGGTAATGGTGGCGGGAGTCATGGAGCACATCGAGCAGGCCGGCGTGCATTCCGGTGATTCGGCCTGTTCCCTGCCGCCGTATTCGCTGTCGGCGGCTACGGTCGAAGAGCTCAAGCGGCAGACGGCGCAGATGGCCCGCGCCCTCAAAGTTGTCGGCCTGATGAACGTGCAGTTTGCCATCCAGCAGGGGATCGTATTCGTGCTGGAAGTGAACCCACGTGCGTCCCGGACCGTGCCGTTCGTATCCAAGGCAACCGGGGTCGCCGTGGCCAAAGTCGCGGCACGCTGTATGCTCGGGCGCAGTCTGCGCGAGCAGCGCGTGCGCGTCGAAGTGATTCCGCCCTATTTTTCCGTCAAGGAAGCCGTGTTCCCGTTTGCCAAATTTCTCGGCGTCGATCCACTGCTGGGACCGGAAATGCGATCGACCGGCGAAGTAATGGGTGTCGGCAGAACTTTCGGTGAGGCCTTGTTCAAATCACAGTTGGCCGCCGGTGCTACGCTGCCGCCGCGCGGGACCGTATTTCTTAGCGTCAAGGACTCGGACAAGCCCAAGACCATCGAGATCGCCCATCTATTGAACGAAATGGGGTACACATTGGTGGCAACCCGTGGCACCGCGGCGGCGATCGAAGCAGCGGGCATACCGGTGAGACCCGTCAACAAGGTCAAGGATGGCCGACCGCACGTGGTCGATCTGCTCAAGAATGGCGAGATCGATCTGGTGATTACGACGGTCGAGGAAAAGCGTTCGGCGATTGCCGACTCCCGTTCGATCCGCACGACCGCCTTGGCGCAGCGCGTGACGTACTACACGACGGTCGCCGGCGGACGCGCCGCGGTGGAAGGGATGCGCCATCTGGCGGCGCTGGAGGTCTATGACCTGCAGTCGCTGCATCGGCAGATTGCCGGTGCGTGAACCGGAGTCTTAGACATGTCCGCGACCGGTCCCAGGGCGCAAGTTGCCTGTTTGGCACCGGCCGCTGGACAGCGATCCACAGCATCGGTACATTCGTGAGCATCATCCCGGGCAATTGCCCGGTTCTTGTATTTTGTATCCAGCGACGACGCCATTGTTTGGCCCGACGCTTGGCTTGAATCGGATAAATCTCAAATGGCGGCAATTCCCATTACGGCGCGCGGCGCGGAGATGTTGAAGGCCGAGCTGACTCGTCTCAAGTCGATCGATCGTCCCGGGGTCATCCAGGCGATCAAGGATGCGCGGGAAAAGGGCGATTTGTCCGAGAACGCTGAGTACGAAGCGGCCCGCGAGCGGCAAGGATTCATCGAGGGTCGCATTCAGGAGCTGGAAGGAAAATTGTCGAGCCTGCAGATCATCGATCCGGCGGCGGTCGACGCGGGTGAACGCATCGTATTCGGTGCCATGGTCGATCTCGAGGAGGTCCAGTCTGGCATTCGCGTGCACTACCAGATCGTCGGCGACGATGAGGCCGACATCAAGGCCGGATTGATATCCGTTTCCAGCCCCACCGCACGCGCGTTGATTGGCAAGAGCGTGGGCGATGTGGCGACGGTCGTTGCGCCCGGCGGCAAGCGCGAGTACGAGATTCTCGAAGTACGCTACCGTTGATGCGCGCTAACGCGGGGCGCGCCGCTTGGTGCCGGCGTTGGACCGCATTCTTGGCGCGCTACGCTCTGCCGCCGGCTTGGCGGCGCCCTTGGATGCCGCGCCCGGGTGCTTTGCCGCTGCCGGTTGCTGCGGAACGGTGCCGGGTATCGGCCGGAACAACACGAAGGTATTTCCGATTGCCTGTACTCGTGCTGCCCCGAGCTGCGCTGCCATGGTACGGAATATCTCGTCGCGATCGGCGCGCTCGGTCCTGCCGGCCCGTACCTTGACCAGGCCATGCGAGTTCAGTGCACGGTCGATTTCCTTGAAGACCGCCTCGCTCAATCCGGCCGCTCCGAGCAGCACGACCGGGTCAAGGAGGTGCGAGCGCGCGCGCAGTGCAAGGCATTGATCCGGGGCGAGGGAGAGTTCGGCCATTTCGGTTCCGTCGAACCGCCGATGGTAACCGCGATTTGGTTCGCGCTGTTGGGCGTTTGCTCGCTCCGCCGTGCTGCATGCTCATCGGCTCGCCCAATCTGTATTCCGGATCTTGCCGAGTTGCACCATGACCAGTAGGAAAAAATCGACCAAATCCCCATCCGGAAACCGGTCGAACCGTGCGTGGATCGAACGACATATCAACGATCCGTATGTTCAGGCGGCAACGCGGCACGGCTATCGGTCCCGGGCAGCCTACAAACTGATCGAGATTGACCGGCGCGACCGACTGCTGCGGCCGGGCGCGGTCGTCATCGATTTGGGCGCCGCCCCGGGCAGTTGGACTCAGGTGGTTGTCGAGCAGTTGGGGACCCGGGAGGCAAAATTGGCGGGCCGCGTGATTGCGCTGGACGTTTTGCCTATGGAACCCATCGCCGGCGCGGAGACGATACAAGGCGACTTGCGCGACGAGGACGTCATGCAGCGCCTGGCGCAGTTGCTCAATGGCGATCGCGCCGACGTGATCTTGTCCGACATGGCGCCGAACCTGAGCGGTATCGGTGCCGCCGACGCCGCTCGGAGCGCCCATTTGTGGGACCTCGCACTGGAGTTTGCCTTGCAGCATCTCAAGCCCGAAGGCCGCTTCTTGACCAAGGCGTTCCAGGGCAGCGGCTACAGCCAGTTCGTCGAGCGGCTCAAGCGCCACTTTTCCCGGGTTCTGGTGCGAAAACCGGCGGCATCGCGCCAGGAATCAGCCGAAACCTACCTGCTGGCCTATTCGCTGAAGGCCCCCACCACGGGACCGGCCCGCGCGCGCGCCCCAGCGCCTTGAAATCGGACCGGTATCGCCCCCATATGGGGTCTAATCCCGGCCAAATCTCCGGGGTGTCATAGAGGCAAGAAAAGCCTAGAATTCGCTAGGGACCGTGTCCCGACCCGCAGGCGTCGGCCAATTTCACCGGACAGCAGCGGCAGCATCCGGCAGGAGTACCACCTTGAACAACAGCACCTTTGCTAAGGCCGCCATCTGGCTCGTGATCGCCGTGGTGCTATTCACGGTGTTCCAGAAACTGGAAAAGGGAACGGGTGGCAACGTTCAGCAGGTTCCCTATTCGCAGTTCGTCAACGAGGTCCGGGCCGGTCACGTAAAGAGCGCTCGCATCCAAGAGACATCACCCGGGATGACCGAGGTCGTGGCGCAAACCAACGAGGGCACGCAACTGCGAACGACCGGAACCCTGTATGACCGCGGTATCTTCAAGGACCTGCTGGACGCCAATGTCAAATTCGAGTTCGAGCAGCGCGAGACGCAATC
>Ga0181521_10001098_pt1 | contig 33585 bp, 29 predicted proteins | sample PEATcosm2014_Bin_32_FD_119764 | JGI IMG/M metagenome (GOLD analysis project Ga0181521, IMG submission 119764) | Peatland microbial communities from MTU Mesocosm Facility, Houghton, MI, USA - PEATcosm2014_Bin02_60_metaG | ecosystem: Environmental > Terrestrial > Soil > Wetlands > Peat | place...
CGGGGAGCGTGAACGTGGATGGGATCGTGGACGAGATGGTGCGAGAAATCGCGGGGGCGAACTGATGGGCGTGAAGCTTCGGAAACGTGGTGGAAAGTGGTACGTGTTCGTGAACTACCACGGCAAGCGAAAAGCAAAGTGCGTCGGCACGAGCCGAGAAATCGCGGAGCAGGTACGGCGCCAGCTCGAAGCGAAACTCGCACTGGGTGACCTCGCGCTGCTGGACGACCGCGAAAAAATTCAGACCTTCGGATCCTACGCGGACAAGTGGCTGAAAGATTATGCCCGGGTCGAATGCAAGACTTCCACGGCTGAGGGATACGAGGGAGTGATCGAGCAGTATCTCCGGCCGCGCTTTGGAAACCGCCCTCTCGATCAGATCAAGCGCGACGACATCAAGGCGATGATTAACGCGCTGATCGAGAAAGAGCTGTCGCGCAACACCGTCAGAAACGCACTGTGCGTGATCCGTGGGATCTTCAACGAAGCGATCGAAGCGGGCATTGTCGAAGTGAATCCGGCTGCGCGCCTCGGCCGTTTCACGCGGACCGCGAAGACGACAGAGGTCAAGGGGATTTCTCTGACACCGAGTGAGGCAGAGCAATTTCTCCAGGCAGCGAGAGATATTTGCCCTGAGTATCACCCGCTGTTTCTGATGGCATTGCGGGCCGGCCTTCGTCGCGGCGAGCTCGTCGCAGTTCAGTGGGGAGACATCCAGTTCGGAAAAGACGAGCAGGATGCGAATCGCTATATCGTCGTCCAGCACAACTACGTGCGGCGCGAGCACACCACGACAAAGAGCAAGAAGAGCCGTCGCGTTGACATGTCTCGAGAGCTGAGGCGAGCGCTCATCGAGCTCCGTGACAAACGCCTCTTGGAGTCTTTCCTCAAGGGCAGGACCGACATCTCCGACGAGCTGGTGTTCCTATCGCCGGACGGAGCGATTCTCGATCCCGACAACCTCTACCACCGCTACTTCCAGCCAGTGCTCACGAAGGCCGGGCTTCGGAAGATCAGGCTTCACGATCTCCGGCACACGTTCGGTTCGCTGCTGATCCAGAGCGGCGCCTCGATTGTGTACGTGAAAGAGCAGATGGGGCACAGCTCAATCCAGGTCACGGTCGACACCTACGGGCACCTGATCCCCGGAGCGAATGTCTCATTCGTGGATCGTCTCGATGTGGACGAGAAGGCTGAAGAGAGCCAGCAACAAAACGCAACCCAGGCGCAACTGCCCTCCGAAGCTGAAACTCCGATTCGTCCGGAAGTCACTGATTTGATTGGTGGCGGCGCGTGGACTCGAACCACGGACCTACGGATTATGAGACCGTCGCTCTAACCACCTGAGCTACGCCGCCACATTGTAGAATAAACAAGATACAGACACATTACTAAAGTTTCGTTGCATTTTCGTTGCATTGCCGTATGATACACGCATGGGACGCTATCAAAACGGGCATATCTTTGAGCAACATTCTGCATTCCACGTCCGCTACTATACGACTGAGATTGTAGACGGCAAGCCCACCCGTGTGCAACGTTCAGAGCGGCTGTGCACGAAAGACAACAAGCATCATTCCGTGACCTGCAAACCCGTCAAGACTCTCGCCGCCAATGTAATGGAGCGGGTGAATTCAACTCAGGGCACGATGCCCGAATCTGACATGACCGTCTCCGATTTCTGGGAGACTGTATACCTTCCGCACATCGAAAGGAACACGAAGGCGAGCACGATTCACGGGTACAAGCAAATTTGGAAGCACAATCTCTCGGCTGCGTTTGCAGGAATCAATCTCAGAGATTACCAGACCCATCATGCAACGCAATACCTAACTCGACTCGCAGAACGGGGATTAGGCGTCAGAACAATCGCCCATATCCGTTCGTTGGCTTCGGGTCTTTTCCGTCATGCTCTGCGACTCAATCGGATTGTGGTCAACCCGTGGCGGGATGCTGGCAGTCTAAGTGTAGCCAAGAAGTCTGCAGCGACAGCGGCGTACACGCTTGACCACGCAGAGGCGATAAGCAACGCATTGATTGACAGCCCGCCTGCTCAGGTCGTGTTCTGCCTTGCGGCATTTTTGGGATTGCGTCCAGGTGAAATCTCTGCGTTGAAGTGGACGGATATTGATGACGAGCATTCTTGGATTCATATCCGCCGTGCTGCGTGGCGGTCAATCGTCGGCACGACCAAGACAGAAGAGTCGGTCGCATCTATCCCGCTCATTGAGCCTGTAAGGTCTATGCTTGGGGCGTGGAAGATTCAATCCCGAGACGCCCGTTCGGAGTGGGTATTTCCGAATCGTGCCAACAAGCCTATGGAGATGGGCGGATATTGCAAACGGGTCATCGTCCCGATTCTGAAAAAGAAGGGCATTGAATGGCACGGGCTGTACGCTGGACGCAGATCTGCCGCTACGCTACTCGTCCAGTTGACGGGCAATGCTGTTGCTTCGCAGTATGTCCTGCGTCACAAGAATTTGAGCACGACGACGGCGTTTTACGTGAAGCCCGTCCAGACTGCGGCTCTCGAAGGAATGAAACTCGTTGAAGAGGCACTGGCAAATCGGAAGGCATTGAAGGAGCGAGGATAATGACCGACGTTAAGACAAACATCAACAAGGGCATGCACCCAACCCTAACCGACGATGGGGACGAGGTCTTAACCCTGCGTGAAGTCGCCCGCATTCTGAAAGCGGGCACGAAACAAATTTACGAGTTGACGAGAACACGAGGACAAGAACGGAGCCGAATCCCGTTGCCCGTTTTCACCATTCACTCGAAGATGAAGCGGGTCCGCAAATCCGATTTGCGGAAGTGGCTGAACGACTTGGTAGAGGCACAGCAGAAAAAAGCGAAGTAGCGTAACCTGAATCGGGCACCGTGCTATGACATTCATCCCCGTAGACCGCTGGTCAGAGATTATCTGGCTGGACGAGGACGAAGATTAGACTCAGTCAGGGTTTTTTCTGAAGTTCTCGACCATCTTGTCAATGTCTGCCTGAGGCGTGCCTGCAATAGCATTCAACGTAAGCCACACAGCGTCATGAATTCGAATCTTTCGATTTCGGTAGTCCTTGTAGAATTCATCGAGACCATCAGCAAGTTGCCCGTTGGTTACATCCTTTAGGAACTTGTCCTTGTAAAAATCAAACGACCCCATGACTTTGTCGACACAACCCTTGTCGTCCGTGTACTTCCCATAACTGAACTTTTCTCCCAGATTCATTCCATCGAAGAATCCCACAAGATACGTGAACTTGTAGGAGTGTGATTGCTCCAGCCACCAGGTGCCGTCTCGTCTGTCTTGTGCGTAAAGGGAAAAGGATAGTGCGAACAGCAGTGCAGTCAGCCAGAAGGATTTCATGCGTCATTGTGCCACTTGAGCGAACCGAGTTCAATCAAGAAAGCGATGACCAGACGCAGATGCATTCACGTATCTAGGAGGGTAGTTGCGTACGCTGTTTCTGATGCAACTTCTCAAGTTCAGCATCTACGTGCCGCAGTTCGACTTGGTACTCTTCCTTTCGCTCGGGGTCGCTTTTCATACTGATGTAGAGGTCGTTCTTTTTTACTATCAGCTCACGATGAGAAATCGTTTCACAATCTCGCGAACAGGCGAGATGGGCGTACACTGGTGCCGTTTTCGAGGTCAAAAAGGAAATTCCGGGTGAAACACTTGCCGAAAAAACTGCTGTTCATCGCTCTCCTGTTTTCTGCTGCCGCGTTCTCCGAGACTTCGCTTGATTCACGCCTCACCGTTCTCGATCCCATCGTCAACGACGCTATCGCCCAGCAAGAGATTCCTGGCGCAGTGCTCGTTGTCGGGCACGACGGACGCGTGGTTTATCGCAAGGCTTACGGCAGCCGGGCGATTGAACCTCGGCGGGAGGCGATGACGCTCGATACGGTGTTTGATTGTGCGTCGCTTACCAAGGTCCTCGCGACTACGACCGCAATCATGCAGCTTTGGGAGCAGGGAAAGTTTCGGATGAACGATCCGGTCGCGAAGTACCTTCCCGAGTTTGGGCAGAACGGAAAGCAGGATATTACGATCCGGCAGTTGCTGGTGCATTATTCGGGGCTGGCTCCGGATCTGGATTTGACGAAGGAGTGGGAAGGCAAGGAAACGGCGTATCGGATGGCGTTTGAAGGGGCCCCGGAGCGGGCTCCGGGAGCGGCGTTTGTTTACAGCGATATCAACTTCGAGGTGCTGGGAGCGCTGGTGGAGCGGCTCTCGGGCGAGTCGCTCGATGAGTATGCGGCGAGGCATATTTTTGGACCGCTGGGGATGAAGGAGACCAGGGTTGGTCCTCCGCTGTCGTGGGAGCCGCGGATTGCTCCGACCCGCGTTGCTCCAACCGAAGAGGATGAGAACCATCACCTGCTGCGCGGCGTGGTGCATGATCCTACGGCTCGCCGGATGGGTGGCGTGGCGGGTCATGCGGGATTATTTTCTACCGCGGACGATTTGGCGATTTTTGCGCAGGCTTTGCTCGATGGCGGGCGAGGCGTGCTGACTCCGGCGACGATTGCGAAGATGACTTCGCCACAGCAGCCGGTGAATGGAACGGCGGTGCGGGGATTTGGGTGGGACATCGATTCTCCTTTTTCTACCAATCGTGGGGAACTATTGCCGGTGGGCGGTTACGGACACACTGGATTCACGGGGACTTCGTTGTGGATTGATCCGGCGACGAAGACTTATATCGTGCTGCTGACGAACTCGGTGCACATGAACGCGCTGCCGGCGAAGGAGAAGGGAAGCGCGGTCTCGCTTCGGACGAAGGTGGCGACGGCGGTGGCGGCGGCGCTGGCGCTCGATCCGGCTGAAGCGGAGAAGATGCGGTTGGCAACGATCACCGGCTATAACGAAATGCAGAGCGCAGCGCGCAAGCTGGCGGTGCGGAATGGAACGGTGAAGACGGGAATTGATGTGCTCGAGGAGACGAAGTTCGCGGCGCTACATCCGGCCCGGGGCGGGGCTCCACGAAGCATTGGACTGTTGACGAATCAGACCGGCGTCGACTCGGAAGGGCGGCGGACGATTGACGTGCTGGCGAATGTGCCGGGGATTTCGCTGGATGCGATTTTCAGTCCGGAACATGGGGTGACGGGGACGCTGGACACGACCGACATCAAGAACGCGAAGGATGCGGCGACCGGAGTTGCGGTCTACAGCGTGTACGGGGCGAGCGACGCGGCGCGGCGTCCGCCGATAGATGTGCTGAAGCGGCTGGATGCGGTGGTGATCGATCTGGCCGATGCAGGCGCGAGGTTTTACACGTACGAGACTACGACCGGATATTTTCTGGAAGCGGCCGCGAAGGCTGGAATTGAGGTGGTTATTCTGGATCGGCCGAATCCGATTACGGGGTCGTTTGTGCAGGGGCCGGTTTCGGATGACGGGCGGGAAAGTTTCACGAATTACTTTCCCGAACCGCCGCGGCACGGGATGACTTTGGGTGAACTGGCGAGAATGTTTAATGCCGAGCGGCACATTGGGGCGCGGGTCGAGGTGGTTCCGATGGAGGGTTGGCAGCCGGGGGATTGGTTCGATTCGACTGGCTTGAGCTGGGTGAATCCTTCGCCCAATTTGCGGAATTTGACAAAGGCGGCGCTTTATCCGGGATTGGGACTGATTGAAGGGACGAATGTCTCGGTGGGGCGGGGGACGGACACGCCGTTCGAAGTGGTGGGCGCGCCTTGGATCAAGAGCAGGGAATTGGCGGCTTACTTGAACGGGCGCGGGATTCAGAGTGTGCGGTTCGTGCCGATTGTTTTTACTCCGTCAGCGAGTAACGTTCCCGGGGAACGTTGCGAAGGCGTGAACCTGATCATTCTGGATCGGAATACTCTCGATTCGCCGGAATTGGGGATTGAGCTGGCGTCGGCGCTGCATAAGTTGTATCCGAACGATTTCAAGATGGAGAGGATGGCGGATCTGCTGGTGAATCAGTCGGTGTTCTCGGCGATCGAGGCGGAAGAAGATCCGAGACGGATTGCCGAAGACTGGCAGGAGCGGCTGGAGGGATTTGTGCGCCTGCGGGAAAAGTATTTGTTATACAAGTGATGGCCTGTAACTCATGGCCCCGCGCCGACTCCTCAGCTACAATGACCCGAGGTACCCAGGTTGGCCATGACCGAAAATCTGCTTCTCATTTTAGACCAAAACCCAGAGACACAGCTGCTTGATCTGCGCCAACTCGCAGAGCAGCGCGGTTTTTAAGACACAAGTCGTGCGGCTCTTCCATTGTATCGATGATCTGCGCGATCTGTTCAGCATTAATGGAGCGACGATTTACTGTTCTTGTTTTCGGCAATTTAAGATCCTCACTTGCAGAAATGCAGGTGTGCTCACCTCAACTTGGCATAGGATGCAATTTGTTTGGATTTAAGAAACCGACTCCTGAATCACTGCTTTCGACTCGTTCAGGCCCACTTCCTTAGCCTTTAGGAGGCTACCCCTTTGAAACAAATCTAGGGTAAAGGAATGGCTCAGTAACTTTAGATGGCGCCTATCTGTTTCTGCGGGTTTCCCCTTCTGCAGTGCCTCACTAGCGTCATCCTGGCCGGTTCACCATTCCCTTCCCATCCCACCGGACGTTCAGTTTTGAGGTCGTCCGGCCGTGGTTGTTGGCCACCCGGACCGGGAAGTACGCCTTAAAGGCTCATTCCCATTTAAGTTGAAAAGAGTGAATGATTGAAAACTGGAAAACACCAGGCAGCGCGCGACCTTCGCCGTCTACGCACCGAGCAACCCAATGACGGTGCCACTAATCTCGACCAGAAGTCCTCGATCGAGATCGCCCGCCTCATCAATGCTGAAGACGCAACGGTAGCCGCCGCGGTCCGGCGCGCCTTGCCGCAGATCGCTCGTGCCATCGATCTGGTCGCCGCCGCCCTCCGCCAAGGCGGCCGCCTCATCTACGTCGGCGCCGGCACCAGCGGACGCATCGGCGCCCTCGACGCCGCCGAATGCGCGCCTACCTTCCACCTAGCTCCGCGCACCGTGCAGTTCATCATTGCCGGAGGTCCGAAAGCCCTTGCAACCACCGCCGAAGCCCGCGAAGATGACGCCGAGCTCGGACGCGACGAGATGGCTCGGCGCAAGCCCGGCAAGTGCGATGTCGTCATCGGCATCGCCTCCAGCGGGCACACTCCCTTCACCGTGGCCGCCATCGAATACGCGCGCCACCACAGCGCGAAAACCATCGCCCTCACGTGCAACCGCAACTCACCGCTGGAGCGCACGGCAGGCCTCGCCATCGTCACCGAAGTTGGCCCCGAGGTCCTCGCCGGATCGTCTCGCATGAAAGCCGGCACTGCACACAAGATGGTCCTGAACATCATCTCCACCGGCGCGATGACGCGCTTGGGCTATGTCTATGGCAACCTGATGGTCAACGTGTCGCCGAAGAATGAGAAACTAATCCAGCGAGCGGTTGGAATCCTGGAGCGCGCTACCGGAGCAGACCACAAAACTGCCCGCCGCACGCTGGAGGTTTCGGGCAATCGCACCCCCCTCGCCGTCGTGATGCTCGCCGCCGGCGTCTCCCGCGCCCAAGCCGCCGCCGCCCTGAAGAAATCCCGAGGCCACGTGCGCCAAGCCATCGCGATCGCAAACCCGAAGTGAGTGTGGCGCGGGCACTCTTGCCCGCGGCTTTTTGAGCTGAAATATGCCCTTTAAGCGCGATCATAGGCCAGCGACTCATTGCTTCGTCACCAACTGCATGAGTGTCAGCCATCCCACGGCATCTGTTCCAATGAGGACACAGAACTAATGAAAACTCTTGAGCGGTGACGAGGTATGCGGCAAAGGGGAGATGATTCCATCGGCAGCCAACTTTCCAGCAAGCTCGCTGCGCAGCGAGTAGCAAGCCATTCGGCTGTTGTTGCGATATTTCAGGAGTTTCAGATCGCGCATCTTGCGAAGGTGGTGCGAGGCAGTCGAAATGGTGGTGCCGAGCACATCCCACGATCTGAAGGCCGCGAAGGCGTGTGGGCTGAGAACCGGTTTGTGTCACGTCCTCTGGAGTATGGGCCGGCGAAACAGGCGGCTTCGCCGGCAGGTGCGGCCGATGTCACTGTACGCGATTTTTGGAGTTGGCGGTAAAGTTAGCGTAGCGCCGGACAGTCAGTGGGCATGCTCTTCGGTGCCCATGAAGTGCAGAGAAACATAGGCTAGTTCGTCGTTTTCTGAATTTCCTTAACCCGGTTGAATATTATTGAGTTGCGATGGGAAGGATGAGGCCCGAAGCCGCGCTCTTGGAATGATAGATTTTCTGCGTGGCTTTTATGTAGTCCGCGTCGCTAGCTTTGTAGACGTTTTCGACAAATTTCTGCGGGTTACGGTCGTACAGGGGGAACCATGTGCTCTGCACTTGCACCATGATCCTATGTCCTTTGAGGAAGGCATGATCGTTCGGGTGCAGATCAATTTTAAATTCAGTCACTTTGCCGGGAGTGATCGGCTCCGGGGTGTCAAGACCATTGCGATAACGGCCACGGAGAATGTCATCAGCCACGATCAATTCGTAGCCATTCAGAACCGGGCCCGCTCCTTTTTCGGCATCCTCGTCCGTCACCTTCTGATAGTCATCGGGATAAACGTCAATCAACTTCACCGCCCAATCGCTGTCACTGCCGCTGGTGGAAGCGAAAAGATCGGCCACAATGTCACCGGTCACGACAACATCGTCCTTCAGCGGGTCGGTCTGCCAGGTCAGGACATCCGGACGATGTTCGACAAACCGTTGGTCCTGGAGCAGCCAAACTGGCCAGTCTTTCCCAGGATAAGTGGGGGTGACCGGTCGAGGACGATAAGGAACGGGATTTGCCGGATCAGAGACGTAGCTATCGAATCCTTTCGCTTCGACCGGCGCGTCGAAGGACAACTTGCCATCGGCCCGAAAGAAAAGCCTTTTGGACTCGATTCCCCGCTTCGGCGGCCACTCGTCATAGCTCCTCCAAACATTGGACCCGGTTTGGAAGGTCACTGCCTCGGCTTCCTTCAAAGGTCCTTTGCCGTGAAGCCAATACGCAAACCACGGAGCCAGGATGCTCGCGCGATAGTATTTTGCCGTGTCGCTTTCAAAGTCGATATTCCCCAAGGTACGCCCCGCGCTGCGCATCCAACCACCATGGTTCCACGGTCCCGCTACAAAATAGTTGAGATGGTCTGTGTCGGTTTCTTCCAGCGTCGCGTAGATGCGGGTTGGTCCCACAAAGTCTTCCTGGTCATACCATCCGGCCACATTGAGGTTCGGCACAGACGTATGCTTCAGGTACGACGTTACGGCCGCCTGCTTCCAGAAGTCGTGATTCGGGTGTTCGACGAAGTTGCTCCAGGTCGGCAGCTTGCCATGGAAGTAGAGCCGGTCAGCGTTCGCCAGAGCGCCGAGATTGAGATACCAAGCATAGGTGTCGTATTGACCGAAGGCGAAGTTAGTATTTTGTTCTTTGGAGCTTTCAAGCAGTGCTGCATATTCAAAACCGTAGCTCAAGCGAAAGGCTCCGTTGTGATGGAAATCATCGTTCACAAACATATCGTCGGGAGATGCCTGCTCGCTCGCGGCTTTGAGCGCGGGATGTGGCTCGAGCAAGGCCTGAGTCACGAGCCATCCAGCATAGGAGATGCCCCAAATTCCGGCCTTGCCATTATTGTTGGGAACATTCTTCAGCAGCCAGTCGATGGTGTCATATGTGTCGGTGCCTTCGTCGACGGAGCTGGGACGGCTCCGGTCGCGCGGCGGCCGGTTCATGGCAAATTCCCCTTCCGACTTGAATCGCCCGCGAATGTTCTGCATGACGAAGATGTACCCATCTGCGATCAGCTCGTCATAGTTGCCTGATTTCACCAGGCGCTCTTCATCTTCCGGCACTCCGTAGGGTGTTCGCATAATAAGAAAAGGCAGCAGCCCCTTGGCTTGCTTCGGGGTAAAGATCACGGTTTGCAGGTGCACGCCATCTCGAACCGGGATCATTACCTCCTGCCGATTGAATGTCTGTGGCTTGTACTTGGGTTGCACGGCCGGAGCCTGGCCCCTGACATCGGAGACGATCAGCAGTCCCACGAACAACGAAAGCGGTAGGAATCCGGCCAGCTTTGGTTTATGCAGAGTCGTTAGCAATCCGCTCCCCTTGCTTTAAGACCTTGCAGTATAACTCCTGTGCTTCTCCGCCCATCGGATCGCATCCGAAATGGCACAGCGCCCTCAGCGCCCTTCTCCCGAAGTGTGCCTCGCAAAAGGACAGGATCTGTGTCGCCTCTTATGCTTTCACCAGCCAATGCCGGTCATTCTTGCTCTGGCGTTGGACGCTTACCGAATCTGAGCAGATCCGCCTTTATTTCGCCATTTGATTTACGCACAGACTTCATCGCAGTATCAATACTTATTTAAAAGCGACGTCCGGACAGGGTGAAACCAATTTCGGACTTACACTTTATGACGGCTGGGCTGGAACTGTACACAGAGGGCGACCGATGTTGGGAAGTGAGCTTCGCTGATCGCCAGGCCGTAAGTCGTGCACCGCGTGGAAACGGCGATGCTTGCACAACCTGACCCAGAACTCCGATATTTTCCACTGAACCATTCTGGCGTACTGTGGTCAAGTGGATGCTGCTCTGCAGAGTACTTGAAATGCCATACGACACTACTGTGCCACCTCAGCCCTGCAAACCGACCCGTTGTTGGAGTGAGTTGCGACGAACTCCTGAGTTCAGCAAATGGCTATCGTCTGCCAAAGAATGCCAGAACAGGATTCTCGCGGAGGGGAAGCGGAATTCACACTGAATTAGTTCTCGCATTCCACTCCTCCCGCTTTCGCTGGTGGTACGAGCCCAGAAACTGGACTGCCTTCCGTTCTTCGCGGTCAGCGAAAGATGCTGATCCGGAGATTCCCATCCCGAAAGAAGCTAAGGCGGAATACGCGGAGCCGCAGTAAACGTCTAAGCGTTGGTCTCTCTATGGGGTCAAGCAAGTGAGAAGCGCCCTGAACCCTGTTGGCAGTCACCGTTGAAATGCACAACACCGGCGCCCCGGGGCGTTGTTTGCGGCTGTTCGTTCTGTCATGGAACTGTTTTATCTTCGGCCACCTATTCTTGATGCCTCGACGATTGCGCCGGAATCGTGGGCTGGGTTGAATGGTGCCTTTCCAACGGCGGCTGCTGTCCCTCCTATACCTCAGACGTTTTCGCGCGTCGACGCGTCGCCCACGTACCACCGATAGCCGCTACGCTGTTCTGCCTCAGCTTCCTTGAGAAGCGCAAGCGTTCGGCTCCGTCGATAGTTGGCGCAACCCACAAGCAAAGCGTTAAGTAATGCCATGGGTGCTACGTAGGAGCCTCCAAACGACGGACTTTCAATGGAGCAGAGCAGGCACACGTCGGCCAGGCGCGCGATCGGAGAAATATAGGTGTCCGAGATGCCAATGCAATATGCGCCGCGAGCTTTCGCACGCGCCAAGCCATCGACGGTCTGGCGGAGACCTCGCCGAAAGCTGATAGCGATCACCACGTCTTTCTTGTTTGCACAACGGATTAGGTGAGCGACACGACCGGGAGTGACCGCAATCAATGGGGGAAAACCCAGAATTGTAAGCTTGTACTCGAGAAACACCACCAAAGCGATGGCCATATCGCCCCCCAGAAGCACAATCTGGCGGGCGCGATAAAGTTTTTCCGCCAGACCCTTGATGCGGAAGGTGTCGAGAGTGTTGGATAGTGCCTTCAGATTCTTCATGTCGCACGTCAAGGAACCTTTGATCTGAGCCGAGGTAGTACCCGGCTTCGCCAAGCTGGCTTGCATGATCTCAAAGGGGGTCGCGAGAACTATCGAGAGGTCGTGGAGATACCTCTGAAACTCGCGGTAGGTCGCAAACCCCATGTTCCTGACAATGCGCAGAATGGTTGCCGCATCGCTGTTTGCCTTTGCGGCCAGTTCTCGGATGGTGAGCAGCACATACTCCCGCGGGTGCTCCAGCACGGGCCGAATTACCTCCTGTCGTTTGGGAGTGAGATTCTTGATCAGTTCGCTCACGCTCTTGGCTCGGGGCCCCTCCACCTCATGGTGGACGAGTGTCTTTGCACGCACGACGTACCTCCTCGCGAGAAGTTTAGCAGCGACTCTGAAAACGCAGAGCGATACAGGTGTTTCATTTTACACAAACTGCAGAAACAGTTTCCGGTTCTTGATGGACGGCTTGCCGTGTTTCTTCAAAATACTGTGCCGAAAGGAATGGAATGTTTCTTCTTGACATAGCTGCAATTGGTGTCCTATATTGCGCTGTTGTTGAGAGTTCAGTTGGAAACGTATGTTTCATAAGCAAAACTCGCGTTCAATCGCGAAATGGAAACCCTTCAGGGACATCTTAATTCAGAGGGTGCGACGGTGCTCCGTGAAGAGAACCGTGCAGAGTTTAAGCTTCGGATAGCGTCCTCGATGGATGATAAACCTGTCCCTCCACGCCAGGCCAGTTAATCGGAAGACAGGCGAGTCAATCGGAAGATGGGAGTACGACAAATGCTATCGATCAATTCGTTTCCCGGACTCTTTGCAAGATTGATGGCGGTATGGCTATTCGCCTTCGTTCTGCACGCGGCTTTGCCACCATGCAGCGCACAAACAACTGGTGCGACCCTGTCTGGAGAGGTAACGGACCCCAGTGGTGCTTCCGTGCCCGGGGTGACCGTGACCGTTACCGACGTTGATACCGGCACCTCAACCAAGACAACGACAAACCAATCGGGTGCATACACGTTCCCGTCTCTACCGGCCGGAAACTACCGGATTCTCGCGGAAATGGCAACCTTTAGAACTATTGAAATCTCGGGAATCACCTTGTCGGTATATCAGAAAGCGACAGTGAATATCACACTTCAACTCGGAGCAGTCAGCGCAAAAGTCGAAGTAAGTGGTGCGGCTCCACTCGTCTCAACCACGTCCGCGAGTGTCGGCACCGTGGTGGACCAGCAGCAGATCGTAGATCTACCTCTGAACCTCAGGCGTGTTGGAGCGCTAGCGGTCCTCGTGCCGGGCACGGTCACTGACAATGGCGGTTTTGCGTCTTCCAGTTTAGGATCGCCGTTCAGTGAGACCACTTATGTGGCCAGCGGAACTCGAGACTCGAGCAACAATACTCTGATCGACGGTGTGGACTCAAGGAACATGACCTTCGGAGGCTTTGCTCTGCAACCTCCCCCAGATGCTGTCCAGGAATTCAGAATTCAAACCAACGTCTACGACGCAGCCTTTGGGAAGGCGGCAGGTTCCACGATCAATCTGTTGACGGTGTCGGGCACAAACCAGATTCACGGATCTGTTTATGAGTTTCTGCGTAACGACGACCTGGATGCCACCAACTACTTCGCAACGACCAGGCCAGCATTCCACCGAAATCAATATGGATTCGCTTTAGGCGGACCGATCCGCAAGAACAAGACCTTCGGGTTCGTCAATTACGAGGGGCTGCGGCAGATTCAGGGTTTGTCACTAGCTAGCGAGGTGCCCAACGCTGCCGAAAAGAGCGGAAACTTCAGCTCTTTGCTGACCGGGCAAACCCAAAACCTCTGTGGGAGCAACGGCCCCTCGAATTTGAATTTCGATACCGGGCAGCTCTTCCAGCCAGCCACAGAATCGCAGTTCACCTGCCCGGCTGGCAGTGGACTCGCGGGATCGACGATCCTCATTGGCCAACCTGTTCCAGGAAACATCATTACGAACATCGACCCGGCTGGCGCGAAAGCCGTGGCTGCTTACCCTGCTTCCAATCGGCCGGGCACCCCCGACTTTGTTGACCAAGAACCGCTAGTGCGGAATGACAGCCAATTGGATGTTCGAATTGATCATAATTTTCGTACACAGGACCAGTTCTTCGGCCGGTATCTTTTCGGCCAATCTACTAGCATCGATCCCACTACGGCCAGCAGCCCGATTCCTGGGTTTGCGGACAGAATCTATTATCGCGGCCAAAATGTGGCTCTGGGATGGACCCATCCTTTCTCTCCCAGCCTGTTGAGTGAAGCGCGATTCGGCTTTCAGCGCAACTGGCTTGAGTCAAACTGCGAAGCCTGCCCTCGCGCTGCGGGGTACATGGAAAGCTTTGGAATCAAGAATCTAGCCCCAGCTTATCCAGGCAGCGAGGGTTTCCCGTTATTCGTTCCCACCAACTACGCGACCGTAGGCGACACGAACAACCGACCGTTGACTAGTCCCGATATGGAGGAGAAATATAGCGACAATCTTACGTGGGTTCACGGTCGGAATTCTGTTGTAGTGGGGACTGACATTCAATTCTGGCAAGTCCTCCGCATGTTGACCGACGGCTACGCGCACGGGGAACTGGACTACAATGGTCAATACTCTGGGCTCGCAGGCGAGGTTCCCGGTGTGACTGGCGTCTCTGACCTCGCCGACCTCCTGCAGGGGTTTCCTGACAATGCAACTCGCCAGGTGAAACTGCTTCCATTCGATCAAGTTGGCGGCGGCTTCTGGAGTTTCTATGGGCAGGACGATATCAAGGTTACAGGCCACCTTTCGTTGAATGTCGGTCTCCGGTGGGAATATCGTCGGCCCTCTATTGACAAGCACGCCAACCTGATTACATTTGTGCCGGTGGGGCCGAAGTTTTCTGGGGTTGGGAATGCGATCCTGGTTACTGCAGAGGCGGATGCTCAGAACGATGCTCTGTGCACTGATCCCTTTTTCTCCTATTTGAAGACCAGTGATGGACGTTGCCTCGTGGCCAGTTCAGCAGAGCGTGCAGCCCTGGGATTCACTGGACGAACTCAGCAGTCGCTTCTTTTTCCCGACTACCGTGATTTTGCGCCTCGCATCGGTCTGTCATGGCGGCCGCTGTCATCAGATAAACTAATCTTCCACGGCGGGTACGGCATTTTCTACGACTTACCCAACTTCAACCAAATGCACTTCGGAGTGATTGACCCTGTACACTCGCCCACGCAGACGTACACCACGGCGTTCGGCTCTCCCCCACCGCTCACAAATGGCGTGCCGACCGACGTGGAGAATGTGTTCGGACCGGGTGGAATTCCCCCGCTTACCCAACAGGTGATCGGCCTTTTCGAGAGCCCTCAGTCGAAAACTCCGCGCGTCCAGGAATGGAGCGTTGGCTTTGAATCGCAATTAAGTAGGGATTGGGCTCTTGAATTAGACTATGTCGGCAACAACGCCAAAAGACTCGGAGACCTGCACATCTTCGGAAACCAGCCCGAGCCGGGCGTAGGGGCCCTTCAACCGCGTCGGCCTTACCCGGACTTTGGCGCATTGCTGTATTCAAGTTTTGACGCGGGGTCAAATTACAATGCGCTCCAGGCGAAGCTGACCAAACGATTCTCGTATGGTCTTACCCTGCTCTCCAGCTACACATGGCAGAAAACGCTCGACGACAATGAGGGCGATGAGGGATTCGTCGCCGGAACCGGTAACTTCGCCCCTCAGGATGACAACAACTTGGCTGCCAACTATGGCCCCTCACCATATAGCGCCGCACAAAGACTAGTTTTCAGCTACATCTATCAGTTGCCCGTCGGTCTGGGCAAGCGTTTCCTTAACCGTGGTGGCGCGGTGAACCAGATACTCGGTGGCTGGGAGGTTTCGGGGATCACTAGTTTCCAGAGCGGATTTCCTTTTAGTGTCCTGTCGGCTGACTTTTCAAATACGGGCACTCTCAATGCGTTCCCCGATCGCATTTGCAATGGGAACAACGCCCACAAGACGATCGAAGAGTGGTTTGACACAAGTTGCTTTACGACTACTCTCTTGAGTCAGGCCCTTATCAGTGGGCATCCCCGGTTTGGAGATTCAGGCCGCAACATTCTGATAGGCCCAGGGCTCAAAGACTGGGATCTCTCTGTTCGGAAGAAATTCCGGCTTACGGAGCGTTTCACGCTCGACTTTCGCGGCGAGTTCTACAACGCATTCAACACTCCTTCGTTTGGGACGCCAGGCGCGTTTGTTGGTAGCCCGACCTTTGGGGTGATAACGAGCGCCGGTTCTCCGCGCGATCTGCAATTCGGCCTGAAGCTATTGTTTTAGGAATTCTTGGCTTCTGTTCTTGACGAGAGCTCCGAGTGGGATGTCAATGCCGACTGCCTGATGTATAAGGTTAAGGTTGAATTGTGGATCCGAAAACCCCACCATTTCCAGCAGAATCCTCCCGCTCGGTGCCCTTAAACGCTCTGATATGGCTGATTACCCGCATGACCTCTCGGTTTGCTGACGCTTCATTGAAGAAGAGCAGAAACGCCGGGATGACCCTGCAATTTGCCGGCCTCGCCAGATTAACAGTGGGTTTGTGGCTCCTCGCGGGCGGCGCTCGAGGCCAGGTCATGCGGCAGCTCCAGCCTGCGGACCTGTTGGCGATTCGCGAGGTGAATGACGTTCAGATTTGCAGCGACGGTAAGCTGGTGGCATTTGAGGTCACCGAGCCAGCTAATCTCAGTGAGCACGACCGTTCCCGGGTAACGAATGTCTGGATCGTTCCCACGGATGGAAGCGCCCCTCCGCGGCCCCTGGCAGGGAACGAGTCCAGAAGCGCACCTCGATGGTCGCCGGATGGGAAGTATCTAGCGTTTCTTTCGCATTCCGCTGGATCACAGGGCGAACGCGAGCAGGTGGCTCAAATCTATTTGATTCGTGCCGAGGGTGGAGAAGCCCAGCAAATCACGAATGTGAAAGGTGGCGTTCGGGCTTTCAAGTGGTCCCCTGAGGGAAAAATGATTGCCTTCACGGCAAGAGATATGGAAGGGGCTGAGAAGCAACTGCCCCTTCGGGAAAACGATGCTGTGGACGTAGACCACAATTACGCATTCACACGATTGTGGGTAATTTCCCTCTCCGATCGGAAACTGGATCTGGTAACGTGGCAAAACTTCCAGGTCAATGATTTCGAATGGTCTCCGGATGGAAGCGAATTTGCGTTGAGAATCTCGGAGACTCCTAGGCTTGATGACGCCTTCTGGCACTCACGCCTCGTTATTGTTCGCCGTTCACCTGGACAACTCGTTCGCACCATAAGCCAAGACATCAGCCCTTGGGAGGGCACCCTCCGGTGGTCGCCCGATGGGCGAAGTATCGTATTCCCCAAATTTACGCCTCGGCGGATCGCTTCCTGGCTCGTGCTGAAACCGACGCTCGGCGGGCCTGAGCGCTACCTGCTGCAGAATTACCACGGAACTCTTCGCGCCGAGGTATGGACACGCGATTCAAAGTTCCTTATTGGGGAGGCCGAGGTTGGCACTAAAGCCGAACTTCTTCGCATCGATGTTGTCACCGGAGAGGTCGTGAAACTAGCCGAGATCCTTGCTAGTGCCGACGAGGCCAGTTTCAGCAGCACCCCCGACGGAAGTACGGTCGCCTACTTGTGTGCGAAATCGGATGCCCCGAACGATGTCTGCGTGGTAAGCCCCGGCCATACTTCAAGTCAACTGACTCGTTTCCACTCGGAGTTCGCCAGCGTTGGTTTGGGCCAAGCTCGAGAGATCACCTGGAAAAGTACGACCGATGGCGAGCGTATCTACGGCGTTCTGATCACCCCCCCCAGCTCTAAGCCTGGTCGACCATATCCAACCGTTGTGATGGTACATGGTGGTCCTCTCATGGCGTGGTCAACTGGCTGGCACGAGTGGGGTCAACTGCTTGCATCACACGGCTACGTAGTATTCCTGCCGAATCCGCGCGGCTCGGAAGGACAAGGCTGGCGGTTTGCGGAGGGCAATATCGATGATTGGGGTGGCAAAGACTTTAGAGACATCATGGACGGTATTGACACGCTGATCGCGCAGAAGATTGCCGACCCGGACCGCCTGGGCATCGGTGGATGGAGCTTCGGTGGTTTCATGACCTCCTGGGCCGTGACACAGACGGATCGCTTTAAGGCAGCCATCGAAGGCGCGGGCATCACCGATTTGAACAGCTTCGATGGTACCGCAGACATCTCCCCAGCTTTCCTGAGGACTTACTTCCAAACTCCGCCCAGCCGCTGGTCTACCTACGAGAGACACTCGCCGATGTATTATGTCGCGAGGTGCAAGACACCGATTCTGATTCTTCACGGATTGGCGGATGATGTTGTTCCTGTCGGGCAGAGCGAGGAGTTCTACCATGGCCTGCGATCACGCGGGGCCGGCGCCGAGTTGGTTCTCTATCCACGGGAATGGCATGTTTTCAGCGAACCGGCGCACCAGTTGGATGTTTTAACGCGTGTCTTGGAATGGTACGACAAGTACTTGAAGTAACCCTGGGCTGCTTCGTTGCGGATTGGTGAGACACCGGCTTTACTCAACTCCATTCCAGGGACTTCCAACTAGGGTCATTCATGGGAAGAGTCCTGAAGCAAGCTTTGAACGTCTTGGTCGTGCTGGGCGTCACGGCGTCGGGATCGGTTGCGGAAAGTGCGAAGCCAAAATCTTCCGAAGCCGCACCTCTCCTGATCCTGAGGAACTCCCATCTCCAACTCGCATTCGACTCGCGAGATGGCCGGCTCCGAAGTTTCATCGCGCTTCAATCCGAGGACAATTATCTAAAGGGCCTAAAATCCGCGCCGCCGCTGTTCGCAGTGACCATCGGAAATCTGGACGGAACAAATCAACAAGAAGCCTATCCCGCGTCAGCCGGTGTTTCCATTCAAGGCGACTCGGCATGTATCCAAGTTTCTTCGTTGCAGGTCGAAGGCAAGAAGATTCCCGTCAGTGCCACTGTCACCGTGCAGCTTGACAGCAACTCAGCCGAGAGTCGCTGGAGCATTGAGCTCAGCAACCACTATTCAGCGCACACGATCTTTGGTCTCACGTTTGCTCGCATGTACGGTGTGCAACTTGGAGATCGGTGGCAAGACGATGCGCTCTTTTTTCCTTTCTGGGGAGGTGAACGCTTTCCTCACGCGGTGAAGGACTTTGTCGCCATCGCTGACCACAGTCTCAGCCCTACCGAAATGGGCCGACCACGTGTGACGCGGAAGAACGGTCGCTACGTTCACGAGTTGCTCTATGCGGGCGGAGCAAGCATGATGTGGATGGATTACACCGATGCGGCTCACGGCCTGTATTTAGCCTCTTACGACCCGGAGTTTCTTGTCACTGTTCTTCACGCGGATACGCAAGGTAGCACGGTTGGTACGATGAATTTGGAGTTCAAGAAGTGGATAACGGTCCCCCCCGGTCAGGATCGAACTTTCCCTCCCATAATTGTCGCGGCTCACGCCGGAGACTGGCATTGGGCGGCAGACGCGTATCGCTCCTGGTTCAACACACGAATGACACTCACAGCTGACGGCGGTTCATGGCGAGAACAAATCGGCGGCTGGCTTGTTTTCATGAAAAACGCCTATGGACGCATGGCGCTCCAATTTCACGATCTACCTGAGGTTTGGGCCAAAGAAAAAAAACTAGGCATGGATCTGTTGATTCCTTACGGGTGGAGCAGAGGAGGGTTCGATTCCTACGACCCGGAGTACTACCCCGACCTTGATCTAGGCGGTCCCTTGGAAATGTCGCGCGCCTACCACAAGATCAAAGTCGGGGGCGGCGAGGTCATGACCTACCTCAATGCACGCATTTTCAATCTACGATCCGATTACTTCAGAACGTTGGGTGAGGACTGGGCGGTGAGAAACCCGGACGGCTCGAAGGTAGTTGAACAGTACAAGCCCGGTTCTCCCGAATCTTTCGCGGTCATGTGCCCCGGCAGCCAGGGTTGGCGAAACTTGCTAGCTGATTTTGGGTGGATCGCAGCCACTCAATACGACTCTCACCTGATCTACTATGACCAGGTTGCCGCTGCGCCGCCCCTCGCCTGCTACAGCACTCGTCACGGCCACGATCAAACCGGTTTGTGGAATCGTGAATACGCCACGCTTTTACACGATGCCTATCAAGTGGGCCGTTCCACGGATCCGCACATCGCATTTATGATCGAGGGTGCGGGCGACCTTTACGCTCCTTACGCTCTCTTCCAAGGTTATTTTGACCCGCTTTACGCAGGAACGCGCTTCGCTTTCCCGGAGCTTTTCAAATACACCTTTCCGGAAGTCATCCAGGCGACTTTCGTCGTCAATACGCGGAACTATCCCGACACTTTATACCACGACATACCGATCGTGCCTCACGACGCTGCGATCCTCTCAATCTGCCGAGACATCATGGTAGGCAAGCTCTTTGTATTCATGGATCCAGTCCTCGGGGATCGCGCGTGGTGGGACGAGGTTAGCAAGCTCCTCGCCCTGCGGAAAGCTGCAGCCCCGTGGATAGGGCAGGGAATTTTTCGAGATACGATTGACGTGACCGAGGCTCAGCCGCCACTGGAAGTTAAGACTTTTCGGTTGGACCATGGAAACAGCAGAAGCACCTTGGTCGGGGTTCTAAACCAAACCCACGTGCCCGGACGCAAGATCATGATCCAGTGTGGGTCTCTGTCTGAAATCGAAGCCTTTCGCCTCGAGGAAGACGGATCGAGATCGCCTGTCTCATTCGAGGTTGCGAACGGCCACGTCGTCTTTGAAGCTCCGACGAAATTGCTCTCAATGACAATTGTCGAAGGTCTGCGGAAGTAACTCGATCATCTGAAGTGCGATGAGCGGAATGGAATCCGTTAAAAAGACCAATAACGTTGCAGCATCAGCGATACTGAGTCCAAGGCCACGCGATGCGCCCGTGATCATCCAGACGCGGTTGTAGTTCGAAGTTAAAAACATCGTTGATTCCTCTGTCAGGAGTTGCGAGGGTCGTTGGACGCGGTGTCTCAATAGCGTTCTTCGTCGCTCGGCACATAGGAGAACGCAGTGGTCGCCATGCCGTTCACAGTCGCTCCAGCGTGCGCGAAGCTGGGCGATCTTTTGAGAAGGCCTGCGGGGAAATTGAGCTTTGGCTCTGATATCTGGTCCAGTGCGGCCACCTGCTCAGGCGACAGTTGCACATCGAGCGCAGCCAGGTTGTCATCGAGTTGTTGCAGCCGTCGTGCGCCGATGATCGTCGAGGTAATCCCGGGACGGCCGTGCACCCAGGCAAGAGCCACAGCGGCGACCGTCGTGTTCAGCTCCTTCGCGATCTTCTGCAACTCGCTGATGATGGCGTAGTCGTTGTCAGTGAGAGATGCAGTGACCTGATCGCCCCTGTCGGCCTTCACCTTTGCCGCGTTTTCACGCGTGTACTTGCCCGAGAGAGCGCCACTGCGAAGCGGACCCCACGGAGTGATGCCCAGCCCGAGCTCCTGTGCCATCGGAATGAGTTCTCCTTCGACTGTCCTCTCGATCAGCGAGTACTCGATCTGCAGTGCGATCAGAGGAGCCCAGCCATGGAACTGCGCGCTGGTCTGTGCCTGAGCCACCTTCCAGGCCGGAGTATCGGAAAAGCCGATATAGCGCACCTTGCCAGCGGTCACTAGGTCGTCGAGTGCTCGCATGGTCTCTTCGATCGGCGTGAACGCATCCCAGTTGTGCAGCCAGTAGAGGTCAATGTAATCGCTCTGCAACCGGCGAAGAGATTGTTCACACTGTGCGAAGATTGCCTTCCTCCCCGCGCCACCCCCGTTTGGGTCGCCTGCGTACAGATTGCAGAAGAACTTTGTCGCGATCACCATACGATCCCGGCGAGCACGATCTTTAGCAACGAAGTCACCGATGATCTTCTCCGAATGGCCCTTGGTATAGATATTGGCGGTATCGATGAAATTACCGCCGCGATCAAGGAAGTGAGCAAGGATCGTTTCGGAGTCGGTCGGGCTTGATCCCCAGCCCCAGTCTTCGCCGAAGGTCATCGTTCCGAGACAAAAGGGGCTAACACGCAAGCCTGATCTTCCGAGAGTGACATATGAGTTCAATGACATAACTAGCTCCAAGTAGTGATTTTTCTTCGTATGGGTGCGGGAATCATTCTACACAGCGCCGGAAGGGACTCGGCAGTTGGCGTAATCATGCAATTACCGCAATCCAAACTCTGCTATCAAAGCAGGCCGCTCTGCAACGAGTCGCTCTAGCAGCCCGTGTCTAAAACGTGTTTTTTTCGCCAGCGGGTTCCTGTTGAGTGCACCGGTGGCGATGCGGCATTCGGCGCGAGATGACAGCCGGAAGTGGGCGTGCCGGTCTATTCAGGGCGTTCATGGCCGAGATAAGCCGCAGAGGAGTTGTCGGAAGAATGTGCGCAGCATGGGTCCTAACGATGGAGTCAATCCCGAATAGAATCCTCTCACAGAGTCGGCGCAGGGTCAACGTTTCCGGCACTTCGGCAAGTGCTTTGATTTCAGCACCTTCGGGATGACGTTGGGACACACTTCTTCGGTCACCCGAGACAAGGTCTGAGATCAACACCCTCTGTGATAGCAACGTCATTAAGTCTTAAAACATGGCTTTTACTCGCTTAGTAGCCGGTCGAAGAGGACCTTGGGTCCCCGATGGCCCTGGAGGTCGACGACGTTGCCCGGAACTCCGTTGAAAGTTAGCGACTCTCGACCGTCATAGGCTACGCAACCTTCACTTCCTCCAACAGCCTTCTTCGAAACCGTGTTCGCAAGCGAAGTCAACAGCGACGGAATCTCCCGGTAGCCCGGCCCAGCCCGCGTTACGACGGTAATGCGACTTCTGTCTCATTTTGAGAATTAATTGCCACGCACGATGAGCGACGGTCTATGGAACCGTAATGCAATCGTAACTCATTGAATATAAATAGACTTACAGACAGCGTTGCATGGTCGTTGCATAGTCCATCCCTTGAAAACAGCCCAGGAATGTGCTCTTACGAACGCCTTAAATGCACGCTAAAGGCACCTTAGACGCCTTTCCCTGCACGCTCGGGAGGTGGGTAATCTACATTTTTACACCCTGTTCGGCATCCCAGGGAATATCGCCCGTCTGGGGCGTCAGGAATCGCAGGAACGAAGTATTCTGGGGCATGGGTGAATGGAGAACAATCAGCGAAGGGTCCCCTAAAGGAGGTCGTTAAGACCACCCTAAAGTCGGCTAGGGGCGGAAACCCCACCCAGTGCCCGCGCTGGCGGAAAAGTTGGGGAGGCAGAGACGACCTTGACCTGGATCTCACGCCCTTAACGTCCCTGGGTCCTCCTAAGGAATCTGGAATTCGCCTCGCCTATTGGGCGCGGTCACCTGGACGGCATGGGGGTAGGTTGGATTTTTGCCCCATAGGATTTTTTCAGAATTTCATTTCGTAACATCCCCGTCCTCAGCGCAGGGGCGACCGCAGTGGCGGACCAGCAGCGGCGAATGACCAGCGTGGGGCGAGCGGGGCGGAAACCTCATTCGCCCGTTTTTTTTTACTCAGCCGCAGTGGACACATATCGCCCTCTTCTAGAGAGAGGGGCGAATGTCCAGTTGTCAAAAAAACCTACTGGACAACGGGGTCTGTAAGACTAACCGCCCTCTATTCAACAAGTTATAGAGCGATTGGACACTGGACATTTACTGGACATTTGATGATTGTCCAAAAGTCACTGGACATCGCAAAATGTCCACTGAGACAGGGGGGTGAAACCCTAAACAAACAGGGCAAAACCCTAAGATACCCTGAGACAGGGGGGCAAAACCCTAAGTGTTATGTCGTAAAAGAATCCTCTTGACAACGGGTTATCTAAAGTGATAGTCTAAAGGATTGCGAGAAAGTAGTTGACAAACTCGCCCCACTCGTGTAATATGAAAGTAGAGGCATAGACGGCGGTATCGTCCTGTGCCCTGAAAGACAGGACTGCCCTGACTGGCAGACTTCGCACAGAACACTCGTGCTGAAAGGCAGGTATCGTGAAATGCAAATCCTCTCCAGAAGGTTCGCTTCCTGAACCCGTAATCCCAGAAAATCCAGTTTCACCCATTCCCACCAACGGCACAACCGCGCCTACACCCCGTAACGAATCAACTCAGTCTCATCTCTGCAAGCGTTGTAACGCATTGTTCCATCCTCGCTCGTCCTGGCAACTCTACTGCACTGGTAAATGCAGGACTGCCGCATGCCGTGCTGCTAACAAAGACGGCGAGAGTGACGCCCTTGTGCGTATTCGTGTCCGTCAACAAGCGAACGAGATAGAACGGGCACAGACAGACGCACGAGTTGCCCTGCGTCAACAGACGAAGGCAGAGCGGGACGCCGTAAGGCGGGCGAAGACACTCAATCACCAAGCATTCCTTGCGACTGCCCGTGAACTGAAACGGAAGAACAAAGGACTCACAGCGACGCTCGCACAGGACATAACCACGGGCGATACCCAAATTCTTGCCCAGTATACGACACGGGCAGAAGACACTTTTGACGCAGGCGTTTTAGGTGTCGCAATCGCAACAACTGATAGACAGAACGCAAAGTAAGGCGCTATCCGCTTCGTGTTCCTGCGAAGACGCGCACCAGACGGGACTGGACAACCCGCACTCCCAAACCATCGGGAAGAAAGTGAATAGGGTCATGAACAATGTAACAGCAACAGCAACAGTTAACGAGGAAATCACAAGACTTTCAACTGCGGCACTGGATGCCCTCAAGAGGGACTTCGCAGTCTTTGCCGTAGAACCAGAGGATAAGCACCCTCTCACCCGCTACGCACCGCACGGGTTCAAGTCCGCAACCAAAAACACAGACAAGGTTTGCAAACCCTACCTTGACGGGTATGCCGCTAATATAGGGATAGCTTGCGGCGAATCAAACCTCGCCGTCCTTGACATAGACGATGAGTTCTCCTGCCTTGAGGATTTTCAGTCCTGGATGAAGGCAAACCTTCCTGAGACTTTCACGGTGCACACGGGTCGCCGCATAGGCAAAGTAGGCGGTAAGCGGGCAGGACTTCCTGTATACGGTGTCCATCTCTATTATCGCAACGCCATACCTGACGGATTCGTCACCATTGACGGGATTGAATGCCAGATCAAGAGTCTGGGCGGGTATGTCATCGGATCTGATTCAGTTCACCCTGATTCAGGAGAGCGATACGAAATCATCAAGGACATTCCTATTACCCCCCTGCCTGAGATTGTTAAGCAGGGCGTTTCAAAACCCAAGGACAAACCCTCAGGTGCTTCAGGGATAGTCGTTTCTAGCAACACCCTTATCCCGCCGTCGCATCGCAACGACTGGGTGACTGGTCTTATGGGCACCCTCCGCAACAAGCATTTCTCAGAGACTGCCGCTTTTGAAACAGCGAAGGCAGCAATCATTCACCAGTGCGAGGACGGTGAGAACTACTTCATCCAGGAAGAGCACAAGATACGGGATCTGGCACGCCGTTCCCAGACATGGGACGCACCAGAAATCACTATTCCAAATGTTCCTATTCCTGAAGGGTATTGCATGACTGCGGAAGAATGGGCAGCACACGACTTTTCCAAGGAAGAAAGTGAATCGTTGATAGGAACGGCGACGAATGCAATCGTTCGTCCGCTGACTAAGAACCTCGTGCTCGCCCCTGAAAAAGCGTTTAAGACAACCTTTCTTATGCGACTGATGGCGGGACTTGCAGCAGGCGTCACCATCTATGACGAGTTGCCTGTTAGGAAACCGTGCAAAATAGTTTACTTCCATGCGGAACTCAACCCCGCTGAACTCCAGCAGCGTATTGCGGCAAGTGTCGTAGATGTAGACACCCAAGGGCGGTTTATCCACAACCGTGACATCAGAACCCACCTGATCAACGAGACGGGTAGACAGTTCATCGCTGAAACAGTCCAGCAATACAAACCAGATGTTGTCGTCTTTGATCCCTGGCAAGACCTTATCACTGGGTTTGACGAAAACTCTTCTAAAGACACAGGCATCGCTCGTGCTTTTATGACCAGTCTGATTGATACCTACAAGGTTACGATTTTCCTTGTTCAGCACGAGGGCAAAGACGGGAGTAAAGGCGGGCGAGGGCATTCCAGTCTTGCAGGATGGCGGGACACCCTGATTAAACTCACACGGAAAGAGGGCAGCAATCAAGTCCGCATCTCTGTAAGTCCACGATGGGGCGAACCCGTCACACTGGAGTTAACGCTGAACAATCAGACGCTAACATCCTCTACTGCTGTTGGATTCACTTCTCAGCAAAGCGAACTACGGGCGCTCCTGAAAGAGTATCCCGCAGGGGCAACCACACAACAGATAGCAGACGGGTTAACCAAGACCCTGGATGCCGCTTACAAGATGATTCAGCGTGCAATCAAAGACGGGGCAGTCATCAAGAACGACGCAGGACTTATCTGCCTCGTAACGAAAGAGACTGAAACGAAGGGAGAAGGACAATGATGCTACTTGATAGATTTGAAAATGTAAAGAAGGTTTGGGGGTTAGTGCTCCCAACCGTGCCGCTACCAGAGAATGAAACTGTCCTTGGATGGTTGGCGGTCTATCTGGATTCTGAAATAGAGGGTGCTCTGTTGCGGATTCCGCACAGACTGCGGCAAGGCAAGTTAGGGCAGGCAGGTGCACCGCCCGCTGAGATTCATAAACTCATCTCGTCCTTCCTCTACGAAATGAAGAAAAGCAGGCGAGCAAAGGAACAACGAGAGGAAGCATTACGAGAACGGCGAGAACAGCGTTCCTATGACGGAAGGGGCAACCAATGACCGACCAAATGCAACAAGTGATTGACGAGATAATGAAGGCGTTCAAATTCGTCAAAACCCAGCGGGTTATGGAATTCCTAAATTGGACATGGGGGTTGGAGAACCCTTTCATACCAACAGTCTCAGACCTTCGGCAAACAGCACGGCGATTACTGACTGAAGCGGCGAACGGCGATGTTGGGCATGATCATCAGACGGGCGGTTTTAGGGCATTCAAAACCATGAGCACTGAAGAGGGTAACGAGGGTATGCATTTGGACTTGGAGTTCACCCTTGAATCGTATTCCTATAACGAGGAATGGTTGAAAGATGAGGTAGGGGTAAAATCTACGGGCGGGGTCTATGAAGGATGACCTGTTTGACATCCTCATCCCAGACTTCGTCCCAGATAACGCCCCACTCGCAACCCTCAACCTGGACGCCTATCCACAGGGACAACTGCTCTTAGACACGATCACCCAGACCCTTCTATCTTATGGGAGACTCCCGCAGGCAATGAAGGGAAAGACTTGTGACATCATCCCTTCACTCATTGAAGAGATAGTCAACGAATGCCTTGACTTGCTCGGCAAACCTGACGATGAACTCATCAAAGCGGCACAGCGGATAACCCGTGCACGAGTCCGTAAAGACAAACCTGAGGCGCGATGGCGAGACAAGAACCCCGAGGACGCATACTGCAAAAAGTGCCGTCGTAATCAGGATGTCGTCCAAAACGATGGGGGCAAACTAACGCTAACCTGCGGGCACACCCGTAAACTGCCTAAGTCTGGGTTGGGAATCCAGCGGTCTAAATCAGAATGGGCGATGGAACAACCAAGGGCAGTCAGTGCGGAAGACACACCCTCAGGCGTCGTCCAGGGTTGCGATAACCAGATTGACGAAGAGACGGGACAGCAGTTCCATACCCCGCTGTCTGATTGTGGTAATGATCCGTTTGGTTATGCAATCGCTGGTGCGGGCAGGTTTGGCAATGGTGCAGAGGATGCTTTGCTCCGTGAACTGGATTACTGGTCACTGCAAGACAGAATGCTCTCCTGCATAGGTTCAGATAACCTCAAATGGTTGACGGACTACTACGAGCGGACAGGTGACGGCACTCTAACCCCTGCGGAACACCAGAAGTGCTACCGCCTGTGCGAGAAACTGAGAAAGGAGCTCGCCCCGTAAGAATATCGTCCTTTGTGCGTGTAAATAGGGGAAGAACACCCAGACACGCATTGCATCGCACGCCTGCTACTCGCCTGCCTGTAACGCATATTACATAACAAAGTCACCAGTGAACGCAAGAGCAAATAAGCAACGGCGTTGAATCGCTGGAATGGAGGGTGGGGGGTTGGATTACTCTGCCCGCCTCACGAGTTACTTCGTAACATTGGAGGGTTATGGAAACGAGTTATGAGGATGGATTGTTGGCAACCTTGGACACCAGCAATCACGACAAAGTTTTGGGTGCCCTGCTACGGGTCGCCCTCGTTCTACAGATGGAATCAGACCGACCTCTTTCCAGTTTCCTTGGATGGTGTGCTCAATTGGATAATGCCGTTCGGGCAATGGATAAAGGTCAGAGCGTTCGTCGGGTATCTCAACTATTGGTGCCCGCAGTTGATGTTCTGGACGACCGTGGTGATGCCCTAGGCAGGTTCCTGAGATTCTCCGAGCGTGTTGAGGCAAAGATACGGACGGATAGGAAAAAGCGATGAACCGTTTTACGACATACAGGGGTGTTCTGACTCTCGCTACTGAGGAGAAATATTCAGGTCGTGGAGGGCAAGCACCTTGGAACCCAACACGCATAGTTGCCTGTCTCCGTCAATTGGAGCATTGGACACGGCAAGCGTTGTTGAATCGCCGCACTCGCCTGCAATGCTTTGAAGGTTGCGGAGTCCAAAGAGTGATGGACGCATACCCAAACCGCACTTGTAAATTGAAATGCGGGCACCTTCGGGGGATTCATACTCTTACTGAAGAACGCTACAAGGACTTGGTAGAACAATCCAAGGGGTTGAAGGTCGTGGGGCGAAATGCCCGTGTTGGTGGTTATGAGAAAGTGGAGGCGAAATGATACAAGGTCAGTTGCTATGTGGGTTTTGTTGTCCAGCGTCGCAACGGATATCGTTGGGGCGGGTGCCAGAAGAGAAGACGGCAATAGGTGCAGTGATGATAACCGCTGACGCCTTTGAGTTCAGTATTCCAACCACACTACGGGATGTTGTTGCACGAGAACCCAACGGACTTTTCAGATTGAGTTGCGGGCACCCACACTGTGGAATGCCAATGTATAGCAATCAGGAATGGTTGCTCATAGACGGACAACGGATTGAAGGCAAATCTATGATAGCGGAGTGCAGATGAACGACGGATGGCAGACTCAGGATATTTTCGTCGCTGCAGTGATTCACTATCTTTACGGGGCAGACTCATTACTTGGGATTGACATGGTTCCGTCAGGGATGACGACCCGCCCGCAGTTCACCTTTGACATAGGGAGTTGCGACGGGGACATCATCGCCACAGAGTATTCAAGTCCTTCAGGATTGGCGGTTGCAGACCTGAACAAATACGCAAAGTCCTATGTTCAGATAACAGGGCAGTTGAAGCGACTCCATCGTGAAGGGTTGACATCCTTCCGCACGGATAACTGGATTGCAGGACGAGGACGATAGGGGGAACAATGGATAGGGTAATTCAACCCGCAGGGTCAGGAGTGCATTCACCAGACAACATCGCCGCACAACGGAGTGACATTAGGGAACGGCATGAGCGTGAAGAACGGGCACGATTGAATCCACAGCAAGACCTCACGCCTACACAACGACTTGGTCAGATGTATGGTGCGTTGTGGATGCAAGAGCAGGAAGAGAAGAGAAGGATTCGTGCACACAAAATCCGCACAGGACGAATCGTGATTGACCCTGTGACTGGGATAGAGACGGAATATTTATGAACTGGGCAGACATCGTAAATCATCACGCACCCGTAGAGACACCAGCAACCACGGCACCCCCCGCACAGGAATCATCTGAGTTTGAGCGGGAAGCACTCTACGCCAGTTTAGGTGCTTCAAAGAATGAACGCTGGTATTGTGAGGCAAGTTTCAAGGAAAAGGGGATTACGCCAGATTCTAATCTGGCATGGATGTGGATTCAGAAGTTGAGATTACGAGGAGAATGAAATGAGACATAAGAAAACTAACGCAGAAGGAACTCTTGCCGCTTATCAGGCGATGTATCGCACAGCACCATCGTCCGCTGACTTTCATAACAACTGCTATGAAGCGGGCGATAAGAAACTTTGGGACGAGTGCGTCGCTGAAGAGAAGGCAGAGAATGAGCGAGCACTCGCACCTATCAAGGCAGCACAAGACGCCGTTAACAAGACCATGATTGCTGCGTTAGCGAATGAACTACTGACCATACCCAACGACCCGTTCTTAGCGGAACACTGTAAGCAGACAGAGATAGCGAACGCACTGGAGGACATCGCTTCAGCGTTTCTTGAGTTTCGTGAAATGACGCTGCCCACTGTGATTACAGATGCGGGCATTGCACTCTTAGAACGAATCACGATGCAGAACCTTGGGGTAGACTGGGCAAGCACTTCGCCTCTATCCTTCGCCGTATTATGGGCGAGGTTAGACTCGTTGGGTTTGATTCGTGAAGGGTTGCACAAAGTAAGTCCTGAACCCCAGGCGCGGCGTGAACCCCAAGAACTCACCGCCCGTGAACAATGCGAGGCGGAGTATGTCAATACCGTGCTCCCGCTAATGGCGGAATGGGAATCAAGTCTCCTTGAAAACTGGGGCATAACGCTGACTCCAAGATTGCGGGAAACAGTCTCAGACATTATGAGACGGCACAACTTAAATCCTGCACAGGCGGCGAGTTACGATTTCGTCCGGGTGCAACTCGCCAAACGATTGTTGATAAAGACGAACAGATACGAGGACGGACGCCCGTTGACCCGTGACGAACGCATTAGCGACGCCATAGATACTCAGAATATAAACCTCAGCAGTCCTGAGGGGCAAGATTGGTATCGCAAGAATATGGATCTGCTGATCCACTCTGAGGACGGATTCTAAGAAAGGGAAACACAATGCCAGATACACCAGTCACACCAACACCACAGACGCCTGATCCAACACAGGCACCAACACCCGCAACCACGGGGCAATGGGGTAATCTTGTCACGCAACCACCGCAGACACCTCCTGCACCCACGGCGGCACCTGTTGCACAGGCACCTGCAGGGCAACCCGTGCAACCAACAGCACCAACGGGACCTCAGGCACCAGCACAACCGCAAGTGCCTGACGCGCATCAACAGCATGTCAGTCTCTACTCAAAAGTATTGCGTGGACTCAGTGCTCCGTCTACGACCATCGTTGACCCTCAGGGGAATGTGCAAAGGGCGGGTCCGAGTATTGGCAAAAGTATCCTTGCGTCCGTGGTCGCAGGAATGATGACGCCAACTGCTTATCGTCAAGGTGCCTTCGGACCAATCGCAGATCTGCAACAAACGAGTGCCAATTCCTATAAGGCGGGGGCGGATTTAGCAGATAAGCAACAGGCGGATGCCCAAAAGATGTCAGACGACATTCAGGCACGCAAACTTCAGGCGGTTGCCAATAATGCCCAAACTTTTCACAACTACGCTGCGTTAGCACAGCAACAGCATCAGGGTATTCAGGGTCAGATTGACCAAAACCAACCTTTCCTGACGGATCTACGCTCTTACGATGGAGATCAGGGCGACCCCGCTAACAAACTCATCCTTGTTGACGGGGGTCTGACTATGTCTGAAGCGTTGAACTCCGACAAATGGGGAAAGAAACTTACCGTAAACAACCTCGTAATGAGCGGGGAGCGGAAGACTTACGACCCGCAAACGGGTCAGACGAAGGTAGAACCTACCTACACCGTGATCAACCCCAATGGGCGGGTTTCCCTCTCGCAGGACAGTGTTGATCAACTCGCCAAAATCAACCCGTCCCTTGTGGCAGCGTGGAAAGCGAATAACACAGACCTAAAACTGGGCGTCTCACAATACCACGCAATGCTGCAGCAACTCCATACGGTGAGTCTCGTTGAATCATTTGCGAAACGAGCAGACACAGCGTTAGGCGTCTCTGACAAGTTTGATCTCGCTGCAGCGGTCAGAAAAGACAGAACGCTGATGCCCGCAATAAATGCGGCAGAAAACGCCCTTGCTCAAGGTGGTGACCTGAGTCAGATGCTCCAGCGAATCCAGCAAAGTCCAGGCAGTAGTGCAATCTTTGAGGCGATGGGACTTGACCAGGACAAGGTCAGTGCCTACATCAAACTGAAAGCGAATGAGGACCTCGCAGCACAGAAGGTTGCCGCTGAAGCGGGCAAGATTGCTGAGCAGAAGGCGAAACCTATTACACCAACTACTGCCCTTGGCATCGCCAATGACCCCAACGAAACGCCCCAACGACGGCAGACGGCACAGGCAGTCATTGCGGGACAGAGCACCTTGGCAGGCAGTAAGGCAGCGGCAGTCGCAAAGGCACAGGAACCATTTCAACTCCGCAAGCAAATGCAGGAACAATCTCTTAAGACGGGCACCCCTGAAGATGCTGGCAGACTTCTGGCAAATGGCGATTTGACATTGACTGAACTCAAGTCCCGTGGGTCTACGCCCGCATTTATTATCTCGGCGACTAACGCTGCCAAAGCGATTGACCCAAAGTATGTTGCTCAGAAGGCAGATGCGGAATACAAGATTGCGAGCAACCAAGCGAATACGACCTTCTTTGGTTCTGCAAACAGTCTGCTTGACCAAGGCGGAACGCTTGACCAGTTATCGGCGAACTACCAGAAACTGGACAATACTGAGATACCCTACTTCAACAAGGTTGAGGACTATCTTGGGTATCAAGCGGGTAATCCCGCAATGGCAGGATTTATGCAGACTGCGTTGGGTGTTGCTGACGATTACGCCAAGGTCATGGGCGGTGGCACTGGGTCAGATACCTCACGGTTGCAAGTCCTGCATTCATTCTCTAATGCTCACAATCCTGCACAGATGCAAGCGGCGATTGACGCTGCCCGTGCTGCCGTTCAATCACAGACCCGGTCACGCATTGGAAGCAATGCCATCTTGCAAAAGATGTATGGTGGGACATACGGTTCAACACCGCCCGCCGCTGCCCCGCATCAAACGCCCACGCCAAAACCGCAGTTCTTAGCAGTAACCAAAGATGGGAAACTGGGTTACAACGGCACGGCGTGGGTTCCAACAGGTAAATAGAGCGTAGACAGGAGTCATTATGGCAAATCAGATACCAACCCCTCCGGGGTATTCCGCTTCAGACATAGTGCCGTCACCAATGGCGACATCACCGACAGGAGCGATTCCACCCCCGCCTGGATACACTGCAGCGGACATAGTTCCAACGCAGGCACCTCAACCCCAACCCCACGACCCTAATGCACGATTCAACTCGCCTGTAGGCACTATCACGGGGGGCACAATCTCTGCGACTCCGCAACCTACGACCTATCTTGGCAGGTTCGGACAATGGGCAGAGAATGTCTCTAACGACATCAAGAACGGCACTGATAATACGGGTATTGGAACCGTTCTCAAGAAAATGGGCAACCACGGAGTCTATAGCGGCAACTCTGAAGCATTAGGTGATTTTATGGCGTCTCTGCCTCTCGGTCTGTTGAAAGTGGGCAAAGGAACAACCGAACTTGCCCCTCAAGTCATCGGCGGTCCAAAAGGCAGGACGGTGCAAGGACTGAAGGATGTCATAGGCGGTGGAATACAAGCGGCACAGATACCTTCTGCCTTCGTCGCTCCTGAAGCAGGTGAAGTGGCAGCGAATGCAGCGGCGAAAGGAACTGAAGCGTTAGGCGAAGCAGTAAACACCGCAAAGAATGTCCTTAGCAGCCCGTGGCAGAACCACGGAAAATCCGCGAGCAGTGACGAGGTATGCGGCACCGGAAAGATGGTGCCATCCGCAGGCGAGTCACGCGAGTGAGTCGCCAGAGGGAAGCGGCCGCC